>ERZ1292623.2744-Hain-H51-01um-R1-2744-length-15487-cov-7_pt1 | contig 15487 bp, 16 predicted proteins | sample MGYA00564398_ERZ1292623 | MGnify/ENA primary metagenome ERZ1292623 (study PRJEB36523, sample SAMEA6512633) | groundwater metagenome | collected 2019-01-07 | study: AquaDiva: Metagenomics assemblies of 32 groundwater samples | reverse complement strand
GCTTCGCGCGTCCCACCTTTTGGCTTTGAAAAAGCCGTTAAGTTCCATTCTAGTGGGCAAGAGAGGACTCGAACCTCCATGGGTTGCCCCACACGGCCCTGAACCGTGCGCGTATACCAATTCCGCCACTTGCCCGTGTTTCTTTTAGGATTATACCAAAAGTTTAATCAAATTTCCTCCCCTTAAGCCATATTATTTGACTTCTCACCAATTAAGCAACTTATCTGACTTTTGTAAATATGCTTACTGGGTTCTTACAATCGACTTACCTACACTTAACTATCCCTCTATACTCTAACCTTCGTACACCACAAAACCAGGGCAGGGTACAAGAGTTGACCGAAAGAGCGGGCCAGTCAACTCGAAGAGCTGATCCTGAGCATAGTCGAAGGGTCAACTCAAAAACAAGATAGGGCAGCCACACCACAATCGGCTGCCCGTTTTGTTGAATGTAGTAGCGCAATTCATTGCGCGCTATAATAAGGAATGACAAGGACTCTCGAAGACCTAAAACCCGTTCTCCAAGATCAAAATTCTCAAGGGCCATCACCCGTATACAGCGTCGAACCTGCAAAAGTTGAGTCCTGGGTCAACAAAACTACAATCCAGCCTGGCAAAATTGGGGAAGAATATACAAAAACTTTTGGGCACTATCACACGGCTAAAGCTGAGCCTGAACTCTATCGAGTGGAATCTGGGGAGGGAATTTTAGTTCTCCAGAAAAAACACACAGAAGTTGGGGAGTGGATCCCCGAAAAAGTAGACCAAGTTTTGCTTGTCCGCGCAAAAGCTGGAGACCAAATCTTAATAACCCCTGAATATGGCCATTCCTGGAGCAATGTAGGCTCCTCTCCGCTTGTTTTACTAGACAACTGGGCATATAACCACTCAGACGAGGATTATGCCTTTATAGCCAAGCATAGGGGCATGGCATATTATCTCACCGACAATGGTGAAGCACCAACTCCTGTGAGAAACGAAAACTATGTAGACACTCCCGAACCCATCTGGGCAACATCACAGCAACTTCCACAAGCGTGATGGTGCTTAAAATAACATTTTCAAGTCACCATATCAGTTTTTCCTAAAACTGTTATATTATATTATATGGCAGATAAAACAGGTCCAAATAAATCCAGAAACACAAATTTTAGACAAACCCCAAAGGAACGTCGCGCTCAAGCTCAGGCTTCGGTTTTTGCGAGGGAAAACAGAAATCTGCCCTTCGCAAATCCAATGTCCAAATCCCAATTCCAACAAAACTTCCAGAAGTTCAACAAACCCCAATTTCTAAAGCCAACGTTTCAAAGAAAAACCAAGCCGTAAAGAACAGCAACAGCTATTCTGTAAACCCCAAATGCGGAAAAATTATGCGTCTGCACCCAGCTAATCAAGAATTTAATAGCAGCTATTGCAGTAATAAAAGATCCTATAAACCCAACCGACAGCACCATCCATTCTTGCTGAGTAAAACTAAAATCACTTTTTACAAGATCAAGTGTAGTCGCTCCTAAAACAGTAGGTATAGCAAGAAGAAAAGAAAACTCAACCACCGTTTTTTTGTTCAATCCCACGAGTAGTCCTCCAACAATAGTTGCAGCCGCTCTCGAAACTCCAGGAATCATCGAAACACTCTGCGCCAACCCAATCAAAAATGCCCTTTTAATACTTAGGTGCGAATCTACTCCACTCGGGGAGTGATCTAGGTTCGCACTCGCAGAACGATCATAAAACATACGTTCATAGTAAATTAAGAAAATTCCACCTCCAAATAGCGCCAAAACAGTTACCCACTCATTTCCTACCAAAGTTCCCTTTATGTAGTCAAAAAATAAAAACCCAAGCACTCCAGCGGGCAAAAATCCAACCACAATTAATTTCCAAAGATAAAAATTGTTTAATAATTTTTTCCAATACAAAAAGGGGACAGCAAAAATCGCCCCAAGTTGTATAAATATTTGAAAACTTTTTAAGAATTCCGTTTGTTCTAGATTTAAAATGTGAGAAGCCAAAACCAAATGCCCGGTAGAAGAAATAGGCAAAAACTCCGACAACCCCTCAACGATACTAAGAACAATTGCTTGAAGAAAGCTCACACCTCAGTTTAAATCCAATCTGCTAAAATGCAAAATATGCTTGCTCGCTTCAAGAATCTTCTTAAATCAAACAGAAATGTTTTGCTCTTGCTTCTTGTACTTGGACTTGTACTTTATTCTAATTCTTTCGGTAACGAAATGTTCTGGGACGACCAGGACAATATTTCGTTTAATGAATATGTCCACAACTGGAAGTACTTCCCTCAATACTTTACTGAAAACAACGTCGCAGGCCGAGGACTCATTTCAAACTACTGGCGCCCGCTTCCGCTAACTATTTGGTCAGTTGAATGGCACCTTTGGCAAGATTGGGCCCCAGGTTACCATTTTATTCAAACGATGCTGCATATTTTTGCAGCATTTTTGCTCTTCATTCTATTAAAGAATCTTTTTAACAATCGGCTTCTAGCACTTTGCACTTCGGCATATTCCTAGTTCATCCTCTGCAAACAGAAAGCATAACTTATGTCTCTGGAATCTCCGACCCCCTAAGCGCAATTTTAATTTTTCTATCTCTTATTTACTACCTTAAATTCAGAGAAACTAACTCTCGTGTCGTCTGCCTGCGCAGCAGCGCCTTCCACGTGTCGCTTGCAGCCTTTGTCCTATGCTTTCTTGCCCGCGAAACCACAGTATTTTTCACCAGCTATTTTGTATTAGCAGAATTAATTCTGCACATTAAAAAACACAAGAAAATTCTGTGGCCCCGTTTCTTCGTAGACTCAACTCGTTATCTCTGGCCATATGCACTGTGCACTGTGTTCTATGTTCTATTGAGACTTTCTGTTTTAAATTTTCAAAACACACTAAATCTGTACGACAAACAAAATGAATTTACAACTAATCCAATCGTCCGCCTATTAACTTTTTTCAGAATCCTCACAGTGTATGTTCAACTTCTCTTCTGGCCCGTAAACCTCCATATGGAGAGAACTGTGGAACTTGCAGCAACCTTGTGGAAACCCGATGTTTTAATCGGAGCATCTGTACTAATCAGTTCAATATCTGCGCTAATCTTCTTCTTAAAAAGGAACCGGCTGGTCGTGTTTTCAATATCATGGGTTCTCATTGGTCTATTTCCAACTTCAAATATCCTAGTACCTATAAATGGCCTCCTATTCGAACACTGGCTGTACCTCCCCATGATCGGAGTATGGCTATTGCTGTGTTCGTGCTTTATTCGCATATCGCGAATCGCAAATGGCAAATTGTCCAAACTATTCGCAATTAGCTATCTGCTATTTGCTATTTTCCTCAGTATCCGCACCATCCAGCAAAATCGTCTTTGGGGCAATCCCATTACTTTCTACAACTACACACTAAAATTTGCTCCAACAAGTTACCGCCTTTTGAACAATCTAGGAATGGCATATGCAGAAAAAGGCGACCACGAAAATGCCATCCGTGTTTATCAGTCTGCCATCAGTGTAAATCCTGAAAACGCGGTAGCTTACCACAACTTAGGGAATACCCATAAAACATTAGGTGACAAACAAAAAGCCATCGAAGCATTTGAAAAAGCTATTTCTCTACAACCAGATTTCTATTTCTCCTACAATGCTCTTGCTGATCTTTACTTTAAAGAGAAAAATATCAAAAGTGCAGTCGAAGTACTTAACACGTTATACAAAATTCAACCATCTCAACAACTACTTCAATTAATCAAAGAGTTAGAATCACAAAAGTGAAAATACTAACTATCATCATCCCCGTGTTTAACGAACAAAATACAATCGAAGAAGTACTCAACAGAGTTAGAAAAGTCAAAACGCCTGGTTGGAAAAAGCAAATTATTGTTGTTGACGACTGCTCAACGGACAGTACGCCAAAAATCCTAAAAAAAATTCAAAAAAACCAAAGCTTCATTCTTATCAGTCACAAGAAAAACCTTGGAAAAGGTGGAGCAATAAAATCCGCACTAACTCTTGTAACTCCTAGCCATACGAGGCTAAATGCCGTTTTAACTCAAGACGCTGATTTGGAATACGATCCCAATGACTACAGCACACTCTTAAAGGCATTTCACCCAACAAAGCACCCAATTGTGTATGGCTCCCGAAATCTTGGTACAACCAATCGCGGTTACTTTTTTGCATACTACTGCGGCCGAGTCTTAACCAATATTCACAACTTTTTATACGGCTCTAAAATTACAGACCTAAATACAGGCTATAAACTCTTTCGTACAGATATCCTAAAATCCTGCAATCTACAAGTAGACGGCTTTGACTTTTGCCATGAAGTGACAGCAAAAGTTTTGAAAATGGGACATAAGATAAAAGAGGTGGCAATAAATTATTACCCCAGAACCTACAAAGAAGGAAAAAAGGTAGCAGTAAAAGACGCCTGGCTCGACCTCTGGACGACTCTAAAGTATAGATTTGTAGAGTAATCAATAAATCGGAGCAGTCACGTTACCGCATGCTACATACACTTTCGATTGAGCAACAGATTTGTGGACATTAACTGCCAACGGAAGCTCTCTCATAAGCTCATCAAAGCTCACATCAAGTGTTGTCTCAGATTTTCCATCAACAGGCGAGGTCAAAGAATACACAACCTCTCCGGGATTCGGGCAAGCACCCATATGAATATGTGCGTGTTGTGCAACTCCTTTTGGCGCGCCAGTCAAATCCAAAGTCACCATTACCCTTCCTCCTTCAATTTCCTTTATTGTCGCCGCTCCAGACTCACCCAATTTATTTTGTGCATCTAAAACAATCGATGCTATTTTCATTACGGGAGTTTTTGGAGCACCTGCTTTACCTGTGAGGAAGAGATATCCGCCGATTACAACAATCAATGCCGCAGCCAAAAGAAAAATGGCTTTATCAGATGAGCGCGATACAGGCCTTGATGAGACACCTTTGCTCGAAGTTCTTCGTGTAGATCTTTTTCGCCTAATAAATCCATGTAAAAGCATTACTACATTCTTGTCAAGTGTAGCAAAATACATCACAAATGCTCAATTTCGAAAAGTGTATACTGTTTCTTGTGAGAAATTTCTGGCGTTGGTACAACAAACATCTCTCATTAAACATTGCAATTGCAGCAGGCTTGTTTACACTCCAACTTGTTCATCTTTTTTGGTTAACCTCAAATGTCGTTTCCCAAAAGCTCGGGTTCCCAAACTTCTTTCCTGTTTCTAGTTTTTGGCAGTGGTTGCTAATTATCGTTGACTATACAGAAATCCCCGCGATCATAACTACTTCGTTTTTATATATTAATGATCTCCGATCGGGTAAAAACAACAAGGCCTTGCTATATCTTCTGCCTCTTAATTCTCAATGGATCCATATATTTTGGATAACGGACGAATTTGTTGTTGAGCAATTTTCAAAAAGCTACACGCCAGTCCTAACAGGCTTTCTTTCTTGGACCGCAATCCTAAAGGAGGCATTAAAAGAGTGAGTTTTCTCAAAAAACACTGGCAATTATTTGCGATTTTTCTATTGGCATTAATAATTCGCACATGGGACTTAGATAAAACTCCTAGCGGCTTCCATGTAGACGAGGCAAAAGTAGGCTGGAATGCATATTCGCTTCTTAAAACAGGCGCGGACGATTGGGGAAATAAATTCCCGCTCCATTACAACACATTCGGAGATTTTCGCCCTACGGGAATTATTTATCTAACCGTTCCATCAATTGCGATTTTTGGGTTAAATGAATTTGCAGTCCGCTTCCCCGGAGCTATAGCTGGAGCACTAACCGTTGTAGTCTTGTATTTCTTTATCAAAGAACTTTTAAACAAGCGTGATACTAAATTCAATATACTTAATACTTCATTCTTTACAGCGCTGGTTTTAGCGCTGTCGCCCTGGCACATAACCCTCTCCCGCGCAACCTCAGAAGCCGTCCCCGCAATCCTATTTACCCTCACCGGATTGTGGCTGCTTGTTCTGGGACTTAAAAAAGGTTTTACACCTGTCTACTTGTCTACTTGTCTACTTTCACTACTTGCTTCCTATTCCCTTTACCATTCCGCCCGCCTCCTTGTGCCATTATTTGCAACCACAGTATTAGCATATGTTTCATGGCTAGACTATCTAAAAAATCCCAAGGTGTCATATCTGTCCCACCTCGGAGGTGGAAGAGGTACAACACGTCGGTGTTTAGCACTTGTGCTGTGCGCAATTTTGTTTCTCACAACAATTCTCTTTTCGCTTTCGCCCTCGGCACACAGCCGCCTAAACCAGGTCTCAATCTTTACAGATTTAGACGTAAAATACGAACTTGACAAAATGCCTTTTGAAGATGGCCCAAACAACATTCTTGTTGCAAGAATTTTCCACAACAAAGTAGTCACTTATTCGAAACATTTTGTAAACGAATATTCTCGATATTTTTCCGCAGATTTTTCTCTCAGACCAAAAGTGGCAAAGCCTGGACGCTATCAAACAGTAGGAATGGGAACCCTGACATATGTGGAACTCGCACTATTCATATTTGGCCTTATTTATCTAATCAAAAAGCCTTCTCCTCTTAGACTCGTACTTGTACTGCTACTCTTGGCTCCGCTTCCCGCCGCAATTACAACAGAAGACACCCCAAACCTTTCCCGTGCCTCCTACATGATTCCTTTTATCGCAGCCATCTCCGGCTACGGTCTGTGGAAGTTGTCAAAAACAAAGGTCTATCGCTTTTTACTTTTTACTTTTTACTTTTTACTTTCACTTAACTTCATCTACTTCCTCCACATGTATTTTATCCACAATCGAGTTGGGGGTTCAATGAGCAGAAATGAAGGAGTACAAGATTTAGTTGAAGTTCTAAAAAGAGAGTACCTAAATTATGACAAAATTTATCTAACAGATATCCCAGACAACCTATATCCTTGGATCGCTTTCTATAATAAGTTAGACCCAAAAAGTTTTAACCACCCCTCAAAAAATCGCGATAAAGGACCATGGACATACGAAAAATACAATTTTGTAACAGCAAGATGTCCTTCAAGGGATGTCTTCAATGAACCTGGAAAAATATTGGCAGTCGATGCAGATGCTTGCGAAGCTCAAACTCCTCCGGGAGCAGAGATGCTAGAACACATAAAAAGACCCGACGAAACTGTGGTTTACACACTGTGGAGCCGAGAATAACTATGCTCGATACTTTTACCCTTAAAAACGGAATTCGTGTCGCAACCTACCGGATGAAGTCTTTGCGTTCAATCCACCTCCGTATAAATGTTAAAGGGGGATCAATTCTTGAAAGTAGTGGGCAATCCGGCCTTGCACACTTTTTAGAGCATCTGTTAATCCAAGGCATCCCCTCGCTCCCAAATGCAGAGGCAATGTCAGATTATATTGAAGGCCTTGCAGGCTCCTACAACGCCTCAACAGGCGAATTTACCATAAATTTTATAATCACAGTCCCCGCAACCCATCTTGAAGACGCAATAAAAATTGCCTCAGAAGTATTTTTTGAGCCACTGTTCCCGGAGACCGCACTAGAGCGTGAAAGGGGAGCAATAACCGAGGAAATTAAACAAAGAATGGATTCCCAAGAATATAAAATCGGAAAGTTTGTTAAAGAAAATAGGTTTATAAAAAAGAGCATTCTTGCAAAATCAGTTGCTGGCCAAATAAAGGATGTTGTCAAAATGACAAAAGGCGATATAGTCTCGTTTTGGGAAAAAATCTTTTGCACAAAAAATACATACATTTCGCTAACAGGAAGCTTTGAGAAAAAAACGCTTGATAATCTGCTAACTCGCTATTTTGACCGCTATCCAGGAAAAGCGCCAGCCATTCATATACCAACTTTCAACTACACAGAACTCTCCCGAAAAACAGTAGCAATTCGTTTTGATCCAAAACTCAAATCAAACTATATTGATCTCTCATTCCCGTCTTTGAGGCTTGAACACAGTTTGGTTCTACGCTTAAGGCAAAGCATACTGCTTGCAATATTGGTAAACCTTTCTCGCTCCAGAATGTTTAGGCTTTTAAGACATCAAAAAGGCTTAGTTTACGGAATTAATGCAGGCTCATACGTAATAAACGGCTTGGGATATACAGCGATTTCATCTGAATGCGCCAAAGATAAATTGGAAGAAGTCATTTCACTGATCGTCCAAGAGCTTGCAGCATTTGTTAAAAATGGGCCAACAGAAGAAGAACTGCAGGTAACCCGCGAGTTTTTATCAAACCAATGGCTTATGACCTTTGATCATCCCTCCTCAATTGCAAATTGGATAGAAGGGGATTTGGTTTGGGAAGACAAAATCCATCTCCCAGAAGAGATGATTGGGATGATCAAAGAAACGAAAGTTGAAGATTTGGTTGAACTTATGCAAAAGTATTGGGATTTTAAGAAAATAAATTTGGTAATTCAGGGCTCAACAAGAAATACTGACGAGAATTGCAAAAAGTTTACAGAAATCCTAAAAAAAGCTCGAGTGATTCGAGGCGACACCTTAAAGGTGTCCGCACAAAAAAGCCCCTCGTGATGGTATAAAAACACAAGGGGCAGAAATTACTGCGCGTGCGGGAGAACCAAGCTCTGAAGAACAATAATTACACAAAGCGTCCCACCAACAGCTTGTCCCAAAGCCACCCACCTCTCCTTGACAGCCCACATGTAAAGCCCAAAAGCAAAGTAGGTGAATGTGTACAGTCCCCAAGTTCCCAAACTGCCGCTCATATACCGTCCAAGAGCGAAATTGTTGACAACCTGTGGGAACAAACCGACTATGAACAAGTACGAAACCATTCCGCAAAAAGCTCCTTATATCGTAGATTGAAAAGATTGTCCTCAATCTTTTATATTAAAATGTGTGCAAGATTGAGTGAAACACAAGGAGGACATGAAAGTTAGTCAAGGAAATTTGAGTCTAAAACTTTTGAGCAAGATTTGGTATAATTTAGACACAAGCCGAGGTGGCGAAATTGGTATACGCGAGGGCCTTAAGAGCCCTTGTTCGCAAGGACGTGTGGGTTCGAGTCCCGCCCTCGGCACATCACCCCACACCTCCTTCTATTTCATAGCAGAAATACCCTCTAATACTTGACAAACAGCCCATATTGTGATATACTAGGTTTGTTAGAAAGTTAGATTAGATTCCTCTAGTAATTTTTATTTTCGTATCGGAATCTTTTCATGGTTTTTAACAGCTCGACTTGCCCAAAACAGGTTCGAGCGCAATAAAACTGCACATTCAAACAACCTACTTGAAGGCGGCACTATTTTCACACAACAAGCCCTTGGGATCAATCCCTGACACGCTTATTATCAAGCACGTCACATCCCCAAGGGCTCTTCCATGCTTTAAAAGTAGTAGCGCAATTCATTGCGCAATCACAAAGTAGGAGAGAGCGGCTTGACTATGTAGCAAGACTTAACTTTAATAATTCTCTCCAAGTTCTTATCCAAAAATTCAAAGGCTTGCTGTTTCGGCAAGTTCCAGGCTCCTAGAGTTTTTAATTTTTTTCCTTGAAGCTTATGACGAAGTCTGAGCTTATCTCTTTCCCTCAAAAAACTTCCGTGTCGTTCTTCAAGCCCAAACATAATCGCCCAAGAATCCGAAGGACAATTCTCTTCATAAAAATCCAAAGTCTTCCTCCAACCAATCCAAGCATCCTCAGACAAACGAACAATATACGGATGGTCAATTCTATAGCCTAAATTCGGCTGTTTTACAGCCCCAACCAAATGGTCAATATTTATAAAATTCAAAATAAAAATTGCCAAAACCGTGTTTATCACTCCGGCAAACGGCATGAGGCCAGACTTAAGCTTATCTGTAAGATTAAAAATGAAAATTAACAAAACCCCCAAAAGCCACAAGGCAAAAACCATTCCCACTAACCTTACCTGTGTAAATCCATGTACTGCCTGATATAGGTAAACTCTGTAAAAAGCTGAAGACAAAACCAAAAACACTTCCCCTAAAAATGCAAAAGACAAAAATCTAACAAATCCAGAATTTCTTTCTTCCTTAGGCTTTCTAATTAAAAACCACAATAAAACCAAACTGATAGCACTTACAACAACCAATTGAAAAAACCCTCTTCTCGTATATTCAGAATATGAAATATTTAATTGCGCCAAAAGCTCTGTACCGGCAAATAGATATTGAGCCTGAACAGCCAAAAATAGGGCTGTTACAAAAGAAACTGCTGTTGTTGCAATTGTGACTGGCAGCTTAAAGGCGTTTGCAATATTTAAAGAAAACTCGTCCTGTTTAAAATTAAACTGAGATAACAAGCTTGAGAAAAGCCCAAAAACAATTAAGAGTTGTGCCCATGTTCGAAAAAGATCAGAATTAATCTTAAACGCTGGGAACGAATCTAAAAAGTCATTAACATATCTGCCAAATATTGGGTCCGCACTGGCAAAAAGAGATAAGAAAACTAGAGCTAAGGCAACCGCCAAAAATGATCCCAAAATCAAGCCCCCAGACCTTTCTTTTGTAACCTGTTTTTTCAAAGACACCCTGCCCAGAAACCCAAACAAAGACAATAAATAATCACCCAAGTTCCGAAAAGTATGTAGCAAAACGCCCTGTGGAGCAAAAATAATAGTTTTTATAGTCAAAAGCGACTCTCTATTTACTCGAACAGTAACAATCATGTTGAGAGCAATGACCGCAACGGCAGTTAAAAATCTTACAAAATCAGAAGCTCTTAAGGCCAAAAATACAGTCAACAAGGTTGCTGAGCCTAAATAGAACATTACCTCCTTCTGATTTTCTGGTTTTTTGTAAGAGAAGAGGAAAGCAAAGGAGAATAAAACCTGGACGACAAAAAACCCAAGACCCCAATAGTTATCAAGAAGGAGGAAGTAGTATGAAGCAGTAAGAAAGATTTCGAAAGTCAGTCGCTTCACGAGCCATTTAATTGTATCAGACCAACGCAAGTTTAGCGCGAAATAAATTTCGCTAATACATGTATTAGCGGACTTCAGTCCGCACGGGGAGGTTATGGCACAAACTATGATATAATTTACCCACCTCGGGGATTGGCTCAGCTGGTAGAGCGCTCGCTTTGGGAGCGAGAGGTCGGAGGTTCGAATCCTCCATCCCCGACACACTTACCAACCCCATACACTTCTCACACTCCCGTTTAAGGTTTCAACGGAACAATTTTAAAACTAAGGCGGTGAAAATATGGGTGCTAATCTTTTGACTTCATTAATAAACTTTGTGTTAGGCGTAATTGAGCTTTTAGTTGGGTTGAGGTTTGTACTAAAACTATTTAATGCAGGCCTTGCTCCCGCAGTAAATTGGGTTTACGGGACAAGCCAGCCTTTGGTTGCGCCATTCGTTGGAATGTTCCCAAATCCAGTGCTAAACGGAGGATTCATGATTGAATTCGCAAGCCTTATTGCACTAATAATCTATGCGTTGATCGGGTATTTGCTTGGGAAGTTTGTAGCAACAATCGCCTACAGAGCTCGCCGGAGGGTAGTTGTTGAGGAGTAAATGTGTTAAAATATGCTAACGTATGCGGGAGTAGCTCATGACGAGCGAATGCGAGTCATATCGGACTTTTTTTCTTAAAAAGTCCGTTAATTGGTTAGAGCGCGAGATTAGTTGAACGGCTCAACATCTGCTTTCCAAGCAGAAAAAACGGGTTCGACTCCCGTATCTCGCTCAGCATAAACAACAAGCCTCGTTTCCCGCTCATTGGATTTTCCCCATATTCTCCTTGATATCCTTACACATTAGTGTTTGAATGGAGTATGTTAACCCAAGAAGATCTTGGTGAAATCGAACAACTTATTGATGAGAAAGTTGTAGAAAAAATCAAACTTCTACCCACAAAAGACGAATTCTTCGAGAAAATGGATCAAGTCATGGGGGAACTCCAAGCAATCCGTGATGAACACACTATGCGTGACGGAAGAATCGACGACCATGAAGAAAGAATCGAAAACCTCGAAAAAATACACCCCCAGGATACACACGCAGCAAGGTGAAAGCACTCAAAAAACTAGCCCCACTTTCTCCCTATTTATTAGTCTTTCTTATTTTCTTCCTTCCCGCAATTGACACTGATCTTGGCTGGCATCTTCGATACGGAGAACATTTTTTAAACACTGGAAAGATCCTTCGAGAAAATACACTTACTTATTTTCTCTCAACCTACGAGTGGAGTCACTCGTATACGCTTTATCAAATATTTACCACTTTAATATATCGAAGCGGAAGTCTTATTAGTCTTGCTATAGCATACGGCTTTCTTGGTGTTACACTTTTCTATCTCTTTAATAAAATAAACAAACTTTCTCCGAACTTTTCACTAGTTCTCTTTTTACTTTTCACTATCTTTTCCTGGAATGTCTTCTCGCTCGGATGGCGCGCCCAAGTATTTACCATACTTTTTATATTGATCGAATTTTGGATTTTACAAAAATCAGAAAAGAGCCAAAAATGGCTTTTCCTCTTGGCAACTTTGTTCGTTATTTGGGCCAATACCCACGGCGGATTTATTCTGGGAGTACTTGTACTGTGCTTCAAAACTCTTGATTTATCCCGAGGTGTCATATCTGTGCCACCTCGGAGGTGGAATTCTACCTACACCTTAGGATTTTGCACACTCTTAAGTACAGCGGCAACTTTTATAAACCCTTACGGATTAAACATTTGGCAAGAAACCTTGAAACATTCCCAATATCCCCTCCACACATTAATTGCAGAATGGGTAAAACCCTCATTGGTGATTAGTGTTTATGGGGTAGTGATAGTAGTAACACTACTTGCTTTCATATGGGTAAGAAAAGCTAAAGAAAAATCTTTTTATACGCTCATTCTCCTACTAGGATTATTCCTTCTTTTTGAAGCCAAAAGAAACACAGCTATTTTCTCATTGTTTGCAATTCTTACTGCATTAAGAATTTTCAAAAATGAAATTGTAAAACTCGAATCCAACAAAACTATGAACACACTTCGACTACAACTATTTAGCCATTTAACAATTGTTTCCTCAGTTATTGTATTCGCAATCATCCGCATACCACACACTATTAGCATATCCACCAACTGGGAATCCTACTGCGGAGCAGCAAGGTTCTGCGGAGCAGGTTCTTACTGCACAAAAGGCCTCGTAAAATATCCGTGCAAATCGGTTAACTTCATACGTGCAAACCCTGTGAGCGGAAAAAACATGTACTCTGCCTATGAATGGGGAGGCTTTTTAGAGTGGCAGCTGCCCCAATACAAGCCGTTTGTCGACGGCCGAATGCCTACCTGGAGTGACTTGAGCCCATATACAGAATACCTAGAAATTATCCAAGCCCAACCTGGGTGGGACAAAAAATTAGAAGATTACAAAACCGATTGGCTCCTAATCGGTAACGGAACGTTTTTAGATATCGAACTTAAAAGTAATCCTCGTGTAGAATGGAAAGAACTTTACCGCGATGAAGTTTCTGTGGTCTACACTAAAATCTAATTACCTCCTAATTGCTGTTCTTCTTATCTCGCTCTTTTTTAGAACCTACAAAGTTGTAGAAAGATTCGAATTTGCCCATGATGGCGATCTTTTTTCTTGGATCGTCAAAGATATAGTTATCGACCACCATCCAAGGCTCATAGGCCAACTCACTTCTGCTCCCGGAATTTTTATCGGCCCTTTATACTACTACTCTTTAATTCCATTTTTTCTTTTGACAAAAATGGATCCAGTTGGGGCAATAATTCCGATTACCATAATCGGTATCCTAACAACTTTTTCCTACTGGTTTGTCTTCAAAAAGCTTTGGAACGAAAAAGCAGGCCTTATCGCCGCGTTTCTTCATGCAATACTTTATACGTGGGTCTATTTTGATAGACGAATTGTCCCCTCAACTCCAACAAACCTTTGGACAATCTGGTACTTCTACTGCGTAGTAAACCTTGCTCGTGGAAACTTCAAAGTTTTGTGGATCGTAGGACTTTTAGTCGGCCTTATCTGGCATATCCATATTGCGCTCCTACCAGCATTAGTTGCTATACCGGCTGCTTTCTTCTTTTCAAAAAAACTCCCTACAAAAAAAGACTTTTTACTTTTTACTTTTTACTTTTTACTTACTTCTATTCCACTTATTCTATTTGAATTCCGTCACAACTTTTCCCAAACAAAAAGCCTGTTTTTTAACTTTTCTAAGGAACACGGATCTAGCCCTGGTGGCCTAGAAAAAATACAAGAAGTATTAACAAAAATCTCATCAAATGTCGAAAAACTTTTCTTCTTCCCGCAAAGTTTTCCCGGTAATAAATTTATATTCTTTGCCATAATTCTTTCTATTGGATTATTTCTTGTATACAAAAAGTGTTTAAAACTTAAAGAGGCCTTATTATTTTATTCCTGGGTATTAACAATAATTCTCTTTTACGGTTTATCTTCAAGTATTCTTTCCGAGTATTACTTTTACAATATCGAAGTGATTCTTGTAGGATTTGTTACTCTCCTTTTTATATGGCTCTTTAATCAATCAAAGTGGTTAAAATATATTGTTATCGCTACATTGTCTGTTATTTTTATTAATAACGCCCACTATCTAACAACAAGCTATTACTATGCAAAGGGGTACAACGAAAGGAAAGAACTGACAGAATTTATAGTAAACGACTCCAAATCCAAAAATTATCCCTGTGTTGCAATTTCTTACATAGCAAGTCCCGGAGAAGATGTTGGCTTTAGGTATTTTTTCTGGTTAAACAACCTTCATGTCAATAAACCCTCTTCTGGTAGCCCTGTTTATTCAATTGTTCAACCAGAACATTTAGCATACGGCAAAAACGAGAAACATTTCGGACAAATTAAGCTTATCCCCCCGCCTGAAAATGAAGTAAAGTCAAGTCAAGAAATCCAAAAAAGTTGCGCAGGAGAAAACTCAAATCTCACAGACTCAATGTTTGGGTTTACGAAGTGAAAACCAGGCTGAAAAGTGGTAAAATATAAAGAACATAGGCTCCCGTAGCTCAATGGATAGAGCAGTTCCCTTCTAAGGAAAAGGTTGCGTGTTCGACTCACGCCGGGGGCACAAATTGACACTTGTGTATAATGAGAGCCAATGGCAGTACAAGATCTTGACAAAACAAACCCCTCAAAAGATGTTACCCAAAGCCCTGCTGTTGAGGATGAGGAATCAGTAAGCGGAACTACTCCTCTTCCAACCTCAGACGATGATGTAGGAGAAATGGTTGAAGACTTCACAGGTAAAGAACCCCAGCTTGACGAGCTTCCCACAGATATGGTCAACGAGGCAGAGCGCCGAAGAAGGATTGGAGAAGACGAAGATGTTCCTCCAAGAGAACCCGGGATCGAAAGACTTGAAGATCTTGAAGAACAAGATCCAAACGAAGAAGACTCCTACGACGACCCGATAGAGTAATCTTGGGTGATCGACGGGGATCGAACCCGCAACCCCTAGGACCACAACCTAGTGCTCTACCATTGAGCTAC
>ERZ1292623.2743-Hain-H51-01um-R1-2743-length-15489-cov-4_pt1 | contig 15489 bp, 19 predicted proteins | sample MGYA00564398_ERZ1292623 | MGnify/ENA primary metagenome ERZ1292623 (study PRJEB36523, sample SAMEA6512633) | groundwater metagenome | collected 2019-01-07 | study: AquaDiva: Metagenomics assemblies of 32 groundwater samples | reverse complement strand
TGGGATCTGACCCGGGGAGTAAACGCCATGATAGATACGGAAGTGCCTTTGGCGCAGATCGGGAGTGACGGGGAGTTATTCTATGCCAATTTTACCGATTCCATGCCGGTTAAAAGATTCCCGGGGGGTGGAAAAGTAAACCCGGGGGGCGTGGCTAATGAAGTAGATCAGGTGAATATCTTTGATTGGGTATATGGCGCGGACAGTTGGGTGGACAAGCAGACAATGGGGAATATGTCGCTCTGTGGAGTATTTGATGCCGATACGGACCGGAACGGCGTGTATACGTACGGGCGAAAGAATAAAGAGCAACCATTTACGCTCAATCTTGAATATGCCCTGGAAGTAGACGAAATAGGCGCGGTGATCCAGACGGAAGGGTTGACGCTCATCAGTTATCAGGATGGAAGCGACTTTGGCGTCAAGGCCGTAGATCCGGATACAAAGGCGACGGGAACCTATGAATCTTTGGAGTTTAGAGTGCCGATAAAGCGTCCGGAAGGAATTACGAAATGGGATGTTGCGGAGATATTCATGGAACCGTTGCCGACCGGATGCAGTATAGAATTTTGGTACAAAATGAATCACGCGACAAACTGGACGCAAGCCTACACAGCAGACGGGAATCTGAGTTTTTCATCAACGGATGGCAAAAAAGCAACTTTCCGGATAGGAGCCGAAGGGGATGTATTTGAAGAAAAAATAGTGTTGAATCCGAGTTTCAATACGACCCCTAAAATTTTACGCTCACGCGCGTATTTTTATTGATATGGAAGAGAAAGTTTATACGCCGGAAGTCATTGAAGATGCTCCGTTTCCGGGGCAGGATATTCCTGCGGCAATTACTCAAGCGCAGCCCCCTGCCGGGACGTTTACTCCGACGACTACCAAGGAAAAGACCTTCCCGAAAAGATTGATCGCTACAGAACTCATAGGGCAGGCGCTGAATACGCGAAGCAAAAAAATATTGGGAGAATTTACGTTTACACCATCAGGGGCAATACAAGTAGGGGATTATAAAAATGGAGTATCCGGGGATTTAAGGATTACCCCAAATGGACTTACAGCAAGAGATTTAGCTGGATTAACCACTTTTGCCATAGATGGAACAACGGGTGATGCAGTATTTAAGGGAACGGTGCAAGCAGGAAGTGTCATATCCGGTTCGGTTATTACCGGTGATATTACCGTCGGCGGAGAAGGTAATGGAGAAGGGGAAATTCACGTATTAGATGATACTAATGTTGAAAAAATAACATTAGATAAAGATGGGATGACAATAAATACCGGAAAATTAACCATAAAGGATTCTGCTGATACAACGATTGTAGATGCTACAGGTTTAGTAAGTACCGCAAATTTTGCGGCTGATAGCATTTCTCAAACAGCGTCTTTCTCAACGACGAGTCAAACATATGTGGATGTTACGAGTATGTCTCTTTCTTTTACTTTGTCAAGGCAATCAAAGGTCTTAATTGGATCATCCATAAAGGGTTATAGTCCGGATGCAACATCAACTAATATAGTTACTCCTGTAGCTCAAATTGATCTTGACGGATCACAAGTTGCGGGAGAAATGAGTACGCCAAGTATAGTAGAAATAGCGGGGGTGTATTATACAACTTCTTCTACTACCGTTGTTGCAACTGTCGCAGCAGGATCGCATACTTTGAAAATTCAATTAAAGTCCAGCAGTGGCGGCAATGTAACATTGGCAGGATCAAGAGTGTTATGGTATGTAGTATTAGGAAAATGAAAAAGATTTTGTATTTCTTTATTTCTGTATTTTTATTTTTGTCTTTATTGGTAGTCTTTTATTGGAATAAATATCAAGTTTGGACGGTTGATATATGGGATTCTCTTTACTGTGTCAAGACAAAATGTTATGAGATAAAAGAAAAAAACCCTAGAACCTCTTATTGTTTCTCAAGTATTTTTCAAAAGGTTTGTATTGTTAATCACTAAGAATAAGATAACCAGTTGCCTTCCAATAAATCCATAGTCTAATCTGTACGCATGGATCTCTTATCAGATATTGTTACCGCCGTACAAGATGATCTCACTGTCGGAGACGAGAGTACGCTTTTCTCTCCAACGCTCATCAAAAGGGCAATAAACCGGGCGTACCGGAAAGCAGGCGCTTTGTTTCCTTGGCCTGAACTCATGGACGCCAAAAAAACGTCTACCCAAGCAAATCAGGAATACTATGACTATCCGCAGTCATGGAGATCAAATTCCATCTGGAAATTGACCCTTTTAGATTCCGATAGCAATGATGAAAGGTATGGAGAAGATCCGGATGGAAGCCCGTTAAGTTTTGACGACTATTTAGCATGGAAGGAAGATAATCCGGACAGCACGGACAAGAAGTGGGCGAATCAATGGAGACGGTATTTCATATGGCCGATTCCTACCACGGCTGGGACAAACAATATTTCCGTATGGGGGCAGAAGGTTACCGACAATCTGTCCAGTGATTCGGATACGACGATTTTTTCCTATTCAGCATTTGAGGGAAATGAGGCTATCGCGCTGGAAGCCGTGGCTATTCTCAAAGCCAAGGGAGAACAGGAGAAAGCCGGAGAATTTAGGAGTACGGAAGCAAAGCAGATATTGGCAGTCTATTGGGGAAAGATACGGCGGGAAATGGCAAAATATGAGAAAATCGCTCCGTTCTTCTATGTGAATGATTTTTTTGGCAGAGGAACAAGTAAAGACTTAACAGGTAAATTTGATGTTAATATGTAACTATGGCAAATTTATATTCGCCGGAATCACTTGGGATAACGCCGCCGAAGACTGGATTTCAGCAAGGGGGATGGTACAGCGGCCGGCAGTATTGGGGCGGTCAATTATCGGACCCGGGCGTTATCAACCCGCTTTCAGTTCAGCCAGGAGCAGGTCAGGCAGTGTCACCGCAGGTAAATGTACAATCGGCCCAGCAACAGGGAATACCAGCATCACAGTTTGAGTCCTATATTCAACAGCAACGCGACATTCAGGCAAAACGTCAGGTTCAACCTGCTCAGCAAGTACAACCGGCACCACAGGCCCAGCCAACGCAAACTACAGGAGCAACAGGAGTAGCGGGTGCGGGAGCCGGAACGGGTCTGCTTACCCAGCCTGCAATTAACCTTCCGGATATTTATAAAAATCTTTATTCTTCTTCCGGAATTACGAATGTTGAAAGTGAACTTTCTGAGAAAACTAAGGCATATAACGAAACCGTCGCCAAGATAAAGGATAATCCGTATTTATCTGAAGGAACCATGACAGGAAGGATTAAGAAGATAGACGAGAAGTTTAATGCGGATATCGCAGGTCTTAAAAACGATATTGCCATGAAGAAGGCTGATATTGAAACGAAGTTGAATCTCCAGATGAAACAGTTTGACATCAACAGCCAACAGGCAAAGATGGCATTGGATCAATTCAATTCCCTTTTATCTGCAGGTGCATTGAGTGGAGCGTCAGGAGAAGATATAGCCAATATTACGAGAGCTACGGGGATATCAAGCTCTATGATACAGAGTGCTATTGCATCATATAAAGAGAAGAATAAGAAGGAAGTAAAAACGGAAATAAAAACATTTACGAATGAAAATACAGGCGTCGTTACTTCCGTTGTTATAAATTCAGATACCGGGGAGATTATCAATCAGCAGAATTTGGGAGCAATAGGAGCTACATATAAGCCGACGGCAGTGGAAGAACCGAAGAAAATGACGCAAGGAGAACAAAGCGCCGCGGTTGAAGCAATTATCTCATCCTATATTGGAAATAAACAGCAACAGGCGATGATTTCTCCGGAAGATTTATATCGGGAATTACTTGCAAAATATCCGGAATCTATAGAATTTATAAAAAAGTATTGGTCTCCGGCAAACATTAGGAAGGCAACACAAGGAAAAATACAACCAAAGTAATAGTAATTTTATGTATGGCAATACCTTACGATCCAGTCAACGATTTTTTTTCGGGATTAGGAAAACAACCAACAACCCCCGCTAACCGGCCGTCAACAGATCCGGCTTCCTCTTTTTTTGGTGAAATCTCCCAGCGCCAGGGAAAACCACAAGTACAACCAGTAATTCAGCCGATAGTCCAACCTCAACAGGTTAAAAAACCGCCGAGTGTTCAGGAAAAGTTTATCAGCACGGTGAAGGGATTTGATATTAAAAAGATTGGACAGTCTATTGTTGCCGGTGCAAAGGATTTACCGGGAATGGTGAAGCAGACGGCAGGAATTATTTTAGGAGATTGGGTACGAACTCAAAAGGCGGTAGAGAAATTTTTTACACCCGTACCGGAACCGATACGGGAGATTATAAAAAAAGCCGTACCAGGCGTTGCTCCAAAAAAAGCGGTAGAAAAAATTGAACCGTTTGCGGCAAAACTTCGGGAAGCAGCGACACAAGAGAGAAAAATCACACGGGAAAAGTATGAAAAGACATTTGAACCGTCTACGGGTCTTCAGGGATTATTGGAGATGGCAGCATATAATCTTCCGCAGATGGCGGCAAGTACGGGTATGACGCTGGCTACGGCAATCATTACAAAAAATCCTGCGCTTGCCATAACCGTAGGCCTCTCATCTTCTTATGGTTTGGGAGCAAGCGAAGTATATAACGAAGCAAAATCACAGGAAGTGGACGAAGGAACGGCGCAATCGCTTGCAATGGCAGGAGGAATAGTTATCGGCGCTTTGGATTTTCTTCCAATAGGGCGTCTTCTCGGAAAAGTCGGACCAGTAGAACAGATTAAAAAGAGTATTGTTAAAAAAATCGCATCCGGGATTGTAAGCCTCGGGGTGCAATCCGGATTTGAAGGTATTACGGAAGGCGCACAGGAAATTGTAGGTAATGCTCTTGCTTCTACTTACCAGGAAAACCGAAATTTACTTCAGGGTGTAACGGAAGCTGGTTTTGTCGGTATGCTTCTCGGCGCTCTGGGAGATGTAACGGTATCCGGTACTGTCGGCGTTTTAGGGAGAAGGGCAAAGCAAAATGATGTGGTGAAGGACATAGAGAAGAAAATTGAAAAAATTATGGGTACGCCACCGGAGAAGCGGACGCCGGATATGGAAGAAATAGTAAAAACAATTACGGTCCGTAATTACAGACCGGATGAAGCCGCAACTCTTGTTTTGGAAAATAACCTCGGGGAGACGGAAGTAGGCAAAAAAGTCATGCTTGCGGTTATCAATGCGGACGCGAGCCAATATATTCATATTGAACCTTCGGAAGATAAAAAGGGATTAAATGTTTCTATAGTCAATGAACCATCAGAACAAAAAGTGTCTGAAAAAGAATTACCGGGAAAGCCGGGAGAAAAAGGTGCCCCAACGGTAGTAGAGAAAAAAGAAATTCCAAAAGAATTAGAACCTCTCGCCCAAGAAGCAAGAAAGTATAAGAGTGCAGAGGAGTTTTTAGACAAGAAAGCACCATTACCTGGATATAACGATGAAAAAACTATTTTGGCAAACATAGAGAAAGCCAAAAAAAATATAGAAGTGTATAAATCTCGTGGAGACGCAAAGGGAATATCGGATGAAACTAGTTACATAAATAAGAGATTGGAAATTTTAGATAAAAGAAAACAACTCACCGACATCTACGACCAAGCTACAAGAGGAGAGTATGTGGAAGGCGATAAAGTAAAAGCAATTACAGGGGACGGAAAAATTATTGAAGGTACTTTTACTGTAAAGAAAGCACCGCCAGTTGTAGTGGGCAATAGAACGGTACCCTCAACAGGAGAGACACCAGGTATTATAACGAGCGATGGAAAATTTTATCCAGCAGGCGATCTACCGGGGATGGTTAAAGAGATTGTCGGGAAAATTCCCTCTACAAGAGGAGCAAAAACCGAATTTAAGGTAGGCGACAAAATAGATACGCAGGGAGGATCCAATATGGAAGGGGTGGTGACAATAAGAGAGATTGAAGGAAATACCATAAAGTTTACTGATTCTAAAGGAACTGATTTTGCTGGTATGCAACGATCAGATCTTAGAAATCTTGTTAATGGTGGTAGTTGGAAAAGAGTTATTCCTACGGAGGTCCAACCAGGCGGCCAGGAGATAACACCAAAAGATTTAGTGCAATCCAAAACCGTTGAAGAAATACAACAGAAGTTACAGCATATATTCGGAACCTATAAGGAGCTTGAGATTCTTGAGAAAAAGGATTTTAAGACCGGACGCATTGCAAAAAATCCCAGTAAATGGCTTGGTGTTGCCGATGAGTACATGGCCGATATTGAACGAGCAGCCAATGATCGGGATTATGAAGAAACATCCGTACTTCTTTCCGCCGCGAGAAAGGAATTAGCTTCAATACCGGAGGATCAACGACCAGTCAGTGTTCAGAAAAACCCGCCACAGGTCAACGTAGAGGCCAGAAACGATGCTATTGACAATATCAAGAGCTCACTCATGTATGATTTACCCGGAGCAGAGCAATTTTACAATGATATGTTGACGGATATTCCGAATCTTCCGCCGTTTGAAGACTTAGTGGCAGAGGTAGAAAAAATAAAACAAGACAATCTTGACGAAGTGAAAAAGGAGATGGAAGCGTTAGGACAATCCGCAAATCCGGATGCACCGGAGAATAAGATCATTGCCATAGCCAATGAACTAGCGAAACACTTTAAGGGTCCCGGCGCGCTCTACAAGATCGTAGGACGCCGGAGAGTATATCAGACACCGGAGGGACGTCTTGCCGTGGGCGGGAATGCCATAGCAGCATTTGACAATCTCATTTTCACGACAGATATGGAAGGATTCACAAAGAACATAAAGATCCTTGCCAGTAAGTTTGACAAGACATTAACGACTATTAGTGATAAAATAAAGAAAGGTGACATAGATGGTGCAGATTATGAAACTTTCAAACAAAAATTCGCAGAAGAAATTGGTAAAAGGGCATCTTTCCGTACAAAGCGTGGGACGGTTATTCCTTCAAGCGCTCAAAAAGGGAAACCCGAAACTACAGTCGGCAGCGGTGAAACTCCTGTCGCTCCTCTATCAGAAGAAATAAAAACATCCCCGGCATATACCGGCGGATCAGAAGGTTCTGCAAAGGGTGACTTTGCGAAATTAGAAAATCTTACGGATAAAGAAAGCAAGACACCGGAGTTTAAGCGTGTTCCTTTTCCGGAAATTGTCCGCATCGTAAAAAATCTTACAGGAAAAGTTCCAAGAATAAAAAAGAGAATGTATGCCGGTGGTAAAGCATTTTCGGGAGATTTAGATATAAACCTCAAAGCATCAATCTTTTCTGACCCTACAGAGGCCGCAAAAATTCTTTCACATGAATTAGGACATATTACGGATTATCTCCCGGAAGGAGCAAAAAGAACAGGGAATCTTCTGGGTCGTGTTGCGTCCCTCAAGGGATATTTCAAACACTGGTTATCTGAATTTCCAGGTGGAATCGGACAAATGCTGACGGATAAGGAGAAACGACAACTTCGGAAGGAAGCGGAAGAATTGGCAAAGAAGCCGGTTACGGAAGAACGGGAAATTGTAGTTTCGGAGAAAATGCCGACGACAGAAGAGATACTTGATATATGGAGAACGAATACTGCAAGCATAGATAATCCAGAACTTCTGTCTTATATTCAAAAACTTCCGGATGAACTCAAGAAAGACATTGTAAAAGCCGCGTTCAAGAGTACGATTCCAAAGTGGGTTACATTCACGAAAAAGATTAAGGAGAAGGTAACGGTTGGTGTCATAAAAAATGCTCCGGAGGATATACGGCGTCTCTATAAAGATTTACTCCATAAGGAGATACTAAAACGCAGACTTATTGAACTCAAGACGGTTAGGCAGGAATTGCAGGCTCTATCGGCTGTTTGGCGTCCGTTTGATCGGATGAAAAGCTCGGACAATTATGTAAAGTATCGGGACAAGCCGTCGGAACTGTACGCGGATTCCATATCAGTCCTATTTAGTGACCCGGTACGGTTAAGGGAGACGGCGCCCACATTTTATAAGGCATATTTCAATTATCTTTCTCAAAAGCCGGAAGTTTCGGAACAGTATTATCAGATTCAGCACTTGCTCAATCGCGGAAGCGATGAAGTAAATAAGGTACGGATAGAGGAGATATACAAAGGATTTGAGGAAGGCGCACAGAAGAGGAAAGAAGTATTTGAAAAACAGATGAAGAAAAAGTCTATCTGGTTCCGGGCAACGACACAACACATTTCTAAATTTCATCCAATCTATCACGAGTTAAATAAAGCAATGAAAGCCGGAAAAATCCAGATAGGCGAAAAACAAAAGGTGCGGGAAGTATTGGAGAACATGGCATATAGCCGGAATGACGTATGGCTTGATCTGGAGAAAAACGAAACGGAAGTCCTTGAGCCGCTAAAAAAAGCCGGGATTACGGAAAAGCAACTCGGCGCATGGTTTATGCTTGAACGTAACCTCGGAGACCGGCTCGGCATTGCTAATCCGGACGGCCTTATCGGTGATTTTAACAAGGAAGTCAAGGAATATTTGTCTAAAAATTTCACCCCGGAACAATCAGAGGCAATGCAAACCGGAGTCAAAAAATTCCATGATGAGACGTTTGCTATTGCGGAGAAGATGTATAACGAAGGCATGATACCGGAAAAGGTATATAAGGAACGCATAGAGCCGTATAAAGACAGTTATGTAACGTATGGAGTGGTCAAGTACATAGACAAGAATTATGTTACGCCGTATCTGAAGGAAATGATCGGGACACTGGAAAAGATAGAAAATCCGTTAGTAACGACCATGTATAAACGTGCGTCCATGCTTCAAGCGCTTGCAGTCCATAAGGCGAAGAAGGAAATTGTTACGTTTCTCAAAGAAATGGTGTCGGATGAAATAACCGTAAGTAAAAGCGTCATGGGAATAAAGCATCAACGCATTTATCGTCCGGCGCCCGGCAAGGGACAGGTTGTACTTCAGGAAGACGGAAAATGGATATCCTATGACGTTGACCCGTACTTTGAGAAGATGTTTAAGCAGTTTGATCCAAAGGATTTACATACGTTGGCTCATATTGCCGGACAATTCAACAAATACTTCAAACCTATCGTAACCACATATAAATTGGGATGGGCCGTGTACAATAATCCGCTTCGGGACGTCCAGCGCACGATGAAGAATGTAGCGGCTATTTCCAAAATAGAAGGCATACCGTTTGACCGTATCGCGTTTCTCAAGGAATGGGCTAAAACAATTCCGGAGGCATTTAAGTTCTCCGGAGGTCGTCTGACGCCTCTTGCAAAACAGGCACTCGGACAACACGCAATTAGTACGCCGTGGGTAAGCTATGATCCGACAGCCGGAGAAGATAAGGCGCTCTACACTCTATATCAGAAGTACCGGGTGTTCGGTTTGGACGGCGACCCGAAAGCGGACAAGAGGATTACGCAAAAGATGCTTTGGCCTATTGAAATGGTGCTGAAAGCGCTGGAACGTACCGGCGGTACGTTTGAATCTACGACAAAACTTGCCGGATTTAAGTATCTCTCCAAAAGAATGGCAGATCAGGGGAAAGTGGGATTTTACACCCGCAACTATGTCGGTACGCCGAATTATCTGGAGGGCGGAGCAATGAAAGAGATAGATAATTCTATCTGGGTATTCTCCAATGTTATTCTTCAGGGATACCGGTCAGATGCGGAACTCATCAGGAATCCACAATCTCGTGGAGCATGGTTTTTTGAATCATTCCTTCAGTCCGGTATTTGGAAACTTCTCATGGTTATTGCCGCAAGCGGGTTTTTGGGTAAACCACTTCAGGATGCCTATGAAAATATGTCCGAATATCACAAAAGCAATTTTCTCGCCGTTCCGTTAGCGCAGACTCCTAGCGGAAAGACACTCTATTGGACCGTACCGCAGGATGAAACCAATCGGCTTATGGGCGCAATCATCTGGAAAACCGGCATGGCGCTACAGGGAAAACTCGTAAAACCCCAACAGGTATTGGATATCGGGGCTGGATTTGTCCCGACTATTACGCCGATATTCTCCGTGGTCGGCGCATGGTTTGATTATATGCGCGGCATTAACCCGTGGGACTCGTATTACGGACGCAATGTTTTGGACCAGCAGACACAAAAGATACGGGGAACGGAAGGAGTGAAAAAGATGGCACTATGGTCCCTTAATGAAGTTGGACTGGGTAATTTCGCAACGTATGATCCGGCAACCCGCACCACGGAAGAAAAGTTTATCCAGTTTACGCCGCTTATCAATCGGATGTTTAAGGTAAGCGATTACGGAATTACGGAACGGGAGGTAGAGGGAGAGAAGAAAGAGGAAAAGCAACGGGCAGTCCAAAACAAGAAGGAGTCGGATCTGGTGAAGAAATACGCAGAAGAATTGAGAAAAGAGGGAGGAGATCCGGAAACATTTAAGGAACGATTTGCGGAAGAATTGTACCCGGAGGGCGTTGAGACAACTGAAGAGCAGGCGAATCTCAATAGAGTGGAAAAAGACTTTGACCAGGAATTGCTCCGAAGGGAAAAAGACACGCGGGTAAATACGATAATAAGACTGAAACTCAATACGTCTAAGATTAACGCGCTTCGCGGTTTTGCGGAAGACATGGCACCGGAAGCATTTGAAGACTTACTCAACAAGCTCTACGACGCAAAAGTTATCAGTAAGGATGTATTCAATGCAGTTATAGAGTAAATATGAAGCCTGCCTGGTCGGAATATGTTGTGGATATTATAAAGATTATTTTCGGACTTATGATTATTTTATCTATGGCAAACCCGGAGCATTTATAATTGACTTGCAATAATACCAAAATCGTATAATTAAAATAATTATGGCAAAAGATTCAGTAAGCAACGAGCAATTGTATAAAGCCATCATGGGGGTTCAAATGGACGTAGGTGGGAAAGTTGATAAGCTCCACGAGCGCATCAACAATGTCGTGGAAAACCGCATTACCCCGCTTGAGGTATGGCGGGCCAACATCACCGGACAATTTGCCGTTCTTACCGTTGCCATAGGATTCGGAGTGAATCTTGCATTTGATTGGATAAAGAATAAGTTTAAGAGTTGACGAAAGGGGATATAATACAACTATGAAACTTGAAGAACTAAAAGACTGGAATAAATTAAGTCCTCAAGAACAATCTCGCCTACGCGAAGTTTACGGCGATAATCCTCATATAACCAAAACAATGGCAGAGAAGCCGCCTGTTGATTCAGAAAACCCACGCGATAAGGGGGAGGATCATGGCTGACACGCCCCTCACAATCCCCAGCTTAGTTAATCGTGGCAAGTGGCATGACTACCGGAAAGACATTTGGGGCGATAGTTTTAATTGGAATTGGGTGCGGCTTTGGAAGCAGTTGAAATATGTGGTCATGCACCATAGCGTCACGAAGCACGAAGCCACGCCCGATGACATTGCCCTTCTGCATAAAGCCCGTGGCTGGGCTGGGATCGGATATCATTTTGTGATTACAAAGGACGGTATGGTGCATTACGTCGGGGATATTTCAACAGCCCGCGCCAACGTAGCCAACATGAACGAACAGGTAATTGGAGTTTGTCTTGTGGGTGACTTTACGAAACACCTACCGAGTGACGAACAGATTAGATCAGCGCATGATCTTTGTAAGTTTTTCTTTTTTGAAGCACCAAGCCTACCTACGCTCAAAGAATGGGATCAGTTGGTAGGTCATAAAAACCTTGACGCTACAGCTTGTCCGGGATTAAGTTGGCCTGTAGATATGCGAGATAGGATCATAAAGCGTTTAATTTATACGCCACAGCCTACGCCAACTCCGCCCGTCCCTCCTACGCCTCCTCCCCCGCCAGTTGACCCATGTGCAATACAAAAAGCGCAGATTGTTGATCTGAAAAGACAATATAAAATACTTCACGATATAATAGATAAAATAAAAGAAGCACTTGTATAACCTATGGGTACTACAGAAATAGTTGACGAATTAAAACGATTGTCACGGAGAATAAATGAACAGGGAAAAACGATAGACTTAATCATGCAGGATCGTAACATTCTTGAGGATATTCTGCATCGTTTGGGAGCAGTGGAGTCTGCCTTGAATATGTCACGTTCAACGGCTACGGAGAACGCAAAAAACGCAAAGGAAGATATATCAGAAATCAAAGACATAGTGGATGCCAAGGTAGACGAAATCAGTCAGACGATAGACGGAAAAACATTGATTGTCAAAAGTCCCAAAGAAAGCGTATTGCAAAAGATTATCAATAGAGTCGGAGGGAAAACAGAGGGGAAGTGATTTTATGGAATTATCACCAAAAATTTATACAGAGGCTAAAGTTAGCCCTATAGGGAAGTTAAATACATCAGATCTTAAAAAGTTAGGGTGGAATTTTCTCGTCTTTGCCGCACCAACTTTAGCAGTGTTTTTTGGACAACTGGCACTAGGAGTGAATTGGAAAGCAGCAGCGTTGGTGGCAGCGTTAGCGTTCTATCAGACTGCGACAGACTTTTTCAAAAAACTAACGAATAAGTAATATGGGAGAAACTCCCAAATTTTCAGGCGTCTGGCACGAAGCTGTCTTCAAAGACGGCATGAGCGAGGGAATCATGGCCCAAGAACATTGGATCAACGGAAAGCACGACGACGCCTCTCATGTGGGGCGTCATTCTAATGTAAAAGCAGAACAAGAAGCGCAAGAAGCCTTAAAAGACTTCTTCTTTGATATGTATGGGATTCCTATGAGTTGGGCCATTACCGCCGGAGGTATGGATAACCCTTTAGGACAACATTGGAGAAATGTGATAAGTGAGTTTACGGAATTAATTAGTACGCCTGTACAAGATGGAGAAGTAGACATTACTTGACAAAGGTTGTATAATTATTACAGTTGAATAAATCAGCTTTGCGAAATCCGTTACTATATCGGCTTCGCCGCAAAGCTGAGCCGAGATAGAAGCGGATTTTTTTATGCGCGAACCTACCTTCAAAGAATTTTTTATAGACATATTTTTATTTTTAAGTATCTCCTTGTTATTGGTTTGGTCTATTTTTTGTTTATCCTTATGGCTACTCAAGACGATATAATAACGATCCGTATGACGCGTGAGGAGGCAGAACGCCTCGTACAGATCCTGGATACCCGGGTGTTGAAAGATGGGGATATAACGCATTTCCTGACAGTATTAGAAAACGCCCTTCACCGAAAGGCTCCCGGCGTTATACAGGCAACGGACAAGCCATAAAGACCGGACGGGAGAATAAAACGACGGCGGAGACCTCATGTCGGCGTAAAATGAATAAAATGTGTGTGGGTGCCGTTTATGTAGCATGACACCACACCTTCTACGATTTTACTCGTAGTTTGGTACAGATGCTTTGCTAACTTAGTCGGAATCAACCGGAAAAACTAAGGATACTTTCTTATTTTCTCCGTGCGTTTCCTTTTAAGGCGTATCAACGATAAAAATATACCTATTGACAAGACAACCGCTTGTTTGATACAATGATTCTATGCAAACTAGAAACTTCATGGCATACGATCTGATGAGCTTAGACAAGATGATAGGTGACTTCTGTTCCGATTCTTCCATTGTTGTTTCCAATATCCGCCGGAATGTAGAATATAGAAGAACGTCCGGCATGAAAAAGATTTACCACGCGGCGATATTTTACAGAAAAAAAGTATGAAAAAACAAAAGGATCTGCTCATCTATAAACCAAAGGCGCTTATTCCCGGACACAAGATAGAAGTCGGTCTTGAGGGACTGTACGCTGGCGTACCGGACCGGGGGTACAAAGGTCATGCGTTTAAGATCACGTATTGGTATCCGAAGAAAACGGATACAGGAGAGTTGGTCTACGGGTGGATAGAGTCAAAGATTATAGATTGGAATAGAGCTATCCGGTTCCGGAGGTTTATGGATAAATGGGGACGTGGCGCGTATACATTGGGGTATTTTAAGGTGGCGGAGGCGTTATGACTGACTTTGACAAACTTACCTATTGGAAACAGCGAATAAACGATCAGATCATGGGATTATTCTCCGATGTAAAAGTGCGACTTAAGGGAATCAAAAACAACATGGACCATATTGGCGCGGACCCGGAAGAAGTCAAACAGGCGATTGCGCTTATTGGTGAAGGGCTTGAGGCACTCAAAGGATCTGCGGATCATGTGGTTGCGTTGAAACGAGAAGCTAAATAATATGAAGGATTACCAATATCTCTATTCCGAGTTTGACGCGACACCAGTCATTCGCAAGGAAGATTATTTGAATCTGGCAATAGGAATTATAGTAGTCGCGGGCATGATATGGTGGATTTTTTAGTTTTCTGCTCTTAGCAGAAGAAAGGATAGGATGGCAGAACAGAAAGGTCTTTTTACCTACACAACAAAAATAGAAGCATCAAAAACGTGTATGGGCTTGAACTGTCCCGAACGTAAGTCAATTTGTTGCAATGCTATATCAAAATTAGATAGCGGTCTTGGTCGTTTTGTTTGTTCATCTTGTCAATTACCCTTTGTCGGCGGGAAATGCACAGCAGGAAAAGATGAGCCAGAACTTACTATAACATTTGATAAGAGCGCTACGGGATACATCATCGCTCTATTCAAAGATAAGTTTCCTTTGATATGTCAGTCGTGTGGGAAAAAGATTACAAAAAATAATCTTGGTGGGGTGACAACGGATGGTTTCATTCACGATAATATCGTTTGTCTTATTCAGATGGTTGAGAAGAAAAAGGTTAAGTAATCAGGAGGAGTATATGAAAAAACAAACGTGGGAAGAAGGATTAGCTCATGCCCATCAAACATTTTACGATGAAACAGGTATAGAAATATCGTTAGCAATTGACAGAGCATTGAAAAAGATTCTCTCCGACCATGATCGGGAGATTGTTGAGGGGTTGGAGAAATATGTAGTTAATGGCGTTGTTGGTTGGACTGTAGTTAAAAGTTTTTTTAATGCCCAAGAGTTTATAAAGAAAGGAGAAAACTATGTCTGATATGTCAACTGGCGAGATGCTAACAGAACAACAAGTAAAAGATATTTTACTTAAACAGCCTGAAAGAGCAAAAAATATAGTGAGTCTTACGTCTGAACAGTCAAGGTTATTGGCTGGAAAAAACAGAAAGGAACGCCGTGAGTTTTTTAGAAAGAACAAAAAACTGTTTCAAGGTTTAAGCTGGGAAGATTTAAGAAAAGAGTAGGTTATAAAGAAAGGAAAGTCATGAAAAGCGAACTTCATTCACGATTACAAACAAAAGCACTTGGATATTTACAGGATAAACAGTATTGGATTAAAGCTATAGAAATGCCTACTCCTGTAGGAATAATTGATGCGTATGGTATAAGTAATTCCAATAATTATGATACGGCAGCAGTTGAAGTAAAGGTATCAAGAAATGATTATCACAGTAAAAGTCAAAAATACAAAGAGTTTTCTGCGGAGCATTTAGCAAATTATTGTTATTTGTTATGTCCTGAAGGTCTTAT
>ERZ1292623.2742-Hain-H51-01um-R1-2742-length-15489-cov-4_pt1 | contig 15489 bp, 15 predicted proteins | sample MGYA00564398_ERZ1292623 | MGnify/ENA primary metagenome ERZ1292623 (study PRJEB36523, sample SAMEA6512633) | groundwater metagenome | collected 2019-01-07 | study: AquaDiva: Metagenomics assemblies of 32 groundwater samples | reverse complement strand
GCCTCATCGCAAGCCATTGCCAAATAACATGAACTTCTGAGTCAGCCTCTGAGCGAAAGCGAAGCGACATTGTCGTTGCTGTCGTCGGCGTCGGGGCGGAAGCCATGCTGGTGGAGATAGCCGATCTCGGCATTCACATTCTTCGCCAGCGGCGTGGTGATCGCGATCAGGTTGCGCATCCGCTCCTCGCCCTGGACACGCTGGAAATTGGTCTTGTTGAGATCGATGAAACTTTCATGGCTGAGGATCAGCGCGGTCTTGCCGCCTTCCTTGAAGGGCATGGTCAGCTTCACATAGGGCCGCAGGCGCCAGGCGGTGCCGTCAATTCCTTCGCGCCAGCGCTGCTCCATCCGCATCCGCGCGCTGACCGACACAGGGCCGAGCTTGAGGATATTGTCGAACGTCACCTGTTCACGGACGCGATGCTCCATCACGGTGAAATCGCCGCCATTATATTGTGGGTCATGGGTATAGCCCGCCCAGACCGTCACCTGCTTGTCGAGCTTGTAGCCGACCAGCGTGTTGCTCTCGATCTCGTACAGGCCATTCCGATCATTGCTGAAGCGGGCGACGATCTCCTGCTGGAGGCGCCAATGGTCGGACAGCTTCACCGTCGCGCTGGTGGTGGTCCAGAGTTGCTCATCCTCGCTGGCATGGGCGGTCGCGGGCAGCGCCATCAGGGCGAAAAGACAGAGGGACAGGCGGCGCATCGGGCATTGCTCTCCAACAGGGTTGGCGGGCCTCTATGACGATTCGATTACATGACAGCGTCAGTTTGATTGCCATTTTGTGACAATGGCAGTCCGGATGATTGCTGATGCGCACATTCTCCGTCCGGCATTCGGCAGGCCGGAACATGTCGCGCCAAATCAGCCTGTTACATATTGCAATATAGTCGCAATATCATTAGCCGAGCGACATTGGGGAGAGGCCAGAAGGAGCGAACCGGCTCCATTCCTTATCCATTTCAACGGGATCGCCGCCTTGCCCAGCCTCCGCCTCGCGCGTCTTTGCGCCCTGCCCTTCCTGTTCGCGCCACTGCCCGTGCTGGCGCAGGCCCCGCTTGATGCGGCCGCCGGCGAGAGCGACATCCTGGTCACCGCCCGCGCACAGAAACTCTATCGCGTCGAGGATAGCGAGATCGGCAAGATCCCGGCTGATCCTATGGACATTCCCCAGTCGGTGCAGGTCATCACCAGCGAGTTGATCCGTGACCAGGGCGCACGCGACATCACCGACCTTTATCGCAATGTCGCCGGCGTCAGCGCCAACCAATATGCCACCGTTACCTATCGCGGTTTCCGGCAGGAATCGATGTTCTATGACGGGCTGCGCGGCGACCCGTTCCAGGGCTTCGCCGTGCCGAACCTGTTCAGCATCGACCGGGTCGAGTTTCTCAAAGGGCCGGTCGGCATGCTCTATGGCGCCAGTTCGCCGGGCGGCATGGTCAATTATGTCACCAAGAAGCCGCAGGACAAGTTCGCCGCATCGGTGCGCGCGGTGGTCGGCAATTATGACCGCTATGGCGCGTCGGGCGAAGTGACCGGGCCGATCGACGCCAATGGCGTGGTCGCGGGCCGGGCTGGCCTGTTCTACGAGAGCTTCGACACGGTGCAGCGCTTTTCCGGCAGTCGCAGCCTGGTCGCGGACGGCGGGCTGAAGTTCAAGCTGGCGCCCGACACCAGCCTGACGGTGCAGGCGACCCGTTATGACCAGGATCTGCCGGGCAACCGGCTGCGCGGCGTGGCGATCGATGCGGACGGGCATTTCCTGGCCGACCGGAGCTGGACCCATAATGAGAAGAACGACAGACTGGACCTGAAGGGTACGGTGTTGCAGGCGCGGTTGGACAGCCGGCTGTCGGATGCGGTCAGCATCAATGCATCGGGCCGCTGGTTCCGCTATACCGAATATCAGCGTTATCATGAACCGCTGGGGCCGATCGACACCAATGGCGATGGCGTGGTCGATACCCAGCCGCGCGAATTCCGGTCGCAGCATCGCACGATCGAGGGCGCGAGCCTGGCGAGCAACATGATCGCCAGGCTGGAGACCGGCGGGATCAAGCATACAATATTGGTCGGCGCCGACTGGTATCGCGAGACGCAGGATTTCAGCGGCGTGACGATCAAGGGCGTGCCGGGCCTGTCGTTGAGCAATCCCGTATATGGCCTGAGCAACCCGACCGAGGCGGACCTGGCCGGCCTGACGCCGGAAGTGAATGCGTCGCGCGCCCATCGCTACGGCGTCTATGCCCAGGAACAGGCAGATATCGGCGAGCATGTCATCCTGGTCGGCGGCGTGCGCCATGACTGGTTCGACGACAAGGACGAGATCGGTGGCGCCTATGCCGATGGCGGTCGCTGGAGCTGGCGCGTCGGCGGCATCTACAAGCCGGTGCAATCCGTGTCCCTCTATGGCAGCTATGCCCAGAGCTTCGAACCGCAAAGCCCCGGCAACCAGAATCCAGCGGTCGGCGGCCCCTTCGCCCCGATTGCCAGCCGCCAGTTCGAGGTCGGCGCCAAGGGCGAACTGATGCAAGGCAAGCTGCAACCGACGATCGCGCTCTATCATATCGTGCGCAACGGCATCGTGCAGGTCGATCCCGATCTGGCACCGGTCAATGGCCTGGACCAGCTGTCGCCGGTCGGCGAAGTCACCAGCAAGGGGATCGAGCTGACGCTGGCAGCCGATCTCAGCAAGAATTGGGTGCTGACCGCCAATTACGCCTATAATGACGCGCGCATCACCGACAGCGCGGACGGCGCGACGATCGACAATGCGGTCGGCGGCCGCTTCCCCAACGCCCCGCATCATCAGGCCGGGCTATGGTCCCGCTATCAAATCCCGGCCTGGGGCACGGCGCTGGCGCTGGGCGGCCAATATGTGTCGGGGCAGATCGACCGGCGCGGCGCGCATATTCCCGGCTTTACCGTGTTCGACGGCAGCATCACCCAGGATCTGGGTTTTGCCGAAGCGATGATCCGGGTCGAGAATATCTTCGACAAGACCTATGCCGTCGCTACCTTCGACGCGCGCAAGGGCGCCTTTGTCGGCCGGCCGCGCACCGTCTTCCTGGAATTGCGGCGCGACTTCTGACGGTCGCGCCCCGCCCCGAAAAGGCGGGGTTATGCGCTTTAAGAAAGGCTTCGAGCTGCTGGAGAAATTCCAGCCGGTCGGCCTGGCGCGAAAAGAAATGGTCGGCCAGCGGCTGTTCGACATAGATATAGTCGCGGCCATCCACCTTGCCGGCAGCCTTGAGCTTTTCCGCCATCTCGCGGGACTGGCCGACCGGCACGCGCCGATCCTTCTTGCCATGCATCAGCAGGATCGGCGTCGAGAAGCCGGCGGCATAATTGATCGGCGAGACGACAGCAAAATCGGGCGCCTGCTCCTTCAGCCAGTCGCCACTGGCACCGGAATTCAGGAAGCGCCGGTCATAGCGCATCATCGCGCCCAGATCCGACACGCCGGCATAGGAGACGGCGCAGCGATATTTGCCGCCATCGCGCTGGGCCGCGCGCATCGCGGCATAGCCACCATAGGAGGCGCCGACGACGCAGACCCGCTTGGCGTCGGCAATGCCCTGCTTCACCGTCCAGTCGACCGCGTCATTGAGGTCGTCCTGCATGGCACGGCCCCATTGCCCCTCGCCCTTGGCCGCGAATTCCGTGCCATAGCCCGATGAGCCGCGATAATTGGGCTGGATCACCGCATAGCCTCGATTGGCCAGGAACTGCACCCACCAATCCCAGGTCTCCGCGTCGCGGGCGAACGGGCCGCCATGGGGCATCAGGATCAAGGGAAGGTTCTTCGCCTCCTTGCCATAAGGCAGGGTCAGCACCGCCGCGATCTCCAGGCCATCACGCGCCTTTTAGCGGATCGTCTTGACCGGGGAGAGTTGGGGCCGGACACCCAGCGTCTCGCTGACCTTCGACAGCAGCGACATGGCGCCATAATCGGTGTCATAATAATAATAGGCCCCCGGCTGGCTGGCGGCGCCGACATGGACGATCAGTTTCTTCAAATCCTGACTGGTCGAGATGATGCGCGCGCGGCGATCACCCACGGCCTTGTCGATATCCGCCTGGATTTTCGCCAAAGTCGGGTCGAACCAGTGAACGGCTGGCGCGTCGGCCGTGTAGCGCACGCCCGCCATGCCGGTGCCAGCGGCATCAACCTCCAGCCCGCCAAGATCGAAGCCGGGCGCTTCATAGAGCTTTTTGCCCAATTCAAGCGTGCCTAGGTCCAGTTCATAGAAGGCATCGGTGCCGTCGCGATCGTCGCTGGCGATCGCCTTGCCCGGATCGGCAGTGAACAGCATCGGCACGATCAGCGATTCATGGCGGCGCCGATTAGCCTTGTCGACCACGCGATGGACGATCAGTTTCTTCAAATCCTGACTGGTCGAGATGATGCGCGCGCGGCGATCACCCACGGCCTTGTCGATATCCGCCTGGATTTTCGCCAAAGTCGGGTCGAACCAGTGAACGGCTGGCGCGTCGGCCGTGTAGCGCACGCCCGCCATGCCGGTGCCAGCGGCATCAACCTCCAGCCCGCCAAGATCGAAGCCGGGCGCTTCATAGAGCTTTTTGCCCAATTCAAGCGTGCCTAGGTCCAGTTCATAGAAGGCATCGGTGCCGTCGCGATCGTCGCTGGCGATCGCCTTGCCCGGATCGGCAGTGAACAGCATCGGCACGATCAGCGATTCATGGCGGCGCCGATTAGCCTTGTCGACCACGCGGAAGCTGCCGCGACCATCGGGGCGGTAGAGCAGTTTCGAGGAACGGGTCGTGTCATTATAGCCCACCCCCATGCGCACCGCGCCAGTCGCATCGGCATACCAGCTGCGCACATATTGGCGCGACGCAACGACGGTGCGCATCTTGCCGGTGCTGACGTCCACCTCGCTGACCTGCGGCCAGAAACCAAGATCATCATAATAGATGGAGGTCTGGTAGGAGAGCAGGATGCGCGGGCTGCCATCACGGGCGACCCAGATGACATCGTCGCCATTTTGCGCGGCGACAGCCTTGGCAAGGATGCTGGCCTTGGTGCCGTCCGCCTTGATGCTGGCGACGCGGCTGATCGACCAGGGCATGCCCTGCACATTGGTTTCTGCGCCGATGCCGACGATCAGCCAGTCATTATTGACCCAGCGCCACCAGTTGAGGTCATTTTCGCCCAGGCCCATGGTGCGAACATTGCCGCCTTTCACTTCGGCGATCACCAATTGCTGCACGCCCTTGATCGCGATCCGCGCGGCGACGCGCGCGCCATCAGGCGAGAGTTCGGGTGAATCCATTGCCGGCAGTTCGGCGAAGGCCTCGATCGGCCAGGTCTTGGCGACGGTCGCCGGCACCTTGGCAGCGTCGGCCTTGGTCGCATCGGTTTGCGCAGAGACAGCAGGTGCAAAAGCCGCGAGCGCGCAGGCTGCGGCGGATAGAATCGGTTTCAAACATACCCCCCAGTCAAACATGACCCCGCCCGTTGCCGGGCGGGGTCATCGTCAGTCCGGCGATTTAAAACCGGGTTAAGCGCCGTGCGCAAGCGCCGCGAGCAGCAAGAGCGCGACGATGTTGGTGATCTTGATCATCGGGTTGACCGCCGGGCCGGCGGTGTCCTTGTAGGGATCGCCCACGGTGTCGCCGGTCACCGCAGCCTTGTGCGCCTCGCTGCCCTTGCCGCCATGATGGCCATCCTCGATATATTTCTTCGCATTGTCCCAGGCGCCACCGCCGGACGTCATCGACAGGGCGACGAACAGCCCCGAGACGATGACGCCCAGCAGCAACGCGCCCAGCGCGGCAAAGCCGTTGGGTACGCCCGCGACCGCCGCGATGATGAAATAGACCGCGATCGGCGCCAGCACCGGCAGCAGCGAGGGGATGATCATTTCCTTGATCGCGGCGCGGGTGACGAGGTCGACGGTGCGGGCATAATTGGGGCGCGACGTCCCTTCCATGATGCCCTTGTTGGTGGCGAACTGGTCACGCACATCCTTGACCACGTCGCCGGCCGCGCGACCGACCGCCGTCATCCCCATCGCGCCGAACAGATAGGGCAGCAGCGCGCCCAGCAGCAGGCCGACGATGACATAGGGGTTGGACAGGCTGAAATCGACCGGTTCGGTAAGGCCGAGGGCCGAATTATAGAATTTGAGATCCTCCGTATAGGCGCCGAACAGCACCAAAGCCGCCAGGCCGGCCGAGCCGATGGCATAGCCCTTGGTCACCGCCTTGGTGGTGTTGCCGACCGCGTCGAGCGCATCGGTCTTCACCCGGACACTGTCGTCGAGATGGGCCATTTCGGCGATGCCGCCGGCATTGTCCGTGACCGGGCCATAGGCGTCGAGCGCGACCACCATGCCGGCCAGCGCCAGCATGGCGGTGGCGGCAAAGGCGATGCCGATGAGACCCGCCAGCTGATAGGCGACGATGATGCCAATCACGATCACGATCGTCGGCAGCGCCGTCGATTCCAGGCTGATGGCGAGGCCCTGAATGACATTGGTGCCATGGCCGGTTTCCGATGCCTTGGCGATCGAACGGACCGGCCGATAATTGGTGCCGGTATAATATTCGGTGATGACGACCAGCAGGCCGGTGACGGCGAGGCCGACCATCATCGACCAGAACAGCGCCATGCCCGTATAGCCGCCGACGCCGTCCAGATCGGTGCCGAAGGGCGTGTCGAGATCGCCCAGCGTATAATGGGTGACGAACCAGAGCGCCGGGATCGACAGGATCGCGGTGGTCCAGAAGCCCTTGTAGAGCGCCCCCATGATCGACTGGCTGGCGCCGAGACGGACCATATAGGTGCCGATGATCGAAGTGATGATGCACACCCCGCCGACAATCAGCGGCAGCGCCATCAGCCGCATCAGGAAGGCGTTGTCGACGCCGGTTACCAGCAATGCAGTCAGCACCATGGTGGCGCCGACGGTGACGACATAGGTTTCGAACAGGTCGGCCGCCATGCCGGCGCAGTCGCCGACATTGTCGCCGACATTGTCCGCGATCACCGCCGGGTTGCGCGGATCATCCTCCGGAATGCCGGCCTCCACCTTGCCGACCAGATCGGCGCCGACATCGGCCGCCTTGGTGAAGATGCCACCGCCCAGCCGCGCGAAGATGGAGATGAGGCTGGCGCCGAAGGCGAGCGCGACCAGGCTGTCGATGACGAGGCGGTCATCGGGGGCATGGCCGGCCGGACCGGTCAGATACCAGAAGAAGACGCTGATCGCGAGCAAGGCAAGGCCCGCCACCAGCATGCCGGTGATCGCGCCGGCTCGAAAGGCGACGGTAAGGCCGCTCTGCAGCGTGCCGCGCGACGCCTCTGCCGTGCGCACATTGGCGCGCACCGAAATGTTCATGCCGATGAAACCGGCCGCCCCCGACAGGATCGCGCCGATCAGGAATCCCACGGCAGAAGTTATCCCCAGGAAAAGGAAGACAAGGACGGCGACGACGATGCCGACAATGGCGATGGTGGTATATTGGCGGCCAAGATAGGCCTTTGCCCCCTCCTGGATCGCTCCCGCGATCGCCTGCATTATGTCGTTGCCCGCCGGTGCGGCAAGCACCTGGCGACTGGTGAAAAGCCCGTAGAGCACGGCCAGCAGGCCGCACCCTATGGCGATATGGACTATCTGCATGCTTGTTCCTCTCCCCCTATTGTTGCTGTCATCGATCGCTCCGCAGGGAATGACGGGCGGGCGAAGGGCGCAACAGCGGGCGGCCGGACGGGGGAACGCCGGCATCGGGCACCGCGTCAATCAGCAACAGGACGATGCGCATCGGGCGCTCCAACCGGCTGAGAATAGGGTGATAGTAAGCTACAGGTCAGGCGCCGCGCGTCAAGCCGGTAGCGCAATGATCCAGATCAGCCATGTTCCCAGCCAAGCCGGTCGGGCAGCGGCATGACCGCGCCGTCGATCAGCAGGGTTAGGCCCGCCCCTTCTGCGAAACGGCCGATCGGGATCGCGCGCACCGGCGGCGACACGCCGGGCGGCAGCGCGAAGAGCAGTTCATAATCGTCGCCGGCACGAGCGGCGGCGAGCTGGATCGCGGTGCTGGCCCCGCGCACGCTTTCGAGTGCGGGCGAGAGCGGGATATGGTCGATGGTGACGGCGAGGTTGCTGGCCGCGCTCATGCGCGCGGCATCGATCAGCAGGCCGTCGGACAGGTCCATCATGGCGGTCGCGAGTCGGGCGAGCAAGGCCCCCTCTGCCAGGCGCGGGCGCGGTCGGCGATAGGCGGCGACCAGCGGACCGGATGCGGCAGGATCGGCGCGGGCGAGGTCGAGACCGATGCCGGCATCGCCGACCGGCCCGGTGACATAGAGGCGATCGCCCGCCCGCGCGCCGACGCGGCTGGGCACCGGCATGCTGGTCGCCTCACCGATCGCGGTCAGGCTGTAGCTGCGCGGCGCGCCGGCCGGCATGCTGACCGTGTCACCGCCGAGCAGCGGCATGGCGTGGCGCTCCAGCGCCTCGCCCAGACCTTCGAGGAAAGCCGCGTCCCAGTCGTCATCGCCCGACAGGCTGTAGTTGAGCAGGCAGCCCACCGGTTTCGCGCCCTTGGCGGCGAGGTCCGACAGATTCACCGCCGCCAGTTTCCAGCCGATATCGGCCGGCGGATCGGTGGGAAGATAATGGACGCTCTCCACCATCGTATCGCTGGTGAGGATGAGGCGCGTGCCACCGACCGGCAGCACCGCGACATCGTCCTGCAACCCCTGCGCGGCAGGATCATGGGCGAGCAGGCGCAGCAGGGTAAGGAAGCGGGATTCGGCGGACATGATATAATCTCTATCCCAGCACCCGCTTCTACAGAAATCACCCGTCATCCCCGCGGACGCGGGGATCCATTGCGCGCTATGTTGGCGAGGAAGCGCTGAATGGATCCCGGATCAAGTCCGGGATGACGTCCATTACAGAACGCGTCCGTGCAACCTTATTTCCGCACGTCCTTCGACACGCCGTCGAGCAGGCCGTTGACGAAGCCGGCTTCGCGCTTGTCGTAGAAGGCGTGGGCGACGTCGACATATTCGCTGATGACGGTGCCGGTCGCGACATCCTGACGAGCGAGCAGTTCATAGGTGCCCGCGCGCAGGATCTGGCGCATCGGCTTGTCGAGGCGGTCGAGGGTCCAGCCGCTCGACAGGCGGGCGCTGATCAGCCCGTCAATTTCGGCGCGGCGGCGATCGACGCCCGACACGACATCATCGAAGAAATTCTGCTCGGCCTCGGCATAGGTCACGTCCTCGATCGTCGCGCCCAGGCGATGTTCGTGGAATTCGTGCAGCAGCAGATGGAGCGGCGTGCCCTCCATTTCGAGCTGGTAGAGCGCCTGGACCGCGGCGAGGCGCGCGGCGGAGCGGGATTTGGAGCGGTCGTTCATGCGGCTTTCTAATCCGTGAATATCATGCCTGTCGAGAAGCCCGCATAACCGGTTCTCGACAGGCTCGAACCGAACGGGAAGAAATCAGAGCCGCAGCGCGACCGATGCGGCGTGAGCGGGCAGCCCCTCCGCCTCCGCAAGAGCGACGGCCGCGGGGCCGATCGCCTGGATCGCGTCGGGGGTAAGGCCAAGGAAACTGGTGCGCTTCATGAAATCGAGCACCGAGAGGCCCGAGGAGAAGCGCGCGCGGCGACCGGTCGGCAGCACATGGTTGGGGCCAGCGACATAATCGCCCACCGCCTCGGGCGTCATGCGGCCAAGGAAGACCGAGCCGGCGTGACGGACCTGCGCGAAATAGCGGTCGGGATCGTCCACCGCCAGTTCTAGATGTTCGGGCGCGAGTCGATCGACCAGCGGCATTGCTTCATCCAGGTCGCGGACCAGGATGATCGCGCCATTGGCGGCCCAGCTGGTGGTGGCGACGGCCTGCGTCGACAGCAGCGGCAGGCGGCGCATGACGGCCTGTTCGACGGCATCGGCAAAGGCGGCATCGTCGGTGAAGAGGATCGACTGGCTGGTCGGGTCATGTTCCGACTGGCTCAGGAGGTCGGCGGCGATCCAGTCGGCATCGTTCCGGCCATCAGCGACGACGACGATTTCGGACGGGCCGGCGACCATGTCGATGCCGACCACGCCATAGAGCTGGCGCTTGGCTTCGGCGACCCAGGCATTGCCGGGACCGGTGATGACGTCGACCGGCTTGATCCGTTCGGTGCCATAGGCCAGCGCGGCGACGGCCTGCGCGCCACCGACGCGCCAGATCTCCTCGATCCCCGCAATCTGGGCAGCGGCCAGCACCAGCGGGTTGATCTCGCCTTTCGGCGTCGGTGTCACCATGGCGATGCGCTGCACGCCCGCGACCTTGGCCGGAATGACGTTCATCAGCAGCGAGCTGGGATAGGCGGCGCGGCCACCCGGCACATAGAGGCCGGCAGCATCCACCGCGGTCCAGCGCGCGCCGAGGCGCACACCGGCGGCGTCGATACCGTCACTATCCATCGGCCTTTGCTTTTCATGATAGGCAGTGATGCGCGCGGCCGCGAGTTCGAGCGCATCGCGCAGCGGCGAAGACAGGCCATCGAGCGCGGCGCGGCAGTCGGCCGGGTCGACCGCCCAGCCGCTGACGTCCAGATCATGATGGTCGAAGCGGCGGGTATAATCGGCGAGCGCGGTGTCGCCATGGGCACGCACGGCCTTCAGGATGGCGCCAACGTCGCGGGAGACATCCTCATCCGCTTCGCGTCGGGCATCGACCAGCGCGGTGAAATCGGCAGCGAAGCCGGCGGCCTTGCTGTCGAGCCTAAGCGGCATCGCGCACCTCCACGGCCTTGCGGAACGCCTCCACCAGCGTGGTGAGATCGGCCGAACGCATCTTGTAGGCGGCGCGATTGACGATCAGCCGCGCCGAGACCGGCATGATGATCGCGGTCTCGACCAGGCCATTGGCCTTGAGCGTGGCGCCCGAGGACACAAGGTCGACGATGCGACGCGACAGGCCGAGCGAGGGGGCCAGTTCCATCGCGCCATTCAATTTCACGCATTCGGCCTGAAGCCCGCGCGCCTCATAATATTTGCGGGTGAGATGGGGATATTTGGTGGCGACGCGGACATGGCTCATCGCCGCCTGATCCTCGTCCCCGGCATCCGCCGGCTCGGCGACCGACAGGCGGCAATGGCCGATATTGAGGTCCACCGGGGCGTAAAGTTCGGAATAATCGAACTCATCGACCACGTCGGAACCGACAATGCCGATCTGTGCTGCGCCATGGGCGACGAAGGTCGCCACGTCGAAGGCGCGCACGCGGATGATCGACACATCAGGCCGGTTGGTGGCGAAGCGCAGCGCCCGGCTCTTCTTGTCATGAAATTCCGCCTCCGGTTCGATACCGGCTTTGGCGAGCAGGGGCAGCGCTTCTTCGAGGATGCGCCCCTTGGGGATGGCGAAGGTGATCGGGCGAGTCATGACCGGCGGGCCTTAGCCATCGACGCGCCAAAGCACAAGATTTTCGGGCCAGGAAGGACGGAAAGCTCAGCCCCAGAAGCGCCTGGTGTCGAGCAGAGCGGCATAGGCCTTTTCGGCGCGGCGCAGCAGACGGCGCTGCGCCTTGTCATCCGGCGCGGGCAAATCGAAGCCGATGCCGGCCGCCGCGAGGGTGGCGGGCGCGGTCGCCAGATCGTTGAGCGCCCCCAGATCATCCTGCAGCTTTTCCAGCATGGCGGAGAAGGCAGCATGGCGCCGCTGCTGTTTGTTCTTGGGGAAAAGCGGCGCAAAGAATTCGCTGGCGTAGCGCAGCTTCTTGGCGGCGATGCGGGTCTGATGACGCCGCTCGTCACTGCGCCTGGCAAGATTCTTCCCCTTGCGCTTCAGCCGCTTGCGTCGATCCGACAGGATTTCCGCAGCAAAGGGCCTGACAGGCGCATGCAGCAACGCGGCATCAGCCGGCCGGCTACACCATTCGCCCAGCGCCAACCATTCAGCGAGGTCCAACATCAGGATGCGGGTCTCGCGCGCCTGCAGGCGCAGTTCGGCATCGGCCAGCGCTTCCGCCCGGACAAGCGCGAGGCGGGCGGCGGCATCGTCGGGCAGACTGGGCAGCAGCACGTCGATATTGCGGACCCGGCCAAGCGTGGCAGCCAGTGCGCGCAGCCCCTCCTTGAGCGGCGCGAGTGTCGGGTCGCCCGCCAGCACCGGCGCAAAGATCGACAGCGCCGAGCGCAGCCGACGCAGCCCCACCCGCGCCTGATGCAGCGCGCCGGGCGCGCCGGTGGTGAACAGCAGATCCTCGTTCAGGCGGAATTGGCGGATGCAGCCCTGGGCGATGGCGCGAAAGGCCTGCTCGACGGTCGCGTCGGGCCCGATCGCAATGGGTTCGGCCTTGGCCGGCTTGCGCCGTTCCTTCGCGAGCAGGGCATAGCCGCGATCCGACTTGGAGCGCATGCCCAGACGCAGCGGCACCAGATCGTTGAGCTGGCGGGCCATCGAAAAAAGCAGGGCCGGTTCACCCGACAATAATTCCAGTTCCACCTCTGCCAGCGGGGTGGCACGACGGCCGACCCGAACCCGGCCAATGTCGATTGCGCATTCGACACCCTGGCCGTCCCGATCGAGCCGATGCACGGTGCGTTCGATGTCGGTGACAAAAATCTTGTCGGCGGTCGCGACGGTGGCGGCGCCGACGGCCCGATCGAGCGGATCGGGAATCGCATCGAACAGCGGGACATTACCCTCGACCGGCTTTTCCCATTCCGAACGCGCAAAGAGGCCAGCCGCCCTGCCGCCATCGGCCTTGATCGTCTGGACATGGGCCCGCCCCTTGCGCCGGACGCGCAGCGAAAAACCGGCACGGTGCAGATCGAGCGCGGGGGTGTCGAAATAGGTGGCAACCAGATGGGCCGCCTGCCCCTTCTGCCCGGCGAACAGCGGCGCATCGGCCAGCAGGGCGCGATCGGCCGGGTCAAATTCCAGCTTCAGCTCGACTTCGCGGTTGTCCATCCGTGCGCCCCTTGTTGCGAGCGGTGCCCCGGGGCGGGGACGCTAGATCGAATCGGGCACGAAAGGAAATATAATTGTCACAATTGACCGTGCCGCCGGCTCAGGCGGCCTCGGCCAGCGCAGCCTCGGTCGCGGCGATCCAGCCGCCGCCCAGTACCTGATCGCCGGCATAGAGGACTGCGGCCTGCCCTGGCGCGACGCCATATTCGGGCGCGTCGAAGATCAGCCGGTCTCCTTCCAGACGCGCGGGAACCGGCTTTGCCATGGAACGGACCTTGGCGGTCAGCGGCCCGGTAAAATCCCGACCGAGCCAGTTGATGTCGCTGAGGCGCGCGCCCGACACGGCCAGCGCAACCTTTGGCCCGACAATCACCCGCCGTCCCTCGGCATCGAGCCGCACGACATAGAGCGGTTCTGCCTGGCCGCCGATCTCCAGCCCCTTGCGCTGGCCGACGGTATAATGGATCAACCCCTTGTGCCGGCCCAGCACCCGGCCATCGACATGGACGATATCGCCCCCCTCATCCGCATCGGGGCGCAGCTTGCGCACGATCTTGGCATAATCGCCATCGGGCACGAAGCAGATGTCCTGACTGTCAGGCTTCAACGCCACCGACAGGCCAAGTTCGGCGGCGATTTCGCGCACCTGCGGCTTGGGCAAACCACCCAACGGGAAACGCAGATAGTCGAGCTGCGCCTGAGTCGTGGCGAACAGAAAATAGCTCTGGTCGCGCGCAGGATCGGCGGCGCGGTGCAGTTCGGCACCCTGCGGCCCTTCAACCCGGCGGACATAATGACCGGTCGCCAGACAGTCGGCACCCAGGTCGCGCGCGATCTGGAAAAGATCTGTGAACTTCACCCCCATATTGCATTTGACGCACGGGATGGGGGTGCGGCCGGCCATATATTCATCGGCAAAGTCGGCGATCACCGAATCGCGGAACTGGCTTTCATAATCAAAGACATAATGCGCAATGCCGATGCGGTCGGCGACGGCGCGCGCATCGCGGATGTCCTGGCCCGCGCAACAGCTGCCTGTACGGCCGACGGCGGCGCCATGATCATAAAGCTGGAGCGTCACGCCGATCACTTCCGCGCCCGTCTTCGCGGCGAGCGCGGCGACGACGCTGCTGTCCACGCCGCCGGACATGGCAACGACAATGCGCCGCTGCGAGAGCGGCTCTGGGAGCTGAAATTCGGGCTGCATGGCCGCCCATATAGTCGCAGGCGGCGCCGCGTTCCAGCATCTTCCCCAAGAGGCGCATCGTTTCGATGACGAAAATGTGTCCGGCATTTACCGGACCTTATCGATTAGCCCGGTAGAAGCCTGGCCATGGATCTGAGTTTTCTCCGGACAGGCGGGCTGAAACCCGCCCTGACAAGGCCGACAGGCCGGGCACGCGTCCCGGCCTGGCCTTTCCTGCGGGCAGCTTCGGCTGCGGCACAGGCGGCGAGTCCCACGGCCCTGGCGGTCGCGGGCGTCCTGCGGGGGCAGGACGGGATGGAGGACTGGATCCAGGAACTGGCCGAGATTTTCGCGCCACGTTCCGACGGCAAGATCGAAGCCGTTCGTCTCGCAGGAAGCTTTAACCCGCTGATCGCGAGCCATTTAGGGGTGGGGCAAGGATGATGAAGCCTGTGTTTACCTTGGGGCTTTAGCCGATCTTCAGGGCTGATGTGACAACGAGGTTTCGCTGCTGAATTCGGCAACGCCAATGCCGCTAATTGAGGGTAAAGATGATAGAGAACCAGAAAATCAGGCCTGCACAGGTCGTAGGACCGCTCGGCGAACCCCTGACGCTGGAAAATCTGCCTCCCGTGAACACCACTCGCTGGGTGGTGCGTCGCAAGGCAGAAGTCGTCGCTGCCGTCAATGGAGGTCTGCTGACGGTGGACGAGGCATGCGCCCGCTACAGCCTGACGCTGGAAGAATTTGCCAGCTGGCAACGGGCGGTGGACCGTTCGGGCATGCATGGCCTGCGCGTGACGCGCATCCAATATTATAAGTCGCTCTACGAGCGGCAGCAGAAATATTGAGAGATCGGGTGCCGCCGACAGGCGCGCGCCGGAGAGGATGATGCAGGGGCCGCCGGACAGACCGTCCGGTGGCCCCTTTCGCGTTGCGGGTCGGGGATGGTTTCCAAGGCGGAATCATTTTGTGCGGGAACGCGAAGCCATGTTCCGGGTTAAATAGCCAGCAAACCCGTTGGGGGTGTGGTCAAGGAGAGTAACATGGGCATCATCTTGTGGCTTATCGTCGGCGGCATCATTGGCTGGCTCGCCAGCATGATCATGCGCACGGACGCGCAGCAGGGCATTTTGCTGAACATCGTCGTCGGCATTGTCGGCGCCTTCATCGGCGGCCTGATCTTCAGCGGCGGCTCGATCAACAATGCCGGACTGACGCTCTACAGCTTCCTCGTTTCGCTGCTGGGCGCGGTCATCCTGCTGGCGATCGTCAACCTGGTACGGCGCGGATCGGTCCGCTAACGACCGGACATTCCATATCAAAGGCCGCGTCCTTCCCAGGAA
>ERZ1292623.2740-Hain-H51-01um-R1-2740-length-15490-cov-7_pt1 | contig 15490 bp, 18 predicted proteins | sample MGYA00564398_ERZ1292623 | MGnify/ENA primary metagenome ERZ1292623 (study PRJEB36523, sample SAMEA6512633) | groundwater metagenome | collected 2019-01-07 | study: AquaDiva: Metagenomics assemblies of 32 groundwater samples | reverse complement strand
TGGGGTGGAAGTATTCCTGAACTTTCCACCTCGGAGGTGGAAAACATTACAAAATATAACAGGTTCAGTTGGTGACATTTTGACACCGACTCAAAATCTGAAGTGGTGACAGATTGTCACCAGTTGGTTACATTTTGTAACCTACTCAAACTTCCACATCGGGAGTGGAAGATTCCAATTGTTCATCCTGGAAAAACTACGTTGTTTAGTTTTTCGATGTCTGCTCTAATTTCTGTTGTCCGAACATTTAAAATTTCGATTGCCTCATCGTGTTCTTTTGCCTTTGAGCTAAAACCATTGTCAATTAGGTCGTGAATCTGACTTTTAAAATCAAAAAACTTTTTATCCCAACTATCAAACTGTTCATACATTTCTTTTCGGAAAAACTGGATGTCTTTTTTCAAGCCACCAACCTCTGCTTTCAAGCTATTGACTCCAGTTTTTAATCCCCCAACTTCATTTCTCAAACCACCGACCTCAGTTTTTAGTCCACCAAACTCAGTTTTCAAATTCCCAACTTCAGTTTTTATGGTTTTAATATCATTTCTTTGGTGAGTAAACTCTTTTTGTAAATTCGTAATTGCCTTGTGCTGAGCCTGCATTGCCTCTACCAAGAGGTCAATTTTCTGGTCAGTAGTTTTCAAAGTAGCCATACATATACATTATCATATTTGTGCAACTGAAATAAAGTTCCACCCCTGGGGTGGAGGTATTCCTGAACTTTCCACCTCGGAGGTGGAAAATGTATAATTCACGTATGAATATTCAAAGACTTGATAAATCTCAAGCGATTCCATGGGATTTATTATTGCTGGCTGATCCTTCTAAGAAACTTGTGGAAGAATATGTAAAGGATGGATTAATGAATGTGGCCATAATCGACAATAAAATTGTCGCTGAGTATGTCTTGCTAGACAGAGGAAATGGTCTAGCTGAAGTAATGAACATTGCTGTTGATGAAAAGTTTCAAGGACAAGGAATTGGTAAACAATTATTGATGCATGCTATTAAGACAGCAAAATATATCGGTTTTAAGATTGTTGAAATCGGAACCAGTAATGCTAGTCATGCACAACTGGCTTTATATCAAAAATGTGGTTTTAAAATCTACCACATCAAAAAGAATTTCTTTGTTGATAATTATGATGAAGAAATATATGACAATGGAGTCAAATGTGTCGACATGATTATGCTTTCTTGTAAACTAAATTCTCTGTCTTTTCATTAGCATGATATTTGGTTTTGCCAATCAAAGTGAAGCCGCTGTGTTCGAGGACGCGGATTGATTTTTCATTATCATGACTGGCAAAGGCAACTATTTGGAAATTTGGATAAAGGGCACAAATTTCACGTACAGCTTCTGAGACAAGTCCATTTTTGTATCGATATTTTTCTGGAAGTGCATAGCTTATTTCATAAAGATTCTTTTTGTTCTCAAGGGGTAATCTCTGAATTAAGCTTTTGCCCATAGTATAGAGCTGGACAAAACCAATAATATTATTTTCAGTATCACAGATACCATAGACTATATTTTCCGATAACCATTCTTCGAGTTCGGAATGAGTCTTAATTGCCCCTGGCATCTTTTTTGATATTTGAGGATCCTTCTCTATCTCCCACAAGCGAAGTTTGTCAGTTTCTGAAAATGGCTTAGTCCTGATCATTTTTTTCAAGGACAGCTACAGCTGCGACATTATCATTTTTTTCTGAGAATCGCATCAAAATTACACCTTGAGTTGCTCGTCCAAGCTTGGGAACACTTTTAAGATCTGTTCTGATTACTTGAGCTGATTTGGAAGTGATGATGATTTGGCCAATGTGGTTACCAACAGCCATACAAGAAACAATTTTTCCAGTTTTGGTTGTCACTTCGGCAGCTTTGACCCCCTGGCCACCTCGATTTTGGAGTGGCCACTCCCCCACTGCCGTTCTCTTTCCCAGTCCCATTTCAGTGACAATTAAAATTTCAATATCTGATTTTGGAGCGGTGACTTCCATACCAACAACAGAGTCATCGTTTTTGAGATCTATGCCACGAACACCCATGGTATCGCGGGCTGTGGGCCTGACATCTTCTTCTTTAAACTTGATTGACTTGCCATCGTTAGAAACCAAAAGAACATGATCTGCCCCAGTGGTGGGCTTGACCCATTTCAAACTGTCATTTTTTTCTAGTTTAATAGCAATCTTGCCTGAGGTGCGAATATTATCAAACTCGGAAATTTTGGTTTTCTTGACTGTGCCATGATCGGTCACCATCATCAAAAACTTAGCGTCGTTTTTTTTGCCCAGAGCCAAGACAGCCTGCATTTTTTCATCTTGTTCAATGTTTATAATATTGACCATAGCCTGACCCTTGGCCTGACGAGATCCTTCTGGTAAATCATAGGCTTTGGTCTTGAAGACTCGGCCTTTGTTGGTAAAAATATAAATGTCGTCGTGTGTACTAGCTGTCAAAATATGGGAAATCTCATCTTCGTCTTTGGTGGTCATGCCAGTCACCCCTTTACCTCCACGTTGCTGAGCACGAAATGCAACTGGCGATTGGCGTTTGACATAGCCAGTTGAAGTGACAGTAATCACTGTGTCTTCGTCAGCAATCAAATCTTCTTCTGAGAATTCCCCGATTGGAAGTTTGTAAACCTTCGTCCTTCTTTCATCGCCATATTTCTCTTTTACTTTTGCCAACTCATCTTTAATGATCTTTAAAATTTTGAGAGGATGAGCGAGCAAGTCTTCCAAAAACCCTATTAATTCCATAATGGCCCTGTATTCATCTTCAATCTTTTTTCGTTCCAGGGCAGCCAATCGCCTAAGTTGCATGTCAAGAATAGCCACCGATTGAAGCTCGGAAAGTTTAAATCTTTCCATCAAATTCTTTTTGGCTTCGTCGGAGTCTCTCGACTCGCGAATGGTTTTGATGACGGCATCTAAGTGGTCTAAGGCAATTTTTAGACCTTCCAAAATATGAGCCCGGGCTTTGGCGATTTTAAGATCATACTGAGTTCTTCGAGTAATAATTAATTGGCGGTGTTTGATATATTCTTGCAAAATCTGTTTGAGATTGAGAGTCTGGGGTGTGTTGTCGACCAAGGCCACAAAGTTGGCCGAGAAAGATGTCTGCAAAGCAGTGTGTTTAAACAAATTGTTGAGAACCGACTTTGGTTTGGCATCGCGCTTGAGTTCAACCACGACTCGAATGCCATCGCGGTCTGATTCGTCGCGTAGATCGGAAATGCCTTCCAACTTCTTTTCGTGATAGAGGTCGGCGATGCGAGCCACCATTTCTGCCTTGTTTACTTGATATGGTAGTTCGGTAATGATAATTTGCTGTTTACCGGATTTTCCTTCTTCAATTTCAGCTTTACCCCGCATAATAATTCTTCCCCGTCCGGTGTTGTAAACTTCAGCAATAGCTTTGGCATCATAAATATTTCCACGGGTTGGGAAATCGGGACCTTTTACAAACTGAATCAATTCTTCAATAGTGCTTTCGGGCTTATCTATAAGAGCAACCACTGCATCAATAAGCTCGCCCAAATTGTGAGGAGGAATTTTGGTAGCCATACCGACAGCGATACCATCTGACCCCATGAGAAGTAAGTTTGGAAGTTTGGCTGGCAAAAAATTTGGCTCTTGAATCGACCCGTCGAAATTTGGGGACGTATCTACAGTTTCTTTTTCAATATCTGTGAGCATTTCTTCGGCAATGGTACTCATTTTGGCCTCGGTATAACGCATAGCAGCTGGAGAATCGCCGTCAACTGAACCAAAGTTACCCTGACCATCGATAAGTGGATAGCGCATTGAAAAATCTTGAGCCAAACGGACCATGGCATCGTAAACGGGAACATCGCCATGTGGGTGATATTTACCCAAGACTTCTCCGACGACTGTTGCTGACTTTTTATGTTTACCGGAAGCCTTGAGCCCCATGTCGTGCATGGCGTACAAAATACGTCGGTGAACTGGTTTTAATCCATCGCGGACATCGGGGAGAGCACGAGCAACTATAACGCTCATGGCGTAATCCAAGAAGTTTTTTTGCATCTCAGCCACTATTTCAATCGGCTGAATTTTGCCGATGTTTGGATCTACTGTGTCTGCCATCTTACTATGCACTCTTCAATTATTTTTTCAGCTTCAGAAACGTCACCCCAGCCCAAAACTTTGGTAGTTCCAGGTTTTTTGAGATCTTTGTAATGACTAAAATGAAATTCAATCTTCTCTTTAAATCTATCATTTAAGCCGACGGACGGATTGTCTCTATTGTCTGCTGGAAAAGCTATTATTTTGTGATCTATTTCACCATCATCTTCAAAATTAAGCACCCCCGCTATTTTGGCTTGCAAGTGAATTCCAGTGGTCAGTGGTGTGCCACAGATAATCAAGACGTCTAATTCATCTCCATCCCCGTCCAAAGTTCCAGGAATAAAGCCATAACTTGTGGGCTTGGCAAAGATATCTGGCTCAACTCGGTCTAATTCAAAAGTGCAAGTCTCCCTGCGGTATTCGATCTTTAAATTTGATCCCTTGGGTATCTCAACAACCACATTAATATTTCCGTCGGGAGTTTTGGGTGTCAATAATTTATTAAAATCAGTCATAGCTTTTTAATTATATATCCAAAGTAGCTGTTTTGGCATGAGTGGTAATAAACTTTTTGCGTGGTGGTACTTCATTACCCATAAGAGTTGAAAATACGTGATCAGCTGCAGCAGCATCAGCCACATCGACTCTCTTGAGGATGCGATTGGCCGGATTCATAGTGGTCTCCCAGAGTTGTTCAGCATTCATTTCCCCAAGACCCTTGTATCTCTGAATGGAGTACTTTTGCCCCACATGTTTGGCTAAAAGGGCATCTTTTTCGGCATCATTGTAGATATAGGTTTCTGTTTTTCCGATTTCAATCTTATATAGAGGTGGCATGGCAATGTATAAATGTCCGTGTTCAACGATGTACGGCAAATGGCGGTAGAAAAAGGTCATGAGCAAGCAGGCAATGTGGGCCCCGTCGACGTCAGCATCGGTCATAATAATCACTCGGTGATAACGCAACTTATCTGGATTGACGGCGTCCCCAATTCCCATACCCAAGGCAATAGTTAAGAACTTGAGTTCTTCAAAAGCAATTATCTTGTCGAGTTGAGCCCTTTCAGTATTCAAAACTTTTCCCCGGAGGGGCAAAATGGCTTGAAATTTGCGGTCTCTCCCCTGCTTGGCTGAGCCTCCGGCTGAATCTCCCTCAACTAAATACAATTCACAGAGTGAAGCATCTTTTTCTTGGCAGTCGGCCAATTTTCCAGGTAGAGTCATGCCCTCAAGGGCACCTTTTCGCAAAACTGCATCTTTGGCAGCCCGGGCGGCCAGACGGGCTTTGGCGGCCAGCATTATTTTGGCCACTATTTGTTTGGCATCACTGGGATTTTCTTCAAAATAGGTGTCCAGGGTTTCTTTGACAGCAGTCTGAACATAGCCTTGGATCTCGGGATTATTAAGCTTGGCTTTAGTTTGAGATTCAAACTGGATAGCTTGAGTGGGCATTTTGACCGAGATGACTGCAGTCAAACCTTCACGCATATCTTCACCCGTCATTGACTCCCCATCTTTGACCGCCCCAATTTTTTTGGCATAGTCATTGATACAGCGAGTCAAAGCCATGCGAAGACCAGTGACATGGGTTCCCCCATCGTAGGTGTAGACGGTGTTCACAAATGATTGCAAAATTTCGGTAAAACCGTCGTTATACTGTAATGCTAATTCTATTTGGACGTCCTCAATCTTTTTGGTGACATAAACAGGATCGGTCAGGGTTTTTTTGTCTCGGTTTAAATGAGCGACTAACGATTTTATTCCTCCCTCAAAGTAAAATTGACGAGTGGTACCTGCGGCTTCATTAGTAACGTAGAAGTGTAAACCAGCCAGTAAATAGGCAAAATTGCGAACAGAGGTTTCGATGGTTTCATAATTCCACTCCACAGTGGTAAACATGCTTTGGTCTGGCTTAAATCTGATAAACGTACCAGACTTCATGTCTTTGGACATCGGTGATTTGGTGACGGTTACCTTGCCCTGAGGAATACCAACTTTATAATCTTGGGCATAGACTTTACCATCTCGACGAACTTCGGCACGAAGCCACTGCGATAAAGCATTGGTGACGGAGGCACCCACACCATGTAGGCCACCTGAAACTTTGTAGGCTGATTCTGAGAATTTACCTCCAGCGTGAAGTTTAGTTAGTGTGAGCTCAAGAGCAGATACCCCTGATTTATGCATATCAACTGGAATTCCTCGACCTTCGTCCTGAACGGAAAGTGATCCATCTTTGTGAACTGTGATCCAGATCTTTTTGCCAAAACCAGCTAAGGCTTCGTCGATGGAGTTGGTAATAATTTCATATGGCAAGTGGTGAAGACCCTTTGTGTCTGTCGAACCAATGTACATTCCGGGACGCTTGCGGACAGGTTCCAATCCTTCGAGAACCTGAATATCTTGGGCAGAATATGTATTTTTTGCAGCCATAACGTAAATTATAATACCATAAAATCTAGGCAAAGTTTGACGTTGCAGTTGGCTTTGAGATACTTTCTGGCCTTAGTTAATAGTTCATAGTTGATAGAAGATTTCAGATTTTGGTGGTAGTACATCTCAACTCCATCCAAGAAAACTAGGGCTTTTTCACGAGTAGTTAGAGTTTCTATATCGTAGCCGTTAGGGTTGATCGGCCCCACTCCGCCTTTGGCTTCGTTTGGGGTAAAGGTGATTTGCACTCTAGATAGAACTGTAGGCAGTAGTTGGTCTGGCTGGTCAGTGACGAGATAAATTTCGGAATTGCCTGGTGGTTCCTCGAGAATTTTGAGAATGGCATTTTGGGCAGTTATTGTCATCAGATGGGCATCTTTCAAATAAACTCGATTCTTATCTCCTAGCGGTTTACGCGACAAAAAAATGTTCATTTTTTTGATCTCGTCGATGCCAATTGATTTGTCAGGGGTAATAATTAGGGTATCCAATCCATTAGATATTAGACATTGATTATTAGATATTACGAAAGCGTGCATATTTGTATTATAATGTTTTTATGCGTCCTGCCCAGGATAAAGATATCGTGGCTATTGTAGACCAATTGGTGGTCGATGGTAAGCTCTCTGTCGAAAATAGAGACAAAGCCAAAGCTGAATATGTGACTTCAGGAGCAAACATTTTGGAATTTTTGAAAAAGCAGGAAATGGTTAATGATGCTGATGTAGCAGCAGCCCAGGCTAAATATTTCAACATCCCCTTTGTAAACCTCAAAGAAAAAGCTTCCTCCCCTGTGGCTTTGGGTTATGTAGACAAAAGTATAGCCGATAAATTGCAAGTAATTCCGGTTGATTTCGATAATTCTGCCAGAGTTTTAAGTCTGGCCATGGTTAATCCGATGGATCTGGGAACAATTGAATTTTTGGAAAAGAAAACGGGAGTCAAAGTCAAACCTCTGGCCGCTCTAACAACAGACATTCAAACGGCCATCGCTACTTGGTACGAAGGTAGTTTGTCTGGTGAGGTTTCAGCCGCCCTCAAAGATGTTGGCGGCCCGACTCAACCCGAGGTCAAAACCATTGATATTCGTCGGGTCGGCGAATACGTCAAGGAAGCCCCTGTGGCTAAAATCATTACTACTATTTTAGAATTTGCGGCCAAATCCCGGGCCTCGGATGTCCACATTGAGCCTCTTGAAGATCGAACCCGTGTTCGTTATCGCATTGATGGTATTCTGCATGAGAAGTTGGTATTACCAAGAAAAATTCATGAATCTTTGATTTCCAGAATAAAAATTTTGTCTGATTTGAAAATTGACGAAAAACGCATACCCCAAGATGGCCGGTTCAATTTTTCGATCGATGAATCTGAAATTGATTTGCGGGTTTCTACCCTACCGACTGCTCACGGAGAAAAGGTGGTCATGAGACTTTTAAAAAAAACTAACAATATTCCCACACTTGATGAACTAGGTTTGCGAGGTCGGGCTCTAAAAAATCTCGAAGAAAGTATTCTGCGCCCCCACGGTATTATTTTGGTGACAGGTCCCACCGGATCGGGGAAAACGACTACTCTTTACTCAGTTATTTCCAAAATTAATACTACCAAAGTTAATATAGTGACTCTTGAGGATCCAATTGAATACCAAATGGCAGGTGTCAATCAAGTTCAAGTCAATCCCCAAGCCGGACTTACTTTTGCTTCGGGTTTACGGTCTTTCTTGCGCCAAGACCCCAATATTATTTTTGTCGGTGAAATTCGCGACGAAGAGACGGCTGAACTCGCCGTGCAAGCGGCCTTGACTGGACATTTGGTCTTTTCCACACTCCATACCAGTTCAGCGTCTGGAGCACTTCCGCGGATGCTCGACATGAAAGCCGAACCATATTTGTTGGCTTCAACCATTACCGCTATTGTTGGCCAAAGAGTGGCTCGTAAGGTTTGTCAGCTTTGTAAAAAACCCTACACCCCCGATAAGGCCACAGTTGATGATTTTAAGCAAATTTTAGGCAAGCTCTTGCCAGCAGACAAAGAACTAACTTTTTATAAAGGTGAAGGTTGTACCCAGTGTGGAAATACAGGTTACTTGGGCCGGGTGGGTATTTTTGAAGTTTTACCAGTCTCAGAAAAGATTGGCCGCTTAATTTTGGAACAATCCCCTGCTTCAGAGATTGAAAAACAAGCAGTCGAAGAAGGTATGGTGAATATGAAGCAAGATGGTTACTTAAAAGTAGTCGAAGGCATATCGACTCTAGAAGAGATCCTTCGTGTGGCCCAAGAATAATATGACTATCCAGCAACTCCTCCATTACACCATTGAAAATAAAGCCTCCGACTTACATTTGGTGGTAGGAGCTATGCCTGTTGTTCGAATTGATGGCGATCTAGTTCCTGTGGCTGGTGAAGCAGTCTTAAACGAAGCGGCCGTCGAACCTCTAATTTTGGGAACTATGAGTTCTGAAACTCGGGATATTTTTAAAGTGAACAAAGAAGTTGATTACTCATTTGCTTTAGAGGGCTCATCAAGATTTCGGGTTAATGCCTATTATCAAAAAAGTTCACCAGCTGCCAGCTTTAGATTGATCCCTTCGGATATTCCTGCCATTGATCTACTGGGTTTGCCGGCCGTTTGTCACCAAGTGACTCAACTCAAGCAAGGTTTTGTTTTGGTCACTGGTCCCACCGGCCATGGCAAATCCACAACCCTGGCGGCTATCATTGAAGAGATCAACAAAACTCGACCGGCCCATATTGTGACAGTTGAAGATCCAATTGAATATGTTTATTCATCGGCAAAATCAATTGTTTCCCAACGCGAAGTGCACAACGATACCCACTCCTGGGATATTGCCCTGCGTTCAATTTTACGTGAAGATCCAGATGTGGTTTTAATAGGTGAAATGCGCGACCTGGAAACTATTACTGCGGCTTTAACTATTGCTGAAACTGGGCATTTGGTGTTTGCGACATTGCATACCAATTCCGCTTCCCAAACCATTGATCGGATCGTTGACGTTTTTCCCGAGGCCGCTCAACCCCAAATCCGAATGCAACTGTCTGGAGTCTTGGAAGTAGTAATTTCTCAACGCCTGGTTCCCAGAATCGGTGGTGGCCGAGTAGTGACTACCGAAATTATGAAAGGCTCATCGGCCATTCGGACTGCCGTACGCGAAGGCCGAACTCACATGCTGGATAATATCATTATGACTTCAGGAGAATATGGCATGCAAACTTTGGAGTCTTCGTTGGGAGATTTGGTTCGACGCCAAATTATTACCATGGAAACCGCTCAGAGCTTTGCAGTTAGACCCGCTGACCTAGCCCGGTTTGCCAAAGGAGCCACTAATCTATGAGATTTAAATACCTAGCTCACGATGAAAAAGGAGCCTCTCTTAAGGGGTTTATGGATGCAAGTGACAAGAGACAAGTGACAAACTTGCTTTTTGAACAAAAATTGACCCCCGTTTCAGTTGAAGAAGTTCATCAAAGTATAAATATCAATGCTTGGTTGGACAAAATCAAAGGGGTATCACTAGATGAAATCTCCACTTTTACTAGACAACTGGCCACAATGTTGAATGCCGGATTGCCACTAACTGATGCTTTGAATTTACTTAAACTTCAATCATCGTCGACTATTTTTACGGCCACCATTTCTCAGATTCTTGACGATGTTCAATCAGGCTTGGCTCTGTCGGTGGCTATGCAAAAACATCCCAAAATTTTTTCCAAAGTTTTTGTGGCTCTGATCAAAGCTGGTGAATCGGCAGGTGTCATGGAGACAATTTTAAACCGCTTGGCTGACAATCTTGAGAAATCTCGTGATTTCGAATCTAAAGTTAAAGGCGCTCTCATTTATCCGGCAATTGTTTTTGTAGGCATGATTGGAGTAATGGTGCTGATGATGGTGGTGGTCGTGCCCAAGCTGACGGGATTATACAAAGAATTTAATGCTGACCTTCCCCTACCCACCAAAATTCTAATGGGGATGTCCGACTTTATGGTCAATTATTGGCCACTAGCATTAGCCTTGGCAATTGGTGGCTTTTTTGCGACCAAATCATTTTTTAATTCACCTCGTGGTCGACGAATATGGGATGAACGGATATTTAGTTTTCCGGTAGTTGGAAATATGCTTCGGGAAATCATGTTAACTGAACTAACTCGTACATTGTCACTTTTGGTTGGAGCCGGGGTATCTATCGTGGAGGGTTTAAATGTGGTGGCAGAGGCTACAGGTAATGTTATTGCCGAAGAAGAATTACGTAAAATTATTAAAAAGGTGGAAAAAGGTTTTCCGTTGTCGGTGTCATTTTCGGAAAGCCCATCCTTTTTACCCATCATTGGTCAGATGATTGCGGTTGGTGAAGAAACTGGCAAACTAGATGAGGTCCTGTCAAAGCTTTCCAAATATTTTGAAAACTCCTCTGAAGCTGCAGTCAAAGGATTGACAACTGCCATCGAGCCACTAATAATAATCTTATTAGGTGTTGGAGTCGGATTTCTGATATTTACAGTAGTTATGCCAATTTATAATTTAACAAATCAATTTTAGGATGGAGGTGAATAGATAAAATGTTTAAATTTAAAAGAGGTTTTACCTTAATCGAACTTTTGGTTGTCATTTCTGTGATTGCCGTCTTGGCCGTGGCCGTGCTTTCGTCTATTAACCCTGTTGAACAGATTAACAAAGCCAAAGATACAGCTTCTAAGTCAGACGCAGCTGAAATGCTAAATGCCGTTGAGCGCTACTACGCAACCTTTGGATGTTATCCCTGGGAAGCTACCAACGGAGTGAGTCCAAACAAGAAATGCACGACTCCATACACTTATTCTGCACAGGTGAGCACAGTGATTGGAAGCCTAAACGCAACTATCTTGCAGGAATTGACCGACAAAAGCGAAATAAAAAGTCAATTGCAAACTCGTTTAGCCGCACAAACCGATGCTACCAAAAAGAATCAATTGATTTTAACAGGTGATGCTAATCAATTGGTACATCTATGTTTCCTACCGTCGTCTAAGACATTCTTGGCACAAGGTAATGGAATTGCCGATGGAACTGCAGGCACAACGCACGTGTGTGTCCCATGATGAATCTTTTTTGGTTTGTCATTGGAATTACCGCGGGGAGTGTGGCAAATGCTATTATCTATCGCCTTCCCCGCGGTATTGTGTGGCACAAAGGTCGATCTATTTGTCCAAACTGTAAACACAATCTCTCTTTTTTAGACTTAATACCTGTTTTGTCTTTTATATTCTTAGGCGCAAAATGTCGTTATTGTAAAAAGCCCATCCCTTGGCGCTATTTTATTGTTGAAATGCTTTCAGGTTTAATATTTCTAAATTTTGGTTTCTTGGGATTTATGTATTGGATGATGTTGATAATTGCTTTCATGGATTGGGAAACCATGTTGGTTTCAGACTGGCTAGTTATAATCTGGGCGATTTTAGTAGTACTGAATGGTGGAACAAGTATATTGGGAGGATTGGTTGGGTTGGGAATAATAGGGATAATATGGGCTCTTACAAGAGGTAAAGCTATGGGGGCGGGCGATATCGAAATCGCCGCAGTTTTAGGCCTTTGGCTAGGTTTCCCAAAAATAATTACAGGTCTGTGGTTTGCGTTTGTTATTGGCGGAATATATGGGGCTTATTTATTACTCATAAAAAAAGCTGGGATGAAATCTCAAATTCCCTTTGGGCCATTTTTGCTAATTGGTGGGTTAATCGCATATACTTACTGTTATGGCTTCCTCTGTTTTTGATTTTGAGAAACCTGAAATAATTTTTACAGTTGTAGTTTTGGTAATTGTTTTTGGGGTGTCCTTTACCCAAATGCGCATTGGTCAGGCCAAAACCCGAGATGCTCAGAGAAGGGGTGATATCGAATTGGTCTCGCGGGCCATTAATGCTTATTTGAAAGATAATAATGAATTACCAAAAGCAACAAGTGATGGCAAGATCATTAGTTGTGGCCGAAAAGCCCTCGAAGAATGTATTTGGGGCGAAAGTGACATTGTCGATCCCCTCAATGTCGTTTATCTCAAACATATTCCTGCTGACCCCCAAGCCTACATGGGTAAAAAATATGTTTATACTCCAGATTTGATCAATAAAAAATACAAAATTTATGCGACTCTGGAAATTGATTGCAGAAACAATGTACAATGTAATTACTATGTTCAAAACTAGAAAAGCTTTTACTCTGATTGAATTTATGGTGGCTATGTCGTTGGTTGCTATTCTTTCTGGTATCGCCATGGGTAACTTTATGGGAACACAAAAAAGAGGACGCGATGTTCGTAGACAGTCTGACCTAAATCAATATCGTGTCGCTTTGGAAAATTATGCCTCCACCAATTCTGGCACTTACCCAACCACTTCTGGGATTACTAACTTAAATACAGCTCTTGCCAATTATATGACTGGATTCCCAACTGATCCCCAGGGCAATAGTTATACTTTTTTTGTTGATCCCACAGGGACTGTTTGGGTTCTTGGAGCCTGTGGTGAAGTGAATAAGGTGGGGTATCAAGTTTGCTCGACTGGGAAAGCGGGTTATACAACTCTTGCCTGTAACGACGCCAATCTTAACGATAGTACTTGTGATCTACCATGAAAAAAGCTTTTACTTTAATTGAATTATTAGTTGCCCTCTCAATAATGGCCCTCATTATGGGCTTATCTCTGACTGCTTTTGACAGTACCAAAAAATCTGCCCGGGACGGCCGCAGAAAAGCTGATATCGAAAGTATCCGCTCAGCTCTAGAAATATACCGAAGTGACAATAGTGTGTATCCTGCTAATCTTAATTTACTTACCCCTAGTTATGTTACAACAATACCTACTGATCCTGTAGCCACACAGTCTTATGTATATTCTTGCACTCCACCCTGCTACTCTTATACTTTATGTGCAACATTGGAACAAGTTTCTGGAGCATGTGGCTATGTTACTCGCAATCCATGAGCAAAGCCTTTACACTGATTGAAGTTTTGGTAGCTGTTGGAATACTTTTGATTATGTTTACAGGTGGTTTAGTTTCGTATCGCACTGCAGCTAGGAATCAAGCCTTGGAAGCCGATAGTTCCAAGATAATCCAGACTCTGCGAGAAGCTCAGTCGAATATCCGAAGTGGCAAAAAAATAAACTGCCTTACCTCGTTAGAGGCTTGGCAAGTAAGACTAGATGCTAAAAAGATGTATTTAGATGAAGTTTGCAATGGAGCTACCGCCTCGACTACAAGTTTTGATTTGAGCGATGTTGTCTCAACCAACACCGTCAAGTTTTATCCCCTCTCAGGAGGAGCCACACCGGCTACAATTACTATTGGTACAAAAACAATTACTGTTAGTAGTGTTGGTGATATCCAATGACATTTAGACCTGCCCAAATTTTAATCGAATTGACCATTGCTTTGGCTGTAGCGATGATCGCTATCTTGGCTTTGATTCAAAGTGCTACCAAATCAGTTTCCAATTCCACCTATTCTCAAAACCAGTCCCAAGCAACAAATAATATTACTCAGGCTGTGGAATGGTTGAGAAACGAAAAAAATACCAGTTGGCCAGATTTCATTACTCATGCATCTGGTCTCAAATATTGCCTAAATACATTAGATTGGAATACCCCAAATCCTTGTGCAGATGAAACTGGTCGAAATTTAGATATCTCGGTAAATGGTGATCAAGTAACTGCCACAGTCTCAATCGGCAATAGCAATCAAAGCATCATCTTTTCTAGGTATTGACAAACTAGCCTATTCTACATGTTTTATCATCGACTCGACGACGGGCATCGCATTTTTATGTTCAATCTCTATCAATGGATTATTTGTTTTAAACACTCTAAAAATTTCATCGGCAAATCCTTGGCCGATTGTTTCAACTTTTGAGAAATCAAGAATTATTTTCTTAAATTTGTCCAATCCCGCCAATAATCTTCTAGCTTGGGATCGAGATATATATATGGTGTCCAAAGTATAAAGATGAACATAAACTGAAGTTAGGTCAAATTCAAATAAATCTTTATCTTTTTGGTATTGAGAAAAGATATCTGAAATCAATCTTTTGGAATTTAACGCCGTTTTCCATTTTACCGTTGTTCCCCAAATGGGACTAGAAAAATCTCTCAAAAAAATATCAGGCAATTTGTTATTGACTTGAAGAATTATTTTGTGGCTATCAATTTCAAATAGATCACACACCTTTGAGCTAAAAAATATTCCCTCCCCGGAATGAGCATGAGGTGCCGTAGTAGTTTTTCCCTTTAATAAGTCTTGAGCAGCGTCAACTTCTGAGCTTAGTTTATATTTAGTCATAATATTTTTAAAGATCCCCACTCCTTCATCAATAATCGAAAATTCTAGATTTTCATCTTTAATAGATATATTCACATCGATTTTTTCTGATCGTGAATGCTCTATGGCGTTATTAAGTAATTCGGAAAAAGCATAATCAAAACATCTTTTTACTTCCTGACTTAATGAACTGTACGCCCGAAGAGAAAGCTTAATTTTGTCCAAAACTTTATCTTCTTCTAAGTCAGTGTTTTCTAATTTGAGACTCAGACTGGGATTAACATAAAGAGAATTTTCAGGTAGGGAATAAATAGCTTTGCGGGTGCTTCCTCCCTTTATTAATTCCCCGGCCAAAACCATTTCTTTGAGTACCCGGGCTATATATTGACGCGAAACATTGCTCGATTTCAAAAAATCGCTACTTTTAACTGTTTTCTGCTCAAAAGCAAGTTTTTTAATCTGAGATTTTACATCCATATGTTAATTGTAAACCAATATAAATAATTGTCAACTAGTTGTCAACAACCTCCCCTTGACAAAACATCCTATAGATCCGAATTGCTTTTTGGTGTTAAAATAAACATATGACCCAAGAAGAGATTGTTTGGTTTTGGAAAGAAAGTTCTGACAGAGATTGGGACTTTTCCCAGGAAATTTATAGTG
>ERZ1292623.2738-Hain-H51-01um-R1-2738-length-15494-cov-9_pt1 | contig 15494 bp, 19 predicted proteins | sample MGYA00564398_ERZ1292623 | MGnify/ENA primary metagenome ERZ1292623 (study PRJEB36523, sample SAMEA6512633) | groundwater metagenome | collected 2019-01-07 | study: AquaDiva: Metagenomics assemblies of 32 groundwater samples | reverse complement strand
TCCTATTTTTTTACTTATAGGTGAATATAAGCCACTACTTTTAAAGAAAACAATTTTAAACCCATTTAACTTCAATAAAATGTAAAAAAGAGCATAATATGGCACAACAACAACCAACTGAAGACATTTCATATGAACTCGCCCTTAAATTAAGAGATTTAGAAGAAAATAACAGGCTAATGAAAGAAAGAATACTGCTAATTGGCCAAAATTTAATTGAATCTCAAGAACGCAATAGAAAAGACGTACTTGAAATGAAAAAATCTTTGTATCTTTTAGAATCAGACATCAAAAGAATAAAATCAGTCCTTGAGTCTTTATCTGAAGAAATCTCAAAATCAGCAAGAAAAGAAGAATTAGCAATTTTACACAGACAATATAAAATGTTTGAACCATTAGAATATATAAGAATACAGGATTTAGATAAATTAATAGAGGAAAAAATGAAAAGGCATCATGAAAACAATGAAAAAACTAAATCTGAACAAAATAAAAATGAAAAACACTTTTGGGTAGGTAAAACATAAAATGTCGACTATAGATCGTGTGCGTGAATTAAAAATGGCTGGAAAAAGTGATGGAGAGATAATATCTGAGTTGCAAGAGCAAGGCTTAACTCCAAGAGAAATAAATGATGTTTTATCAAGGTCAAAAGTAAAAGATGCTGTTTTCAATGGAGGACAGCAAGAGCAAACAGAATTTTCACAGGAGTTTGGAGAAGGAATGCAGCCATCGCTAATGAATTCCCCTAGACAAAAAGCTCAAGAATACTATGGGCAGGAAAATCAAAGTTATGAAGGAAACTATGCAAGACAGACACAAGAAATGTCTAATGAAAATTATGATCAATCAATGCCTCAACCTCAAGAATATCCTGGCTATCAAAATTATGCTGGAGAACAGCAAGGCAGTCAAGAATATCCCCAGTATAATGCTGTAAATACTGAAACAATGACAGAAATTGCAGCACAATTAATAGACGAAAAAGTAGTGAAAATCACATCAGCACTAAAAGATCTTACAGAAATGAAATCAATCCTAGACCTACAAGTTAAAAAAGTAGATGAAAGACTATCAAGAATAGAATCAATAATAGATTCTTTGCAAACTTCCTTAATAAGAAAAACATCTGAACAAGAGCAAAACATTGTTGACATAAAAACAGAACTCCAGGGAATGCAAACAGGTTTTAGTAAAGTTATAAATCCTCTAACTGACAGGGCAAGAGAAACACAAAAAACATATTATAAAAAAACTTCTAAACCAAATAAGGCAAAATAATAGAAAATATGCAATGTAAAAATCTATTTAGCATCAATTAAAAAATATAAATTAGGTAAAGATATTGTAGAATTAACATCAGGTATATCTACTTCTTCACAGTTCTAGTCAAAACCCATGAAGTAACTGCAGCAATTAACAAAAGAAATATTCCTCCAAAGAATTTTTCAGAAATAACAAATTTTCTAAAACTTTCAAAAACCTGATCTTGGCTATTGCCAGTTAAATCTGCAATTCCTTTTACAAAAACAGGATTAAAAACATAAACTGCAGAAACTAAAAACATCAAAGCTAAAAACCCGAGGAAAACCCAGGCAATCCAGGGTTTCATAAATGCATCCATATCTTTCTGAGAAAAACCAACAATAACTAAAAAGAAAAATAAACATATAATTAAAATAACAAACCAGGGAATTATTGTCTGAACATAACTAACAGCTGGAAGAAATGTTATGAAAATGATTGCAAAAATAAAACTTACTAAAGAATTAACAAACCCGCTCTCTCCTAATACTTGAGTCTTGGAAAGAATAGCATACATTATTACAAAAACAAATAAAAAACCAAAAATAGGTACATAATATCCTAGCCAAGAAAAATCAATAGCCATTTATCAACTCCCGTTCAATAACTTCGCTCCAGCTTCATCCCAATATCTCATAGGATAAGGAGGGTGCTTAGGATTATGATGTCCTGATGTAACAACTAAAGATACAAATATAACAACAATTGCTCCTGCAATTAATGCTGACAGATTATCTTGCCACCATCCTCCTCGCCACCAAGAGTAATCCTGAAAACTATAAAGAATAATTACTACAAATGCTGCTGCTCCTAAACCAAAAAATATTAGTGCTGGTCCTCCAGGCCTGTTAAGATCAACAAATAATCCTAATAAAATTATAGCGGCAAGTAATATAGACAAAGCAATCCCTAGCTTTGGAAAAATAACTGAGAAAAATATTGGCACCTGATCAAACTGTATAGAAAGTAAACCAACAGCTAAAGCAATAACAGCATTAATGCCCCTGTTGCTTGCCTGACTTCCTTGAGCTCCTCTAGCACCAAGAATATTTACTTTTTCTAAAATTCCAAAAACTAATGCAAATATTAATAAAAATGGTAGCACATAGAAAAATACATCCATATCTGCTAACTGTTGCAAAACAACTCCAAGTGGCTGTGCCATAAATGTAAAAGATAAAGATTATTTAAATACCTTTCGAATAGATTACCAACATGTAAATGTATAATCAATTTTTAATATTTTAATACTTAAATCAAAAACTCAATCATCATAATCAAAAACACTATTTTAATATTTAAATCAACAATATTTTTACCCCATTATACATTTAACAAATAATTCAAGTTTACATAATTTCATTTTCAAATATGCTTAATTAAAATTTATTCACCAGATTTTTTATTTCTTCCAGAACTCCAAACAAGAATCAAAGCACCAATAACAATTGCAAACAATAAAACATTTCCCCAAATAGGCCCGCTACCATAATCTACAAACATCCAGTTATAAACTCTGCTCCATTGCCCTGTTGCTACAATCAATGCTATAACGACAATAATTCCTGAAAGCACTCCTAAAGCATTTTTAAGATTTTTATTCAAAGTTAATCCTTCTTTATTAGTACTTGCAACAAATCCATACAAAATTAAAAACACTAAAAGAACAACTGCACTAACTGCTAAAAAAGGCATTAAATTTATTATAACATCTGTAGCCCAGGAAAAAGCAATTGTAATAAGTCCTACAACTAAGGCAATAATAGAATTAATCTGGTGTTTTTCATCTCCAAGTATTTTGCTTTTTTCAAGAATACCAAACACTAAAACAAATACAAGCAAAAAAGGATAAACTATTCTAACTGCTAGTTCACTAGATAAGATAGTTTCTAAAACCATTCAAATAAAAGAGATTTACTCTAAAATCTCAGACACCCCTTCTTCCTGGCCTGGCATACCTACCTGACTGATAACAAAAACATCCCCAACAGATCTTACATAATTGTGTGGGATAATTACTCCTCTAGCACCATTAAAATTTCTAGAACTCATAGAAGAGAGCTTTATTCTCCAGCTGTCTATCTTATTATTAAGCAAATTAACTTCTTCAATTTCACCAAAATAATTTCCTTCATCAGTATAAACTTTCTTTCCTATAACATCACTTATCTTTTTTACTTTTAACATACTAATTATGGAAATTTTTTCTTTATATACTTTTCTATGGCAGAAAAACTCTTTTGAAAATACATAAATTAAACAGAATAAACCAAAAATTAACATTAATAAAGAATAATTAATGGAAATAGATTAATAAATTAAATATAAATCAGGTAAAGAATGGCGAATTTAACAATAATAGGTTAAAAAGGAGGGGTGAAAATCAATTAAACAAATCAAAAAATTAAGTGTAAAGGTATTGCAAATTTAAATTTAAACAGCTAAATCAGAAAAACAAAGAATTTATAAGAATAATATACCATAAAATTTAATGAAAACACAGGAAATGTATCACATTTTATTCTCACTTGTTGTATTAATATTTGCAGTTATTCTAAAACCATTTTTAACAAAAGAGTATAGTATAATGCTAATTGCCGCTGTGTCAATAATACTAGTTGTATTAATTAACATACTTGTAAAAAAAATAACTGCATATTACTTCGAAACAGGTATAGAACATAAAATATGGTCTGTAGATAGATACTGGTTAAGAAGACAAGACAGATTCAAGAATAATATCCCTTTTGGTATACTAGTACCTTTTATTGTTTCACTTGCTTCATTGGGAAATTTTCTTTTTTTATCAGCATTGGAATTTGATGTTAAAACCCTTACATCAAGAGTAAGCAAAAGACATGAATGGTATAAATTTACAGACATAACTGATATTCATTTAGGAATTATTGCAGCTTCAGGAGTTATACTCAATTTAATATTTGCAGTAATAGGTTATTTATTAGGATTTAGTTTATTTGCAAAACTTAATATTTACTATGCATTTTACTCAATGTTGCCTTTATGGAATTTAGACGGAACAAAAATTTTCTTTGCAAATAAGAATATTTGGGCAGTTTTAGGAGCAATAGTGATGATTTTTGTCTTATATGCTTTGTTCCTGCAATAAATAATGCAAACATGTTTGAACTCTTAGAAGGATTGAATAATAGAAAATCAACCTAATCAGATACTATTAAGATACAACAAGTATAATTTAAAATCAGTCAATAAATCACTAATAACTGGGGAAAGGTATTTTATAGTTTAAAGGTCAACTAAGTAAAGATTAAGTTTATCTTATGCATAATTAACCTTATATAACCAACAACTCTAATAAAAACATGCCTGAAAAATTTCTAGTTAATATCACTCCAAGAAAATATCAAACAGAAATATTTGAAAAATGTAAAAATAAAAATTGTTTAGTTGTTTTGCCTACAGGAATAGGTAAAACACTTGTGGCCTTAATGTTAACAATTGACAGAATGCAAAAATTTCCTATGGAAAAAGTTTTGTTTTTAGCTCCAACAAGACCTCTGGCTGAACAACATTTAAATTATTTCAAAAAACACCTTACAGAACTATTTGGGCAAATGGATTTATTCACAGGAAAAATACCTGCCAAAGATAGAAAAAAAATCTGGGAAAAATCAGATATAGTATTTTCAACACCACAATGCATAGGAAATGATCTAAAAAATAAGCTTTATGATTTAGAAAATGTCTCATTATTAATAGAAGATGAAGCCCATAGATGTGTGAAAAATTATTCTTATACTTATGTGGCTAAAAAATATGTAGAACAGGCAAAAGACAAAAGAATACTTGGAATGACTGCATCTCCTGGAACAGACAAAGCTACAATAAAAAAAATATGTCAAAATCTACTAATAGAAGAAGTAGAACTAAGAACAAGAGAAAGCTCTGATGTCAAAGAATACCTCCAGGAATTGGAAATAAAAGTGATAAAAATTCCATTTCCAGATAAATTTAAAGAAATAAGGGATTTATTAAGCATTATATACAGAAAAAATGTCGAGGATTTGAAACATAGAAATCTTATTTTTGGTCCGATAAATAAAGTAACACTAATTGAATGCCAGAAAAAAATTATGATGTCTTTAACTGCTGGAAGTAAAAATCCAAATTTATTTCATGGTGCATCATCATGCGCACAAGCTGTTAAAATACAGCACGCAATAGAACTACTAGAAACACAAACTATTCACTCTTTTTCAAATTATATTAATGATTTAAAAGAGCAGGCAGATGAAAATAAAAGTAAAGCTGTAAAAAAATTAGTGTCTAGTGTAGAATTTATACAATCATACAGTCTAATTAACCAAATAAAAAAGGAAAATTTGGAGCATCCAAAATTATTAGAGTTAAAATCTATTGTTGAAGATAGAATAGAAAACAATAAGAAAGGTAAAATAATAGTTTTTTGCCAATATAGGGATAGTATAGTTAAAATTTCCAAAGAACTAAACTCAATTCCAAGTGTAAATGCAAAAGTTTTCGTTGGACAGGCTAAAAAAACAAATAAAGGAGAAAAAACTACCGGCTTATCTCAAAAAGAACAGCAGGAAATAATAAGGGATTTTTCATCAGGAGAATTTAATGTTTTATGTGCAACATCAATAGGTGAAGAAGGTCTTGATATTCCAGAAGTAAGCACTGTAATCTTCTATGAACCAGTTCCATCAGCAATTAGAAGAATACAAAGAGCAGGCAGAACAGCAAGATTAATGCCTGGAGAATTAATTATGCTAGTAACTAAAGATACAAGAGACGAAGCATTTTACTGGGCTTCAATATCAAAGGAAAAAAAGATGCACAAAGCAATAGATGATATAAAAAATGATTTAAACACAGGTAAATTAAACACAATAAATACATTAAACTCAAATGTAAATGAAGATATTAAACAAAAGAGATTGTTTTAAATGAAAAGAAGAAAGAAATAAAATTTATTATTTTAGACTAGAATAAGAACTACTAAACTTTAAATTATTTATGCTAGCAATTTTAACTGCCGTATTTTAAACAATAAGAACATTTAAAAAGTTTAAACATTGTATAAACATTAATATGAGAAGTTCAAATGAAGAAATAAGAAATGCTATTAGGTGGGGTAATAGTGCAGGAGTTTTGCTTCCCAAAGATTGGGCAGGACAGCAAGTAAAGGTAATTTTAATAGATAGAACCTTAGAAATAAAAAAAGAAGTCTTTAACATTTTGCAGCCTTATTTAGAAAATGTTCTTGGAATATACCTTGTAGGAAGTTATGCAAGAAATGAACAAGAAGAAGATTCCGATATAGATATTATTGTAATTTCAGATAACCTTAAAAAGGATATTATTTCTGGAAGATATAATATTTCTATAACTCCTTTGGAAAAACTGAGGAAAACTATACAAAGAAATCCTATTTTAGTGTTGCCAAGACTAAATGAAGCAAAAGTCATTATTAATAGTCCATTGCTTAAAGAATTAAAATCAACAAAAATTACTGATAAATCATTTAAAAATTTCATAGAAGAGACAAAAAGAATAATAAATATAAGTAAAGGATTTATACAAATAGATAAGGGACAGGAAAGAGAATACTTAGATTCTATCAGTATTATTTATTCTTTGATTTTAAGACTAAGGGGTGTATATCTAATTAAAAGATTACTTGAAAAGAAGAATTACTCAAAGAAAGAATTTTCAATATGGATAAAAAAAGAATTAAATAAAGAAGAATTTGAAAAGGTTTATGCAGTCTATAAAGCAATAAAGAATGGTAAAAAAATAAATGATAAAATAAAAATAGAAACAGCTGAAAAACTGATTAAAATGTTAAAAAAAGAGGTTGATAAAATAAACGTAAAATGACTAATAGAAAAAACGTCTTGAAAAAGGAATTGAAAGTATTAAAGAGCAGATAAAAATTCATAAAGAAAAGCTTAAGAAAGCTGTCGAAGAGGAAAATGAAGAATTGGCAGGATATTATGAAAAAGACATTGTAAGATTAGAAAAAGAAGAAGAAAAGAAAGAGCATCAATTGAATAAAAAATGAAAAAATGAAAAAATTAAATTAATGAAGAAAGTTACATTTGAATAGCACACATACATAAAGGAGTTTGCATTGTTATTGCGCCAGTAGTTCTAGTAAACACACTTATACTCTCATCACAACGAGTTATGGGTCTTGCAAGATAAGTAACATCTTTATCATTACCCTGTTTCACAAAACCACCAATACATAATTTAGCAGCATCACTACGCTTGCTACATATTTCATCACAAGTAAAACTCGATCTCGTAGTTATTCCTGCAAGTGAAGTATCTCCAATATATGTTGGGACAATCGCTCTAAAATGAGCAGAAACTTTATCTCTAGTCATAAGAGGTCCAATTAACTGATCAACCTCTTCCTTTGTATAAACATTATACTTCCCAAATCTATCTTGATTCAGTTTTATAACATTTCCAGTTAAATTAACAGTCACCAGAGAAACAACAAGTGCAATCACAATAACTACAACAATTAAAATTGCCCAATCTTTACTTTTCATTTTTTCACCTCCTTTCATTTATCTTATATAATTTGTGTAGTTAAAATAAAAATTTAACCGCAACAAATAGCATTAAATTCTATATTAGCAAATAACTCAGGATCATTTCCTGAAGCTATTTCTGACTTTTCATCATAATTCTTAAAGCTGACTTCACAACCCATCGTTTGAGAGTATGCATCAGTAAGATAAATTTGTGATTTTGAAGCATCTAAATAACGGGATAATCTTATTTGTCTTTCAGCAATTAAACATTTTTTTCCTGTAAAACCACAATATGCATCACCATTTTCTTGGGGAGAACTTGCAAAATTATCAGAAACTGTGCATTTAAGACGCTTTTCTATAATCGAGCTTGCTTTATTTTCAGATAAATTTATTGTTATAAATGCTGTGACAATTACAATAACTAAAACAAATATTATCATCCAAATTTGACTTTTTTCCATTTATCACCTTTTTTTATTTTTATCTGTTTTATAATTCAGATTTAGAAAATTAATGGAATAATATATATATCTTCCTATTTTCAATTTTAAGATAAAATAAAAAGTTTAAATGGACATAAAAAAATATCTGGAAGATCTTGAAATAAAGTATAAGTTACATGAGCATCCTCCAGTTTATACCTGTGAAGAATCAGAAAAACTAAAAGTTACTATAAGGGGTATGCACGCTAAATCTCTATTAGTAAAAGGAAAAAATACTGGAAAATTCTATATGATTATTCTACCTTGTAATAAAAGAATAGATAGAAAGAAATTAAAAACTTACACTGAAGAAGACATAACCTTTGCAAATTCTGAAGAGTTAGACAAATTATTAAATTTAAAACCAGGCTCTGTTTCACCATTTGCAATAATAAGAGATAAAGAGCATAAAATAACCATAATCTTTGAAAAAAAGGTCTGGGAATCAGAAATACTAAATTTTCATCCAAATATTAACACAGAAACAATAGAATTAAAAAATTCAGAATTTAAAAAATATGTTAAATCACTAAATAATAAGAAAATAATTATGTAAAATGCCTCTTTTAGATATTTTCAGTAAAAAGCAAGTTAAGATTAAAGAAAAACCTAAGATAACAATTGACTATCGTGAAAAAAACTCCCTAATTCCATCTGAACTAATAGCTAATGGATGTGAAATAGAATTTCATAACTTAAGCATTGGAGATTATATCATTGGAAATGTTATAATAGAAAGAAAAACAATATCTGATTTTTTAAGCTCAATGGTAAATAAGCATTTATTGAATCAATTACAGCATCTTCAAAATGCAGAAAAGAAAATTCTTATAATAGAAGGTACAGAAGAAAAAGAACTCTACCATGAACAATCTGGAATAAATGAAAATGCAATTCGTGGTTTTATGCTCTCAATAATTTTAAGTTATAATGTTCCAATAATTATCACAAAAAACTCAGAAGATACTGCAAAATTTTTATATATTTTAGCTAAAAAACAGCCAAAAGAAATCTCTTTAAAGTTAAAAAGAAAATCTCAAGATGTTAACGAACAGATTCAGTATATAATTGAAAGTTTCCCAGGAATTGGTCCAAAATCAGCAAAAAAGCTCTTAAACCATTTTAAAACTATTAAAAATATAATAAATGCAGATGAAGAAGATTTAAAAAAAGTCATAGGCAAAAAGTCAGATATTTTTAAACTTGCCGAGAAAATGTATACTGAAGATAACCACGATTAATAAGCTCACCAACATCTACGCCCATATATCTTTCTTCACCAAAAATCATACTAACTTCATGGTTATTTGGAAACTCTAAAATTTTAAGATGTTCACTAGGATATATCTTAAAAGTTTCGTTTATTTTTGTTCTCAATTGTTCCATAAGGCTAATATCTTGGCAATTAAATAAAATTAAACCAGCATATTTTTGAGATTTAGGTTTATGTGAAATGGAATTACCGGAATCGCTAGAACAAAGCAAGAATTCTTCAACAATAGAATCACAGCATTCGTCTAAAGAACTACCTTTTTTAATTGGAGATGCTACATTAACCAACCCAGAATTATATCTTTTTGCGATAATCATTAAAATCTATAAAACAAATATTAGTTTAAAAAATAAATTATATTGAAATATAGGCAATAAATAACAATAATCTTATAAATGGAAAAACTCTTTGTATATTATATTTTCTAATGTTCCTTAATATTATTATGTCAAGATACTTGACAGAAAACTCCACAATTTATTGTGGGTTTGTATCTTGAGCATCCAAAAGTCTAAACAAACTACACATTTTAATGTGTAGTAAAACTCAAAGACTTTTTGATTTTGCATTAATCTCTAATAAAGTTTCATACCTAGGCCCGTTTTTAGAAAGTTCTGATTTTTTAAGAAATATTTTATCAACAGGAAAGTTTAATTTATTTAGTTCAATTTTGCCCAATATTTTAAGAAAATCATCTTTATTTTTTACAAATTTTGGTCTTGCAATAGTTATATGCCCCATAAACCTATCTTCTTTTTCAAATAAATCACTTAAATGAAGATCAATATCTTTTTGCAGTTCAAATATTTCCTTTCCACTAACACTAACCCAAATTATTCTTATAACTCTTTCATTAAAAACCCCCAATTTATCTAATCTTAATTCAAATTTCTTAAATTTCATTTTGTTTAGTTTATCCTTAATATTTTTCATATTATCTTCATCAACATCTCCTAAAAATTTAAGTGTTAAATGAATATTTTCTCTTTCAGTTAGCTTTCCCTTAATAAGACCAGTTTTCTTAATTTCATTCTGTATTTTACATAATTCATCTAAAACATTCTCAGGCAAATCTATACTGATGAAAACCCTCATTTTATTTAATAAACTCCCAAAGAACCATAGCGCCTAATTTAGAGCTGATAAATTTATTATTTTTATCAGCTTCATAATCTATTCCTTTAAGCAAAACCAATTTTACATTTTTTACTAAAGACAGTCTTTTTGCAAAATAAACTATTTCTCTGCTAGATAGTCCACCAGGTATGAAATCAATTAAAGAAGGTGCAAAAGAAGGGTCAACAACAGACAAATTAAATGAAATAACTGCCTGATGATCTGACTTGTTAATAAACTCCATTAAACTATCACAGGCAAACTCAATATCTTCAACATTTTTCATTTCATGATATCTTATCTTGTTAGAATCTAAAAACTGCCTATCTTCCAAGGAAAGATTTCTTAATCCAAATGCAATCAAATTCTCACGGAAAAAACCTGCATTAATAAAATTTTTGATTGAGTTTACTCCCGAATCAAATATAATTGCAAGATTTTTAAAATAATAATCAGAACATTTTTTTAGGCAATTAAAATCATCTTCTCCAATAAACAAAACTTTATCACTTTCAAAATCTTCATTCAACAGCTTGTTTTTTATTTTAATAAAAGAAAAATCTCTTGCCCTTTTTAATTCACTTATTACTGAATTTTCATCATCTTGGATAATAACAACCATTTTATAATTTTGTGAGTTTTACTCTGGAACTAAAGCAAAAAAACTCCAGTCTTTTATGCTTGCAAGATTTTTAACATCTTCCAGTTTAACATCTTTTATTTTATCAATGAATTTATCAACATCTTTAGCATCTCCTTTGATTTCAGACTTAAGCAAATCGTACATAACAGAAAAAGAGTCTTCTTGGGAGATAAAATAATTACCTATTATCTGGTCCTTAACAGAATTTAATTCCTTATCTGTAAGCTCTTTACTGACTTTTCCAAACTCCTCAATTATTAACTCTTTAACTTTGCTGACATTCTCAGGAGTAGTTCCAACATAAACTCCAGAGTAAGCATATTTTCCTTCAGAATCATAAAATCCTTTTATTGCATAAGCTAAATTCCTTTTCTCCCTAATTTCAGCAAAAAGCCTGGAAGACATTCCACCAGCCATCAAAACACTCAATACTTCAGCTGTATACTCCATTCCATCTAATAAAGGCACATGATATGCTAAAACTAAGTTAGCTTGGTCAATGCCTTTTCTTTTGCTAATTTTTTCTCCATTAGAAGTTTCAACACTAGGATAGTTTATTTTATTACCTTTCTTAATAAAGTTCTTTTCAATAAATTTGCACAAGTAATCAAAATCTGCGTCTCCAACAACACAAAGAATCATATTTTCAGGAACATAAACTCTCTCAAAAAATTCTTTTAACCTTTCTCTTGTGTTTGAATTCATAGATTCTTTAGTTCCTACAAGAGGGATAGAAAAATCTCCTTTATACATTAGTGATTTAATTTTATAAAAAACATGTATTTGGGGATTATCTTGATACATTTTCATTTCTTCAAATATTACCTGTCGTTCCTTATTAAGCTCAGTTTCATCAAACAAAGGGTTTTTAACCATATCACTTAAAACATCAAGTGCAACATCTAAATGTTTTGAAGGCATCTTGCACCAATAAGCTGTAACCTGCTCGCTCGTAAAACCATTGAGATCTCCCCCGTTCTTCTCAATATCTGTGGAAATTTGCTGGGCATTTCTCTTGCTAGTTCCTTTATATAACATATGTTCAATAAAATGAGCTATTCCTTTATGCTCTTTCTTTTCATTTATTCCGCCATAACGAACAGCAAAAGAAACAGCAACAACCTCATTTTTTCTTTCTTTGAAAACAACAGTCATGCCATTTTTCAAAATCTTTCTTTTTATCATCTAAACCATAAAAATACAGCATTTATATTATTTTTGCTGTTTAGCAAAAACAAGATACCTCTCTCCACTAATCTCAAAATCATCTAAAATTTTAAAATTATCCTTAATAAAATTAATTAACCATGTCCTTTGAACAAAGAATTTCTTCCTTTTTATCCAGCTCTCTGTAGCAAAACTTATAACTATTTTGTCTGCACTAGAATTTTTAATAGATTCTAAAAGCTTTAAAGTATAATCTCTTTCCAAAGTTTCAAGTGCATCAATAACTTTAAACATGAAAATAACTTTAGGCTTTTTAGCCTTATTAATAATCTCTATAACTTTTTCTTTTTCAAATAAACTCTTATGGTAAACAATTCCTCTAATTTTATTAGCTTTAAAGAATAAATTTGTAATATTAACTAATTGCCCTAATGCCTCTATTCCAATATAATTTACACTATACCCTAGCTCTTTAAAAAAACCATAAGAAAACCCATTAACACCGCAACCCAAGTCTATAATACTTACCTGTTTATTTTTATTAATTCCATTTAACAATCTTTCATAAATATCTAAATAATGAGAATATCTCTCTCTTGTAGATAAATGCTTTTTAAGAATCTCTTCTGCACTTTTATTTTTCCATACTAATATCTTTCTTACTCCAAAACCAGAATAAACAATCCTAAGCAAATCCCTAACTTTTTTTATCTTCTCTTCATCTAACAAATTTTTACCATTAAATGTATTCCAAATTCTTTCTACATCTTCAAAAGGAATTTCAGAAAATTCCTTTTTCTTGACAATTTTCCCATAAACATCTTTATCCATAAGTATTATAAAAACAATCATCTTAAAAATCCTACGGTATAAATACTATAACTAATTTAAAAAGGAAAGTTTGATAAAGAAAACCTTGGCTTATAAAAGGAAAGTTTGATAAAGAAAACCTTGGCTTATAAAAGGAAAGTTTGATAAAGAAAACCTTGGTTGTCTTTATATGGCATCAACAAACCAATCACCATTTTATAAAAAAGCAGAGGAAAATTTCCTTAATGCACAGACAGATGAAGAAAGACTAAAATGGCTTGAAGAAATGATAAGAGAATGCCCAAAACACAAATCCTCTGAAAAAATGCTGGCAAATCTTAAAACAAGAAGGATAAAACTAGTTGAAAAAATAGATAGGATAAAAAAATCTAAAATATCAAGTAAATCAACACAAGAATCAATAAAAAAATATGATATGCAGGTAGCTTTAATCGGAGAAACTAATTCTGGAAAATCTTCTATACTTTCTTTAATAACAAATGCAAATTCAAAAATATCTGAAAATCTATTTACTACACAAATACCAATACAGGGCATAATGGATCATGATGATGTGCAAATACAAATAATAGATCTTCCAAGTGTAAAAAACGAAAACTTCGACGTGGGAATAGCAAATACTGCAGATGTGCTATTGCTGGTAATAACAAACCTATCCCAAATTGAAGAAATAAATAAATTCATTCCAAAAGCAAATGGGAAAAAACTAATTGTATTTAATAAAACTGATTTGCTTGATGAAAAAGAAAAAAGAAAAATTTCAGAAACACTTAAATCAAGAAAATATAATTTTATCACGCTATCTTGCAAAAACAAACAAAATATTGAAGAATTAAAAGAAAAAATATTTCAAAGTTTTAATATAACAAGAATATACCTAAAAGAGCCTGGAAAATCCTCGACAGATAAACCACTAATAATGCATCCAAATTCTACAATTTTGGACGTGGCAAAAAAAATAAGCAAACAAATGGCTCAAAATATTAAAGAAGTCCATATCTGGGGTCCGTCGTCAAAATTCTCTAACCAAAAAGTAGGCCTTTCACATATAGTAAAAGATAAGGACATTGTAGAATTTAAGACAAAATAATTAAAATTTAATCATAAGCTGACTCAGAAAGCTTGTTAAGTTTAGGCTTGTTTTTTCTGAAAATAGAAAGCAATTCATTTATCTCATCAGATAAGGCATTTTTCAAGTCTAAAGGGTGAACTTTTTTGTTCTTGAAATCTTTTTCCAAATCTTCATAATTATGATAAACCAAATTTCCCCCATATTTTTTATCTCTTTTAATAACAAAACTAGACTTGCTGTCTTTTTTTAAAGTCATTATAATATATTTAATAAATGGTAACAAACCATTATCTACATCTCCGGAAACACACTCTGCTTTGTTTATTTTATCTTTAACAGAGTTTTCATCATCTAACAAATCAATCTTTGATTTAACATCAGAAGCGCTCATTTTCTTGCCTATTAACCCAGGAATTAAAGATGTCATAACTTCAACTTTAGCATCATAGCCTATTTTAGGCAGATTCTCTCTAGCAAACATAAGTATTTTCCTCTGATCAATACCGCCATATTGCACATCAACTTCAAGATATACTTCGTCTAATGCCTGCATTATGGGATATATCAATCCAGAAAGCTTTGGATTATCTCCAAACTTAACTACTTCAGAAGCAGCTCTTTTGCAGTCGTTTATTGAATTAAATGTTGACATTTTAAGAACATCATACATATATTCTGGTTTTAATTGAAACTCACTGCCTTTTACAAATTCTAAATCCTTAGTATCAACACCAATAGACTTAAACATTAAAGGTATTATTTCTTTGTAATAATCATATCTCTTCTCCAAAGTCTCCCAAGGAGTATTATCCAAAGCTCCATGTAAATCAGCTAGTAATATTTTAACCTTAAATCCAGCTTTCAAAAAATCTCCAAGTTTCAAAACCCACATATAATAGCCTATATGTGGTCTTCCAGTAATAGCTGTTCCAAGATATACTACTGGTTTTTTCTTTTCTTTTAACAGTTTAACTAGCTCTTCTTCAGAAACAATCTCTTCAGTATTTCTCTTAATCAACTCTAGCCTTTTCTGAACATCCATATAATAAAAAAA
>ERZ1292623.2502-Hain-H51-01um-R1-2502-length-16360-cov-5_pt1 | contig 15494 bp, 25 predicted proteins | sample MGYA00564398_ERZ1292623 | MGnify/ENA primary metagenome ERZ1292623 (study PRJEB36523, sample SAMEA6512633) | groundwater metagenome | collected 2019-01-07 | study: AquaDiva: Metagenomics assemblies of 32 groundwater samples | reverse complement strand
AGAAGGGTTTTGATGTAGACCTTGCGAAAGAAAATAAGGCTTTCGAACAATTCAACATTCAGAACATTCTGGATACGGCTCTCAAGGAGAAGGGTTTTGATGTAGACCTTGCGAAAGAAAATAAGGCTTTCGAACAATTCAATATTCAGAATCTTCTTAATACTGCCTTCAAAGAAAAAGACTTTGCTGTTGATTTGGCTAAGTCCAATAAAGAATTTGAAAAGTTCAACATTCAGAACCTAAATGATCTTCTTTTTAAGAATAAAGAGCTTGAGCAATTCAACGCCGAACGAGCTCTAGACACAGGATTTAAGAACAAACAATTAGAGAGTGCGCTGGCCGAGCTTGGTCTAACGGCGGCTTCGGATCAAGCTAAGATTTCCACTGACTTTGATAAGAGCATTTTTGAGAGCCAGGTAAAACAGAAACAAAACGAACAGCAGTCAGTGAATGATCTTTATGGAATACTCAACACAGCTTTAGGCAATGAACTTATTGATCCAGAGACACGACAACAATTCGAAAACATCCTGGGCACGAAACTTAAAAGAGAGTTTGGTGTCTCTTCGAAGTCCGGATCTTCTCCTGCCTCTTCCGCTCCCGCTCCAACTTCCGCACCCACATCTCAATCCATAGGTTCATTTCAATCATCTGGAATCGGGGGTGCTCCGGGAACTCCGAGTATTCCTGGAGGGCCTATTCAACCACCTTTTATCCAAAAAATAGGAACTCCTAATCAAGGGGCTGATGGCGGCCTTTGGATTTATCAAGGTAATAATCTATGGCAAAAGGTTTCTTAAAGGAGGAATTATGGCTTTAGATGACTTTTTATCAGTCTTGCTCGGAGGTGTTGAAGGTGGAGCTAATCAAGTTTTAAAAAATCAAGAGGCAGAGAAAAAGAAAGCTTATGATACCGATGTAAGCAAACAAAATGTCTTGGGAAAGATCATTGAAGCTATCATTGCCCAAAAGGCAAAAAGAAACCAACTCGATTTGAGCAATCTTGGGTCTTCTTTGTCAGGGCTTGATTTAAGGAATCCTCAATCAGTCGATACTTTTACCAATAGAATCTTTACTTCTCCAAGTACAACGATATCCCCACAAAGAAATAGGCCAAGCTTATTTATTCAACCTCAACCGACAAATAGACCAAAACTATCTTTTTAAGGTGAACAATGCCTAAAAAAATTGACTCACAAAGGTTATCTCAACTTGCTGGACAGCCCGTTGAGATTACCATTTTTGATGGAGAAACACCGGAACAGGCCGAAGATCGTATTTTGTCAGAGCATCCAGAGGCATTTGGTGGAGGCCAAGAAGATTTTGGGTCTCAGCTATCAGGTGATATCCCGCAAGAGTTTTTGGCGGATGCGGAAGATGCCTATTCTCGCGGGGATACAAAGGCATTGAATCGTATAAAATCAGCTATTGATATTTTTAAATCAACACAGAGCAAGCCTTTGAACCAATCGCAGCAGAAAGAGCAAACCAAACAAGGAACGGTTGAGGATATCAAAAACGCTTTAGGTATTCTCAAGAATATCGAAACCTATGATAATCCAGCCACTTCATTAGGTGCCTATGGTATCCAAAATTTGGGTGAACTTCTCAACCTAAATCCAGAACTGACTCAGTACAAGCAAAAGCAATCCATGCTGCTTGCTCCCATTGCAAGGGGGATTCAAGGCGAGGTTGGTAATCTTTCTGAGTTTGAACAAAAGGCAGCTAAGGCCTTCTTACCCCAAGGGCGCGCCTTATTTTCTTCATCTGGTCGAGATGTCCAGCTTCAAAATCTTTTTGATTCAATCAAGGCACGTACAGGCAGAGATTTGACAGAGGAGTTGGACGAAGAGGATCTAAGGGCTATTGGAGCTAAATCCTTCCTAGGCAAGAAGCTTAGAAAGCCATCTAGTCAAGGTGGCCAAGTCATCGACCTCAATCAATTCATTAAAAGATAATGCCTAAACAATACAAGCTTGGCGACAAGGTCTTCAATTCGACTGGAGATGTAAATCAGGATATTGCCATTATCAGAGAAAACTTCCCAGAGGTAGACACCTCTGCGTTAGAACAATCTTTTAATGGGGTTGAAGGAAATTCAGAAAAAGTCCCATTTCTCAAAGGTGTTCTTAGGAGATATGGAACTTCTCTTACAGGTGGTCTTGTCAATCCGGCCTTGGCTGGTGCAGGTGCCGTAGCGGGCAAGGTTGGAGAGGTTTTTGGTGGAGATGAGATTCCTATTTCTGAAAGATATAGTAACTTAAGGGATGAAGATAGACAGATTAGGGAACAATTCCAAAAAGAGAGTCCTGTTGGTTCTTTTACTGCTGATATTGCAGGCTTGGCAACTCCACAGGGATTGTTCGGGAGACTCTATAAAGGCACACAAGGTGCTAGGGAAGCCGTTACAGCTCTACCTTTCCTCAAAAGGGTTCTGCAAGGCAGCAAACTGGCTAGGGGAGCCGAGGCTGTAGCGGGTACTGGCCTGCGTGGTGGGCTTTCTAATGCGGCCTATCAAGGGTTGAATCCTGATTCGGAGACAGATGTTGGCACTTCATTTTTGGAAGGGGCCGGAGGCGACCTTGCCGCAACTGGCGTTGTGGGATCTGTTACTAAATCACCAGAAGTTGCGAAGGGCCTTTATCGTGGAGCTAAAGAACTGGCGAAGGAAGTTGCCACACGAGACGTCCCTGGGATGAGCGGGCTAAGACGGTTTTTAGAGGGCAGATCCAAAGAAAAATTTAGTAATCAGTTGGGTGAGATTGCCGGAAAATATGGATCTGAAGACGTTGTTAAGGCCGGGACGGCCTTTTCAGAGGGAGTTTCCGAAATAAGCGACGAGGCTTTTAGAAAATACAAGGCTATCAAAGATCCAATTCTGAAGAAGCTTGGAGACGAAGCAGCTTCTCCCGAAAGTCTGAGACAAAAGATTCTTTCAGAATTGGATTCCGCCGGGGTAGTAGATGGCAAAGGAAACATCGATTATGAATCAATTGTCTTCTCGGGACCGGAAGGATCTCTTTACCGAAGGCTTGCAAAAGACTTGGAAACTTTGGGACAGAACCCTTCGTTAAAAGAACTCGATAGGGTCATTCGTGGTTATGGGACATTGGCCAATTTTGGCAAGAAGATTGAGAGAACATCGCTGGAGAAAACTTTTGGTAAGTTATGGGGTGCCGGAAGGGATGATTTGCTTGGGAATGCCGAAAATCTTCTAATTGAGGCAGAAAAAGCCTCTCCACAGATAAAATCAGCTAATAAATTGATTCAAAACGAGGCAAAACAGGGCAGCTTTCTTCAGGGTAAGCTAAAACAGCCATTAGTTGGTGAACGATTAAAGACTGTCCTTTCCGAGGATCTAAATAAATCTCAGGCAAGGCAATTTGAGGCCCAGACAACTCGTGATGCCGAGATTGCTGCTGCGGAGGGTCGTGGGGTTATAAAGGCCGAAGACCTGAGAAAGGCACGTCAAGAATTTGCGCAAAATCAAGATGTTCTTGGTCGATTGAGACCATTGGCCAATAAAGACCCTGAAAAGGTCATTTCTTCGGCCAGATCTCAATTGACGGGATCGTTTATCGAAGATGCCTTATCGGTAAGCCCACAATATGCAGATCCTCTTAAAAAAGCAGTCATGGCAGACATTTTCCAAAAATCATCTAGCCCGAAGCTCTTGGCAAAGGCATTGAACACCTATCGATCAGGGCCACTTAAAAAACTTTTTGGAGAGGATTATGATGCTCTTGCTCGACTTGCTGGGATCTTTCAAAAAGATCCCGGGGCTTCACAAAAGATAGTGAAAGCCATTGGGAATGCAACCAAGGAAGAGAGAGAATTGCTGTTGCGTTCACCCGCTGCTCTCCTGAGTTTCTTCCAGCAAAAACAACAACCGGCCTATGCGATTCAAGGAAGAGAAAGATGAGCAATCCCAACGGAAAGGCCCTGAAAATAATTGGCTTGATAATGACTGGGGCAATTATGGTGAGCGGTGTCGTGGCTTCTGGATATAAAATCTCCGAGGATTCAAAAGAATACACGGACGAAAACATCAGATATCTCAGAGAAGAACAGTCACAGAAAATGGAAAAATTAGGTGATGATCTCAATTCAGTGAAACAGGATGTTGCTGTTGTTCGGATAATTCTTGAGGAGCGTTTTGGAAAGAAAAGATAAATGTCTCAATTCAATTTTACGATTCCACCATGGCTATCCATTGCGGAAAGAGAGATTGGTGTTAGTGAAAAATCCGGCAAAGATCATGAAGCAAGGATTGTTGAGTATCATAAGACCACTTTATTAAAGGCCAATGAAGACGAGATTCCATGGTGCAGTTCTTTTGTTAATTGGTGCATGTATAAGGCAAAGATTTATCGGACGGACTCGGCGGCGGCTCGATCATGGCTGAAATGGGGAGTTAATCTGCTCATTCCAGCCTTTGGGTGTGTCACTGTGCTTTCTCGAGGCGATAATCCAGCAAGTGGTCACGTTGGCTTTTATGTTGGGAGTACGACATCAGATACCATTAGGATTCTAGGTGGGAATCAAGACAACAAGGTTTCAATCAAAAATTTTCCAAAATCTAGGGTTTTAGCCTATCGCTGGCCGTGAATAAGCAAGTAGTGACCTATCTGACGTGTTTCCAAGTGAGACCACGAACAGCGAGACTTATTGTCATTGGTGAAACGCCAAACTTTTTGCCAAGATCAGAATATAAAGATCCTCTCAATCGCAGGCGCCGCATGGCACGAACTGCGTGATTTGTTAGTTTGGATAGTGGGCGATGCTCGCCTTTTGATTGGCGGTTTTTACTGTTTCGGTCGCGCATATTGTCATTATTTGTTCCTAAAAATAAATGACTAGGACGAACGCAAGATGGGTTGTCGCATTTGTGAAGACAAAGAAGGCCATTTGGAATTGGGCCGTGGATTATTGATCTTTAACTAATAATAGATACATGCTATCATGCACAGCATGAGACCTCATGGAACGCCCGAACAGTTGGAAGATCGTCGTTGCCAGGCCATGACCATGCTCCGCAAAAAGCTGAGCTATCGCGAGGTGGCCCAGAAGTTGAAAGTCTCGCTGAGTAGCTTGGTGCGGTGGAGACAGACTCATCGAAAGAAAGGGATGACGGGATTAAAAAAGCGTGTTCGCTGGGGTCGTCCAAGCCATCTGACATCGGGACAGAAGGAGGATTTGCGGGCGAGATTACTGAAAGGAGCCGTGGCGGCTGGACACACCACGGAATTGTGGACTCTGAAACGAATCGGGAAACTGGTCGAGGGCCGCTATGGTGTTCAGTACACATCAGTGGGCGTGTGGAAACTATTACACGAAGGATTGGAATGGAGTTGTCAGAAGCCTGAGAAGCGGGCGCTGCAACGGGACGAGGAGAAAATTCGTCGATGGAAGACGCGGGTTTGGCCCCATATAAAAAAGGCCAAACGACTTGGGGCCCATCTGGGATTTCTCGACGAGAGCGGGTTTCTGCTGGTTCCCAACGTTCGTCGGACATGGGCTCCCGTGGGTGAAACGCCGATTCTGCGACACAGCTATCGGCGCGACAAGATATCGGTCATTGGCATCCTGACTGTCTCGCCCGGACGTTCTCGGTTTGGGCTTTATACGCGATTCCATGCCGACAATGTTACAAGCCTTGAGATTATTGATTTTCTGCACCAGCTGTTGCGTCACTTGCGAGGCCATGTGTTCGTGATTTGGGATGGCGGCAAAATTCACAGGAGTAAGATCGTCAAGGAATTTCTGGCTCGGCAGAGCCGCCTCCATGTCTATCGATTTCCAGGCTACGCACCTGAATTGAATCCGGTGGAGCAAGCGTGGACTCATGGAAAACGAGATTTGTCCAACAGTGTCCATGAAACCCGTGAACAGATGGGGACTCATCTCCGCCGGTCCCTTGGACGAGTGCGAGGCTCCCAAAGATTGTTACGATCCTGCATCAATCATTCTGAATTGCCTTGGAAGTAAGGTAGATGTATCCATTATTTGTTAAAGATCAATAATTCCCATGAGACATGAGAGGCCATCCGAGTTTTGTTGTTAACGTTAATAGTCCCATACCCTTCAGATTTTTTAGAGGCTGTCCAAATCCAACAAGAGTTGGTTTTTTTAACCTTTTCCCAAAAGCGAATTTTTAGTGGTCTTCGGCGCCCGTGAAAATTCACAAAATGTCGCGGGAGGCCTTGCGCGTTCTTGAGTGGAATATGGGTGCCACAACCGCAAGTACAATGATTTTTGAGATTCATATTAACCAAAGAAGTAAAACAAGGAGGATGATTTATGTCTAGGACAAAATTGGCCGGTTATTTATTGGTTGCCGTCGCCGTACTCAACACGGCACTGGATCTTCTGAATGGCAACGGGTTTGATATGAGTACACACATCAATGATGTGGTGACTGCCCTGAGTGGAGCTGGTTTCATATTTTTGCGCGATGCAGTGGCTAAAATCAAATGACTGAAACAATCATTGATCTGTTGAAATGGATCGTCAGATTGATTGCAGAGTGGCCTCAGAGAAAAACGGAGGCCGCTAGGCGCAAATATGCCATTTGGAGGGCTACCGTTGAGTTACGCAAAGACCTTCGCAATCGTCGTGCTGATCTTCTTAATAGCACAGACAAGCTGCTTAAAAAGACCTCAGATAAGCTGCCATAAGGCTGAGCAGTATTATAATTTATGGCAGGAGACCGAAAAGGAATTAGACAGATGTATCGGAATGGCTGACAAATTGGCTAATCCCTAAAGGGTATCAACAGCCTCTTTGAGCTGGTCATTCAGTACATGGGCGTAGCGTTCGGTCATGGTACTCCTCGAGTGGCCTAAGAGCATTTGGACTGCCCGAAGGTTGGCCGTTTTGGAGAGCACCTGCGTGGCAAACGTATGTCTGAACACGTAGGCCGATATGCCCCCCTCCTTAATCTTGGCGGCTTCAACGGCCCTCCTTAAGCCCATCTTCATCGATTTCTGATGTTCTCCCAGCATTCCCGGGAAGAGATAATCATCCGAGGATTCTAGGAGCTGCCTGATATATGGGACAATCTTCTCATGAATGGGTATAACCCGAAATCGCTTCGTCTTAGACTTCATCACCACAAGTCTATTCTGCCCTAAATCTATATCCATTCTTTTAAGTCTTAATGCCTCCGATGGTCTCATCCCCGTGTAGTAAAGCAGCTTATAGTAGGCCAGAACCCTGCCCCTCATCTGCTTGAAAATCTTCTCGATCACCTTTGGTTCAATACAGCGAGGAGGGAGTTCCTCTCTCTTTGGTTTTCGGATCTCTGTCATGTGGTTGGTCCGAAGGTACTGCCGCTTTACAGCCAAGTCATAGGCCCGCTTCAACACCTTGCATTTGAAATCCCACGTAGTTGGTTTGTATCCTTTGGCGCTGAAATGTTGCTCGATCTCGCGTGGGGTGATGGAGTTGATCTGCCTTGCCCCGTAAACCTCACACAGTTTGTCTAGGCAGTGTTTTTCAAGGGAGACGGTGTACTCCCCCTTTCTTCCCTGACAATCGGCTATATAGTCGTCTGCGAGTTCCTTGAGGGTGATTTTTGAGTCTCTTTGAAGATCTAGCCTGAGATATGTCTGGTCGATCTGGTATCGGGCAAGGACAGTTTTTGCCTCTGTTTGGTAGATTTTCCCGAGCTTGATCCAGCGCGGTGGCCTCACTGATTTATCAATCAGGAACCAAACGCCATCCCTTTTTTGTCGGTGGAGATAGGCCATAGTCGTAATTTAGGTTGGCATCGGGTTGGTAAACTTTATTGCCAAGGCCACAATACAAACCTAACTACTTGATTTTATTAAGCGGGAGACGGGGGTTGAACCCGCGACCCTCAGCTTGGGAAAATAATTTAGCCCTACTTTCCTACCATATTGTGATTGTTAGGAAATTCAGAATTAGTTTTTTAAAACAATATGTTTCACGTGAAACTTATATAGAACCTTATGTAACAAAAATACACAAAAAGCAGCTAATTTGCTCTTCAAGGTTGGCACCGGGTTGGCAAAATGTTTCTCTATTCAATTGAGCTTCTCGTAATAAAGATTGCATTGACCAAGCTCTGACGAACAGACTGATTTAATAACGTTTGAAGATCCTCCAACTCCCAAGCACGTCTGTGTTGAGAGATTGTTTATTGTAGAAGCAGTACAATCCATGCTGTACATTGGGGCTTCAGGATCCGCGACATCCATCTGTGTCGCTTCAGTATAACCCTCTTCTTCAGTCCAAGCAAAATCGAATGAAAAATCGAAAGTTCCGTCATCAATCAAGGTTCCAGTTAAAAGTGGATTTTTTTCTGTATCTTCTACACTTATTTCTTGGCCTTTTTGGTAAATTCTAATTGTGGGCCACATTTGTATGAGGCACGTTGATTCACAATAATGATTGCTCAGACCCTGATGTTCTGCATAAGGACGAAATGCAAATGTGCCTACAAGTTTTTCTGTTGGTTCTTCAACAGCGGTCGATTCATTGGTTTCAGGGATTTCTTCAGCAACCGGTGTGCTTGAATCTCCCCCACCACACCCTACTATTCCGGTTAACAACAAAACGACGATTGCATATTTCATAGATCATCCTATTTTATCCCTTATCGGCTCCCCTTTGGTTTAGTTTCGTCCTTTTTACTATCATCAAAATTGCCTGACCAGTGCCTATACAGGATTTGCTCGATTTCCTCGGCGGTGTTAAGCATCAAATGCCGGATGGCGTAAGTGATAACCTTATTCACAGAACGATCTCCCTTAGAAAATTCCTCCAAAAATTCCTTAACGTCTGGAGGTGGTCTGTAACCTATTGGATTATCTTGCTTTTTTCCCATTAAAAAATACTATAAAATACTGTTGACATCAATCGAACATAATAGTAATACTACGTGCACGTTAGTTGAAAAGCAGATACCATAACGAACGTAAACGGATGAATAGCACCAATAGAGGGGATGGGTCAAGAGAATGGAAAATGATCGTCTAGGGCCAATTACGGACGTTACAACGACATCTGTAGGCGTCTGTGAGAACTGCGGAGCCGCTACTGACAAAAGTCGTATTTTCTGGCGACGATTCTGTAACGACAAATGCCGTGCCGCTTTCCATCTCAAAGCCCGCAAACTCGGACAACAAATTCTCAAAGAGCGAAGGGCACAAGAAACCCGATGAGCCAACAATCCCACAATCTGCGACTGACTGAAAGGCGGGAATTTGAATCCCATGTCGTGAAAACGACACCGGGGGCCCAGGCACCTGGCAGTGTCGCAAATTACGCTGAAGCGTCGCAATTAGCGGTCGAGTGCCTTCGGCTCCGATCATGCAAGGAATGGTCACTTGATTTGGGCCTTCATCCGAGGACGGTCCAGAGATGGACTTCCCGTGAAGCAGTTATCCCCGAAAAGTGGATTCACAAAATCATCACCGCCAGCAAGGGCTATTTTCTGGATCTGAGCAAAATTGAGCAGGCCGTAGATCGCATGATTTTAATGCAGCTCGGCACAAACGACCCGGGGACCTTCTAATGACCCTTCTCACTCTCAACCAAGCCGCCGAGTTTTTACAGCTCCACCCCAACAGGCTTCGTCTCAAAGTGGTTAAGGACAGTATCCCCCACAAGCGGATCGGGAATGGCCCAAAAGCTCGATACCGATTTCTCAAAGAGGTTCTGGAGGAATGGATTAAGGGCAATACCTTTGATGTAGATCCTCGGAGGATCAATGGAGGAAGTACATTACGAATTATGCCGAAGATGTCACCTGCCGTTTGAGGCAGATACCTTGGCAGACGGGTTGTGCTTCGGATGCGATGAGGGCGAAATTGTTTGGCCAGAAGAGGAGATAAAAGATGGAATCAGATCCTAGGTATCAAGAATTGGCTGACCAGTATGAAGATTGGATGGCGTTGCATGAAGCAGACGAAGAGGAATTAGAGGACGAGGAAATGGGGTTATGACAACCAATGATGCCTCAGAAATGGCAGCCTGTTACAGAGATTATGAGGGCAGGGTCCCGGAAGGTGTGCTGGCAGAAATTCAGGCAACATCAAAGGACATTCTCGATATGGAGCAACGACTACAGGAATGGGTGATTACTCAACCCCTAACAAAGGAAAATGAAACATGAACTGTGCGAGATTTTGGAACGATGTCGATTTGAGGAGATTGAAGCTCAATTTCGGGCCATCATTGAAAAAAGGATGGCTGGACGGATGCATCGACGGGATTCTGATGACAACGGTGGCGTTTCTAATTCTGAACGTGTTGGCAAATTGGCTGGGAAAATAAATCAAAGGAGATCCCATGACAAAAACCGTAATAAAATACGAAAACGGAGAAAGAGTTAGCACCGAAGAACTGGAAGCACAACCGCAACCAAAGTTGGTAAAAATAGAGTCTGAATCCTTGGCGGAATTGGCAAAATCCTATGATCCAAAACAGCCGGATAAGGAGAAAAGAGATAAGTTCTTACGCCTCGCTACCAAGCGCACTCAGGTTGTCCTCGACAAAATCAGGGTCCTCAACAACTGCGCTCGTCGGGGCCAATATGACTGGTCAAAAGATGATGCGATCAAAATAATTGATATCCTAAGATCGGCAATTGTTTCATTGCAAGAGGATCTCGATAGGCCAAAAGGTGAACATCGGAAAAAGTTTTCATTCTAAAAAAACAGCCCCGGCTGTAACCGGGGCCAAACTACGAGAAGGAGGTCAATATGAATGAATCAACGGATATAGTCAAGTCAGAAAGTGGTCAGTCGATGACTGATGCTTTGGAAATCATCCAAAGCAGAAACATTCTTTTCGATAAAATCATGCAGGTTGCCATTAGAGCAACCAGTCCTGGCGATTGGATTAACCAGAATGGAAAACCGTATCTCCAGGGCTCAGGTGCGGAAAAAGTGGCCAGACGGTTTGGGGTAAAGATTTTTGACACCATCATTGAACGGGAAGAGATAGAGGACGAAAAGGGCAAGTATTATCTCTATACGGTGATCGGCAAGGCTGCCTTGTCAGATCGAGATGTCATTGATGCTATCGGAACCTGCTCATCTCGAGATGCATTTTTTTCCCACGGCAACAAGTTAAGCATGGCCGACGTGGATATAGGTAACGTGAAAAAGGCTGCCTACACAAATTTCATGGGAAATGCCATTACACGACTGTTAGGGATTAGAAACCTGACATGGGATGAGCTTTCCAAACATGGGATTGGCCAGAATGGTAAGGCGACCATCAAATACGATGGTGGTGCATCCAAGGCAGCAACGACTAAGAAGGCTGCTAATGCCGAGCAGCAGAGCAAAAAGCCATTCTGGACATCAGACTACAACGGGAAAAATTTCCTTTTTGCCAGTGTTGGGAAGCATTTTTCCGATGAGTTTCTCCTGAATCTTGGATTTAAGGAAAGCAAGACTGCTGGCAAGTATTTCACGACATACAGTCAAGAGATTGAGGGTGCTCTAGAGGAGGAATGTCAGGCAGCCGAAGTGGCCATAAGAGAGGAGGCTGCTTCCAATGGATAACACACAAGCAAAGCCCATTGGCGATCTCCCTGATATCGCCGGTGCTTGGAAAGCCTACAAAGAGAAGCGTATTAAGCAACATCCTCAAAATAACTTAAGGGCCTCATCCATCGGTAACCCCTGTGACCGTTACCATTACTATTCCATTCATGATTGGAAAGAGCGTCCACTCCACGGAGCAACACTACAATCGATATTTGATGAAGGATATCTGCACGAACAAGATGTAATTCGGCAACTCACGGAGATGGGATTCAAAATCGTTGAGTTTCAGAGGGCCTTTCAGATGGACAAGCCGCTCATCACGGGGTCCATTGACGGCATCTTAGTTTGGGAAGGCCGCCGGATCCCTTTCGACGTAAAGTCGATGAAAGACATCCTCTTCGACGAAATCAATTCAGCCGAAGATCTGATGTTTTCAAAGAAACATTGGCATCGAAAGTACCCTGCTCAGTTGCAAATGTATCTTCTTCTCACCGGTGAGGAAGTTGGTTGTTTCATCATGAAGAACAAGTCAACGGGCGAGATCAAACCGATCTGGATGCAGCTCGATTACGATTACGCCGAGCAGCTCTTGAAACGTGCGGAGCGTGTCTATCAAGCCCTTGGGAAGGAAGAGCCTGGTCAAAGAGTCAATGATTTTGATGTCTGTTCCGATTGTGATTTCAAGGCAATCTGCCTGCCAGATATCAAGGCTGGGCCAGGAGTAACCCTCATTGATGACGTGGAGCTTTCGGGCCTTCTTGATCGACGATTCCAGCTGGAGCCGACCGCCAAGGAGTTTAAAGAGATCGACGATACGGTCAAGGAACAAGCCAAGGCTCATGGGAAAGGCGATCTTGTGTGTGGTGATTGGATGATTCGTGTCAGCGAATACAAGCGAAAAGAGAAGGTTCCGATCACTTGGGAAGATAAGGAGTCCACATTTCTAAAAACGAAATTTGTGAAGATGGAACCGACATCGAAATGAACGATTAATTTGCTCGGGGGAGAAGTGGCAACTCGTTTTATCAAGGACTCTATTTGGACGAGTCCTAACCTTAACCAGCTTTCAGATATGGCCGAACGACACTTTTACAGACTGCTCCCGCTACCAGATGATCACGGTTGTTGCGAGGTGACGGCGGCTGTCGTCAAGGGTCGGTGTTACCCCCTAAAACCCAAGGTCACCATTGATCTGATCATAAAATGGACTGCCGAGTTGGAGGCTCAAGACATTATCCGTACTTGGACCAATAAAGGGCGTGTTTTTGCCTATTTTCCGACTTGGTCTGGGCATCAACGCATAAGGTCGCTAAATAAAAGGAAAACTCCAGAGCCTCCGGCATCAGTCGTCACTTGTCGTCAACTGTCGCAAGTTGCGGCTCTCTCTTCTCTTCCCTCTCTTCTCTCTTCTCTTCCCCAAGAAACTACATTGTCGGGCTCACCGCCCGACGATGCAGGGTTAGTAGCTACGAAGCCAAAGGCAAACAACCAAGCGCACTACAAGCAAGAGGCCATAAGCCTCCTCTCATTTCTCAACGAAAAGACGGGCCGCCACTACGAGCCCGTCGAGGCGAATGTTGCCCTAATTGTGGCACGGCTCAGAGAGGGAGCCACGCCGGACCAGTGTCGTCAGGTTATTGCCAAGAAGGCCCGGGAGTGGCTACCTGATGAGAAAATGCAAGGCTATCTCAGGCCAGCCACGCTGTTTAATCGCACCAAATTCGCGCAATATCATGGCGAAATTGGCAGACCACTGGAGGTCGAGGGATGACCTGCCCTGAGTGTAAAAGCAAGTTTTCTGGTGCTGCGTGCTACTGCGGCTGGTCTCAGACCAAGCTGGAGAAAGACCGAAGCAGTCTGTACTGCTCGTGGAACCAAAACGGGAAGAAATGTCTTGACCGCGCCACAATCTCGCCAGGCACGCGTCCGGACATTGGGCCATGGTTTTGTTCATGGCATTTCGAGTGCCTAGCTATGCCGCAAATGGCGGAGGATCGTGCAGAATTTGCCAAGTGGCTTTCTTACAGAAAACATCCAGAAACTGACGAGCAAGAGGTTGTGACATGAATCTAACCGTTACTGATTGGTTTGACGAGGGAGGATTTGGGAACATGTCTAAAATATATCGTCAAGGAGACGTAGTTATAAGGCGGTTAGAGTCATCACCAGACACATCATCTTTTGTGATTAAAGATGATTTAATACTAGCGCGAGGCGAAACAACTTTTCATGCTCATAGAATCAGCCAAGGAAAAGTTCAACTCCAAATTAATGCCTTAATGGGTCTTATGATCCTGAGAGTAATATCAGAAAATGCCGTTCTCTCCCATGAAGAACACGCTGAAATTATCCTCCCTATGGGAGACTACAAAATAAATCAACAGCGAGAGTTTTCGTGGTTTGATGAGGAGGTGAGACGTGTCTGCGATTAAGATTGAGAAACTAACGCCCGACCAGGATTCTCAGATCAAGATTTGGTTTGATAAATGGCACGCTACCGGTATTTGCACTGATCCTGCTGATCGTCCGCGAGCTGAGGAAGCTATTGTGAAAATGTATGAATTGATTGGCAAATCAAAACCGAGATTCGTTTGGGTCGATTCCCCCATAACTGCTAATCTTATGTGCCACATTCTACAAAAGGCTTCACGGAAGCAAGACAAGACTTCGCTGGAGGCTTCTTTGGAGGCTTCTTTGAGGGATTCTTTGAGGGATTCTTTGGAGGCTTCTTTGTGGGATTCTTTGGAGGATTCTTTGGGGGTTTCTTTGGGGGATTCTTTGGAGGATTCTTTGAGGGATTCTTTGGAGGCTTCTGGGGATTCTAAGGTTGAGGTCCACTATACTTCTTTTTGGGGTCAACAAGATAGTTATTGGATAGCATTTTATAAATTTTGCCGGGATGTTGTTGGTGTAAAATATGAGAAAAAAGACTCTGAGGTTTTAGATTTGTGGGCTGATATTGCTGAATCTGCCATGTGGTTTTGGCCCTACGAAAACATCTGTATTGTCAGCGAGCGTCCTTCTTCTGTAAAAATGGATGTTAGAAGAAGGATCCATTCATTGGACTCAGCAGCAGTTACATTCCGTGACGGCTGGTCCGTTTATGCCATTCATGGCGTGCGTGTTCCTGAAAAGTATGTTTTGACTCCTGCTTATAAGATAGATCCAAAAGAGGTCTTAAAGGAAAGTAACGCTGAAGTTCGCACAGCCGTTATTAAAAAATGTGGATTTGATCATTTTAGAAAGCATCTCGATAGCAAGCTTATATCTGCATCAAACGGGAACGAACTTCTTGAATTTGATCTGGGAGCTTCCATGAAAGTCAGAGGCTTGCTACTCAGATGGATCGATAAACATGATAGCAAAGAAACCATCCTGCCAGTTCCAAGAACATTAGAGCAATTTAAAAAGACCGGTGACGTTCCTGATGACATTAATGATTGTGAACAGGTTCGCAGGTGGACATTGCATCTGACAAAAGATGAAGAGCTTGTAAATGAATCATAACAAGCAACTTGAATTTGAACCCAATTAAACGAGGAGGAGTTTGTGGAATTAGACAAATTAACGCTTGGAGAAATTAGGTCGATGCAGTCGTTGTTAGCAGGAAACCAATCATGCAATGATACCCATTGGGAGATTGGAAAAAACTATTTTATCAGAACTGTAACTCATCACTACACAGGAAGACTTGTGGCTGTAACCAGATACGAATTGGTTATGGAAGATGTAGATTGGATTGCCGATGATGGAAGGTTTTCCGAGGCCATGAAAACGGGGAATTACAATGAAGTTGAGCCGTTCCCGGATGGTCGTGTCTTAATAGGTCGAGGTTCCATTATTGATGCCCATGTTACAAATAATAAATTATCCAGGATCATCAAATGAATCAGGCAATTTTGAGATTAGAATATGATTGGTCGAGGTCGGGGTCGGGGTCGAGGTCGGGGTCGGGGTCGAGGTCGGGGT
>ERZ1292623.2737-Hain-H51-01um-R1-2737-length-15499-cov-7_pt1 | contig 15499 bp, 19 predicted proteins | sample MGYA00564398_ERZ1292623 | MGnify/ENA primary metagenome ERZ1292623 (study PRJEB36523, sample SAMEA6512633) | groundwater metagenome | collected 2019-01-07 | study: AquaDiva: Metagenomics assemblies of 32 groundwater samples | reverse complement strand
TTGAAGGAAAAGGGACTGTTGATAGGAAGATAAGACTGATAACTGAATTGCTGAGCTGTTCCAATGGTAAAGAAGCAAAATACATTGTAAAGACCGTTCTTGAAAATATGAGAATTGGTGTCAGCTCTGGAGTAATAAGAGATGGCATTGCAAGAGCATTTGAAATCGACGTGAAAGAAATTGAAAACGTTGCTGATCTAAGCGGTGATTATGGAGAGGTTGCTGAGCTTGCCTCTGAGAAAAAATTAAAAGAAGTTGGATTGAAAGCCGGGAAGCCTGTTAGATGCATGCTTGCAATTCTTGCTAGCAATATTGAAGAGTGCTTTGAAGCCCTTGGAGAAAAAGTGCAGTTTGAAAATAAAATTGATGGATTTAGGCTGCAATGCCATTTTGACGGTGAAAAAATAAAATTATTTACGAGAAGAATGGAAGATGTTACAGAGCAGTTTCCTGACGTTGTCGTATTCCTGAAAAAACATATCAAAGCAGACAGCTATATTCTTGATGGAGAGGCTGTTGGATATGATCGAAAAACCGGGAGAGGGTTGCCATTTCAGATTATTTCGCAGAGGATAAAAAGAAAATATAACATTAAAGAGATGGCTGAAAAATTTCCTGTTGAGCTTGACTTGTTTGACGTGATTTATTGCGAAGGAAAAAATTTAATGGATCTGCCTCTTGTTGAAAGAAGAAAAATACTTGAAAACCTTGTGAAAGTAAAAAGGAAAGAAGTTGTGCTGACTAAGAAACTTGTTACTAACAATAAGAAAAAGGCTGAGCAGTATTTTAAGAAAATCTTGAAAGATGGCTATGAAGGATTGATGGCGAAGAATTTGGAAAGCATATACAGGCCGGGGAGATATGTCAACGGATGGATGAAACTGAAAAATATTTTAGAACCACTTGATCTTGTAATTGTGAGAGCAGAATATGGAGAAGGAAAGAGGGCTGGATGGCTGACTAGTTACACTGTTGCATGCAATGATAATGGAAAATTAGCTGTAATTGGAAAAGTTTCTACTGGAGTTAAAGAAAAAACCGAAGGACTGACTTATAGAGAGATGACTGCTTTGTTGAAACCCTTGATAGAGAAACAGAAAGGGAAAGAGGTTGAATTAAAAGCGAAAATAATTATTGAAGTGGGGTATGAAGAAATACAAAAAAGTCCGACTTACAGCAGCGGATTGGCACTGAGGTTTCCCAAAGTATTGCAATTGAGGATTGATAAAAGTGTTTCTGAAATTTCTACTTTAGATCTAGCAAGGAAAATTTATAAAAATCAAAAAGGAAAACAATGAGATAAAAAGGAAACATTGCAAAAAGAAACATTTAAAAAATATGTTGCATTGATTATAGATATGAAAGTAGGTCTAAATTTAAAAATCTACCCAAAAGTTTTTGTACTATCTATCACGTCGTTTCTCATATACTGCTCTAACTCTCTTATCTGAATCAAGAAGTTCTATCTTTTCAGCTTCTCTTTCCTGTATGTTTCCTATTCCTAAATCACTAATATATATGCGCAGATAATCTCCATTAAAAATTGGCAATACTGTACTTATATATGCCCCCCCATATTCAACACCAGGAGTTCTTAATATATTATTGCCGTAATCAATTCTATTTTCTTCAAGATTTTGAATTACATCTGTTTTTTCAATTATTCTGAAACTATTGACAACAATAGGGATATGAAAACTTCCATCAAAAATTGGTGGATCGCTTACAACTGCTTCAAGAACTATTGGTCTCGGTCTCATAGTTAGATTTAGAAATATTAGGTATATATAATTTATTGTTCTCCAATCAATATTTTCTAAATCGTTTCTTTTGGGCACGATTTTCTTTCTGAAAGAAAAGTGTGGAGCGAAGCGAGTAAAAAAAGTAAGCAATAGATTTATATACAACCTTTGTTTTTACTTTAAATTGTAGTGAATGAATGTAGTTAATTTAGGATAGTTACAGTCAAAAAGGAGGTTAGATAATGATTGTTAAAGATGAATTTTTGAGCAGATTAAGGCAGCTGTTTGGTTTAAATTTATATGAGGTTAAGATTTGGACTGCTTTATTGAGCAGAGGTGTGAGTACTGCTGGCGAGTTGAGTGATATAGGAAATGTGCCGAGAAGCAGAGCGTATGATGTTCTTGAAAGCCTTGAAAAAAAAGGATTTGTGACAATGAAGCTAGGCAAGCCGATAAAGTATCTTGCTGTTGAGCCTAATGAAGTCGTTGAAAGGGCTAAAAAATATATGATTAGAACTGCTGAGGAGAAAGTAAAAACCCTTACTGGCTTAAAGAAGAGCGATGTTCTCGATGAGCTTGATTTGCTTTTCAAACAGGGTATTCAATTTGTTGAGCCAACTGATTTAAGCGGTGCGTTGAGAGGGAGACAGAATCTTTATACGCATCTCGAGACAATGATTAAACAAGCTGAAAAATCCGTTGTTTTAGTTACGACTGGAAAAGGCCTTGTTAGGAAAATGGAGGCTTTGAAACCCGAGCTTGAGAAATTGAAAAAGAAGAATGTGAACATAAAAATTGCTGCAAGCATGGATAAGGATGCTGTAAAGGTAGCTAAGGAAATTGGAAAGATTGCTGAGGTGAAAGTTCTAGATAATTTAAATGCCAGATTTGCAATCATCGACGGTAAAGATGTGATGTTCATGGTCATGGATGATGAAAATGTACACCCTAGTTATGATGTCGGTATTTGGGTTAAAACTCCTTATTTTGGCTTGGCGTTGCAGCAGATGTTTGATACTGTATGGAATGACTTGAAGCCTGTCAAATAATTTTTTGAATTATGTTTTTTTCAAATTAATTTTTTTATTCTTCTTTTTTTTCGCTGCAGAATTCAGAAAGAGTCTTGTTTTGCTTTATTGTTTTGAAACTTATTTTTGGAGGCTCAAACATTTTTAATTGAAAAGATAAATCATATATAAATTAATTTAGTTTTGAGACTATATTTCTTATCACGGAAATTTCTTGTGGAAAGAGTTTAATTTTTGAGTTGGAAATCGAAGTAGTTACTTTAAGATTAGTATAATTGGATTACAAAGAAAGTAGGGAGGGAATTAATACTTCCTCCTTACTAAAATCGTACAATTCTTCTATCAGGTCTAGAACTTTTTTGTGCCTATTATATGCTTCTTCCTGCCATCCACTTAATCTTGATTCAGAGTAATCGTAAAAATCTCCTCTTAATTGATTGAAGACATTGCTACAGCTTATAGTATATCCCTTCTCATTATCTAATATCTGCATCCAGTAAGGATTACTTCCAAACGATTCGTTAAACCATACTGTTTTTAAAATTAGTTTATTGCTCAACTCTCCTCTTGGATTTCTAATTGGCTTAGAAAATTCCATTTCAGAAATATGACCTCTGTAATTTAATTCCTCTGGGAAAAATCTGGAAAAGCTTTCATTATTTACTGTCCGAGTTGTTTTGATACTTATTTTTTTAGCATTAGTAACTTTATCATCTAACATTTTTTCAGATACCTCTGTTGCCATGAGAGAATTTCTTCCAAGGAATGTTTATAATAACTGTTGTAGCTGATTATGTATATCTAACAATAAATATTTAAATCTTGGTTTCTAATTATTTTTCGTGAAATGTGATTTGTGTAGGAATGAGATTGGAGAAAGCTTTCTTGGGAAGATTAAGGGTGTTTATTTCAAAAGTGGCGAGAAATTGAAGGTTGCCTGCGGTGAATGCCAGAGGAAATATAAAGGCAAAATAAAAGAAAATATGTAAGCCTCAGTAGCTCAGCTGGCAGAGCAATTGCTTCGTATGCAAACTTTAGAAAGTTTGATCAAATGAAAGAGCAATAGGTCGTGGGTTCAAATCCCCCCTGAGGCTAAAATAAATTTTTAAACCAGCCTATTATCTTTTCAAAAAAATTCTGCTCTGCTTCCTTTGTGAATTCTATTGTCTCTTCCTGCTTCTGCTCCTGTTTCATTTCTTCTGTTTTCTTTTTTTCCGGAGGAGTGCAATTCTCTATCTGCTTGTACTGACAGTCTTTGTTTATGCATTGATCTAACGTGCAAGGATTATCATCTGAACAGTTTTCGTCTGTTTTGCATATTGGAGGGAGGTTTTGGCATTCTCCGCTGCTGCAGAAATCATCTGTGTCTGGATTATTGTCATTGCACTGCCTGTTATTTTCACATTTTATTTTTTGATGTTTGCATTTGTATTCTTCGCAGCTGTCTTTTGTTAACTCTTTATTGTCATTGCAGTCTTCATTTAAAAAACATTGAGGAAGCAAGCAGCCTGCTGAAGTGCACCTATCTGAGCCTGAGCATTTACAGTCTGTGCAGCAGTTTTCCTGAGTTTCTCCAGGATTGCAGATTTTATCTCCGCAAACATATGTTAATTGAGCAGTCAATGTTAATTTAGATGATTCATCTCCTGTATAGAGAATATCTGAGATTGAGATTTTTACACCTGCAATTACTTCTGACTGACCGAGATTAATTATATTTTTTTCTTCGTCCACTTGGATTACTGCTTTGCTTTGCTGCAATGAAATGACTGTGATTTTTCTGTTTTCAAACTCTGTTGATTCTCCTTGCTTTAGCTCTATTGCGAGAGCTTGCTGCAGAAATAATATTAGAATTAATGCGATTATATATTTCTTCATAGAAAATTGGGAATACGTTTCTGTATAAAAACTTTTATATAGCTGATTTTTATGAATAGATTTATGCGGGAGTGCCGGAGTCTGGAAAACGGGCAGGAACATTTTTGAAAAAATTTGTTGCCAAACTTAAGTTTTCCAACAGGAAATCCTGTGGCTTAGTGCCTACGCAGGTTCAAATCCTGTCTCCCGCATTAAATTTTAGGACTTTACTTATTAGAAAGTTATGTAAACTATTAAAGCACTATAGTGGTATGAAATATAATCCCTGTTTACCTAAAGAATGGAATGAGGACCTTGCATATATTTTTGGTTTATTATTAGGTGATGGTTCATTGCCTTGTTCGTATACCAAAAGACCTAATGGGGAATATCAAAAAAGACATATTATACACTTTTTTTCTAAAGACAGAGATTTTATTTACAAAGTTTATTTACCTCTTTTCAAGAAATTGTTTAATTTAACACCTGTAGTAAAAGTAAGAAAGAGGGACTCTATTCTTTATTATGCTACTATTGAATCAAAAATTTTATACACCTTTCTTAGGGATAAGGGGTTTACTATTGGTAGAAAAGCTAAAATTGCGAAAATTCCTAATCTCCCTTCTATATACCATCTAGATTTGTTGGCTGGGCTTCTAGATACTGATGGAGGAAAAAAAGGAAATGGTTTTGGTCTTTCCACTGCAAGCAAATATCTAGCTGAATTTTGTGAAAATATTTTTAAAAATTTGAAATTGCCTTATAATTCATGTCCATGGAAATATAGAGATCACATTTATCATCAGGTTTATGTTCCAGGAAAAAAGATGTATAAACTGTTAGAACATATACCCTTAAAAAACAAAGGTAAGATTAGTTTTCTTAAATACAAATGCCTTGGTAGCTCAGTTGGTAGAGCGTCACATTGGTAATGTGGAGGTCGAGAGTTCAATCCTCTCCCAAGGCTTACGAATATTTTATATATCTCCAAGATTTTTAAATTATCATGGATAAGAAGGGCCAGCTTTGGATCTTGTCAATAGTAATCATCATTTTGATCATCTTGCTTACGCTTTGGCTTTTGAAGAGGAGAGTTGGTTAAATGAAAGTAACTAAGCTAATTATCTATTTTATTTCTGTAATTGTTGCTATTTTCGGTTTATTCATAGCATATCAGATTTTAAGGATAATCCTGGGTGGCTCTTGGAACATTGAGGATGTAATTCTTACTCTCCTGATGTTTAACCTTGGTGCGATTCTAACCCTAATGACTTTCTTGTACAATGTAAAATCTTCTATATCTGGATTGAGGTCAGATCACAAGCATTTGTCTAGTCAGTTTAAAGCCTTGGCTAATGATTTTAAAGAACATTTACAAAGACACACAAGTGATGAGTAAGAAAATTTATATATATTGAAAGTATTTGCTAGTGCATGGATAAAAGAGGCCAGATTTATATTTTAGCTGCGGTAGTTCTTGTAATTGCGATTTGGGGTGTTATGAAAGTTGTGAATAAAGTCGAGCCTCCTGAAGAGGACAATTTTGATTTCTATGTCGAGAACTTTATAGGAGAGAGAGCTTATGTAATGGACTTAGGCTATTTGAAAGGAGAGGATCCCACTGCTCGCTTTGTTGAAAACCTCGGCGGTGAAGATAGCAATAATCTATTTAATACATTTACTAAACTTGGCTTCAATGTTGGATTGGTTATGGTTGTTTACGACGACAAGAATGGATGGAGCATTGTTAATTTTTTAAGTTCGCCTATTGGAATTGATTGCGGCGGATGTGAAGGGAAGAATGTTCTTCAACCTGCACAGGGAGGAGCTGGAGGAATGTCCTTTTCATTTGGTGGAGGAAAAGATTTCTTTTTGAAATCAAGTGATGTACAGGAATTGGATCAAAAATATTTTGTGCAGAAGTACACCAATGTAGATAAGGTTTTTGTTGACATAGATGGGAACAGATATGAGTTTGAGAAGCCTATCGGAAATAGCAAAAGAGTTGAAAGTTTAATCTTCAAGAATTTGGATGAGGATTACATTAAGGTTGTGAAAGTATGATTCTTAAAAAAGGAGATGCGAGCATTGTTGCAACTGTTCTTTTAATTGTTTCTGCGATTGCCCTTGCTTTGGTGGTTACTACTTTTTCCAAACAAACTGAAGAGCAAGTTAGCGAGAAGATTGTTGCTATGGGGAGCAGTGTTGAATGCGCTGATGTAAGGATAAGCGTCGAGAGCTTTGACGAGGCTGGCGGAAAAAAATTAACTATGAAAAATAGAGGAACATTAGGTATTGCGAAAGCTGTGTTGAGGGTTTATGGCGATACAGTAGGTAATGAAAATATAGACTTTAGCAAGAAGAATTGCCCTGCGGGGAGTGCTAAATTTTTGCCTCAGGTGAATTGTGAGCATGGAGTTCTTGCTGGAATCAGTAATATCTACAAGATAGAGATTATCCCTGTGATTATTTCAGATGATGGAGAATTAGGCTGCGGGGATAGAATAACAACATGGACAAAATAATTATTGATAAGAAAGGAATAAGCCAATTAATAGTTGTTATGCTGCTTGTTGTTTTTGTGATTGTTGTTGCATTTTTAATTTTTAAATTTTCCTCTGAAAGCTTTATTGAGGAGAGCCAAAAAGGAACTGACAGGACTATTGCGCAGGAAATTTGCAGAGATGAAGTCAAGATAAGAGTTAATGAGGTGAAAGATAGCGGAGATTTTTTTGCGATTGACGTCGAGAATTTGAAAGAAAGAGTTTTGAGCGATTTTCTGATTAGATATGAAGGCGGCGGGAATGTTGAAATCAAAAAAGCAAGACAGGTGTTAAGTGGATATGAGAGAGTTAATGTAAAAGTGGAGAAGCCAAGCTTTAATCCCGAGATTGTGAAGGTTATACCACAGATAATACTTGAAAAAGAGCTGCAGACTGCTCAACAAGGATGGTGGCTGTGCTCTGGACAGATTGCGATTTACAATATGTGAAATAAAATGAAAGAAAAAAAGTTTAATAAAAAAGGAATAAGTGCTTTAGTTGCGACTGTGCTGCTTACTGTGTTTGTTATCTCTCTCGGATTGGTTGTTATAAATTGGAGCGGCAAACTTGTAGAAGAGGGGATTGAAAAATCTCAAAGCAAAATAGGGAGCAATTTGGAATGTGCTGATGTCAATATAAAATTAGAAGAGAAACTCGGATTGCCTTCGACTATAATCATTAAAAATAATAACAAGAATAATCTGGAATTGGAAGGGTTTATTGGGAGATTCTTTAAGACTAATGGCGACGTTATTGTTGATTATGCCAATAATGATTTTTCTGATGACAAAAAGATTAAAGCTTTTGGAGCTAGAGAGTTTAACTTTGACAATATTCAGACTGTCAATGTTGCTGGAAACCCTGGTGTGACAATTAAATGGAGTGATATTAACAGGATTGAGATAATTCCCAGAGTTGATATTGGAGAGGAGATTGTTAACTGCGACGTCAGAAAAGTTGCGTGGGAAAAATAGAAAATAGCAAAATTATTTAAGGTGAAAAATTTTTGAGGTTTTGAGGAAGAGATGAACAAAAGAGGAGATATATGGATTTCAGCTGCCTTGTATACTGCTATTGGCGTTGTACTTGTTACTTTAATTCTTAGCGTAGGAATGCCCTTTGTGAATAAATTGAAAGCGAGGAATACTGTGCTGCAAACTAAGAACGTGCTGTACGAATTTGATAATACTATTAGATCTGTTTATAACGAAGGGTTTGGAAGCAGAAGACCCTTGTTTGTTGAGATTGGCGAGGGTGATTTTAGTATTGATGGTGTGAATGAAAAGATAAGCTGGAAAATAATTAGCGAAGATAAACTGGGAATAGAGCCTGATTTGCCGAAGCCGATTGAAGAAGGGAATTTGAAAATTACTTCTAAGACTTTAGGGCAGGGATATGAGATAGAATTATTTTTGGATTATAAAGATAGTATTGACCTTGAAAGTAATTTAAAAATTTTAAGTGGGAAATACAATTTAAGAATAGAGCATGTTTTTGACACTAAAGACTATGTTAAGATAATTGAGAGCGGATGAGTAAGGTTTATATTTGAGCTTTGTGTTTTATATTCTGAGGTGATATGTTGTTTAAGCTAGATTCTTTATTCAAAAAAAATAAAGTGAAAGAGGAAACGAAAAAAGAGGAGTATCTGTTTAAAATAAATTTTGACGCGAAAAAACCTATTCTGCCTGACGTTGATGACGTAACAAAAGCTGATTTGAGGTATGGATTGATAGTGCCTTATGCATACGCACATTTATACTGGGATGATGTGCATGGAGAGATGGTGTATAGCATTGAGGAGCCTAACCTCGATGTCAGAGAGAAAGAGATTCTAAATACGCTTGAGCAGGGCATTCAGGAATTGATAGATATAAGTTTCATAAATGTCGATGACAAAGAAGTTTTAATTGAATATCTGGAGAAAAATGTTAGAGTTCTTTTGAAGGAGCTGAATATTGCGATTAATACAAATTCTTATTTGAAGCTGATGTACTATATATACAGGGACTTTATTGGATTAAACAAAATTGAGCCGCTGATGAATGATTTCTACATTGAGGACATTGAGTGCAATGGAGTTAAAACTCCTGTGTATCTGGTGCACAGAAAATTTGGAAACATAAGGACGAATATTGTTTATGATGACTTTGATGAGCTGACTAATTTTGTGGAAAAACTTGCACAGAAATGTGGGAAATATATAAGCTATGCAAATCCTATAATGGATGGAAGACTGCCTGATTCAGGGGCGAGAGTGAATGCAACCTATACAGAAGATATTACTTCCCGAGGTCCTACTTTTTCAATTAGAATGTTTACAAGAGAAGCGTGGAGCCCTATCAAACTGATGAATATGGGGACTGTTTCTGCAGAAGTTCTTGCATATTTGTGGATTCTAATCGAGCATGGTACCAATATACTGGTAGTTGGCGGAACTGGAAGTGGAAAGACGACGATAATAAATGTAATCGCTTCTTTTATCAGACCAGAAGCAAGAATAGTCTCAATTGAGGATACAAAGGAGCTTCGTTTAATACATGAGAACTGGCTGCCAAGTGTTGCAAGAGCTGGAACAGGAGTTGGTGGTGAGCAAACAGGGGAGATTACCTTGTTTGATTTGCTTAGAGCCAGCTTTAGACAGAGACCTGACTACGTTATCGTCGGAGAAATTCGCGGACAGGAAGCAAATGTATTGTTCCAAGGAATGGCATCTGGACACAGCGGTCTTGCAACAATGCACGCTGACGACGTCAAAACTGTGATTAAAAGATTAGAAACCCCCCCGATAAATTTGAGCCCGAGCTTAGTGGAGATCTTAGATGTTGTCTGCCTTGTAGGGCATGCAAAAGTAAAGGGGCAAGAGATGAGAAAACTTCGAGCTATTCAGGAAATAATTAAGGTGAGTGATAGTGGAGAGGCGGAAGTTAATGTTCCATTCCAATGGGATGCAAGAAGAAATGTATTTTTATTTAAAAGAGACAGCCATGTGTTTAAAAAAATCGTCTCCAAAAAAGGAGTTAGCATGGAGGAGCTGCAGAGAGAGTTTGAACTGAGGAAAAAATTATTGAATGCTATGTATAAGAAAAATATAATGGATTTTGAAGAAGTGCAGAAAATAATAAATGACTATTATAAAAACAGGGAAACTGTTGTGAAGAGGTTTTTGCTATGAGCCTTGAAGACTTTAAGAAAAACTTGCTTAAGATTAAAGAGATTAGCGTCGATTATGATAGAGTAATGAAGCAGAAAAACGAGATTGAATTGGATATTAAAAATTTGAAAGTTAAATATAGAGAGGCGAAGATAGAGAGGGAAGTGTTTTCCGAATACAATAAAAAATTAAGCACTGCTGAAAATGAACTTGCTAAAGTAAGAGAGAAGATAAATGAATTGTGCAGGAAAAATAGTTTAATTCTAAATGACGAGCTGAAAAATGTTATTTGAACAAATTGGGAAAAAAATTGAAGAAGCTGAGAAAATAATTAATGAGATTGAAGCTGTGAAGAGAGAATACAAAGATGTTTTGAAAGAGTATAATAAATTAAACAAAGGTTTTGTGAAGGATAAAGTAAATGAAGACGAGTACAAAGAAAAACTGAAACAGTTTGAAAGCAAAGACCTTAAGGGAAGCAAAGGTGTTAAAAAAATAATAGGCCTGCTTGAAGAACTAAAAGAGATAAATCAAGATATCTGGAGATTATTCGAATTTAAAGAGAAAAAAAAAGAAAGTGAAATCGATGTCAAAAGGGTTAAATCCTTTGTAAAAGCACTGAAGAAGGGGAAAGTTGCTGAAGAGAAAATAAAATACAGCACCTATTCTTACAACTATCTTGGAAAATATGCGAATCTGCTTTTTGACGAGACCAGCAGAAAACTTGCGAGAAAGTATCCTGAATATTTTGAGATTCTTTATAAAAATCTGAGGCTTGCGAATATAAGAGTTTTTTCCAATACGTATATTAATCTAGGATTAATGGGGAGCTGTGTTGGAGGAGTGCTTGCTTTTTTTTCTGGATTTCTAATTTTTGGATTCGGAATACTTGATGTAGCTAAAAGTGTGATGCTGTTTTTTCTTTTCTTTTTCCTGCTGCTGTTCATCTTTTATTATTATCCTAAAGTTATCGTCGACAATAGAAGAAGGGAGATAAAGAATGATCTTCCATTTGCGATAATACACATGGCTGCTGTCGCCGGGAGCGGAGCAAAGTTAGTAGATATCTTTGGAATGCTATTGCAGAGCAAGGAGTATAAAGCACTTTCTGGCGAGATAAAAAGAATAATGAACTATGTGAATTTATTCGGATATAATTTGACTACTGCTTTGAAATCTGTTGCTGAAACAACTCCAAGCAATGAATTCAAGGACCTTCTTAATGGGATGACTGGGAGTATTGAGAGCGGCGGGAGTATAAAGAGTTTTTTGAAAAGCAAGGCAGAAGATACATTGATAAGGTACAGGCTTGACAGGAAGAAATATGTTGAGACTTTAAGCACTTATACAGATATATATACTGCGATTCTAATTGCTGCCCCTCTCTTATTTGTAATCGTTCTGGTTTTGATTTCGATAGTTGGCGATAAGCTAGGAGGTCTTGAAATCGGGTTCATTGAAAAGATTGGAACTTTTATTGTTGTTCCTGCCATGAACATCGTGTTTATTGTATTCATGAACATTGTGCAGCCTGACATATGAGAAAAGAATTTACTATTGGAATTGGAATCTTTTTATTTTTAATTAGTGTGGACTTTTCCTTGTTTTTTGGCACTAGATGGTTTTGGAGTTTGCTGCTGCTTAGTTTTGTCCTCGGCGGCACTCCAGGATATTTGATTTATCTTCGTGAAACTAAAAGGCAGAAACAGATTGAGATTGAATTTTTGGAATTTGTAAGATCCCTTGTCGAAGGTGTAAAATCTGGGATACCAATACCACAGAGTATCTTAAACTTGCGAGATAAAGACCTTGGTGATTTGAGCAATCATGTTAAGAAACTTGCCTATCAAATTGAATGGGGAATTCCTGTCAAAGATGGATTGAGGATATTTGCCAGAGATACAGATAATAAAGTGATAAGGAGAAGTGTTGCGATTATTACACAGGCTGAAGAAAGCGGCGGGAGGATGGATGATATTTTGGAAAGCGTTGCTGACAGTGTTGTGAGCATTGAAAGATTGAAAGAGGAGAGAAGGAGCAGCACTTACTCGCAAATTGTGCAGGGATATATTGTGTTTTTTATTTTCATTGGAGTGATGCTGATGCTGGAGGTTAAACTAATGCCGATGATACAAGAGATGATAAAAGGAATTACTGGCGGTGTCAGCGGCGCTGGATTTTTTGAAGGCGGGGGAGAGAGTGCTCCTGTTCAACTGAATTTCAAGAGAATATTTTTGAGCCTGATTGTTATTCAGGGACTTTTTGCAGGACTGCTAATTGGGAAATTTTCAGAGGGAAAGATTAAATATGGGATAAAACATAGTCTCGCGTTAGTTGTGATTGCACTGCTGATAATCTTGACTGTTGCCCCACCGTGAAATGAAAACTAAAAATAAAAAAGGGAATGTGCACATTGATTGGGTTATAAGCATCTCTATTTTTTTAACTTATATAATTATCCTCTTAGCTTTTATAAAACCAAGTTACAAACCAAGTTTTGAGGGCGATGTTTTGGTTAATCTTGTTAAAAAAAATTTTGATGAGAAAATAGAATGGCAGGTTAAAAAAAATCTGCTTAGCTTTAGATGCGAAACAAAAGGTGTTGCTAATGTCGATTTGAAAAATTATATTCCTGACATTGGAAAATATAAAGTCCTGCTGAAAGATGGAAAAACTAAAGCAAGATACAAAGGAAGTTTGATTGATCTTATGAATGATGATTACGATTTTTGGATAATACACAACGAATTTTTTGGATATAATTTAGATGATAATGGTTTAGAGGATGATGGAGGTGCTGACCCTAAAGATTGTGAAATCAGCGCTGCAAACCCAATAATTTTTAGAGGGATAAATGCGGACAAACTTAATTTAGTTGATTTGAAAATTGATGAATGGAATTTTCCTCAATTTAGGCAGTTTAAAATAACTGTGCTTGACGTCGATGGAAGCTTGAAAGACAATCGGTATTGTTTTGCTAAAGGACTGATGAACAGCAATGAATGCCTTCTTGCTGAGCCTCCTCTTGACGTTGTGGTCTATGGTGTAAACCTGGGAGATGCTATCTTAGACAAAGACGGGAATTTTGAGCAAGTGATATTGAATATACAGGTTTGGTAGAGAAAGTAAAAAGTTTTATATACTAAAATCCTCTACTTCTTGTTTATGAATAAAGGGCAATGGAACATTGGTGTTGGCGTTGCTTTACTCCTCGGCGGAATATTTTTTATGAATCGTGGCGGAAATCAAGATATAATAATTGGAATTGTCCTTGCAGGATTTGGTGCATATTTTGCTTTTAGATAAAAATGGAAAAAATACAAATTGAAAAAAATAAACTTGACTTGGAATTTAGTAGATATTCTCAATTGTTAAATGGGGTTTTTATTTTTGCCACAACTGGGTTAATTGGTTTTATTGGAAGCTTTGTTTGGAGCGAAGATTTAGATAAACTTCTTATCGGAGTTTTCATTTCTGTAATTATAATGGTAGGCTCATTTACTTATTATAAAAAAATCAATTATAAATTGGATAAAATCTCTGAGCAAATTTTGATGTTGGTGAAAAAAGATGGATAATCGAGGGTTTCTTAGAACGCTAGAAGCTGTTTTAGCTGTGGTGATTGTTTTTCTTTTCATTTATTATGCTGGAAGAGGTAGTGGAGATGGAGATGATAGATATGTGCAAGGAGTTAAAAGCCTGCAGGAAAGCATATTAGATGAGATAACAAAAAATGATGACTTTAGGGAATGCATTGTTACAACTGATATTGATAAATTCAATGCTCTTGCCGAAGAAAAAGTAAGCAACTGCATAAATGAAGAATTTGATAAAGATAAATGTTCCAAAAAGATTGACTGCTTTATCGACGGGTCTTTACCTTTAAGATATAAAGAGGAATATGCCTTTACCATCTGCTCTCCAACTGATCCTGGCAGTTGCAGCTTACCTGGAAGCATAAGAGGAGGGGAAGTTTATACTTCTGCAGTCATTATAACTTCAAGCTTAAACAATGGAGATTATAATCCAAGAATATTGAGAATGTGGCTGTTCTGATTTTATTTCTTGTGCCGCTTTTTTACTCTTGATTTTCTATAATAGTATACTATTATTGCAATTATTATTAGCCCGAGAACTTGAGATGCAACTATTACTGTTGTTGTTGACGTCAACTGCTGCTTTGCTTTATCAAACAATGTTGCTGCTGTCGTTATTGATGTAAACTGAGATCTTTGCTCCATCAATTTGTTGCATGCTTCAACTGCATTTTCCGCCAGACTTAAAGCTGTTGCTGAATTTCCGTTTTGAAGGGCTGCTTCTGCTTCAGTTATATATTCTGAGAGATCAAGACATTCCGGATTTCCCTGGAATAACTGCTTTGCGAAATCTATCTGTTCCAGAACTTCTTTTTCCCCTTCTGTTTTTTCCAGAAGATTTGCAAATATTCTTGTAGTATCACTAAAACTCGGGCTTACTACTGTTGCTTGTATTGTTATTCCATAAGAGCCGATTCCAATATCTTTGGTGTTTATTGTCAACGTGAGTTTTTCCTGAGAATTTGGACTGAGCTCAGGTATGTATGTCCTGTCTAGTTTTAAAGAAATCTTTTGCTCATCTGAGCTGACTACCAGATTAATTCCGCGGATATTAACTGAAGATGGATTGATTACGAGTAATGGAACTTTTATTTCATCATTGGCTGTCAGGACTATTCCTTCCGGAGCTAATATGTTTAATGTAAATGGCTTTGTTCCACCCCCTGAAGATGCCTCTGAAGTTGCCACTATTACTGTTTCTGTTTCTGAGGCTGTGACTGTAAATGACAAGTTGTTTTCGCTTAATTGCTGATTGTTTGCCTTGTCGACTGCTGTAACACGCCAATAATACTTTGTTGCCGACAATGGCGCCGACCAATTTATTAGAGAGTTCGCTGTTGAAACCTCTGTTTGATTTATCTTTGAGAAATCTATATCTGTTGAGACTTCAATTGTGTAGTTATCCAGATTTGTATCTGTTGTTGCATCCCATTCTAAGGTTGGCGTTGTATCTGTTGATGAAGTTCCACTACTTGGAGAGGTTATGTTAAAAGCTGTCGGGAGAGTTGTGTCTATTGTGATTGCCCTTAGATCTGTGAATGAAGAGTTCCTGCTTGAATCATTTGCTGCGACTCTCCAA
>ERZ1292623.2736-Hain-H51-01um-R1-2736-length-15509-cov-5_pt1 | contig 15509 bp, 24 predicted proteins | sample MGYA00564398_ERZ1292623 | MGnify/ENA primary metagenome ERZ1292623 (study PRJEB36523, sample SAMEA6512633) | groundwater metagenome | collected 2019-01-07 | study: AquaDiva: Metagenomics assemblies of 32 groundwater samples | reverse complement strand
TGTACATGATCAAAAAACTAGAGAAATCTTAGAATATATATCAAAAGAATACTCGACTTTGCCATTTTGTTCAAGATGGTTAGTAAAAAAATTTGGCACAAGAGCTTTAATTTCATTAAGATTAATAGAGCAAACAGGAACCTTGCATCAATTTTCCCAATTAATTGAAAAATCAAAAAAACCAGTTGCTCAAAGTGAAGCTACGATTATAATTGAGAAGGGAAATGTTGAAGTTGTGACTTAAAAAATATATAATTTGCTACACTAATATTTTTATAGCAAAGATAATCCAAAAAGTTATGAAAGCATTATTTTTAGATAGAGATGGAGTAATAAATGTTTACAAGGAACGCATTACTTCACCAACGCAAATAGAATTAGTTGCAAATTCAGCTGAGGCAATAAAACTTCTTAATGAAAATAATTTTAAAACTATAATTATAACAAATCAGCCACAAATTGCAATGGGTCTTTGTACAATCCAAGATGTAGAAACTATCCATAGTTTTCTTTTGCAACTTTTATCAGAAAGGAATGCAAGAATTGATGGATTATATTATTGCCCACACAAACCAAATCAGAAAATTCCTGAATATTCTATTAAATGCGAGTGCAGAAAGCCAAAACCTGGAATGATTCTTCAAGCTCAAAAAGATTTTAAAATAAGCGATCTTTCAAGTTGTTTTATGATTGGTGATACCTTAGCAGATATTGAAACTGGAAAAAACGCAGGATGTAAAACGATACTTGTAAAAACAGGTCTAGGAGGAGAATATAGCTCTGATCATATTATTCCAAATTATATCACAAATGATTTGTATGAGGCTGTTACAAGGATAATATTAAAAAACTATGACTAAAAATATTGTTATAATCCAAAACCCTAATAAACCCAAATTATCTTAATAATTTATGTTAAGACTTTACAGTACCCTAACAAGAAAAAAAGAAGAATTTAAACCATTAAAAAAAGGAAAAGTTGGAATATATTCCTGCGGACCAACTGTTTATGACTATGCCCATATAGGGAATCTAAGAACTTGTATCTTTAATGATTTATTAAAAAAAAGCCTGAAATTTCTTGGCTATAAAGTTACTCATGTAATGAACATAACAGATGTTGATGATAAAACAATTATGGCTTCTCAAAAGAATAATATCAAATTAAAGGAGTTTACAAAAAAATATGAAAAAATATTCTTTGAAGATTTGGAAGAATTAAACATAAAAAAACTTGATTATATTTTAAGGGCTAGTGAAAATATAAAAGAAATGGTTCAGCTTATTGAAATTTTGCTAAAAAAAGGCTATGCATATAAAGCAAGTGATGGTATATATTTTAGGATTGATAAATTCAAAAATTATGGGAAATTAGTACAAATAAAAAAACAAAAAGCTACTAAATCTAGAATTAAAAATGATGAGTATGATAAAGAAAATGTTCAGGATTTTGCACTATGGAAATTTTATTCAGAAAATGATGGTGATGTTTTCTGGAAAACAAAAATAGGTATGGGAAGACCTGGTTGGCATATTGAATGTTCTGCAATGTCAATGAAGAAACTTGGAAAAAGTTTCGATATTCATACAGGAGCTAGTGATTTAATGTTTCCTCATCACACAAATGAAATAGCTCAAAGTGAAGCTGCAACAGGAAAACAATTTGTAAAATACTGGTTGCATGGCGGGATGCTAAAAATGAAAGAAGAAAAAATGTCAAAGTCTTTAGGAAATATTATAACTTTAAATAATATAAGAGAGCATAATTTTTCTCCATTAGATTATAGATATTTGTGCTTAGCAACTAATTATAGAGAACCTTTACAATTCTCATTTGAAAATTTAGCATCAGCAAAAAATTCTCTTCAAAGGCTTAAAAATATTTGCTCTGAATTAAAAGATGATAAAAAAATAAATAAAAAATATTTAGAAGAATTTAAAAAAAATTTAGAAGATGATATAAATGTCTCAAAAGCATTGCAGGTTTTATGGAATTTTGTTAGGGATGAAAAAGCACAGGGAAAATTTCAAACCATAAAAAAAATGGACGAAGTTTTTGGGCTAAAACTGCTAGAAAAAGAAAAAATTAATGTTCCAAATGAAATAAAAAACTTTGTTAGGGAAAGAGAAATTGCAAGAAAGAATAAAGAATGGAAAAAAGCTGATGAAATAAGAGAAAAAATAATTTCTTTAGGTTATAAAATAGATGATACGAATGAAGGAACAAAAATTAAAAAGATTTATATACCATAAGAGAATTTAATTTAACATGAAAAATATATCAATATTTATAATTTTAATTTTAGTTATTTCCTTATTTATATTTCCAATAATAAACGCAGAAGGTTCAAGTACAGAAAGTATTGAAATTCAAACAAATAATTCTGAGTCTCAACCTACTAACCAAAATGATAGTGAAAAAGAAACTGGGTTGGATAGAGCAATTAATGCTTCTGAAAACAGATCTGAAAGAGCAAAACAGGTTTTAGAACAATTAAGACTTTGTGAAACTTTAGATGATAGAAGAGAAAGGATAGAATGTAGGTTAAAGATTTCTAATAGAAAAGAATATAAAAATAATCAGACTAGTATTCCTGAAACTTGCAGAAATTTAACTAATAAAGATGAATGTCGTAATTTATATAAAAGGGTTGAATATTGTTATGAATTAGAAGGAAGAGCTAAAAATAAGTGCTTTAAAAGAATTGCTGGATTTGTACATGCAAAAATAACAGACGAACCCACAGATTCAGAAAAGCCTAAAAAAATAAGAGAATATATAAGCTTTTTATTGTATGATTTGCAGGAAAAAATTGAAAAAAAAGTTGAATCTGGAGAAATAAACGCAGAAAGAGCTTCGTTAGTTATTAATCAAATAGTTGAAATAAAAGAAGATTTATTAAATAATAAACCAAAATCTATAATAAAACCTAAACTACTTGAGCTAAAATTTTTAGTGAAAAGTCTATCTAAAACATGAAAACTAGTTCAATAATTACAATAGCTGTAGTAATTATATTATTAGTTGTAGGCATTTATTTTTTATACAGCCAAAAAACTACAACAACATATGGAAGTGATAATAATCAGCCAGGAAGTCAACTAGATAAAATTTCAGAATCCGAATTTGAAAATATACAAACAGAAGATGAAGTTTTAACCGAAATTGATAATACAATTAATTTATTAGAATAATAGTAATACTTAAAAATGCTAATCTTATGCTATTTTTATGACAAATATCCAAAAAGGCTTTGCATATTATAAATACCGCTGGTTTATAACATCAAATGGAAAATTAGTGGTTGGTGGAAAAAATGCTGAACAAAATGAAGAGCTTATAAAAAAATTTATAGAGCCTAAACATGATTTAGAATATAGTTCACAAATTTCACTAAAAAATTATTCTAAAAAAGAAAAATATGTTGTAATGCATACAAGATCTCCTGGTAGCCCTTTTTCAATAATTTTAGATGAAAATCCAAATGAAAAAGATATTAATGAAACGGCAATTTTTACAGCTTCATTTTCAAGACAATGGAAATCTAGAAAAAAAGAAGCACAAGTAGATGTTTTTCTTTTAGAGCAAATATATAAAGAAAAAAATATGAAAGTTGGTACTTTTGGAGTTACTGGAAAAATAGACCATAGAAAAATTCCTTTAATTTTACATTTAAAAAAACAATTAAATGTATTAAGAGCAGTACCATTCAAATCAGATAATAGCCTGATAATAATTCCTGGAAAAATTCCAAAAGAGAAATTTGCAATGCAGATATCTAAAGATTATAAAATTGACATTCAAGAAGTTTTAAATGCTCTTCCAACAGGAGGTTTTGATTTTGAAATAGCTATATTAAACAAGCCAAATAAAGAGTATAATAAAACATCCAAAAAGAAAAAATGATCCTTATATCAACAGTTCATGTCGGGAAAAACGGAGTGACAGAAAATTTAATTGAAAATCTAAAATCTCATTTTAAAAATCACCAAAATGTAAAGGTAGTTTTTCTAAGAAACTCTTCAAGAGATAAAAACAGTGTAAAAAAATCTGCTGAAGAAATTATAGAAAAACTTGGAAAAAATTATACTTACAGAATACTAGGGTTCACAGTTTTCATAAAAAAATGGCGTAGACCAATGAATAATAAATAGTTTTATAAACCCGCTAAATAATTAAATTAAAGGTTAAATCGCTTAAGCGATTCTATCTCTGTAAAGAGAGCCTAAATAAATAATAAAATGAGTATTTATAACATTTCACATAGGGAATTTAATAATAAGCTAGCTGAAAAGCTTAAAAAAATTCATGAATTTAAAGCTCCTGAATGGAGTTTTTTTGTAAAATCTAGTGTTGCTCGCCAACGCCTTCCAACAGAAGAAGATTTCTGGTATAAAAGAATTGCAAGCATTTTAAGACAATTATATATAAAAAGAAATATTGGAGTTAACAGACTTAAAACTCGTTATGGGGGCAAAAAAAACCGTGGTGCAAGACCATCTAGGTTTAAAAAAGGCTCTGGAAAAATAATTAGAACAATAATGCAGCAAGCTGAAAAAGCTGGTTTAGTAGAAAAAATTGAAAAAAAAGGTAGAAAGTTAACTGAAGAAGGCAAAAAAATGTTAGAGAGTATAAAATGACAATTCCAAAAAAACAAAGGCAAAAAAAAATAAAATTAGCTAGTGCAAATAAATTAACTAAGTGGGCTCCTATTTGGGCAGTTATAAGAAAATATGGAAAAGGGAAAAGAATCCATCCTTCAGCAACAACAAAACAAAGAAGATCATGGAGATATACTAAACTAAAAATAAAACCAAGGAGAATGCAAAAGAAGCATTTAGGATAAAATGAATCAATTACCAGTATTTAAAGAATCTGATAGTGTTTCAGAAGATTGGTATCGTACAGTAAAAAGTATTTTGGAAGATAATGATATTTGTAATTATTTAAATATGGTATGTTTAGGAGATAAAAGTGATAATGGAAGAAGTGATTATTATATGGAAACAGAAAAAGGGGGAGTTGCTATACTTATGGAAGATGAGAAAAGTTCTTACAAAATTTTATATGCTGGAACAAAGGAAACAATTGAATTAGCAAGAAAGACTTTGGAAGATATAGTTAAAAAATCCCTAATAAAAGTTTAAAATGGCAAAAACAAAAAATATTGTAAATGAAAGAGAATATATAATAAATTTAAGAAAAGATATTTTAATTACTCCAAAATATAAAAGAACCCCTAAAGCTATAAAAGCAATAAAAAAGTTTATTGCGAAACACATGAGAATTCCTGAAAGAGATGTCAAAAAAGTAAAACTTGATAGTTATCTAAATGAAGAAATTTGGTTTAGGGGAATTCAAAAACCTCCGAGAAAAATAAAAGTAAAAGCTAAAAGAGATGGGGAATTTGTAAGGGTTGAACTTGTTGATATTCCAGAAAAATTAAAGTTTAAAATAGCAAGGCAAGAAAGGTTAAAGAAAAGTGTTGAAAAAGCAAAAGAAGAAAAAAAAGAAACTAAAAAAACAAAAGAAGTTGTAGATTTGGAGAAAAAAACAGAAGAGGAAATTAAAGAAGAGAAAAAAGAAGAAAAAGAAAAATTAGAGTCAGCAAGCGAATTAAAAGAAAAAATGGCGGAATTGCAGCATAAACAACAAAAGCATGTTAAAAAAGAAATTTCTCCGAAGGCCCAGCATAGAATGGCTTTGCAAAAATAAAAATGATTGAAAAATTTCCAGAAAATGAAAGGGTTAAGTTTTTAAATTGAACAGTTTTATATTTTAATTAGATAAAAATGAAAGGAGGTAAAAAATGAAAAACTCTGAATATGGACCATTATTGCTAAGATTAACTATCGGAATTATGTTTTTATATCAAGGAATAGGCAAACTTATGAATCCAAGTGGTCCAACAGGAATGTTAACAAATTTAGGATTTCCAATTCCTCAAGTTTTTGCTTGGATACTTTTGTTATCTGAGATAATCTTTGGATTAGCAGTTTTAGTTGGATATAAAGTTAAATATTCTGTATGGCCATTAGTACTAATATTTTTAGTAGTAATTGGAATGGTAGTTTTACCAGCAGAACAATTTAATGTTGTAACGCTATTTTTTCACATAATTGTGATAGCAGGATTGATAAGCTTATCATTAACAGGGCCTGGAAAATTAGCTATAGGAAGAAATTTCAAATAAAAATATTTTTAATTTTTTTATTTATTTTATTATTTTTGAACAGGGATAATTTATAAACTAAATTCTCTATTTTTAATTATGAAAAAAGTAGTTATAATTGGTGGAGGGTTTGGTGGCAGTGCAGCTGCAAAAATTCTTGAAAAAAACCTTGAAGTTATATTAATTGATAATAAAAACTATTTTGAATTTACTCCAAGTATTTTAAGAACTGCTGTAAACCAAAAGATTACCAGAAAAATAAGAGTTTTTCACAAAGATTATTTAAAAAAATCCGAAATTGTAGTTGGAAAAGTAAAAGAAGTACATAATAAATATATAAAAGTAAACAATAAAAAAATAATATATGATTATCTAATAATTGCAACAGGATCAAAATATGATTTTCCATTAAAAGGAAAAAATGTGGTTAGTGCATATTCCTCAAAAGAGCTAGAAAAAAATTCGAAAAATCTATTAAAATCAAATAATATAGTTATAATTGGTGGCGGATTAGTGGGAATTGAATTAGCTGGAGAAATAATTGAAAAATTTCCTGAGAAAAACATCTCAATAATTCAATCTTCTTCTAGTATTTTACCAAGAAATCATAAAAAAGCTATAGATTTAGCTAAAAATTTCTTAGAAAATAAAGAAGTAAAAATTATGACAGAAAAAGTGGTAGATAAAATTGAAAATGGAAGGATAATAACAAATAAAAATGAGAAAATAAAATGTGAACTTGTTTTTTTATGTAGTGGTATCAGCCCAAACTCTGATTTTATGAAAGAAGAATTTAAAAAATACCTAGATGAAAAAAAAGCTATAAAAGTCAATAAATTTTTACAAGTTGAAAAACATGACAATCTTTTTGCAATAGGGGATGTAAATAATATAAAAGAAGAAAAAACAGCACAGTCAGCAGAAAAACAAGGAAAAATAGTTGCTAAAAACATCATAAGGATTGAAAATAATCAAAGACTTAAAGAATATCATCCAGAAAAACGTATAATGTTAATAAGTCTAGGAAAATGGAATGCCATTTTTGAATATAAAGGCATAGTTTTTTCCGGATTAATTCCTGCTTTTATGAAATGGTTAGTAGAAAAGAAAACAATAATTAAATACTAATTCTAAATAACAATTCATAAAATCTTCTATCCTACAAATCTTATATGGCTTACTTTATCAGCTGCTTCTTGATCTAATAATCTTTGCTTGATAGACTTCATAAAGATAACAGTATCATTTGCATACCTTAAACTAGTTTGAATGCTTTTACATCCATCATACAAGCGCCTAACTAACTTATCATCAGAAGATTCAATTGTTTCCTCAATACCATTGACACCACTTATAATCATATGTTGACAAACAAATTTACTTCCTATATCTAAACTAGAATTGTTACCATCACGATTATCAAGTATATATTGGACCTCTGGATGGATAATTATATATCCTCTTCTTGATAATTGTCTAATTCTTTCTTCCAAAAGCCTATTAACTTTATAATGCTTTTGTCTTAAGAAATATGCTTCTTTCATAGCGGAATCTAGTTCTTCCTCACTAGGAATATATCCCATTTAATAATAAAAACCCAGTCTTTAAAAACATTTATATTATTAAATATTAATTCTATATAAGAACAACTAATTTACGATGAAAGAAGTTAACATAAAAAAAATTCAAGAAGAAAAGCCAATAAATGAACTACTTGAATTTTCTATAATTAATATAGACAAGCCTTCAGGACCAACAAGTTTCCAAATTGATACAATAATAAAGAATGCTTTAAATTTAAGAAAAACCAGTCATTTTGGAACTTTAGATCCAATGGTGACAGGAGTTCTACCAATAGCATTAAACAGAGCTTGTAAATTAATGAATTATTTTATGCAAAGAAATAAAACATATGTTGGGATAATGCGGGTACATAAAGAAACTGAATTAAAAGAACTTGAAGAAATTATGAAAGGGTTTATAGGTAAGGTAAGTCAAATACCTCCATTAAAATCTAGAGTAAAAAGAGTAGAAAGAAAAAGGACAATTTTTAGTTTTAAAAAAAAAGAAAAAAATGAAAAAGATTTTTTGTTTGAAACAGAAGTTGAGGCAGGTACGTATATAAGGAAGCTTGTCCATGATTTAGGTGAAAAAATAGATGGAGCGCATATGCTTGAATTAAGGAGGACAAAAGCTTCAATTTTTGAGGAAAAAAATTCAGTTACAATATTTGAATTTTTAGAAGCTATTGAAGAATATAAAAAAGGAAATGAATCTAAATTAAGAAAAATGTTTATTCCTGGAGAAATAATTTCAAATATATTAGAGGAAGTACAAATAAAAAAAGAATTTAAGAATAAATTGTTCCATGGAAGCTATTTAAAAAGAGAATATTTAGTAAAAAATTACGATTTAAAAAATGGAGAAAAAATAGCTGTTTTTGAAAACGAAACATTTATAGGAGTGTTTGAAGTAGTAACTAAGCAAATTATAAAGCCAGTTTATATAATGCAACCTATGAAAAATGGGAGATTTAGATAACTATCATGCAAGTGAAAATCCTAGTACAATTCCACAGAATTATAAGTTATGCGAACAACTTGGAAGACAAGCAAAAGTAGATTTATATGGAACTGTTATAACTTGCACTGCTAATTGTCCTTATAAAAATCAATCTGAATATTATGTTATTTGGGATGCTGAAAATATAAAAAGATATTTTTGCTTAACAAAAGGTCTTGTAAAAAGAACCCAGCAAGAAAAAAGTCAATGAGAGAATTTATTTATTTTTCAAATAAGGCGCGCACTTCAGGAAATTTTGATTTAAATAATTTAATGAATGCTGGTAGAATGGATATTGCAATACATGTTATAATAAATGCATTTTTTTTATCACATAAATTAAGAAACGATATAAAGTTGCATTTAATTTTTAATGGACCACCAGACCCGCCAAAACATTTAGAATTATTTCCTGGAAAATCTATACCAGAAACTGGAAAACAAATAGGAGATGATAAACTAGACTTAAGTAAAAAAGACATTGGTAATCTAATTAAAAAAATGCTTTATAAATCCAAAGGCAAAGAAAAAGTTGAAGTATGGGATGGATTTTATGTAGAAAAAAAATCTCTTTTTAAACTTCTTGATGAAATGGATGGAAGAAAAGAAATATATGTTCTAGATGATAGAGGAAAAGATATAAGATCAATAAAATTCAAAGATAATCCTGTTTTTATTTTAGGAGATCATGAAGGTTTAAATAAAAAAGAGCTTAGAAAAATAAAATCCTATGGAACTTCAATAAGTGTAGGAAAAAATGTTTATTTTGCATCACAAATTATAACAATAGTAAACAATGAATTAGATAGGCAGGAAATATAGGAAGATTTACAATTTCTTAACTTCAGCAACAAGTTTATCAGCTTCTTTTTCAATTAATTTAACTGCATCTTCAAGGGCTTTTTTAACTGTTTTTCCCTTAGTCTCAACTCTTAAAATAATTAATTTAGTTGAATGGTCTCTTTTCCAAGCTGCAAATTCTACGTCTTCATCCTTGTTAAGATAAACTCTAAGAATTTCTGCTATTGTAATGTTATCAATTAATATCTCAATTTCATTTTTAGTTTCTTTTAAAATTTTAATTTCCATAAGAATAAGATTAAAATTTAGGCTTATAAAGCTTTTGATTACTGATCTTCTTCAAAACTAACAATTTCTATATTATCTTCTTTTTGTTTTTCAGCTAATTGCTTTTTTTCTTCTTTTAATTTTTTTAAATCATTTAAACTAAATTTTGAAAAATCCAACTTTTTAAGTTCAATATTAGATGATATTTTATGTTTATCAGGATTTTTTCTCAGTATAATAGCTAAAAACTGCTCTAACTTACTTATAAGCTTATCATGGTCATCAGATAATTCTCCATTTTCAGCTCCAGCAACTAATATTTCAGATTCTGCAATTGCATCTGCCAATTGCTTTTGTGAGATTTTTTTACGTCTTCTTCCTTGTTGAATATGCCAATGAAAATTATCAACTAATTCTAGATAATCTCCTTTTTTCAATTTTTGAGAAATAATATTAGATAGTTGTTTATTAATTTCCTTTGTTTCATGGTTTATGTCTTTGTCTTTTTTGTCTAAAGATTTTATCTCTTCATGAAATTTATCTACATAATATCTACTTTCATTTTTTATTTGTTCTAAGCTAGCTTTAATTATTAAAGGAAAGTTATTTGACCTTAAACAACGCCTACAAACTGGTTTAACACCATCATTAGTAATGGCTTCATATAATCTAGTTTGTTCACCACAAATTTCACAATAATCAATCATAAAAATAATCATAAATATGAGTATTTAACTTTTTATATACTTAATCAAGATGCCTTTCTATTTCTTCTATATCTTTCACATTTAAAATTTTAACATGCTCGTCTATTATAATCTCTAAGGGAAATTGAACATAATATCTTTCTTTAAGTTTATTAATCAAATCGCTATCTAAGTTAATATCAAAAGAATAAATTACTAAATCATTATTCCTTTCATAAACACTGCTAAGTACTCTACCAACATTTTCACTATCTTCTAAATATCTAGGATCATTTGAATAGAAAAATAAAATAGTATGAATCTTTTTAGGGCACTCTTCATTTTTAAGAGTAATAAACTCGAAATGTTCTAAAAGAACCAAAGAATAAAATTTTTTTCTTTCTAAAACTTTAGCATTTTCTTTTCCAAATTTTCTTTCTAAATCATCAATAATCCTTCCTTGGATTGAAAGATCTTCAGAAATGGATCTATAAGTTTCATCAGAGCAAATTTTTCTTCCAAAAAAACTATATGATATTTTATCTTCAAAAATTTTATATGATAATTTATTATTAAAATCAGATATTCTTTGATATTCTATATGACTTAAACTATTAACAATAAAAAAACCTAAAAGAAATAAAGTTGTTCCTATAATAAAAGCTAAAACATACCTTCTAAAGCTTTGGATCTTTCGATTAGCCACTTTTTAAAAATTATATTCCTCCTTAAATAGATTATTATAATTAATTTACCTCCATTTAATTCCTCTATTAAAAATAATATATAAAACAGAAAGCGTCCACCAAAAGCCAAAAAGCAGAGCAAAAAATATAAAAAAAAGTGGAAGATTAAAATACCACTTACTAATATGACCTAATTTTCTAGAAGCATAAATTAAATACACTCCGATAATAATCATAAAGAAAAATATGAATATTATGATAGGATTACTAAAAAATAAAAACACCCATCTTTCAAAGACGTAATAATTTAAACTTAATAGGTTAGGAAAATCAAAATCAATGCTTTGTAAAAATAAGATTTCTTTTCTCGCCTCAATCAAAGTTTTAAAAAATAAATAAATTGTAACAAAAACACTGAAAAAAATACTGATCCAAGCTATTGGGAATACAAACATGCCTAAGTCTCCATATTTAGGGCTAAAAATCTTCTTATATTTCCATGTGTTTTTCATTAAACCAACATACCATCTTCTTCTTTGTTTAAATAAATCATAAAAATTGTCAGGGGCTATTGTATAAACAGCAGCATCTGGAGCATTCTGAATAATATAATGATTATACTGAATTCTTAAAGAAACTTCTAGATCTTCTGTTAAATTGCCGAGTTCATAACCACCATATTTATCAAAAAAATTTTTTCTATAGGCTGAAAAAGCCCCTGGAGTTATATGAATAGCATTAAGTGAAGCAAATGCCTTTCTTAAAAAAAGACCCATAAGATATTCAATATATTGGATCTTCTGAAACAAATTTCTAGGCTGATAAATTGTTATGCCTGGAGAAACGCACATAACATTTGGATCTTTAAAATAACGAACCATTTTCTTTAAAGAATCTGGAGCAACAAAAGTATCAGCATCCATACTAACTACAATTTCACCTTTAACTTTTTTTAAAGCAAAATTTAAAGCACTACCTTTTCTTCCAATAGGATCGTTCTTTTTATGAAAGATTCTTATACCATATTTTTTGTACTTTTTTGCAATCTTTAAAGTATTATCACTAGAACCATCATCTATAAAAACAATTTCAAATTTATTTTTGGGATAATTAATAGCTAAAATTGAATCTAATGTTTTAGCAACAGATTCTTCTTCATTTAAAGCAGGAATCATAATACTAACAAAAGGCAGTTCATTATCATTATAAAGAATGGTTTTTTTTCTCTTATTTGATAAAAAACTTAAAATAAAAAAACTAGTTGCTATTAAACCAATATAAATAGAGGTATAAATAACTATTTTAATTAATTCCATAATTTCCAAAATCTATATCAATTTAAAAAACTAATTATAGTAGAGTATAGGTAAAAAATAATAGAAATAAGGTTATCGCTAATTATTTATTATATTTTATTTATTAAAGGCCTTCTCATTATCTTTTATATTAAAATAATCATAAAAATCATTACTTAGGCTTAATTCTATTGTTCTTCCAAGTTTTTTAGATTTAACTAAGCCTAATTCCATGAATCTTTTTATATGGTCATAAGATTTATTGCCCCTAACATGAACAATTTTTGATTGGGTTATCGGTTGTTTATAAGCTATGACAGCTAAAGTTTCCTGTTCTGCTTTTGTAAATTCCTCGCTTCCTGATGCAATTTTACTAGCAACACTATGATGTTCATTACGAACATCCATCTTCCATAAATTATCCTTATTAATTACTTCAATAGCAGAATTTTCATCATACTTATCTTTTAGTATATTTAAAGCCCTATTAAGTAAAATTGGGTTCAGATCTGTCAAAGAAACTAATTCTTCCTGAGATAAAAATTTACCTGAAACAAATAAAACTGCTTCAACTTTCTTAATATTTTCAATATCTCTAGCGTCGTCAAGTTCTTTTTGTGTTTCTTTTGTTAGTTCCATTTAATTAAATTCTCTACTAATATTTGAAATATCTTCAATATCTCTAAGTTCCTCAAATAATTTTCTGACAGATAATAGATATTTTTCAAAATATTCTCTTAAAGAATCTATGTTTCTTTTATCAGTTGGTTGTTTAATAAAATCGTTATAGCTTTGTTCAAATTGCTCGAATGCCCATTGTACTTTTTCTAATTCTTTACTAGTTAGGTTTTGCTCTAAAATAAGATAGGAGTCACTTAATTTTTTTCTAAAACTTTGAAAAGATTCTTCGTTTAAACAAGAATCCATAGAAGAAGCCATATTCTCAAAATCACGAAATACATATTCAATGCCAAGTACCATAAACTAAGCACAAATTTTGTTAATTTAAACTTTTCGTAAAAAGAAAAAGTGCGAAACCAGAGGTTTCGCTAATTTAAAAAAAAATTTTTAGCTAAAAGCTAACGAAATGTTCTAATACCCAAATCAGAAACATCTGACTTTAGTATTGGTGATTCGAATTGTGGCTTACCTAGAATATATGGTGATTTAACTCCTGTCATTATTGTTATAACACGAATTTTTCCACCAAATTCTTTATTGATTCTAGCTCCTATAATTACTTGTGCTTCTGGACTTAAATTCTCAGTTATTAATTTACCAATGTTATCAAATTCTTCTAATTTCATATCAGGTCCGCAAGTTATATGGATTAAAGCTCCAGTAGCTCCTCTATAATCAACATCCAATAAAGGATGTGTTAAAGCTTGTCTAACAGCTTCATCAACTCTATTTGAAGTATCACTCTCTCCAATACCAATTACTGCAACATCCCCATTCTTCATAATCGCTGCCACATCTGCATAGTCCAAGTTAATTAATGAAGGCAGGGTAATGGTTTCCACTATTCCCTTTATCATTGTACTAACAAGTTCATTTGCAACTGCGAAAGCTTGTTCGATAGGAAGATTTCCAGCAATGTCTACTAATCTATTGTTATCAATAACAATACATGTATCAGAAGCATCTCTTAGCTCTTGTAAACCAAATTCTGCTTTATCAATTCTGGATTTTTCTGATTCAAAAGGCATTGTAACAACACCAATAACAACAGCACCTGCTTCTTTAGCCATTTGAGCAACAACAGGAACACTTCCTGTTCCAGTACCTCCACCCAAACCTGCTAGAACAAATACCATGTCAGCTCCAGATACAGCTTTCTTAATCTCAGCAAGAGATTCTTTAGCAGCCTCTCTTCCTTTATGTGGATATCCGCCAGCTCCAAGACCTCTTGTAAGTTCTTTACCGATAAGCACTTTTTCATCAGCTTTAGTTATACTTAAATGAAGAGCATCTGTGTTTAATCCGTAAACAGTAGCTCCATTAATTCCTTTGTTATATAACCAAGTAACTGCATTACATCCGCCTCCACCACATCCAAAAACTTTGATATTAGCTTTTCCAGCTTTTAACTCATCAAAATTAATACTATGTGTCGACGCATTCTGAATAGCTTCTTTGGCAAAATCTAAAACCATGTGAGTTCAATTTAGTTACCTCCTTTCAATCCTATTAGGAAATATAAAAACAGCCTCTTTATATATTTTATTCTTTTAAAAAATATAGAATTTTTGTCAAGAAGCTTCTATAAACTCTGAAATAATTCTGCCATTTTCCTCTTTATTCAGGTATATGAAAAAAACTCCTTCTATAATTTTCCCAGGTTCAATAAATTTTTTCCTAAAAGTTTCATAAACTGTATAGTATTGGTATTCTAGAAATTGAGAATTGTTAAGATCTCTATAAATTACAGCTTTCCTCTTAATAACTTTAATGACCACTCTCTCTAAATATTGTCTGTTCGAATTTGGAATTAGGTTTTTTCCTTTTCTTTCCATATCAAATCCTCTCCAAAACTTGTGCATTCAAATCTTTTTCCTTGCATAAAGAAACAAATTTTTCAGCATCTTCTAAATTTCCTGCAACACCTGCGCCATAATGCATTGGTATAGAAATAGATGGTTCAATTTGCTCTGCAACTTCAACAGCTTCTTCAGCAGTCATTACATAAGTCCCAGAAACAGGAAGTAGAACAATAAATTTTTTTCCTTCTTCTTTAATATATTTTAAATCTTCCATTTCGGGAATTTTATCAGTATCTCCTGCATGATATATAACTGCCTCTTCTGATTTTATAATATATCCTATCCATCCCTCATTTTTAGGATGGAATTCTTTTCCAATATTATAAGCTGGAAAAGGATAAATAGAAATACCTTCAACTTTAGATTTTATTCCAACAGTTATTATATCTATTTTAAAAGAAACATTGTCAATTTTATTTACCTTGCTTTGAGCTCCAATAGGAATTACAATATGCGTTCCATCTTTAGAAAGTTTTTCAATATCTTTAATACTACA
>ERZ1292623.1602-Hain-H51-01um-R1-1602-length-21440-cov-8_pt1 | contig 15510 bp, 18 predicted proteins | sample MGYA00564398_ERZ1292623 | MGnify/ENA primary metagenome ERZ1292623 (study PRJEB36523, sample SAMEA6512633) | groundwater metagenome | collected 2019-01-07 | study: AquaDiva: Metagenomics assemblies of 32 groundwater samples | reverse complement strand
GGCAGCAGATGACTGAATGTTCAAAGGTAAAAGACTATATAGATAAATATCTAAGAGACGAGCTTGATAAGAGAAAGAGGATATATGTTGAAGGCCATGTGAAGGGCTGTATTATGTGCTCTGCAGATATGGAGTTTGCCAAAAAAAGGGTATCTGTCTCTGAATTATTAGTTAGTTTACAGCCGCAGCCGTCATTTTTCAGAAGAATAGGCAATACACCTCAAAGAATCAAAAAAAAGGCAAAAAAGGCCTTTTCCAAACACCCTGTGGCGTTACCAGCAATACTAATCCTTTTATTTGCATTTATACCTGCAGGTCTTTATGTAATAATGAATAATACTTCCTTTAAAAAGGCAGATGAGGCAAAGGATGTTGTTCAGGCTGCACTGGATGTAAAGAAGCCTGTTGAACCTATAGCTGAAAATAAGCCTGCTTCTGCAAATCCTGTTCAGTTAAAGACAGAAAAGAAGATTGATGAAAAGGCAGAGCCTAAAAAAGAGGCAGTAAAAAAAGAAAAGATATTAATGACAAGCTCTGCAGATAAGGCAGAAGAAACAACTGTTAAAAAACAGGAAGAAAAAATAGATAAGAAGAAAACTGATATTGCAAATACAGAGCAGGCTGCAGTTAAAAAGAAACTCGAAGAAAAGATTAAACAAGGTTTATATAGGCTGACATTAAAGTCAGACCTCCAGCCTGATGTCATCTTTACAAAGATTGAATCGCTATCTGAAAATTCAGGCGCTGTAATCATTTCCTCAAAGGGGTTTATGCCAGATAGCATCGAGAAAAAAGAGTTTATTGTCAGGATTCCTATGGATAAATATGACGGTTTTCTAACTGAAATGAAAAATCAGTTTACTGATGTTTTGTCTAAGATAGATAATAATATAAAATTGTCTAATGATATCTCAAGACAGGAAGGCCAGTCTTTTATTCTTATTGAGATTAATTAAGAGATTAATTGTTGCTTCTTACCCGTCTTAGATTGTTTTTGGGCAGTTCCCATGCAGGTTTTGCCTGAACCGCTTTTGTATATTCATCCACAGCAAGGTTATATTCGCCTAATTGCTCATATGCCCATCCCAGATTATTGTGCGCCTCTGCAATGCCAGGACTCAGCCTGACTGCGTTTTTAAGCTCTTCTACTGCCTTGCCGTACATATTCTTTTCAATATATGCGTATCCAAGGCTCACATGCGCCTCTGCATAATCAGGTTTAAGCCTTATAGCCTTCTTTGCCTCAGCTATTGCCTGTTCATACATCTTCTTTTTATTATATATGCGGCTTAGGTTTGAATGGAATATCTCTCTGTTATTATAATCCATTATATTCAAGGCCTCTTTGTATTCTAAGATTGCCTCGTCATACAGCCCTTTTATATTATAGATATTTCCTATGTTATTCCGCACCTCAGGGTCAAGTTGATTTACCTTTAACGCTGATTTGTATTCCTTTAAAGCAGCGTCATATCTTTTTAAATCAAAGAATATATCGCCGATATTTTTATATGCAGCAGCATAGTTTCTGTCAATATTTATCGCCTCTCTGAATTCAGCAACCGCCATTTCGTAGAGCCTCTTTTTCTTATAAACCATACCGAGCCCGGTATGCGCAGATGCATTATCTTTTTTTATTGACAGCGCCTTCTTGTATTCATTAGCAGCTTCATCATAGAGGAAATTTTCAAAATAGATATTCCCTAATTCAACATAGCATAATTCAGGCTTGCTATTATACGGATTTAAGAGCGCCTTTTTAAATTCGTTTGCAGCATGGGTTGTTAGATTCTGCTGGTAATATATCTTCCCAAGATTATAGTGCGCATCTGAATAGTTTGGATATATTTTGACAGCCTGCTCGTATTCTGATATAGCCTTTTCAAATTCCTTTCGGTTCTGGTGCGCAATCCCTTTTTTGTAATGGTCAACAGCCTCTTCCAGCAATTCCTCTACAGGTTTTAATTTATTGATGCTGTTTTTAACAACATTTATAAGGCTGTTGTCTTTTGTATTAGTTAAGGCCTCAAGCAGAGGAGACAGCGCCCTCTGGTCGCCGAGGTTTCCAAGCGCCTCAGCAGCGTATATCCTCACAATTATATCTGAATCATTTAGTGCGCCAATCAAAGGTTCAAGTGAGTGTTTATGTTTTTCCTGAGCGAGGAAAGATGCCGATCTTCTTCTGATATTAACCCTTTCATCCCATAATCCCATCAGCAACAGATTAGAGACAGCAGGGCTTTGAATTTCAACCAATACCTTTAAGACCTCTTCTTTGACAAGAGGGTCATCATCATTAAAGAGATTTATTATCGGCTCTTCTAAACCAAAGGATGCCAAGGCGTTAATTGCCTTTCTTTTTACATCCCTGTTTGAATCATTCAGGGCGCTAATTAAAACTGGCATGGTATCCCTTGTTTTTATCTTTGATATGTAGGAGACAGCCTCTTCTCTTACTGACGGTTCTTTATCCTGCAATGCAATTTTTAAATAGGGCAGGGCTTTCTTCTTTTTTGCTTCATATACAGCCTTTATTACCTCTGCACGGACAAGCCAGTCATCATCGCTTGTTAAAAGAGGGATAAGAGGCTCTACAATATTGTTGTTTGCTAAGGACTGGACGGCCTTCAGCCTGATTTCAGGGCTATTATCTTTTAGGGAATAGATTAAAAGATTAACTATTTCTGGATTGTCATTATAATAATGATCTTCTAAGTAGGACAATGCCTCCCATTTTTTCTCTTTATCTGTTGACTTTATCTTTTCAGATAAAATAGAAAGTGGAAGCTCTTTTTTGTATGCTGTCTTATTAACGCTACAGGCAGTTAAGCTTACCGCTGCAGATATTAGTAATAAGAGTATGAAAAAAAGCCTCTTAATATACATACTTGTTGATATTATTCAGGATTTTAAACTAAAAGTCAAGAACAATTTTTTATGTCATATAGCTGTCTAAAATAGATTGACAAACGAGGCATTAAATATTAAAATCCCCTTATATTTTAACTCATTACAAAATAAAATAGGCTATTATATAGTCATAACCTTTCAGACCGCAGGATTTTGTGTTAGAACGAAAGAGCAATTACACACTTTTATTTTATATATTTCTTATTAGCATTACTATCTTTAGATTCTGGTTTATTGCCAACAGTCCATTTGACCTTGCTGAGGATGAGGCGCACTACTGGGAATGGTCAAGAAATCTTGATATAAGCTATTACAGCAAGGGTCCTGTTGTGGCCTATATTATCTTTATATTTACCACTATCTTTGGCAGCACAGAATTCGGCGTAAGATTCGGTGCAGTTTTAATTTCAGCAGGGATTTCAGTGATAACCTATTATCTTGTCAGCAATAACTTTGATAAGAGAAAGGCGTTCTGTTCTGTAATCCTTTTAAATATCATACCTGCAATCTGCATTAACAATCATGGGATTTCTCGGCGAAATGCTTGTGCAAATATATTATGAAATACACAATAATGCTGTTTATGTTATGAGAAAGGTATCTGGTAAAAATGAAAATTAATAAGAAGTGGATATCAATGTTAATAAAGATAGTCTTAAGCAGCCTTCTACTGACAATGCTTTTTTACAAAGTAGATGTGAATAAATTTTACAACATCATTAAGAGCGCAGATATAATGATATTCTCATTTGCGTTGATACTTTTTTTTGTTTCACAGATAATAAGCATCTTTAGATGGAAGATGCTCCTTCATACCGAGAAGGTGAATATCCACTTTTATAACCTTGTTGGTTATTACTTTATTGGTATGTTTTTCAATCTTTTTATGCCTACTATTGTCGGCGGAGACGTTGTAAGAGGATATTATCTCTACAAAAAATCTAACATGGGAAGCGAATCAGTGGCATCCATATTTGTTGAGAGGCTGAGCGGTTTTTTTGCCCTTATGGTTATAGGGCTCTTGTCGCTTATTATCGGCTATTCCTATATTAAGGATAAGCCGGTAATTGTCATATTACTTGCTTTTATAACTTTAGGTTTTTTTGCCTTTTTGCTCCTGATTGCAAACAAAGGGGTAAGGGACAGGGTTAATAATTTTATAAAAGGCGGAAGACTTGAATGGGTGAGGCAAAAGCTAAAAGGCATCTCTGAGTCAATTAAAAGATACAGAAATCGTAAGGATGTAGTAATAAGAGTTATTATATTATCCTTTATTGTACAGATAATAGCGATATCTATTGTCTATTTTCTTTCAATGTCACTGAACTTTAATATATCACTGGCATACTTTTTTTTATTTATACCTATTGTTGTTGTTATATCTATGGTTCCTGTTACTCTGAGCGGACTTGGGGTTAGAGAATTTGCGTTTATCTTTCTTTTTCATAAAGTAGGGCTCGGGACAACAGAGGCTTTGAGCCTTTCATTATTATGGTTCTCCATATCTGTTATTACAAGCATTTTTGGCGGGGTTATTTTTTTATTCAGCGAAAATCCAATGTCAACTATACATAAAAAGGCTGCGTGATTTTATATGGAGAGTGAGGCAAAACTAAAGGTTAATATACTTCCGGATGAAAAAGAGGCTCTCTGCAATAAAGGGACTACTATCCTTAAGGCCTGCGCCTCTGCAGGCATCATGCTTAATGCCCCCTGCAATGGAGAGGGTACCTGCGGTAAATGTGTTGTACAGATAATAGAAGGCGTATCCGCGCCTGATAGCTGCGAACATCAGCTGCTTTCAGGCACAATGCTTAAAATCGGCTACAGATTTGCGTGCAGGTCAAGGGTAACTGACAATATGCGGCTCATAATACCAGCAGAATCCCGCATATTTAAAATAAAATCCGTAAAGGCAAGCGGAATCCGTGAACTGCATTTAAGGCCGAATATTACAAAGATATTCCTAAAGGTGCAGCAGCCAAAAGAGCGGCATGGAATTGCAGACCTTGATATAGTTGAAGGCTCAATTAAAAGGCGGTTTGGCAAGGTAGAGACTTCGCTTGGATTAATCCGCAGACTGCCTGATCTGTTAAAAGAGAGCAGCCACAGGATAACAGCAGTAATAATAGGCAGAAGTCTGACTGACTTGGAAATAGGCGATACCACAAAAGATGTCTACGGAATCTCCTTTGATATAGGTACAACTACCATTGCAGGCAGTCTCGTTAATCTGAACAATGGAAAGGAGCTGTCAAGCGCCTCTGACCTGAATTTTCAGTCAGGTTTTGGCAAGGATTTAAAAACAAGGATTACCTCAATATTAAAAAACCCAGAGGATGGTTTAAAGGAGCTGCAGGATGCGCTGATAGCAAGGATCAACGGCATAATAACAGAGCTTGTTGCAAAAAAGAGGATAGGCAGGGAAAGTATCTATGAAATGGCAGCAGCAGGCAATTCAGTAATGCAGCACATCTTCCTTGGAATAAATCCGCTGTCACTTGTATCAGCTACACATCATCCTGTTATAAAAAGGGGCATAGATGCTGACGCCTCCATGCTGGGTATAAATATCAATAAGATGGCAAAGGTTTATGTAATGCCGGCCATATCCGGCTTTGTTGGCGGCGATGCAATTGCGCTGATTCTAAGCACAGCAATGAATATAGATAACAATATTAAACTTGCTGTCAGCATGGGTGCAAACGGCATTATAATACTCGGCTCAAAAGACAGAATCCTTGTATATTCAACATCAGCATCATCTGCATTTGACGGTGTGCACATAAGCCATGGTATGCCAGCGTCAGAGGGCGCAATTTCTGATGTTATATTTAGTCACAAGCATAAAAAGATTAAAGATATTGAGTTAAAGGTAATCAATAATACAGAGCCTGAAGGCATTACAGGCGGGGCGCTGGTTGCGCTTATCTCAGAATTAAGAAGACTCGGCATAATTGAAAAAAACGGAAAGATAAAATCTAAAGAAGAACTTAAAAACAGCCTTGATAATGCAATCTTAAACAGGCTCAGCAGCGATAAAGACGGCAATACATTTACTATTTATAGCGAAAAAAGAAAGAAGGTGTCTTTAACGCAAAAAGATGTTAAAGAATTTCAGCTTGCAAAAGCAGCAATAAGGGCAGCAATAGAGATTATGAAAAAGATATTAAAGATTACTGATGATGAAATCTCAGAGGTATATCTTTCAGGCGCTTACGGCAATGTATTTATTCCAGAGAAAACTGTTGAAGCAGGAATCTTTCCGGAAGATTATTCAGACAAGATAGAATATATCGGCGATACCTCGTATATTGGCGCAAAGATGGCCTTGCTTTCAAAGGATGTAAGGGCAGAGGCAGAGATCATTTCAAATTCAGTAGAATACCTTGACCTTGCAAGCAGGGAAGACTTTCAGGATGAATTTTCGAATTGGTTGAATTTTATATAAATCAGGAGGAGAAGCAGACATGATTAAATTAGCATTAATAAGTGTATCAAACAAAGAGGGGATTATTGATTTTGCAAAAGGACTGAATGAGTTTGGCGTTAAGATACTTTCAACAGGCGGCACTGCAAAGTCTTTAAGGGATGCAGGGATACCTGTTACTGATGTTTCTGAGCATACTGGATTTCCAGAGATGCTTGACGGCAGGGTAAAGACGCTTCATCCAAAGATACACGGCGGTCTGCTCGGCAAGAGGGATAACCCTGAACATGTTAAAAAGATGCAGGAGCACAATATTGAACCGATAGATATGGTTGTAGTAAATCTTTATCCATTTGAGGCAACGATTGCAAAGCCGAACTGCACATTTGAGGATGCGATTGAGAATATAGATATAGGCGGCCCCACAATGCTGCGCTCTGCTGCAAAGAATTTTAAGGATGTTGCAGTTGTTGTAGACCCGCTTGATTATAAAAAACTCCTTGATGAGATGAAAAAGAAGAATGGGGAGCTTACAGAGGATACAAAATTTGAGCTTGCAAAAAAGGTATTCCTGCATACAGCAAGGTATGACAGCGTAATATCCAATTACCTTGAAAAGAGCGATAAAGAGCCTGTAAGATTTCCCGGCATCCTTACAATGCAATTTGAAAAGGTGCAGAATCTGCGCTACGGCGAAAATCCTCACCAGCAGGGAGCCTTTTACAGGGAGTTTAATATTCATGAGCCTTCTGTTTCAAGGGCAAGGCAGCTTCAGGGCAAGGAGATGTCCTTTAATAACTTTCTTGATGCAAACTCTGCTTTGGAGCTATCAAAGGAATATAATGAGCCTGCTGTTGTAATTGTGAAGCATAACAATCCATGCGGTGTTGCAACTGGAGAGCCTTTGGTGAAGGCATATAAAATTGCCCGTGATGCTGACCCTGTATCTGCCTTTGGCGGCGTGCTTGCCTTTAACAGAAGGGTTGACAGCAAGACTGCTAAGGAGATAGTCTCTACATTTGTAGAGGTTGTTATAGCGCCGGATTTTGATGAGGACGCGCTTGAGGAATTTAAAAAGAAAAAGGACATCAGGCTACTTGATGCCGGGCCGACTGTAAAAGGAGAACCTGAGGGTATGGATATGAAGAAGATTGTCGGCGGACTGATATTTCAGGATAGGGACCTTGGCAGAATAAATGATATCAAGGGGCTGAAGGTGGCAACAAAAAGAAAGCCTACTGAGAAGGAATGGAAGGCGCTATCCTTTGCATGGAAGGTGTGCAAGCATGTAAAGTCAAATGCAATAGTCTTTGCAAAGGAGAACTGCACACTCGGCATCGGCGCTGGCCAGATGAGCCGTGTTGATTCAGTAAAGATTGCAATAATGAAGGCGAACAAGTCTTTAAAGGGTTCAGCGCTTGCATCAGACGCCTTTTTTCCTTTTGCAGACGGCATAAAGGCTGCTGCAAAGGCAGGTGTAAAGGCGATAATCCAGCCCGGCGGCTCAATTCGTGATGACGAGGTAATTGCTGCAGCAGACAAGCACAAGATTGCAATGGTGTTTACAGGCATGAGGCACTTCAGGCACTAAACAACAACATTTTTGGAGAATTTAAATAAAAAATTATGACAATTATCAGGTTTATTCATCTTCTTTCTTTGGTTATCTGGATAGGAGGCATGACATTCTTTTCATTTATTGCAGCGCCGAGCATCTTTAAGGCGCTGCCGAAGGAAGCAGCCGGGGATGTGGTTGGAGACATCTTTCCAAAGTATTGGCTGATGGGCTATATATGCAGCATTACATCCCTTGCAACTTTAATTATACTATCTTACATGGAGAGAAGCTATTCTCTGGCAAGGGTAAGCCTTTTGGTCTTAATGATGGCATTATCCTTTTATTCAGGCCTTGTTGTCGGTTCAAAGGCAAGGGAGGTCAAGTCCCAGATTCGCATGGCAGATGATGCATCAAAAAAAGAAACACTCAAGTCCGAATTTAACATCCTTCACAAGAGGTCTACCATTCTTAATGTTTCCATCCTGATTTTAGGGCTGGCAGTTATATTTTTGACAGCATATAAACGAGAGCTTTAGCAGGTTTCCGAGACAATGCCATGTTATACAATTAGGATTATATCAATTTCTCATAATGGCAAAAAAAAATATGGGTTATCTTTATTTGCCTTGACTTATTAGTAACAAATAAGTTACTATTTTCAATGAGATGACAAAACTCAAAATACTTGAGTTTCTGGTAAATGGCAAGTCTGTTTTTAGGCGATGGTTTGATGGTCTGGATGCGCATGCTGCTGCGAAGGTTACCACTGCATTATACAGGCTTGAAGAAGGTAACTTTTCAAATGTTAAACCTGTTGGCAAGGGCGTTTCAGAGTATAAAATTGATTTTGGAGGTGGGTATCGTATTTATTTTGGACAAGACGGTAAGGAGCTCATCATCTTGCTGATAGGCGGAACAAAAAAGACTCAGGGTAAAGATATTTCAATAGCTCAGGAATATTGGGAACTGTATAAATCAATAAAAAGAAAAAAACAGTAAGGAGATATGATTATGCCTGTTACTCGTGATTTCAGGGAGACAATAATAAAAAGGGCTGTCAATGACCATAAATTTCGCAAAAGGATGCTTGAAGAGGCTATAAACGAATTCCTTGAAGGAAATATGGGCATAGGAAAAAAACTGCTTAGGGACTATATTAACGCTACTATTACCTTTCAGCAGTTAGGCAAGGAGCTTAATAAATCAAGCAAAAGCATCCATCGTATGCTGGGCCCCAACGGCAATCCCCGCCTTGAAAGTATTTTGGGAATCATAAAAATACTACAGACGCATGAAAAGGTGAAACTGAGGGCTAAGATTGTTCAGCGAGCTGCTTAGAGAGGATAGCCGGCTTACTGCGTTATTAAATTATGATTACATCAATTTGCCTGCGATGATAGAGCTATTTATAAGGCTCATGCAGAGCTTAATATAAAGGGATTGCGGATTATCGTGATTTGCAAATAGAGGTTATTGCTGAACCGCAATTATCTTGACTTAGAACCCCTGTTTGGTTATCATTTAAATCAGGTGAGAAATAGCAGGCTGCTAACAATCGGTGAGGTAAATAAATGCGAATAACTGATGATTTATCAAAGAAACTATCTGAAAAGATTGAAGGGCTTCCAGAGGACAATATTAAGGAGGTAATAGATTTTATAGAATTTCTTAAGGCTAAAAAACTAAAAGTAAAAAAAGGCACTCCTGAGATAATATTGAAGCATACAGGTGTATGGAGATTTGAAAAAGGAGAGCTTGATAATATATTAGAAGAGATACAGAAGCAGCGGGAAATAGAGGAATAGCTTGGACTATCTATTAGATACAAATCATGCCAGCAGGCTGCTGGAAGGAAACAACTCTATTTCTGCAAAGATAAATGCTTTTAAAAATAGCGGTTCAGGGTTTGGGATATCAATAAGCATTCTTGGCGAATTATTTTTTGCAGTCTATGCAAGCAGGAGGAAGGACGAAAACCTGCATCAGCTAAAAGACTTCTTAGACGATGTAATCATATGGGACTATGATATTCCTGCTGCAGAAGAATTTGGGAAAATCCAGGCTGAACAAAAAGCAAAAGGCAAACCCATTCCTTCAATTGATGCCCAGATTGCAGCGGTTGCAAGAATTCACAACCTTATAATCCTAACAGCAGATGAGCACTTTGATTTTGTAGATGGTATAAAGGCGGAAAATTGGTTATAAACTGCTATGTGTTTTAAATAACTCCCTGTTATAACTTTTTTTGAATTCTACTGCAAAAGATAAAAACTAATTTACCTTCACAGAAAGACCCCGCTCATTTTACAAGACAAATTATAAAAAGTCTTGACAATACTATGTTATACAATTAGGATTATATCAATTTCCTGCAATGATGAGGCTGTTTATGAGGCTCATGCGGGGCTTAATATAAAGGGATTGCAGATTATTGTGATTTACAAATAGCGATTATTAAGGAGCGGGGGGAGAAACTGATATTTCAAGGATAGACCTTCTTTCTTCTCTTTCCCAGTTTCAATGGGCGACACTGTATTGTACTGTACTTTTGATAAAGCAATGTAAAGAAATTTTTGAGTTATTTTATCTGCTTTTGCCAAGAAAGCCACAGAAGACCTTGACAAACTACTCTTTTCATTTTAATATTCAGTCATATTTATTACAGTAGTGTAAAAAAGAGTGTTATGCCTATAATCATGAAAAAAGAAATTGCATTTTCATTTTCGATAACTGAGCAAGAATATAAGCATTTTTTTGACAAGCATTACTCAACCTACCGAATAATACGCTATCGCCCATATTATGGCATGGTGATGATTTTATATGGCCTTTTTTCTTTCGTTCAAGAATTCCACAATGAAATTCTAAGCATTTTATTTATCGTGTTTGGTCTATATTTCCTATTATCAAAGAAAGTTTTTATTTATAAAGCAATGAAGACTTACAGGACAAACCCCAAGTATGGTGAAAATATAAGCGTTAAGATCACAGATGAATCAATTGAAGGACATGGTGAGGGTTTTGATCTCAAACAATGTTGGGACAGATTTATTGTATATAGCGAATTTAGTGAAGGGCTCATGATTTATGCACAGAGGAACCTTTTTTATATAATGCCAAAAAAAGTTCTTGATAAAGAAGATATAGAATTTATTAAACAAATTTTTGAGAAAAATAATTTAAAAGAAATTAAGGCGTAACCAGTCGCTCAAGAGGGATACGGCAAACGGCGCCGCGCTGCTTACTGAGGCGTTGAGGCTACAAAAAAATGCAATACTGGCAAGCCTGACTATGGTATATACAATATTATGATTGAAATAACAAACACACTTGATATTGTTCGCAAGTCTGTGAACGGCAGCAGTTGTAGGCTTGAACGTTCAAAGATTGGCCAGTTTCTAACGCCTGCAAAGATTGCAAGGTTTATGGCATCGTTGTTTGAGCGGCAGAGAAAGCACGTCCGAATTCTGGATGCTGGCGCAGGGACCGGAAGCCTGTTTGCCGCATGTGTGGAGGCTATGGTTTTAAGGAAGCGCCCCCCCTTTTCAATTAATGTTGTCGCATACGAAAACGACCAGAAGATATTGCCATACTTGAAAGAAACAATAGAGTGGTGCGGAGCAACCTGCCGGAGGGCAGGTATTTTCTTTAAAGGGGAGATACGGGAGGAGGACTTTATTGCGGCTGCCATTGCGCAGTCGGACGAAGGCCTGTTTGCTATTCATGGCGAGCGATTTACTCATGCAATACTCAACCCCCCTTACAAGAAGATCAGCGGGGAATCGGAAACTCGCCGACTGCTCAATGCAGCAGGGCTTGAGGTATCCAACCTCTATGCAGCATTTGTATGGCTATCAGCTAAATTGCTGGAACCCGGCGGAGAATTGGTGGCAATTACGCCCCGAAGTTTCTGTAATGGCCCCTACTTCCGCCGGTTTAGAATGGATCTCCTGAAAATGATGAGCCTGCATCGTATTCACGTGTTTGAGTCTCGGAAGAAGGCATTTGGAGATGATGAAGTCCTTCAGGAAAATGTAATCTATCATATGGTTCGGGACGAACGAAAACCAGAGCGTTTAATAATCTCATCGTCCGAGGGCGCAGACTTTGACAAATCAATGAGCCACTCCGTTCCCTACAATATCGTAATTTCACCAGGCGATCGCGATGCCTTCATTCATTTTATACTGAACGATACCGATAACCGAGTAATGAAAAAAAATGAAGCATTTGCAACCACGCTTGTCAAACTCGGAATTAACATCTCTACAGGGAGAGTCGTAGATTTTCGCGCACGGGAATACCTTCGTCCTCTGCCGGAAGAGGGAACCGCTCCACTCATACATCCCTGCCATTTTGTGTCTGGCTTTGTGAGTTGGCCTGCGGAATTAGGAAAAAAACCAAATGCGATTGTAGTCTCGCCACTGACAAGGGATTTACTATTGCCAGCGGGATATTATGTCCTGACAAGACGTTTCTCGGCAAAAGAAGAACCGCGACGTGTAGTAGCTGCGATATATGATCCCAAGAGGGTTGAAGCTGAGCTTGTTGGATTTGAGAACCATCTGAATTATTTCCATGCAAAGGGTAAGGGGTTATCGGCGAATTTAGCAAAAGGTTTGGCCTTATATCTAAATTCTTCGCTCTTTGATCAATACTTCCGTCTTTTCAGCGGACATACGCAGGTCAATGCCACAGACCTTAAAAAGATGCGTTATCCTACTTATGAGCAGTTGCTAAGGCTCGGTGCGCATATAAAACATCAAATGCCTGATCAGGCAACAGTAGACGAGATATTGAGAAAGGAATGTGATGCCGATGGCTAAAAAAATCGACACAAAGAAGGCCGAAAGAAAAATTAAGGAAGCAATAAAGATATTGGAAACGCTCGGCTTCCCTCGGCAGCAGATGAATGAACGTTCAGCATTGACACTCCTTTCGCTCTTGAACCTAAAACCTGCCGATGCGTGGGAGACCGCAAGTGACCCATTAATAGGCATCACACCCATGATGGAGTTCTTTGCTGTGCATTATAGTAAGCGATACGCGCCAAATACCAGGGAGACAGTACGCCGCCAGACGGTTCATCAATTTGCACAAGCGGGAATGATTGTGCCTAATCCTGATATGCCTTCCAGACCGACAAATAGCCCAAAGGCGGTCTACCAGATCGAGCCATCCGCATTGAAACTGCTTCGGAAGTTTGGGAAGCCAAGCTGGAGTAGCCATTTACGCGAGTATCTGCATACGGTCGAGACATTGAAGAAACTTTATGCGCGAGCGCGCGATATGCGTCGGATTCCTGTTAATCTATTGAATGGACAAGAGATTAGGCTTTCACCGGGTGGACAGAATGTATTGGTAAAGAAGATCATCGATGATTTCTGCCCGCTTTTTACCCCAGGTGGGCGTGTGATATACGTGGGCGACACGGAGACAAAATGGGCTTATCTTGATTCCACTGCGCTTAAGGAGTTGGGCATCAATATTGAAGAACATGGAAAGATGCCGGATGTTGTAGTGCATCACGTTGAGAAAAACTGGCTTGTTTTGATTGAAGCGGTCACGAGCCATGGTCCTGTAAACCCAAAGCGTAGGCAGGAGTTGAAGAAGCTGTTTGCTGGATCAAAGGCTGGCATTGTGTATGTGACAGCCTTTTTGGATAGAAGAACTATGATGAAACACCTTGATGAAATTTCTTGGGAAACTGAAGTCTGGATTGCAGAGACTCCGACACACCTGATCCATTTCAACGGCGAACGATTCCTTGGCCCATATAAGGATTAGGGAAAGTCAGCAGGGTTAGCCCGTACACCCAGTACAAAGTCTGCTTCAAGAAAGAGATAAGAGTGTCAGACCTGCCTATTGATATTTGCAAAATAATGCAAAACAAAGTATGCCCTTTAATGGTAAAATAATGATGGAGTTAAAAGGCAGAATGACTACTGGGAAAGAACCAGAGTCGTGCCTACTCATCACCCAGCCTTTAGTCGCTGCAAAAAAAATATTTCATCTTTCCTCTTATAAATCACTTTGGTTATACTGGTCAGGGCTTTCTAACAAGGTAAATTACAAAAAACCTTGACAATATAATGTTATACAATTAGGATTGTATCAATTTTATAACAAAGAAAGGTTTTTAAGGGTATAAGAAAATGAATGTCTTAGTAATCGGCAGTGGGGGAAGGGAGCATGCGCTGGTGTGGAAGATGCGCCAGAGCAAGAAGGTCAAAAAGCTCTATTGCGCAACCGGCAATGCCGGGATTGCACAAGAGGCAGAGTGTGTAAATATTCAACCGGATAATATTGATGCACTGCTTGCCTTTGCAAAGGAAAAAAAGATTGACTTAACAGTTGTAGGGCCTGAACTGCCATTATCGCTTGGTATTGTAGATAAATTTGAACAGGCTGGACTTAGGGTCTTTGGTCCAACAGCATCCGCAGCAAGGCTTGAATACAGCAAGGCCTTTGCAAAAGAGATGATGGCAAAGTGCAATATCCCGACTGCTGCTTTTAAAACCTTTACATCCTCAGATGAGGCGAAGGAATATATCAAAGAGAAAGGCGTGCCTTTGGTAATCAAGGCAGACGGCCTTGCTGCTGGCAAGGGTGTTGTTGTTGCAGAATCAGTTGATGAGGCAATTAATGCAATTGTGGATATGATGGATAAGAGAATCTTTGGAGACGCAGGAAAAAAGGTTGTAATTGAAGATTGTTTAAAAGGCGAAGAGGCATCTTTTATGGTGTTCACTGATGGAACCACTATTGTCCCAATGGTTAGCGCACAGGATCACAAAAGGGTGTTTGATAATGATAAAGGCCCTAACACTGGCGGAATGGGAGCATATTCTCCAGCTCCAGTGGTATCAGAATCTCTGGCCAAAAAAGTGATTGATAAGGTTTTTAAACCATTGCTTAATGGCCTTAAAAAAGAAGGTATAATCTACAAAGGTGTGCTTTATGCAGGCCTGATGATTGATGATAATCAACTGAATGTGCTTGAATTCAACTGCCGTTTTGGAGACCCAGAAGCTCAGCCTATACTTTTCAGATTAAAAAATGATATTATAGAGATAATGGAAGCAATAATAGATAATAGATTGTCTGATATTGATGTTGAATGGAAGAAGGAGGCAGCAGTCTGCGTTGTGATTGCATCAAAGGGTTATCCTGCAAATTATGAGAAGGGCAAGGTTATTAATGGAATTGATAAGGCAGAAGAAATAAAAGATGTTAAGGTATTTCATTCAGGCACAGCAAAAAAGGATAATAATATAGTTACTGCTGGCGGTAGGGTGCTTGGCGTTACTGCATCTGGCATTGATATTAATGAGGCAGTGAAGACTGCGTATAAGGCAATAGAAAAGATTAAGTTTGAAGGGATGCACTATAGAAAGGATATTGCATCAAAAGCGTTGTCATTAGTTTATAAGGATATAGTATGATTACACCGATTTCAAGAATCAGATTACATAGATTTGGACAGAAGGATTAGTTTTTAATCTGTGTAATCTTTTTTTCAGAATCTGTGTAATCAATTTTTTTATAGGAGAAAAAATGAAAATAATGGAAGATAAACCGCTTGTAGGGATTGTAATGGGAAGCAGCTCTG
>ERZ1292623.2735-Hain-H51-01um-R1-2735-length-15515-cov-6_pt1 | contig 15515 bp, 13 predicted proteins | sample MGYA00564398_ERZ1292623 | MGnify/ENA primary metagenome ERZ1292623 (study PRJEB36523, sample SAMEA6512633) | groundwater metagenome | collected 2019-01-07 | study: AquaDiva: Metagenomics assemblies of 32 groundwater samples | reverse complement strand
CTCCAGCAGCAAGTTCTTGTGCTCTTGCAGCAGCTAATTCAGATTTTGACTGCTCAACTCTAAGTGAGTCTCGTTCGATAGAATCGTAGAAACTCCGCACCCTATTGGTGCGGGGTTTTCGTTCACGCAGGTTTTCCCCAAGGGGCTTTATTTTTTGAAAAATAAGGCTAAGTCTGGCACTTTTTGACCCCTATTGACACTATTTGATGATTAGATTATCATAGAGGTATAACAAACATACCCATTTTCCGTTTTGTAGATGCGCCAGGTGGGAATAGAATTTTCTTATCTGGCGCATCGAATGTATAGAGCATGACAGAAATAAAACCAAAAGAATTATATACAACCAAAGAAACTCAAGATTTTTTGAAGATAAGTTCAAGCACCATGAAAAGGATGATCAAAAACGGCATTATCGAAGCCCATAGGGTGGGCGGGGCTTGGCGCATTTGGGGAGACGACATTTTACTATTGGTCTCGCCTCGCTTGGAGAAAAGGGTGTACGGGATATATAAAAAAGTAAAAGACAAAACCAGAGAAACCATTGAAAAGTGGTAAAACGTATGGCTTCTATCGGAATCCTTGGATACGGAGAAATAGGGAAGGCTATCGCGAGGTTTTACAAAAAACCAAACATAAAAGACCTTACGCGAGACGACAGCTTAAGGGGAGTAGACGTATTACATATCTGCATTCCCTGGAGTTCGAAGTTTGCCGATATTGTTGCGCGAGAGATCAAAGAAGCAAAGCCCTTGCTCACGATTATTCACTCTACCGTAGCACCAGGAACCACGAAGCATATTATTCAAAAGCTGCCCAAAGAGCTGCACCGAGTTGTTCATAGTCCCGTACGAGGTATGCATCCTCATTTAGAGGAGAGCATGAAGACTTTTGTGAAATATATTGGAGCTGAAGATAGGAAGGCGGGGGAGTGGGCGAAAAAGTATTTTGCGACGTTGGGCGTGAAAACAAAAGTTTTTACGCCGGCCGCGACCACTGAACTCGGCAAATTGTTGGATACTACGTATTACGGATTGGTTATTGCCTGGCACGGGGAGATGGCAAAGATGTGCGACAAACTGGGAGTTGATTTTGGACAGGCGGTGACGGATTTAAACAAAACGTACAACGAAGGGTATACAAAACTGGGAATGCCGCACGTCGTGCGCCCGGTGCTGTATCCTCCAAAGCAAGGAATCGGCGGCCATTGCATTATCCCAAACGCTAAAATCCTCAAAGACCTTTTCCAAAGTACTGCGCTTGATTTGGTGGTGCAGTACGCGCCGAAAAAGCAAAAGAAATAGTTTGTATGGATTCTATGCAGGAAAAAATCTTAGTAACAGGAGGAGGGGGTTTCATTGGACACCACCTCGTTCGATTTCTAAAAAGCAAAGGATATTGGGTAAGAGGGGTTGATATAAAATATCCTGAATATTCGGCAAAAGACGAAGCCGATGAGTTTTTGTTGCTTGACTTGAGGGATTTTGATAATTGCTTGAAAGCAACCGAAGGAATAGACAAGGTGTATACTCTGGCGGCCGATATGGGCGGGATAGGCTTTATTACCATGGTGAAGGCGGATGTCGTGCGAAACAATCTTTTGATCAACGTCAACATGGCAGAGGCCTGCAGACAGAATAGGGTAAAGCGGTTGTTCTTCAGTTCTTCTGCGTGCGCGTACGCAAAGTATAAACAGGAAGATGCAAATATTCCGCCCTTGAAAGAGTCGGATGCCTATCCGGCAGACCCTGAAGATGGATATGGCTGGGAAAAGTTGATGTCCGAAAGAATGTACACAAACTTCTCAGAAGACCACGGATTGGAAGTTCGAATTGCCCGCTATCATAACGTGTTCGGGCCCGAAGGAACGTACGACGGAGGGAGAGAAAAAGCTCCCGCAGCTCTCGCGCGTAAGGTGGCTGTCGCGCCAGATGGCGGAGAAATTGAAGTATGGGGCGATGGGAACCAAACCAGGTCATTTCTGTATGTGGATGACTGCGTGAAGGGAACGTACGCGCTCATGGAATCTGATTGGAAAGAGCCTCTCAATATTGGTTCTGACAGGCTGGTTACCATAGATGGGTTGGCTGATATGATAATAAGAATTTCTGGAAAGCGCCTCATAAAGAAACACAATCTTGCAGCCCCCCAAGGGGTGAGAGGACGAAACTCCGATAATACGTTGTGCAAGCAGGTACTGGGCTGGGAGCCAAAAGTTTCTTTGGAAGAGGGTTTGGAGAAAACGTATCGATGGATTGAAGAACAGGTTGCGAAGAAAAGTCCTCAATACACGAATCAAAAGAAAGATAAAGTGGCACTCATTACCGGAATCGCGGGGCAAGATGGTTCCTATCTCGCGGAGCTGCTTTTGAGTAAAGGGTATGAAGTATATGGAATGATTCGATGGGACAGCGTGTTTCTCACGGAAAGAATCGACCATATCTATAAAGACCCGCATCAGGAGGGTGTAAAGATGTTTTTGGAGCACGGCGATCTTTTAGATTCCGGCAACATCACGGGTTTGGTGCAGAGAATCAAGCCAGATGAAATTTATCACTTAGGTGCGATGTCTCATGTGCGGGTGTCCTTTGATATGCCAGAGTATACTGCGAACGCTGATGGCTTAGGTACACTGCGCATCGTAGAGGCGATTAAGAACTCCGGATTGCCTATAAAATTCTACAATGCTTCAAGTTCTGAACAATTTGGGAGTACTCTTCCGCCCCAGAACGAAAACAGCATGTTTCATCCAAGAAGTCCTTATGCATGCGCGAAAGTATTTGCTCACCATACGACGCAGCTTGCGCGAGAAGCATACGGAACATTTGCGTGCAATGGCATTTTGTATAATCACGAAAGCCCAAGAAGGGGGCCAACGTTTGTTACCAGAAAGATTACTCGCGCGGTTGCCCGAATAAAGGCGGGGCTTGATACAAAACTTTATTTGGGAAATCTGGATGCCAAGCGAGACTGGGGTTTTGCTCCCGAATACGTGGAGGTAATGTATCTGATGCTTCAGCAGGATACACCGGACGATTACGTAGTATCCACAGGAGAATCCCATTCAGTGAGAGAATTTTTGGAGGGTGCATTTTCCTACGCTGGCCTGGGAGATTGGAAAAACTACGTCAAGATTGACCCTATATATTTCCGCCCCGCTGACGTAGAAGACTTACGGGGAGATGCAAGGAAAGCGAGAGAGAAGTTGGGGTGGAGCCCGAAGGTTGCATTCGAGGATTTGGTAAAAATCATGGTCGACGCCGACTTAAGAAAAGTAGGACTCCAGCCGCCGGGAGAAGGCGATAAAATCTTGCGAGAAAAGTTTCCTGACCGCTGGTGGAAAGTTGATTAAATTTCGATATGCTTTCAAGCGTTCAGAATCTTTTATTTCGAAATCTCAATGTCAAGCAAACTCTTGTGAAGAATACGTTCTGGCTTGGCTTGAGTACGGCTTTCACGAAGCTTTTATTTCTGGTGTTGACCATTTATGCCACGCGGATGCTGGGAGTTGAAGGCTTTGGTCAATTTAGCTTTGCCCTGGCGTTTGTTTCCCTCTTTGTGGTTTTTTCAAATATGGGCGTTTCATCCATGATCGTTCGCGAGTTTGCCCACGAAAAGGAACAGCCAAAACAGTTCTACTCTCTTATTTCTTTAAGAATAGTGCTGGTGTTGGGTACGCTTCTTTTGATGGGAATCGGTTCGTTCTTTGTAGTTCAAACACCAGATGTACAAATGATCATTGTCGTGCTTGCATTGTTTGTGTTAACGAACAGCATCATTGATGTTTTTTACTCATTCTTCCATGCGCGCCAAAAAATGGAGTACGAAGCTTGGTTTGAAGCTGTGCAAGCATCAGCGATCTTTGGGATAGGCCTCTTCATGCTGTTCAGATTTTCTTCTCCTCTTTACCTTAGCTATAGCTATGTTTTTTCCGCTTTGCTCACTTTGGTTTTGGTACTCTTCTTTTTCCACTGGAAAGTACTTCCACTCGCCATACATTGGGACCTTGGAGTATGGAGGAAGTTTTTGAAAATCTCCTGGCCCTTAGCTTTCATGGGAATGTTCGGCGCGATCTACAGTTACACCGATTCAGTAATGTTAGGCTCCTTTGGAATGGTAAAAGAAACAGGGTGGTACAACGCAGCCTTTCGAATCGTAATGGTAAGTTTAGTGCCAGCAGGGTTCATTGGGGCGAGCTTTTATCCGGTTTTAAGCAGATTCTTTGCGGAATCGAGAGAAAAGTTTCAAAAGGCATGGAATTATGAAATAGAAATTATGATTGCGCTTGCGATACCATTGGCGGTGGGTGGAATTGCTTTGGGAGGAAAGATCATTGAATCTTTCTATCCGATCGATTTTACGCCTTCTGTACTCGCTTTTCAGATTTTGATTGTCTCTGCAGGACTTATGTTCCTGTATCGGCCTTTGTACGACGCTATGATTGTGTTGGACCAGCAGAAAAAAGCCTTCTGGATTACGATGGCAGGAGCTATGGTCAATGTAGTTTTGAATTTCATTCTTATTCCCAAATACAGCTTGTACGGGGCAGCTTCAGCCACCGTTTTCACGCATTTCGTAACGCTGGTCGCAATACTGCTCTTTCTTAAGAAATCCATGTTTCTTCAATTTCCGCTGGTGAAAATCGGTCTAACCTTTGCTGCTGCCTCGGCAGCTGCCGCGGCAATGTACGGGGTGATCACTTATCCCTTATTTCACAATATCCATATTCTCTTTTTGGTTTCAGGCGGGGCCGCTGCGTATTTCTTCGTGTTTCTTCTTCTTCGAAAGTATGTAGTATTGAGATACTCGAAACAAAATTAAAAAGGCGAAGATAAAAATAATCCTCAAGAAAAAATATGGAAAACCCCATACAGCCAAGTAAATATACGGGGAACGAAGCTAAGTACCTGAAAGAGGTTTTGGAAAGGGGAGTGGGAGCAGAGGATCTTGGTGCTTACAACAAAAGGTTTGAACAGGCCTTCGCAGAAAAATTTGGTGTAAAATACGCTATTGCCCATAACTCTGGAACCTCAGCTTTACACAGCTGTCTGATGGCAGCAGGCGTGGGTCAGGGGGATGAAGTAATAAGTCCAGCTTTGACCGTTGTGATGAATACTTTTGCTACACTCTACCAAGGAGCAGTTCCAGTTTACGCTGATGTAGATCCGAAAACCTTTCTTATCGACCCAAGAGATATTGAAAAGAAAATAACCCCAAAGACGAAAGCTATATTCACTGTTTCTTTGTACGGTCTTTCGCCTGACATGGATCCCATTATGGAGCTGGCAAGAAAGCACAATTTGGTTGTCATAGAAGACAACGCCCAGTGCTATTTTGGGAAATATAAAGGGAGACTTGCTGGGACCTTGGGGCACATGGCTATTTTTAGTCTTGAAAAATCAAAACATCTTTCTGTTTCAGAGGGGGGTATAGTTATTACAAACGATGAAAATATGGCAGATCGCGTCAGAAAGTTTTCAGGTCTTGGATACTGGAATTTAAGCGCGAGCGAAGGAAGCGCAAGAGCCAACAAAGAAGCTCTTCAAGATCCCAGCTACAAACGGCACGATACGCTAGGGTTTAATTACCGAATGTCAGAGCCTGTAGCCGCCCTTGCCTTGGCTCAAACAGAAAGAGTGGAGGAGATTGTGTCCAGGCGCCAGCAGATTGCCTCAATGTATGCAAGAGCAATTGAGGGATGTAGCTGGTTGATAGCACAAGAGGTGCCGGATGGCTACACCCACGCTTACTGGACTTATGTTGCGAAATATGAGGGAGAGGAACAGATCGGCGTTACGTGGAAAGATTTCTACAATGCCTACAAGGAAATGGGGGGAGACGGGTTTTATGCTGCTTGGTCTATACCTTATTTGGAGCCTGTCATTGCAGAAAAAAAATATATGGATTCTGGTTCCGTATATCATGGGGCTACATTTAAGTACGAGAAGGGTTACTGTCCTATAGCAGAAGAAATACAGCAAAAAGCAATGCAGTTTAAAACCAATTACACGGATTTGGAGTTAGCGAAAAGGAAAGCTGAGGCATTAAAGAAAACTATCGATAAATATGGTAATTGATAGAATAGAAAACTCCCACCTTTATTTTGGGTTAGCGAAACAGGTCAGTAGGGGACTTTCTTTTTTGCGCGAAACAAATTTTTCTGACATGCGGCCTAGCAGATACGAACTAGAAGGTTCTGATCTATATGCAGTAGTAGATGTTTATGAGACAAAAGCACCCGAAGAAAAACCGTGGGAGTCGCACAAGCAATATGCGGATATCCATTTTGTCGTAAAGGGTCAGGAATTAATCGGCTATAGCCTATATCACCAGGTGAAAGTATTGCAGGAATACGATCCAAAAACAGATTCCTCCTTGTTCGAAGGGCAGGGGGATTATTTTCCTTTGCGGGAAGGAAGCTTCGTCGTTTTCTGGCCGGGAGAGTTGCACAAACCCGGAATTTCCAGCAACCTAGCCGAGGTAAAAAAAGTAGTAGTGAAAGTAAGGGTATGAAACTTTTTGGGCCAAATAACCACAGTAAATACAGGGTTCAATGGGAAACTTTGCCCAAAAGCAAGCAAAAAGAGGTGGCAGCTCTTATCTCTTCCCATTATGGATTTGACGATGTGAAACAATCTTCTGTGGCTAAAGTACAGGAGTGGGCAAGAATGAGTAATAATTTCAGGGTTAGAGTAAAGTCGGAAGGAAAATGGTCAAACATTCTTTTCCGAAAGCACATTCAGCTTAAGGATAAAAAAAGTTTTGATGTTCTTGATAAGCTGTTTGGTTTTTTGCTGACAGAAGGGGTCCCGGTCCCTAGAATTGTCAGGACAAAAGATGGTAAAACAACGTTTCAAGAAGGGGATAGTTTTTATGTCATGTATGAATTTATTCCGGGGAACCATTATCGAGGCACCTTAAAAGAATTAAAAGATATAGCGCGCCAGACAGCTTTGCTACATTTGGCTTTACAAGAGACTCCTTTTGCAAGAGAGATTGCGGCTAAACGTCAGATTGTTGTTCCTTGGACCATGGAAGGATGGGATGCTATTTTTGAAGCAGCAAAGTTGAAAAGAGGTAAAATGGTTGATTTGGTTAAAGAAAGTAGAGATTTCATCCTGCAAGAAGCTCAAAAAATACAGAAAGGTTTTAAGAATGTTAGACCAACAAAAATGCAGCCTATTCACTGCGACCTCCATCCCCAGAACACTATTTTTTCCAAGAAGGAAAGATTGATAGCTTTTCTAGACTTTGAGGGAGTACGAATGGGAGAAGTTTGCCGGGATGCAGCAAACGCTTGCCATCGTTTTGTTCGGCAATTTGCTGTTTGCCAGGGCGGGGAATGGAGAAAAACCGTGCCTCAAGGATTGAAAATATTCATGAAAGAATATACGAAAGTTAGTCCTCTTAAAGAAGTGCGTTTATTCCCTTTGTATATTCAAGATGAGATTCTGCGCAAGCTTTTCCAGGATTTAAGCCGCTATTGCTTGGAGAATAACCAGAGACAGGTTGAGGGCGGGGAATTGGAAAAGAAACTTAACCTTTTGAAGGAGGCTTCAATACTCGAAGAATACTATGGAAAACTTAGAAGGTAAGTTAAAAAAAGTAAAACTGATTGTTTCTGATGTTGACGGCGTTTTAACAGACGGCAAGATTTATCTTTCCGAAAGGTGTGGGGAAATTAAAGTGTTTTCTGTCAAAGACGCCATTAGGATAGAGGTGGCCTTCAAAAGCGGCATTAAAGTGCTACTGATCACAGCTCGAAAAGGCTTTGGTGTAATGAGGAGAGCAGAAGAACTGGGAGCAGACATTATTTTCAAACAGGATTTGCAGCAGAAAAACCTTTCTTTGCTGACTGAAGTGAAAAGAAAATTTCATATTGAGCCAGAGGAGATTCTTTATGTCGGAGATGACTGGAACGATCTTTATTTAATGAAACAAGTTGGAGTATCTGCTACGCCAGCTAACGGTTCTGCAGAGAATAGGGAGATTGCAGATATTGTGACAGAGGTAAGGGGCGGGGAAGGCGTTGTGTCTGAACTTATTGAAAAGATTATGAGAGCACAAGGAACTTGGGAAGAATATTTCAAAGAATATCTTTTAAAGTTAATTCCTTAAACAATATGTCGGGAGATCAAAAATATATTTACGAATTATTTAATTTGGGCGAACGTGTTGCTGTCGTAACTGGTGGGATGGGGCGTTTTGGAACTGAAGATGCAAAAATTTTATTGAAGGCAAACGCCAGAGTTGCAATTTTTGATATAGCTGATGAACCGAATGAAGAGCTTGCGGGATTAGCAAAGGACAATCTACTACGATTCTATACCGTCGATGTTACGAAAGAGGAGCAAGTAAAAGAAGCGGTATCAAAGATCGAAAAAGAGTGGGACGCTCCAAGTATTCTTGTAAACAATGCGGGGTGGAGAGCGTCTCCTAACGAGGTATCACGCGCCAGCGTCCCCTTTCAAGAGTATCCGATGGATGTATGGGATGAGGTTTTCCGCATCAATACGACTGGAGCTGCTATCTGTGCAAAGGTAGTCGGAGGTCGTCTTATCGAAAGGAAGAAGCCGGGAGTGATAATTAATATCGCATCTCACTATGCGCTTGTGTCTCCTGATCAGCGTATCTATGCGTACCGGGAAGCAAAAGGGAAGGGTCGGTTTGTGAAGGATGCATCCTATAGCGCGTCAAAAGCAGCATTGATTGCCATGACGCGCGACCTAGCGACACAGTGGGCGCCATACGGCATTCGTGTTGTTGCGCTTGCGCCCGGAGGCGCGTTTAATTCAAAAAGCGATCAGGAATTTGTAGAGCAGTATAACTTGCGGGTGCCGCTTGGGAGAATGGCGCGAGTTGATGAGTATAACGCGGCTATTCTCTTCCTAGCATCGGACGCTTCCTCGTATATGACAGGGAGCACGCTTGTTATGGATGGAGGGTGGACCGCCTGGTAAAGAGGGGGAAATATCATGAGAGAAATTGTTATTGGCAATAGAAAGATAAACGAAAAATCTCCTGTGTACATTATTGCAGAAGTTGGCCTGAACCATCAGGGTGATGTTGGGCTTGCGAAAAAATTGATAGACATTGCGGTCCAAGCAGGAGCCGACTGCGTAAAATTCCAGAAGAGATCTTTGCAAAAGCTGTACAGGGAGGGCATTTTGGATCATCCAGAGGAGCAGGAACAGGGCGGCCAATACCTTATCCGGCACATTAAACAGTGCGAGTTAAGCAATGCGCAAATGGAGGAACTTTATTCTTATACTATAGGGAAAGGTATTCATTTTCTCTGTACTCCGTGGGATGAAGAAAGCCTCGAATTTTTGACTTCCCTTAATGTCGCAGCCTACAAAATTGGCTCTCCTGATATGAGTAACCTGAAACTCATACGAAAGGTACAGCAGACCGGCAAGCCCATGATTATTTCGACCGGCATGTCCTTTGTTTCGGAGATTGAACAGCTGGTGAGGTTTCTTTCAGAAATCAACGCCACCTACGCTCTTCTGCACTGCAACAGCACGTATCCTGCTTTCTGGCACGATATCAACCTCCGTTTTCTAAAAACGCTGCAGGAAAAGTACGATTGCCTGGTCGGATACTCGGGGCACGAAAGGGGAATCGCAGTGGCGCTCGCGGCGGTAGCGCTCGGCGCCAAAATAATCGAAAAGCATCTTACCACAGATCGGACATTGCCGGGTCCAGACCACAAAGCGAGCCTGGAGCCGGAAGAATTTAAGGAGTTGGTGCGTAACATTCGAGTTGTCGAAACAGCCCTCGGGGAGCCGGTCCGGTTTCTTTCGCGGGGAGAGTATCTGAACAGACAGCATCTTTCAAAAAGCTTGGTAGCTGGCAGGGATCTGGAGAAAGGAACCGTATTAACGTATGACGACATCGAGGTAAAGAGCCCAGGCAAGGGAACAAGCCCGCTCAAATTGAATAGTTTTGTAGGGAAAAAACTGATTCTTCGGGACGTGAAAAAAGATGACTACCTGCTCGAATCCGATATTGGAGAATACACTTTGGTTAAGAAAGCAGATTTGGGGATTAAGCATTCATGGGGAGTGGTGGCAAGGATGGATGACATCGACAGTTTGCTTCGATGCAACTCTGATTTCGTGGAAATGCATCTTACCACTGCCGATATTAAATTGAAGAGGCAGTATTCCAAAAGGTATAATCTCGATCTTGCAATTCATTTTGCAGAATACGATGAGGATTTTCTGGTTGATTTGGCAAATCCCGACAGCGAAATTCGGAGAAGGTCCGTTGAGTATGTAAATCAGTGTTTAGAATACGGGAGAAGTCTGAAACCGCTTTTCCGGAATGGAGATCAAAAGGTGAAATTCATCATTCACCCGGGCGGATTTAACATGAACAATTCGCTTGCAGACAAAAAGGAGGAGCTCGAAAGTAATTTGCATAACTCGCTCCAGAAGCTCAAGGCCGATGGTTTTGAGTTGCTTTTAGAAAATATGCCTCCGTTCCCCTGGTTTTTCGGAGGGCAATGGTTTGCAGGGTTCTGTATGGATTCCAAAGAAATAGCTGATTTTTCGAGGAGAACAGGATTCGGCATCGCTTTTGATACATCCCATGCGGCTCTTTATTGCAATCATGCAGGGAAAGATTTTGAGGAATATGTCCGGGAGATTTTGCCCGTTGTGCGATATGTCCAGATTGGAGATGCAGCCGGCCTGAACGGCGAAGGGCTTGGGATAGGGGATGGCACCGTGGATTTTCGCATGCTCTTGAACTATTTGGTGAAAACGAATTTGTGGATTTTGCCTGAAGTCTGGCAGGGACATAAGTTTTCCGGGGAGGGATTTTTGGTAGCAATGGAAAAATTAAAAGCAATACACCCTGATTTATGAAAGAACAAAAGGCTTTAATAACTGGAATCACTGGTCAGGATGGGTCGTATTTGGCGGAATTTCTGCTTGAAAAAGGATACGAAGTTTCCGGAACCATAAGAAAATCGGAGAATCTTTCCCGCAGCAACATTAGCCATATTTCTCATCGTTTGAAGCTCGTGTATGCTGACCTCGGAGATTCTCACTCGTTGCTCCAAGCGCTGAAAGATACGCGGCCCGATGAGATCTATAATTTGGCTTCCCAATCAGTGCCTGCGACCTCGTTTCGAGAACCGATCGACACTGCGGAAATTACAGGTATCGGTCCTCATAGGCTCTTGGAAGCAATGAGAGAAGTCTGCCCAAAGGCAAAATTCTACCAGGCCTCAACGGCTGAAATGTTTGGGTGGGTTGGAGAGGTTCCGCAGTCAGAAGAGACTCCATTTCACCCCGCAAATCCTTATGCGGCAGCAAAACTCTATGCGCACCACATAGCGAAAATTTACCGAAAAAGCTACGGAATGTTTATTGCCTGTGGGATACTGTATAACCACAGTTCACCAAGACGCAGCCTCAATTTTGTCGAGCAGAAAATAGCCTATGCGGCAGCCTGCGCAAAATTGGGTATCGACACATCGGAACATTCCAATGAAGCAGGTGAACCGATTGTCAAAAACAGTAAAGTTGCAATGGGGAATCTCGAGCTTAAACGCGACTGGGGCTTTGCTCTTGATTATGTAGAATCCATGTGGCTTATGCTGCAGCAAACAGAACCCGATGATTATGTCATAGGAACTGGTGAGGCCCATACCATACGAGAGCTTTGCCAAGAAACTTTTCTGCATGTCGGACTTGATTGGGGAAAATATGTTGTAGTAGATAAACGTTTTTTCAGGCCCACCGAGACTGGGACGCTTATCGCTGATTACGCAAAGGCGAAGAAGATTCTTGGCTGGAAACCAAAAACGAGTTTTAAACAACTTGTAGCGATGCTGGTTGACGCAAACATAAGAAAGCTTACCAAGAGCGCGCATTGAAAGTGAATATGAAAAGGGCAATTTTTATCACGGTGAGAACCGGTTCAACGAGGTTGCCGAAAAAATGCCTGCTCGAGATTGCAGGGTTGACCACCATTCAGCACTTGATACGAAGGGTCAAAAAATCAAAGATGGCCAATGTGGTTGTTTTGTGCACCACGCACCTCGCGGAAGACGATGTTCTTGAAGAGATTGCGAAGAAAGAAAACATAGAGTGTTTTCGGGGCAGTGTGAAGGACAAGCTCGAGAGATGGCGCGGGGCAGCGGAGAAATTCCATGTTGACTTCTTTGTGACAGCCGACGGAGATGATCTTTTCTGCGAACCTGAACTGATCGATCTGGCATTCGTGCAGGCCGAAAGTAAGGGCCCGGATTTTATCAAGGGAGACGGGGTAAGGGGCGTTGACGTTCCCGTAGGGGCTTTCACGTACGGAATTAAGGTAAAAGCGCTCCAGAGGGTGTGCATCATAAAGGATACGGATGACACTGAAATGATGTGGGCATACTTTGAAGATACCGGGTTCTTTAATTGCCAGAAGCTCGAGAATGTTCCAGGTGAACTGAAGAGGCCGGAGATACGAATGACGTTGGATTATCCAGACGATTTTAAATTTTTCCAAACTGTCATTGGAGCTTTGGGAACCGATGTTGGTTTACGAGACGTTCTTGAGTATTTAGACAAACATCCGGAGGTTATCGCGATAAACCAGCATCTTCAAAAAGGATTTCGAGCGAATCAAAAATCAAAAACACGGTTGCTTCTCAAGAGGCCTCGAGTGCTTTTCTACACAAGTATTCCCCGGTCTTTTCAAACCACACTTATTGGGAATTTGTATGAATTATGCCAACTCTATCCTGTGGTATTGATCGCAGAAGAACTGAACGATGCCACCAAAGAACTTCTTGGCAATAAGGCTTTGTTTCCAAAGCTCGAAAAGGTCATTTTCGTAGAGCAATATACTGGGGAAAAAAGGAACCTGCTGTCTAAATATTATTATCTTTTCAAAACAGCAAAAAAAATTGTCAAAGAGTACAAACCAGATATCGTCATAACGGTAAACGACGTATATCCATTCGAAATGTATTTAATGAGATTTGCAAAAAAAACACACGCAGTTAATGTATGTTTTCAAGCTGCTCTCCAAATGAAGGATAGGAAAGGGGAGGTTGCGTGGTGGGTTTTGCAAAATGCGCATTTGCGGTATCCGCGGTTTTTGCCGCTCCCTGTCCGTTTGCTGCTTGCAAAGCTGAAAAAGCTTTTGGCGTACGGTTTGTACTACTGGATCCTTCCTGTATGCGTGGGGCAAAAACCATTTTTGGGCAAGGCGAGTTTTCTTGATTGGCATGCCGCCCTTACTCCGCAAGTATGCGATTTTCAAGTTGTCTTTTCGGAAAGGGATTATGCCATATACAAAGCACATGGATTTCCGACAGAACGACTTTTGATTCTTCCGCATCCGCTCAAACGCAAGACGCGCGAAATTTTTGAGAGCCTTCAATCGTCAGCTTTGCGGGTAAATCCTCAAAAAAGAGAGAATACGATAACCGTCATGTGGCCAGACGAGACAATAAGTTTTCGCAGAAGAGATTATTCCATTATTCCAAAAGAAGAATTACAGCAAAAAAGAATAGAAATCATAACACGTATAAGCCAAATACTTGGGGATTGGAAAATTTTCATAAAGCCCCATCCCGCGGTAAAAGACGATACGAACAAGTTTCAGGAAATCAAAAACAGTTTAGAGCCAATCTCTTCTAACATTCAAATCACGAATCCAGAAGAAATGGCCGAAACATACATCCAGATAAGTAATGTTGTCGTTGGGTTCCCCCCAGCGAGTACAGCAATTTTTGTCGCGTCTTTATGGTATCCTGAAAAGCCTATATTATCACTGGATTTTCAGCATGAACTTTTGGGAAATTTCTACGAAGATGTTGAGGGAGTTGAATTTATTGATTCTGAGGAAAAGTTTATTGAGGTGCTTCAACTGATACGCGCTCACCAGTACCAAAAAGAACTCAAAACCCAAAAAAGAACAATACAGAAAGAGTTTTTGAGCACAACTGGATTATTAAAGTCGCTTTACATGAAAAAGTTTTAATTTATAAGAATATTTTATCTATAAAAATGGAAAAATTCCAAAAAAACGATTTCCAAGACGTTACATTAAATAATACCAATGTTAGGGCGGGATTTTATCACGGAAATTTTATTAGAATTTTTCCGGAAGAATTAGTTAGCGATTGTAAAAACGCAATAAAATTTTCAAATAAAATTGATCACTTAGTTAGGGCAGAAATTTTTTTAGAAGAAGAAAATCGTTTCATAATCAAACATCCTATTGTTAAAAATGTTACTTTTCCTCCAGAATGGACTTTACTCCAAAGAGTTGAGGCAGCACTAGCAATATTATCCATACAAAAAGAACTGATTAAGCATGGTTATTACTTGAGCGATCCCCATGGCTATAATATAACTTTTGACAGAGACAAGCCGATTTATATAGACTACGGTTCAATTGTAAAAGGAAAGATTTGGCCCGCTTATTGGTTTTTAAGGTTATTTTTAAACTACGGAGTAGAAGACTATTGGGCGGCAATATTAAAAGTATCGAAGATAAGAACTTTCATAATTCTCATACGAATGCTTATAAATGAAAAGAAAGCCTATTCTGCGGTTGAAGGTTCTTTTCAAAAAATTAGATCAAGAAAAATCAGCGAGAGGGATACTAATGAGTTTAATCTTTTCGAAAGGCTTTTACAGGTTCAAAAGATAAAAAATATTCTGAAAAAAGTGAGGAAAGTTTTCGTAAAAAATAACCTTTATTTATCATTGGAAAGTCTATTGTTGAAAAGAATACAACACGGAGACACTGATTGGAGTTATTACGGACAAGAGAATCTTTCAGATAGTTCAATCGAGGAATCAGCGAAAATAAAAAGCTTTACCGAATTAATGAAAAGGGATATTCCTGCAAAAATGATTGATATTGCTGCAAATAAGGGAGTTTTTTCCCAGTTGGCCATCCAATATGGAGTAAAGGAAGTAATCGCCACGGATATTGACGAAAGATCGCTTGATATTTTAAGAAATAAAGCGAAAAACAAAAATTTGCCCATTTGGGTCGCCAAATTAGATTTAATGAACCATCCCGAGAAATTGGGTGGTTTAAAAGACATGTCATCAGCTGAAGAAAGGCTAAACGCGGATTATAGTATCTGCTTTGCTTTAGTTCATCACTTATGTTACTTTGGCAATTACTCTTTTGAAGATTTTGCTAAAGCAATCGAAAAATTTGTCAATAAAATCTTGATTGTGGAGTTCGTTCCTTATAACGATATTTGTCTCGCTGGTCCTGTGTATCGAGGGAAAGATAAGTCTTGGTATAATGAGAATAATTTTGTTCAGGCAATGAAAAAATATTTTAAAGGCGACATCGAGATTTTTGAATCACATCCTTCTTCGAGAAAACTAATAAGATTCCAGAGAATTTAATTTTCGGTATAATGTTGAATATTCTGCAAAAGTTATTACCCGAATGGGTTAAAATTCGAATATATGAACTTGGGGGCAAGAAGCCATTTCGTAAAGGGTATACAACCTATAAGTTTGCTTACATTCAAA
>ERZ1292623.1696-Hain-H51-01um-R1-1696-length-20695-cov-23_pt1 | contig 15518 bp, 18 predicted proteins | sample MGYA00564398_ERZ1292623 | MGnify/ENA primary metagenome ERZ1292623 (study PRJEB36523, sample SAMEA6512633) | groundwater metagenome | collected 2019-01-07 | study: AquaDiva: Metagenomics assemblies of 32 groundwater samples | reverse complement strand
GACATCTCCCGAGACATCTGACAACCCCACCAATCGGACCTACTTCACCTAGAGAAAGGAGCGGACGCCATGGCAACCGTGAATCTGCAAGCCATCCAACTGGTCGGCGGGTGCGCCGACATCAGGACCTACCCGGAGGCCGCCAGCCAGACCTTCAAGAAGGGCGCTCTTGTCCAGTTCAGCTCAGGCAAGGTCGCCGTCGCTGACGCGGACGAGACGACCATCGTGGGCGTGGCGCTGCACGATGCCAGCGGTACGACCGACAGCGACGTCCAGGTGGCGCTCGCCAACGAGCACAACATCTTCGTCGCCAACGTCTACCACGCCACGCCGGCCAGTTCCGTAACCGCCGCCGGGGACCGCCACAAGAAGTACGGCGTGGAGGCGGTCGGAGACAACTGGCACGTGTCCCTGGCCGACACCAGCAACAACCGCGTCCGCATCATCGACCTGGATCGGCGCGATGCCGTCGGCGACACCAACGGGCGCGTCCACATCGTGTTCCTGGGTGCCAACGCCACCGGCGGCACCGGCGCAGGATAGGAAAGGAGAACCGCAATGGCACTCGTTCGCTCAGCCGCACTGGATCTGCTCGACCCGGTCGTTCGCCAGATCTACTTCAACCAGTACAAGAGGATCTCGGAGGAACGACTGTTCAGCCAGGTCTTCAACATCCTCACGTCCAAGCTGCGCCGGGAGATCGACTCCGGGTTCAGCGGCTTCGGCAAGTTCGCGCAGAAGACCGAGGCAGCCCCCATCACCTTCGCCGACCCGGCGCAGGGGTACGATTACACCTACACGCATGCGTCCTGGGCTCTCGGATTCGAGGTGTCGAGGGAGATGGCGGACGACGACCAGCACCGCATCATCACCCGGATGCCGGAGGCGCTCGCGTCTTCCGCCGTCTACACCCAGGAGCTGGAGGCGTGGGCGATCTTCAACAACGCCTTCGCGGCCGGCACGACCTACGGCGACGGCAAGAGGCTGTGCGCCACGGACCACCCGCTGGAAGGGTCCGGGGGCACGGCGAGCAACCGGCTGTCGGCGGATTCCGACCTGTCGGTGTCGTCGCTGAAGACGGCGCTCACGCTCATGCGCAACACCGTGGACTCGCAGAACGTGCCTGTCAGACTGAAGCCCGAATGGCTGATCGTGGCCCCGGACGAGGAGTTCACGGCCCTGGAACTCCTGAAGTCCATCGGTCTCCCGGCCACCGCCGACAACAACATCAACAGCATCCGCGTGGCGCGCCCCAACCTCAAGCCGATGGTGGTCGAGTTCCTGACCGACACCGATGCCTGGTTCCTGGTGGCGGAGAAGGCGCAGCACGCGCTGAACTGGTTCTGGCGCACCAAGCCGGAGATGGGCTCCATGACCGATCCCAAGACGCTCTCCCGGCTGCACTCCTGCTTCATGCGGTTCTCCGTGGGGGCATCGGGCTGGCGCGGCGTGGTCGGCACGCCGGGCGCATAAGGAGGGCAAGATGAAGCGCATGAACATCGCAAGGGCCCGCCTCGTGATCGGCGTCCTCCTGACCGCCGTCGTCCTCCTGGGGTACGCGCTCGCGCCGGCGGCGTGGGCGGCTGTCACCCATTTCAGCGCCGTCGACACGGTCGACGGTTACTCGGTCGACGGCACCACGGTCATCAGCGCATCCGGGCTCGTGGACTCGCAGGGCGGCCTGAAGGTCAACGGGACGAGCATCGCGGGTTCGGGGGCGGGGCTCACCCTGGCCGATGGCAAGGTCTACGTGGGCAACGCTTCTGGCATCGCAACCGCGGTGACTCCGAGCGGCGACGCGACGATCACCAATACCGGCGTGGTCGCCATCGGGACAGGCGTGGTCGTCAACGCGGATCTGTCCGCAACGGCGGCCGTCGACTTCTCGAAGCTGGCGGCGCTGACCTCGGGGTACGTCATCGTCGGATCGGCGACCAACGTCCCTACCTCGGTCGCCATGTCCGGGGACGTGACTATCGTAGCTTCTGGCGCTACGACCATCGGAACCGGGGCCGTCACCTCGGGGAAGCTCTCTGAGTTGACGATCCAGTACGCAACCGTCACGCTGACCAACGCCCAGGTGCTGAACCTTCGTGCCACCCCGATCAGCATGGTGGCCGCCCCGGGCGCCGGCAAGAGGATCCAGTTCCTGGGTGCCACGCTCAACGTGGACGGCACCGCCGGGGGCTACACGGAGGGAGCCGTCAACCTGGCCTTCAAGATGGTCGACGGCTCTGGTGTCGCCGTGTCGCAGACCGTCGAGACGACCGGATTCATCGACGTGGTTGGGAAGGCGCATACCAATGCCCTCCCCCTGCTGGATACCATTCTGACCGAGGCTCAAGGGGTCAATGTGGCACTGGTTCTGCACAATACCGGCGGCGCAGAGTTCGGCGGCGGAAACGCTGCCGACACGCTGAAGGTGACCATCGCTTACCGGGTCGTCGGCACGATCTAGCCATGGCCGGATTCTCGCGCCTGCAGCGGCGTCGCAACCCCCGTTCGCCTGACGAGTGGACGGAGGTGCCGCCCGGCTTGCGCGAGTTCACGCACACGCACTACGAATGCATGCGCTGCGGCACGTTCATCACGCCGACTACGCCGCACGCGCGACAGTTGGGCGGCCTGGTGCACTACCCGCAATGCTGGGACCCGCCCGATGAGAGGTTGAGCGAATGACGTTCAAGGAGATGCTGTTCCGGTTGCGGTGGCTGTTGGAGGAGCCCGATTCCTCCAATACGCGCTGGAGCACGACCACCGTCGACAGCGGCATCTCCGGTACGACGCTGCTGAAAGACTTCCTCAACCAGGCGTACCGGCAGATGTCGTGGACGTCGTCCCTCCAGCACATGCTCGAAGACTTCCACCGCTTCACCACGAGCCCGGCGCGGGAACCGACCTCAAGCACGAACACCGCGGATTCCGGGACATCGACCACGCAGATCGTCGACAGCGGACTTACCTCCACGGTGGACGACTACTACAACGGCATGCTGGTGGTCAACACCTCGAGATCCAACGCCGTGGCCCGCGTGGAGGATTACGCCGGGTCGACGAAGACCATCACGCTCGACACCGCCATTCCCAGCCAGGCGGCGGCGGACACGTACTACATCGTGAAGGACCGATTTCACCTGCCCTGGAGCGTGGGGAGGATCTACAACCTGCGCAACGCCACCAACGGCAGCAAGGTGCCGGTGCGGCGCGCGCACCGTATGGACATCCTGACGCCGAAGGCCATCAACCCCGCCGCGCCGCGTGACGCCATCCTTTTCGGCGTGGATCACTTCCGCGTCCCGGTGACCTCGACGCTGACCGCGGACGCCAGCACCTCCAGCACGCAGATCGTGGACGCCGCGCTGCCGTCCAGCACGGACGACGCCTACAACGGATGGCTCCTCGTGAACACCACGCGCGGCCTGCACGCGCGGATCCTGGACTACACGGGCAGCACGCGGACCGCCACGCTGGAGACGAGCATCGCCAGCCAGACTACCGGGGACAGCTATTTCCTGCTGCGGGCACAGCGCTTTCTCCAGGTCTACCCTCCCCCGGACACGGCGTACACCCTCGAACTGCGCCACTATCGCGCCGTGGCGGATCTCGTCAACGACTACGACGTAACGCTGTTCAGCGAGCACACGCCCGGGCTGGACCTGCCCCTGGTGTACCTGGCCGCGCACCTGGCATTCTTGCAGGACGGGAAGCCGGACAGGGCCGGCGAGATGCTGCAGACGAGCCAGTCCATGCTGAAGAGCGCGATGGGCCTGGAGCACTCGGAGTCCGATGTCCTGGAGACCATGGATCCCGGCATCGTGGGAGAGAACATCGACTACCCCTTCGCGCAGTACGCAACGGTCTGAGGAGGTGTGGAATTGAGCAGTACGGCACCAAACCGAGTGAAAGGCAGCCTCGCAGCAGCGGAGGACACCGTCGTTGTGGAGATGCGCGACAAAGCCTCCGTGGCCTTCGCGCTCAGCGGTACGTTCTCGCTGACGGCGCTCGTGGAAATCTCTGTGGACAACCAGACGACCTGGGACGCGGCGGAGCTGATCGACTTCGGCGCCTTCGCCGTGATGGCGAGCACGACGGCGGCGGGCACTTATGGCGTCGCGGCGCCGGGTGGCGCCACGCACGTGCGCGTCCGGGCGAGCGCTTACACCAGTGGGACTGCGACGGTACAGATGAGTGCCGGCCAGGCGCCGCTGGCGATTTACGTGCGAGACCCGAAGCCGAACACTTGGGGCGCGGAGCGCAAGGTCGTGGCTGCGGCCGGCACCGCCGCGCAGTTGTCTGCAATGGCCGTTGGCCACAACCAGAAGCTGACGGTGCGCGCCCTCTCGGCGAACACCGGAGATGCCTTTCTCGGAACGACGCAGGCGAACGCCCAGACCTCGACCACGCGCACGTCGCTGCCCCCCGGTGAAGCGGTCTCGCTCAACGTCGACAACGCCAGCCGAGTCTGGGTGGACGTGACCACGAGCGGAAATGGAGTAGACTATCATGTCGGATAGATCCAGGACCCGGGGAATGATTGCCGTCGCCATGGCTGCCGTCCTGCTGACGGCATGGACGTTCCTGGCGCCGGCCTGGGCGCAGTTCAGCGGCGCCCCCACCAAGCAGAAGGTCAGCATTAGCCAGACCACGACGGACAACGACGTGGACGCGATACAGAGCGGCACCTGGACTGTGCAGCCTGGCAACACCCAGAACACAGTGCCCTGGCTGGCGAAACTCCACGACGGCACGAACGCGCTCGCTGCGTACCTCGACCTGGACACGGGCGCCGGCACCGAGTTCCGCCAGGGCGTAGGACTCCGCATTTCAGGCGCGGGCGGCAGCATCGAGGCCAAGGGCCAGCAGGTCATGGCGTCCTCGATCCCCGTGGCCCTCGCTTCGGACCAGAGCGCGCTCTCGGTGACCCTCGCTGCCAACCAGAGCGTGAACGTCGCGCAGGTGAACGGCGTCACGACCACCACGGGGAACGGGATCTCCGGGACCGGGGTGCAGCGTGTCTCGATCGCCTCCGATTCCACCGGCCAGGTGGCCCTCGCCGCAGGGGTCGCCACCATCGGCAGCCTCGTAGCGAATCAGAGCGTGAATACGGCCCAGATCAACGGTGTCGCGCCCACGATGGGGAACGGCATCAGCGGGACCGGGGTGCAGCGCGTTACCCTGGCCTCAGACTCGACGGGCCAGGTGGCGCTCGCCGCCGGGGCTGCAACCATCGGAAGCCTGGCGGCCAACCAGAGCGTCAACACCTCCCAGATCAACGGCGTCGCACCGTCGATGGGCAACGGTGTGGACGGCACCGGAGTTCAGCGGGTAACCCTTGCCTCGGACTCAACCGGGCAGGTTGTGCTGGCCGCGGGCGCCGCGATTATCGGGTCCCTGGCTGCGAACCAGTCCGTGAACATGGCGCAGGCTGCAGGGGCCGCGCTTCTGGTCGGCAACGGCATCACCGGCACCGGAAGTCCGCGTGTCACCATCGCCAGCGACAACACCCCGTTCACGGTTAACGCTGCACAAAGCGGCACCTGGAACGTCGGCACGCTGACCACCATCACGAACGCGGTCACCACGCAGGATCAGGCACAGGCGGGAGCGGGCGGCGCGTGGGACCGCGCGAACAGCGGGGCCTACGAAGCCTCGCGCGTCATCAAAGCGTCGGCGGGCCGCCTGCGCGTGCTGATGGGGTACAACTCGAAGACCTCGGCGCAGTTTATCCAGGTCTTCAACAGCACGACCGTTCCGGCCGACGCCACGGCGCCGATCTACACGTTCACGGTACCGGCGTCGAGCAACTTCTCGCTCGACCTCGGCGAAACGGGCGACTACTTCAGCACGGGGATCGCGGTGTCCAATTCCAGCACAGGCGCCACCAAGACAATCGGATCCGCTGATGTATTCTTCACGGCAATCTACAAGTAAGGGAAAAAAACGAATGGCAGGCATCGAGACCAGCGGCAGCGCTTCGGCTGCCGGGGCCTACCCGCAGCAATGCGTTTACGACTTGCTCTCCCCCCGCTTGTCTACGGGCGGCACCTGGACGAACTACGACTACACGGCATCGCAGCGCAACGGGTACAGCGTGTATCAGGCCGGCCCCGCCGTAAACGACTACATCGACTTCGATATGCTCTGCGATGCCGGGACGTATGAAATCTGGATCATGCACGCCAAGAATACTGACGCGGGGCAGATTCAGTTCCTGGTCGACGGCGTGAACGCAGGGGCCATTGTTGAGGGATACAATGCCAGCCTGACGTACAACAACGTGGCGACGAGAAGCACGGCGTCGCTATCCGCGGGGCGACATACCCTGCGCATGCAGATACCGAGCAAGCACGCATCGTCCACGAACTACTACGGCCAGACCCAGATGGTAGCGTGGCGGAGGACCGGCGCATGAGCAACAGCGCGTATTCGTTCGAGGGCGCGGGAAATGGAGGCGGTTAGATTCCAGGAGCAGCGTCCGTTCTCGTCCTATCAGACCTACCTGATCGGCGGCACGGTCGATATCGGCAACAGCGGAATCAAGCTTGCGACGACGCACACGGTAATCGACCAGAGCGCCGCCGGGGACCTGACGATAATCACCCCAACGTCCACCAAGAAATTGCGGCTGGCGGTGCTGCAACTGAAGGCAGAAGGAGGCGACAACACGATCCTGGTGAAGCAGGCCACGGCCACCCGGATACCGGCCTCGACCATTCCGGGCGGCGCCAGCTACACCTACAACTGCGGACAATGGCCCATCAAGTTCACCACCGCCGGGGAGGCGTTGGTGATCAACTTCAGCACCGCAGAACGCGTGACCGGGTTCGCAATCACCTACGAGGAGTAGGGAAAGGAGAGAGAGAATGCCGCAAGCCACCGCGAAACGCGACGTCCCGGTGCGCCTCCAGGACTTCAGCAAGGGATACTCTGGGGACCCTACCCAGGCCGAGCTAGAGGTCGCGGACAACGTCGAGATGGGGCGCGACGGCTGGATGAAGTGCCGCCGCGGATACGTCGCCGTGGGAGCGCAGATCACCGGCGCGCCGGCTATTCTGGGCCTCTTCGACTACCTGAAGGTGGGCCAGGACCGTCGCTCGATGCTGTTGCACTCGGGCAACCTGCGGCAGTACAACAGCACGACGGCGGTCTGGGATCTGAAATCTGCGTTCGGCGGCACGCAGACGGCGCTCTTCAGGATGACCTCATACCAGGATGAGTTCGCCTACGCGAATCGCGTCAACACCTTCACGCCGCGCCGCTATGACGGCACCACAGATCAGGCCATCTCGGGCGCCCCGGCTGGAGTCGCCCACATGCTGGTGGCGCACAACACCCTCTTCATGGCGGTGGACAGCAGGCTCTGGTTCACCGATGCCGCGACATGGAACATTCCCTCCACGAACTGGATCGACGTGGCGCCGAACAACGCGGAGATCATCAGCGGGTTGACGTTGTCCGGGGGCAACGTCGTGATCTGGAAGCGCGGCGCGCAGTACATGCTGTTCGGGCGTGACCCGAGTTCGTTCGTCTTGCAGCCGGTCACCACCCAGTTCGGAAATGAGGCCGACGAGCCTCCCGTCGACATGCAGAACGCGGTCGTCGTGCTGCATCGTCGCGCTCCCTGGATCTGGACCGGGGGGCAACTTGCGCGCATCGGACGCGAGGTCTTCGGATCTGGCAGCCTGCAGGTGAGCCTTTCCGACCTCGTCGGGATCTACGACGGCGAGATGCTGATGCTGTGGCAGGCGACGCAGGCAAAAATCTATGTCTACAGCGAGCTTTACAAGCACTGGCGGCGGTACTCCATTGCCCACACCGTAAGCTGCTTCGGCTTCTTCCGTACGCTGAATCCCCCTGTCTACATCGGCACGACCGACGGGAAGGTCTTTCAGTTCGGGACGGGGACCACGGACGATTCCACCGCCATCGCGGCGGCGGTGCAGCCCGAAGACCAGGACCTGGGGCAGGAGGACCTCATCAAGGAGGTGCGGGAGGTCTTCGTCGAAGGCAAAGGCACCTCGGTAAGCGTGGACCTCATCACCACCTACGGCAACGGCTCGGCCGTCACTACGAGCCTGGGAACGAACCTCACGCTGCCGGTGCGGCGCGCGTGCCCTCCCAACTACAACACCAAGTTTTCCGTCAAGGTCTCCGGTAAGCACGACCTGGAACTCATCGCAATCGTCGCATACGTGCGGGCGCACCGACTGCGGCAACAGTGGGGGTGAACGAATGGCTTATACACCTGGATTTGGAAGCGGCATGGAACTCACGTTGCCGGACGCGATGTCGATTCCGGGCGCGGCGGCGCAGTGGACGGCCTACCGCGATTCGATGCGTGCCTCCGCCGCGCGCGACTGGCAGCTCTCGCTGGACAACGCGCTGAAGGGCGTGGAACAGCACTACGCCGCCCGAGGCCTGAGTTCGTCCGGCATCCGCGAGGGCGCCATTGGAAGCAAGGCGGCGGAGACCGCGAACGCCATGGGTTCGGCCATGCTCGGCATCGACCAGCGGGTGCTGGCGATGATGATGGAGCAGCAGGATCGCGAGAAGGCGTACCAGAGAGACCAGCAGCGGCTCGCTGAAGAGCGCGCCTATCGGAAGAGTCAGATGGACGAGTGGCGGCAATACCAGAAACAGGCCCAGGGACAGGAAGCCTCCATGGCCGACCGCATGGCGATGCAGCAGGCGTTCGGGGGCGGTGGGGGGTTCGGCGGAGAGGCCCCCGGGTGGAGTTCCAGCATCTGGGGCAATTCCGGTGGCGGCTACGGAGGCGGGATGAGCGACCAGGAAGACTGGCGGTTCACCCCGCTGTCGGAGACATTCGGAAGCTCCAGGGGCAGCAGCGGCAGCGGCGGTGGCGGCGGCTCCAATCCCTGGGCAACCCAAAGCGTGTTCGGAGGCGTCTCTGGGGGCGCGTCCGTGTACGGGGACTACGACTTCAACGCAGGTCCATGGAGGTCCTCATAATGGATAGCTGGCAGCGATTCAATCCTTCAAGCCCGTGGCAGCAGGGCGCACCCAACATGGAAGACCTGCTTGCCTGGGACCGGCGCGGGCGGAACCCGTATTCCCTCGGAGGCCAGCAGCAGCAACCGGGGGTTGGGAAGAATCCCGGCTACGCCGCCATTGACGGCAGCCCTGGAGGTCCTCCGCCTGCTCCGCCCGGGTTTGGGGGCGAGTACCTTTTGGGGCGCCCGGAAGCCCCAACGACGGGCGCTGTTCCGCCCCTCGCCCCCGGGTCCCTCGGCGGCTACCAGCCCCCCATGCCGAGCCCCCTCCCGCAGTTGTCGCCATACAATGGCGGCACTTACCAGAATCCCGGGGCCAGACTCTACGATGCGCCCTCGACGGACGGGCAGACACCCCCTCAACCCTGGCGGGGCGGCCTCGGGTCGCCGCCTACTCCCGGCCTGCCGGCGCCGACAGGCCCCTGGGTCGACCCGGCCCGCGTGAACGATCTTCTTCGCGGCATGAACCGTGGCGGCAACTTCGGTGGCGGCATGGCGGGCGGCGCCGGCGGCATGGCGGGCGGGGCGTCCCGGCCGTCGACACTCGGCGACCCAGTCGCCTTCAATAAATGGAGGGGGATCGCCTGATGGGCGCGCTCGACGCATGGCAGAGATTCCTCTCCGGACAGCAGGCCAACCTGACACGCCAGCAGGTGGCACAGTATCAGGGCGCCATCGAGGAGCGCAAGTTGGCGCAGGCCTACAAGATGCACAAGGAGAATCTGGTTGCGGATCAGCAGAAGCTCGCCTCGAATCTGGGGTTCCGGTACGAGCAACTGAATGAGCTCACGGAGCGCTGGACGGCTGACCGCAACTTGCGGTCATCGTTGTACACCGCGATGGAGGAGAAGTGGGGTGACGAGGCGGCGCGCGATGTCTGGAAGACCGTCACGAACATGTCGCTACAGAAGGAGCGCATGCAACTGGCGGAGCAGGCCGCAAAGCGCCGTGACTGGGTAGGGGTGCAGAAGGCGTTGGGCTACGTCGAGGACGAGGATGGCAACCAGATCCCCACCCTCGGACGCGAGAAAATGGATGCGCAGACCGCTTACCAACGGGACGTGCTCGGCCAGCGTGGCGAGGAAGCGGAGGCGCGAAACGCCTACCGCAGCGAGCGGCTCGGACAGTACGATGCCGGGTTGAGGTTGCGCGCCGCCGGCATGGATGCGCAAGCGGCCAGGCGCAACGACAAGATCCCTGGCAAGCTCTGGCTGAATCAGTCCGATCTGGACTCCGGGAGGTGGGATGAGTACCTCCTGGATGAAAAGTCCGCGTGGCCAACGGACGCCTCACCGTTTGAGGTGGCGGCCCTGAACAAGACAAAGCAGGACGCGCTTCAGCGGCGGCAGCAGCGGGAGGGTGAGGCCGCTGGGAATCAGTTGATACAGGAAGCCCAACAGCGCGCGAAGGCGCCCCGCAACATCGGCCCCACGCTTCCAACGCCGAAACCCATCAGGGTTCCCAGATTGCCCAAAATGTCCGGGATTCCCACGCCTTCTGAGCCCGAACCCGATTTCAGGCGCTGGTCAAGGAACGCCCGCTGATGCCTGCCGGATTCATGGGCGGCGGAGGAAGCAGCAGCAGCGGTCGCGACACCGGGAAGCTGGATCGCGAGATCCGAGGCTTGGAGCGCCGCTTGCAACGCATGGGTCACCCTGCGGAGGCCGAGCGTCCCGAGGAGAAGCTCACGTTCCTGCAGCGCCTCGGCGACGTCCTCAGCGGGCCGTTGTACGGGGTTATGGGCGGGTTGCGCTCGCGGACAGACCCGAACTCCGAGCAGGCGCAGCAGGGGACCGTGGCGAGCATCTTGCAGGGCCTGAAGTATACGCCGTACGGCCTGGGGCTCGCGGGCCGTCCCACCCTGCCGCGTTTTTCCTTCCAGGACACGGTCCCCCAGGATACAAACCATCCGTGGCTCCGCCGCGCCCTCGCCTTCGGCATGGACATCGCTTTCGACCCTCTGACGTACCTGACCGCGGGGTACGGTGGCGCGGCGCGCGCCGGTCAATCCGCGCTCACCCGCAGCGGGGCCGCCATGCGTCTCGCCGAGCCCGGCGCGCGTGCCCTGGCCGCCGACGCCCTGGCCGCGGAACGCGCCGCCACCATGGGGCGCGCCGCCACCGCGCAGGATGCCGCCGAAGCGCTGGCCGAGATCGGCCGAGACCGCGGCGGCTTGAAGTTCATGGGGCAATCCCTCGTCCCCGCCAGCGCGTTCGAGCGGACGGGGCTGCCGGCGCTCAAGCACGCGCTCACGACGTCGCCTGCGGCGCGGACCGCCGCAGACATCATCGGCTCCGGCCCGGGCCTGGCGAAGCCACTCAGCAAGGCCTTCTTTCGCGAGACCCTGGAAGCCGCCCCCGGCGGCAAGAGTCGCATCGCGCTGGAGCCTCGGCTGCTCACGTCGAAGGCGCAGGTCGGCCTGTCGAAGATCGCGGCCGGCTTCAACGTGCACCCGAAGGTGCGGCAGATTCATCGCAGGGCGAACGCCGCGCTTACGGGGGACATCGGCGACATCCAGCACACCCTGAACTTCATCAGCAAGACGGTCCGCACCCCGGAGGAGCACATGGTGGCCACCGCCATGATGGACGCGCCGCAGCAGGTCGTGCAGACCGTGCAGGCTCACCCTCGCTTCTCCCACATGAGCCCGCAGGAGATCGCTCTGATAGAGCAGCGCGTGCAGCCGGTTGTCGACCTGCTGCGGCAGATCCACGATCCGGCGAACCTCCTGCCGGTTACCATCCCCGGCGGCAAGGCCCTGCGCCCCTTCGCCGACGAACTGGAGCAGGCCGGCGTCCTCAAGGCCGCGCAGGGCGACTACATCGCGCACAGGTACTTCACTGGGGACCCTCGTACGCAGGAGGTCATCGCCCGATTCGCCCGCGAGGAAGTCCTCCAGGTGGCCGGCGACCCCCACCGCCTGCAACGCAGCTTCAGCACCCTGCTGGAGGCGATGGGCGAGGGGCTGAGCCCATCCGTCAACCTGCTGGACCTGGAAGCGAAGCGCATGCTGTCCGGGTATCGCATGCTCCGCATGACGCAGTTTCTCGACGAGATGGGTCAGATGGGGCCCGAGGTCATCCGCGACATCCCGAAGAAGCCGGTGATGAACCCTGCCACGGGCGACGTCACCGTTCACATGGGCATCGCCCCGCCCGGCTTCGTGGCCGTGGACAACCTCGGGCTCCCCCAGCTCGCACAGAAGTTTCCCGGCAAGGCGCTCGCGGTCAACGAGGCGCGGTACGTGGTGGACCAGTTCAAGCCCTGGATGCAGGAGGAGTTTCTCACCGTTTTCGACTCTGCCACTCGCTGGTGGAAGGCCTTGGCCACCGCGGTCAATCCCGCGTTCCACACGCGCAACGCCATCGGAAACGTGTGGAACATGTGGCTGGTCGGTTTCAAGACACCGCAGAGCCTGGCCGACGCTTTCCACGTGCAACGCCTGGTCAAGCCGGGCGCCGCGACGGCGCCGCAGGTGGCGCAGAAGACCATCGTGACGCCCCAGGGGCCGCTCACGCTGGATCGCGTGGCGGAGCTGGCGGGGCAGCAGGGCATGGGGGCCTCGTACGCCGTCGGGGAGCTGCGCGTCGCCTCCACAGCGGAGGGCCTGATCCGCGACGCCATGCCGGGCCCCCAGGCCATCGGCCAGAAGTGGCAAGAGATTCACCGTCGATGGCCTGAGAAGATGGAGATATACTGGCGTCAGATGGCGGAGGCGAAAGACCCGGCCCTGGCGGGGCTTCCCACGAAGCAGCTTCTCAGCCTGGTGAAAGAGCGGGCGACCCGGGAAGCCGTCCATCTGGAGCGGATGAAGTGGCTTACCATCCAGCACGGTTTGGAGTCGAAGCCGGCGGCGTGGCGCGACTTCGCGCGCACGTTCGCCACCACCGCCAGCGCCGTGCGTGTGGGTCGCAATGTCGGCAATATCGTGGAGCAGAACGCACGCCTGGCGCTCTTCATCGACGGCCTGAAGCAAGGGCTGGGCGCCCCCGAGGCGGCGGCGCGCGTCAAGCAGGCCCTTTTCGATTATTCCGACCTCGGGGCATGGGAGAGCAGCATCCGCCAGATCATCCCTTTCTGGAGGTGGTCCCGCGAGAACGTGCCGCTGCAGATCATGGCGCTGATGAAGGCCCCGGGCAAGGTGGCATTGATGTTCAAGCTGGAAGCGGCGGTGGAGGGCGGCGCCCCGGACCGCGAGCGTGACGCCGAGATGAAGCCGTCCTGGCTGAAGCAGGTGCTGTCCCCGAAGACGCCGATCGGGTACGCGAAGTTCGGGCTGCCGTCCGAAGACCTTGGTGGGAGCGTGAGCTTTGCCGGCGCGCTTGGCGGGGTCAACCCCCTGATCAAGCTGCCGTTCGAGTTGGGGATGAACCGCAGTATCTTCCTGGACCAGGAGATCAAGAAGCCGGGCCTGCCCGCGGAGCTCACCGCGCGCCCCACGAGTCCGCTGATGCGCGTCTTCTCTCCGCCCTTCGCCAATTGGGCCGATGTGCAGACGCCGCCCTACGGCGGCACCACGGCCGATCCTCTGGCCACCTACGCCATGCAGTTCGTGCGTCCGGCGCAGGAACTGATGAATCTCTCCGACCCGCGCCGCGGATCCCTGGGCGCCCGCGGCGCGCACTTCGCCGGGCCGGTGCGCTTCACACGCGCGGACGAAGAGAGAGAGAAGAAGAACGCGCTGTACGAGAAGCGCAGGCGCCTGCGTGACACGTACCGCGGCTATCTGAGCGAGCAGCGGAAGACCGAAGCCTTCCGGAGGGAGGAACGCTGATGCGCCCTACTCTCAAACCGGACGATATTCACATTCTCATCAGCCACGCGCGCCGGACCGCCAAGGCCTTCGTGCCCGGCGGGAATCTGCTGTGGAAAGCGGCGGCGCTCACCGAAGGCGTAGCCGACGACGTCGACCTGCCCGGCGGGGATACGCCGATGGGCCTCTACAAGTGCGGCCTGATCACCAAGACGCAGCCGGACGAGCCCGCGCATATCTGGGCCTCCTATGGGCCGTGGTTCATCGACCTCATCGACCTGGAGAATCAGGAGACCGGCCGCGGCCGGGCCGGCATCGGCATGCACGGTGGCGGCACGGGGTTGGCAAATCCGTTGGCGGACGACCAGCCCCTGATCGCGACGCACGGCTGCGTCCGGTGGAAGAACGGATTCTTGAAGCGGGCCCTCATCCCACTCGTGCATGACGTGCAGAAGCAGGGGGGCACGGTGTACGTCACCGTGACCGCGTAGCATGGCCTACACCTACCCTCACGATGAGCAGTGCGCATGCGGCGGGCGCAAGCCATTTCGCAGCACCATGTGCGATGCCTGCCGTATGCAAGATCGCAAGCGCAACAGGGAGGACGAGCAGATGGCGACGCGCTTTCGGCGCCGCGACGAGCATCGCAGGCAACTGCGTGGTTGGCTCCGATGAAACGCCGTCGCTGGCACTCGATCGCGCTCTACCGCCGCGAGATGCGCCGCGCGCGCAAGCGCAGCCGACGCCAGCGCAGGTGACGTACCGTGTGGCCGTCGAACATCCCCGCGCTGCCCTGCCCCGACTGCCCGAACCCTCCAGCGATCTGCCCACTGGGCCGCACCTGCCGCCGCGGTTGCGCGCTGGAGGTGTGTGCGGGCTGCGGGCTGGAGCCCACGATCCAGATCATCGGCGGGCGCGCCCTGTGCGCGGCCTGCGCCATCGCGGCAATGGAGGGAGACGATGAGGTTCGAGGAGGAGTTTCTGGTGCTCGGGCAGTGCGCGCGATGCGAGCGATGCGAACGGAGGCACCCCGCCGCCGCGCTCGTGGAGGGCCTGTGCGCCTGGTGCGCCCGCTTCAAGCACGGTGTCATCGTCCATGCCACGGTGCGCCCTGCGCGTGCCGTGTTCCCCGAACAGGCCGTCATGGCGTACGACCCCGCCCCCTGCGGGGAGCCCCTGCGCGACTTCGCGGAGCACCTGCCGTCCGGGAGCGTGCGATAGCGCCATGCTCCACGACTTCTACGACTACTGCTGCGGGGCCGGCCTGGTGGGTGCCGCGACCGCAGCTCTGGTGGCCTTCAGAAAGGCGGTCTCCATCATGGGTATCCTGCGCGACCTCATGGCCCTCATCATCGTCATCATCGGCGTCGTCACCGGCGAGGAGGCGCCCGGCGGGGGCGCCGAGAAACGCGCCGCGGCCATCGCCAAGACCCGCGCAATCCTCGACGCGCCGGGAGGCATCGACCTGCCCACCTGGCTCACCCCGTACCTCGACCTGATCCTCGGTGTCTTCGTCGACGCCGCCGTCGAGCTGCTGAATCGCTCGGGTTTTTTCGGCAAGTCGAGCGCGCCCTCGCCGCCGCAGTAAGGCGTGCGCTCGGACCCCTGCTACCCGTTGAGGTGCTGGTGCACGACTCACTGGAGGAGTCCAAGCGCTGGTACATCGACACCCTGCCCCGCGGCGGTTCCACCCCCATCGACACCTCGCGCATCGAACACGGGGTTGCCGCGGTGGAGATGACGGGAGACGTGGG
>ERZ1292623.2734-Hain-H51-01um-R1-2734-length-15520-cov-4_pt1 | contig 15520 bp, 17 predicted proteins | sample MGYA00564398_ERZ1292623 | MGnify/ENA primary metagenome ERZ1292623 (study PRJEB36523, sample SAMEA6512633) | groundwater metagenome | collected 2019-01-07 | study: AquaDiva: Metagenomics assemblies of 32 groundwater samples | reverse complement strand
CATAAAGCTTTCTCGGCCATTTTTGCCGCTTTGTTCATCCACAAAATTGCCTCTTTTTCTTGTTGTCCGGCTAAATATTCCATATTTTCATGACTTCATGACCATGACACTTTTTATAATTTTTCCAGCGTCCGTACGAGGTGCCAGCTCGCTGGCCAATCATATTTTTGGTAAAACCGCCGCATTGCCTCAAGCAATTCTTTCCTTGGAGCGTCATTGGTATTTTGTATCATCCCATCCAATTCCCCTCCGCTTCTTTCGCGGTACATATTAAACAAATTGTGAAGCTCCATGATGACCATATCTTTAGGGAAAGATGCCAATTTTTCTATCAGATGAAAATCTTCCGCTTCTATGTTTCTATCTTTTATAAATCCTAAAATTTCTTGCCGATTAATTATTGATGTACTTTTCTCGTTTTTTGGTTCTTTTTCCATATTTTTTACCTATTATCTCTGCGCCCTATAGTGTCTCTATTTTTTATTGACTGGCCCGCAGGATCCTAAAATCAATTATTTTAACTTTTGTGTCCAGATTAACTTTTTCTCCGTAATATTTTTTGTAATGCCCTAGCATCTCCTCAATGCTTTCGTATTTTTCATGCCCTTCAAAATCCTTTTCTTCTATCTCGTTCAGCTTTTTTTCTCGCACTCCTATAATTTCCGCCTCTGCAAACTTTTCTCCAGATTCCCAATCAATAAGCTCGACCTGATCACCTGCTTGTAGATTCTTATCGTCGAAAAGCCGCCATGTTACACTTTTGCTTCCATCCAAAATTTTCTGAACTAAATTGTGTCTGAATTTAAGTGATTTCATATCCTCACGCCCCGTGACACTTTTTATCCATTCGACTCGCCATGCTCACTCAGAATAAACATCGTCACGCTCCGTAACAACGTTTATTCCCTACTCCACGGGGATTTTCTTTCATTTTTCAGCCACAGCTTCTTGAAAAACGGCATCGTCAATGTCGACAGCATAAATGCCACTGCTGGCACTACGGCATTCAGCCATGAGCTAGGAATATCAATCGCCCACATGTAGACTCCGATTGCTAGATAAGTGAATAGTGTCAACAATATTCGCCTTGTCCAGCTCGTTTCCCAAGCCTTATCAGCCTCTACTCGCTGATTTCGTTCTTCGATTTTTTGAATTTTTTGTTCTAAACTTTCCATATTTTCTATGCTCATTGCCCATGACACCTTATACACTTCTTATATTTCTTCCCGCTCCCACCCTTCGACCCATTCGACTACCGCTCAGGGTGGTGAGCAAAGTCGAACCACAAGCTCGGGACTCCGCTCCTCTTGATAAGAGTCTCAAGCGTTTTTTCCATGACAATGTTTATACTTAACCGGAGTTCCATCCGCCTTCTTCGCTCCGCACGGACACGGGTCGTTCCGGCCTACCTTCGCTTCAGTACGCGAAGCTACGGCGGGCAAGCCGCCTTTGTTGCCACTCTCTGTCTGGTTTGCGGAGATTTGTTTTAAATCAACTTCGCGCTCCTTCTCCATGCGCGGGGCGGCATCTTTCGAAAGCGCGGACAATAATCCCGCGACATGGGCATTCATTGCTTCGCGCATATCTTTAAAAAGTTTTAGCCCTTCTTTTTTATATTCAACAAGAGGGTCCCGTTGCCCGTATGCGCGCAAATTAACGCTTCCCCGGAGATAATCCATTGATTCCAGGTGTTCCATCCAGAACATATCTATCGTACGCACAATGATATGTCCCATGAGCACAAAAAATCTCTCTTCCCCGAAATCTGCTTTCTTTTTTTCAATCAAGGCATGTATGTCCTCCCCCGCCCCCTTCAATCCTTCCAAGAATTCCTCAACGCGCTCCATATTCCCGAAGAGAATATCGCGACGTATGCCGTAAATCACCTTTCTCTGATAATTCAGCACATCATCGTACGCAAGTACGTGTTTCCGCGCGTCAAAATTGAATCCTTCGATTTTCGTCTGCGCTGATTCAAGCGCGCGCGTTACAAACTTGTTCTCGATCGGCTGGTCTTCGGGAATGCCGAATTTTCCCATCATTGTTTTTATGGTATCAGTCGCGAATATGCGCATGAGTGAATCCTCAAGCGAGACAAAAAACTGGGTATCGCCAGGGTCTCCCTGCCGCCCCGCACGGCCGCGAAGCTGATTGTCGATCCTCCGCGCGTCGTGTCGCTCCGTACCGATAACAAAAAGACCGCCGTTCTTTCTGATTTCTTCCTGCGCACCGGCATCCGGCGGATTACCACCCAAAATGATATCCACGCCACGCCCCGCCATGTTCGTCGCGATTGTCACAGCGCCCTTTCTCCCCGCCTGCGCAATGATTTCTCCCTCTCGCTCGTGGTTTTTCGCATTTAATACCGTATGTGAAACCCCTTCTTTCTCGAAGTACGCCGAGAAAAGTTCATTTTTTTCAATAGATGCGGTGCCGATGAGCACGGGCTGGCCTTTTTCATGAAGCTCTTTGACCTTCCGCACGACTGCGGTAATTTTTCCATTTTCCGTCTGGAAGATAAGGTCGTTGTGGTCGGCGCGCTTCATCGGTTTATTCGTCGGAACGGTGACAACCTCGAGGTCATAAACGCGCGCGAATTCCTCGGATGAAGTTGCGGCAGTTCCTGTCATGCCGGAGAGTTTCTCATAGAGCCGAAAATAGTTCTGAAATGTGATCGACGCGACAGTTCGTGATTCGCGCTCGACTACAAGCCCTTCCTTTGCTTCAATCGCCTGATGAAGCCCTTCGCTCCACCGCCTCCCGGGCTGGAGCCGTCCGGTGAATTCATCAACGATCACGATATGGCTGTCGCGGATGACATACTCCTTGTCTTTATGAAAAAGCGCCTTCGCACGCACCGCATTCTCGAGATGATGCACATACTTGATTCCCTTGTCAGTATAGATATTGGAAATACCCAGAATTTTCTCAGCTTTCGTAATACCATCGTCAGAGAGCGTTATGGCGCGTAATTTTTCATCAACCGTGTAATCACTTCCTTCTTTCAAAGACGCCGCGATCCGCGCGAACGTATAATACAAACTTTCCGGGTCATGCGATGGCGCCGAGATAATGAGGGGCGTCCGCGCCTCATCGATCAGAATAGAATCGATCTCGTCAACGATGGCATAATAAAACCCCCTCTGGACTACTTCCTCTCTGGAATATGCGATATTGTCGCGCAGATAATCAAACCCGTATTCATTATTGGTGCCATAGGTAATGTCGGCCGCGTACGCTTCTTTGCGTGAGCAGGGTCGCAAAAACTCGTGAACAACTTTGAAAGAACCGAGTTCGTCGCGCGTCTCATCTAAATTTTGATCTCCGCCCGGACGAATGTCCATTCGGACGGGTTTAATCTTTGATGCTTCGGCTATGCTCAGCATCAATCCTGAGCTTGTGGTTCGACTTTGCTCACCACCCTGAGCGGTAGTCGAATGGGCCGAATGGATTGACTTTTGATTTTCTGAAGTATGTTCGCGGTCGTATACAAAAGAATTATTGCCGGTGTTTATGATGCCAACAGAAAGCCCCAGGGCATCATAGATCTGCCCCATCCACACTGCGTCACGCCGCGCAAGATAATCGTTCACGGTGACAACGTGAACGCCCTTTCCGGAGAGCGCGTTAAGGTATGCGGAGAGTGTTGCGACAAGCGTTTTACCTTCTCCCGTCCTCATCTCTGCGATTTTCCGCTCATGGAGAATGATTCCTCCCATGAGCTGAACGTCAAAATGCCGCTGTTTGAGCGTTCGCCGAGCAGCCTCACGCACTGCCGCAAATGCTTCCGGGAGAATATCTTCTCCTGCTGCGCCGGCAGAAAGTCGTGCTTTGAGACGCGCTGTCTCTTTTTTGAGATCATCGTCGGAAAGTGCCGCCGTCCGCGGCTCGAGAACATTGATATCGCCAGCAACCGTTTCGAGTCTTTTTAGATAGCGTTTCTCGCTTCCTTTAAAGAAATTCTCCAAAAACATAGCACCCTCTATAATACCACTAAAATAGGCTGTTCCAAGACATCATCTTGCCGCATTAGTCAAACTTGTCCGGCGTGTAAAAGCATATTACCATAGAACAACCGAGTTCCGGCATGGCCGGAACTCGGTTGCAAAAACCTGTACAAGCAGTGAGAACTGTTATCTCCTTCGGCGAGCAGCTTTTCCCCTCTTTGCAGGTTTTTTTGCTGCCTTCTTCTTTGCAGCTTTCCTTTTTTTAGCCATTGCAATGGCAAGAAATAAAATTTAAAAGAAATTCAAATTTTATTTTCTTGTGGAGTTATTGTCTTTATAATTCGACCACATCTTTATTATGACATGCTCTGCTTATGAAAACAACACTTGCAACAAAAAAGTTGTGGAAAAGTTTTGAACTTTGATGCACGTGAGGAAAATTTTGATCCGTCGTGCTTCTTGATTTTCAAAATTCTCCGACAAGAGAAACTTCAAATTCCGCATCAATGCCGGTATGTCTCTTGATGTCGCGCGCGATTTCATTCGCAAATTCCAAAATCTCCGCCGCATTCGAGCCGCCATGGTGCACCAGTGCAAGCGGCTGAGTATCGTGAAGTGAGAGCCCGTTTCTGCCCATACCCCTTCTGCCGCAGACACGGTCTATGATCCATGCGAGCGGTATTTTGACATGCCCTGAAGATTCCGGGTACTGCGGCAAACCGGGATAGAGATATGCAAGGGCTTCATATTTTTCTCTGGAGAGAATCGGATTTTTAAAGAACGAGCCTACGGTTCCAACCTTCTTAACTGATGGAAGTTTGTTGCGACGAATACGTAAAATGATATTCCGCATATCCTCGATCGTCGGGTCTTTGAGTTTTTTTTCTTTGAGAGAGACATCGATATCCTTGTACGCAGCCTGTGGCTTTCCGTCTCTTTTGAGCATGAAATTAACCTTTGTTATGACGAGGCTTTTCCCTTCCGGTTTTTTGAAGATACTATCGCGGTAAGAAAAACCGCACTCTGCGCGTGAGAGTGTCCGCTCCTTTACTGTGTGCATATCAAAAACGTGGACCGAGTGTATCGTATCTTTTACCTCGACTCCGTATGCGCCAACATTCTGGACCGGCGCGGCGCCGACAGTTCCCGGTATCGCGGAGAGATTTTCAACCCCCCACAATTTCTTCGCGACTGATTTCTGCACGAAGCGATCCCAGTTCTCGCCTGCTGCCGCAGAAACCAGAGTCTTGCCATTTGCTTCATCGAAAAATGAAATGCCGCGAATAGCGGTCTTTATGACGAGGCCCGGAAACCCTTTGTCGCCGACGATGATGTTCGAACCTTCACCCAAGATAAAGACGGGGAGATTTTCTTTTTTCGCAAACTGAATGCTTTGAGAAAGTTCTTCTATATCTTTCACGCAAGAAAAAAACCGCGCCAGCCCGCCCACACGCATGGTGACGAGTTCACGAAGCGGTATGTTTTTCTGTATCGTATGCACAGCAGTGACCGGCGGGAGCGAGCTCCGAAACAAATGTCTTAAGTGAGTGCCGCCGCCGGTCACTGCTGAACACACTGCTATACGCTCTATAGTATACAGTATCCGGTATTGAATATGCAGCAGGTCTGTGAAACCGGGTTAACAGAACTCGCACGTATTCGGGTGTGCCTCACTCTGTTCCTTCACTGTGGCGCTTTCTTTCCTTTGCGACTCACTGCGCTCTTCGCCGCACGTATCGCAAACAAATGTTTCTTCATCACCGCCTTTTTTCGAGAATTTTCCGAATATTTTTTTAAAAAAATCCATACTCTACGACGTTAGATATTGATAATGGCTTCGTTATAATCATAACATAAATAAGCCCGCTCCTTATCCACAGAGCTTATATGAAGATAAACAAACCCTCTTCAGGGGGGGGTATGAAAAGAAATCTATGTATGTTTATCCGCAACGGTGGATGCGGCAAACGACAACGGTTTTATGACCGGGTAGAAATTATATCCACGGATAATGCCGGACACGGCGTCAATCAGCTCTTTCGTCGGACCGTTTTGCCCGATATCCACATGAATTTCATTACTTTCCCAAAGAAATTCGTCTTTAAGTTCTTCTTTGAGGCGCGAGCGGAGCTCCTGTGCAAGCATGATCGAGTGGATCGCCTCCTCAAAGATACGGTCGCGAAGCGTCGGGAACCATTGCATCGGGGATTTCGTCAAAAAATATATCGCTCCGCGCCCGACACGCTGAACAATGACGGCCGTGACGAGTGTCGTGTCGCTCCGCGCGAATGAATCAGTGCCAACGATGACCTTGTAGAAATGTTTCGGCTCCTCGTCCATATACGAGACGATGGCTTTAAGCATCTCTTGAAACGACAAGGTTCCCTTTGACGGACTATGAAACAGGAGATCGGGTACGCTCATATGTACCCACCTTATACTTGTGGCCGCTGATTTTCAAGTTGATGTCTTAAGACATCCTTTTGCAGCACTATTTCTTCCAAAGCACCGTAGAGACGTTCCTTCGACTTCACCCTGTATCCTCTCTTTTGCATAAAGAACAAAACCGGATTTTCCTGACGAACATCACACTGGATTTTCTGGAAATCATTTTCTTTTGCGTATAACTCTACCGAAGATTCCAGTACCGAGCCGAGGCCGCGATGCTCATGCAACGGATGAATTCTTAAATTTTTTATTTCCAGTACGGAGCTTTCTTTCTTATGCGGCTGAAAAATAATTGAACCGATGATTTCTCCGTTAGAATTGGTGACATAAAATGCTTTTTTATAGCCTAACTCAAGTTCTCTTTTGCATTTCTGAAGCCACTCAAAATAATCCGGGTAGTCGAGGGGAAATTGCCGAATAAAATTATATAGTCTTTCTATATTTCCTTCGCCCGTTAGTATCTGAACCTGCACAGAATCCATGACGTTATCTTAGATTTTCTCAAAGCGACGTCCGACAAACATCTGTTTGTTCGGGTCATTGCCAGTCTCTTTTTGGTACATCTCATCCGCTTCAAATATATTTTTTGCAGTACATTCAAATATAACCTTCCCTCCCGCATGGTTATCGTGATACGTCCACCTCTGCAACTCTTTGCCGCTTTCTTTTTTTATATTTTGATTCTCTATAGACATGCGTATGTATGAATAGTTTATCGGAAAATATCGTGTTTATAAACAACCAGAATCTACTTTTCAAAAAACCATAATTCCGAACGAGTTTCGTTTGGTGGACCCGACCGGATTTGAACCGGTGACCTCCTCCATGCCATGGAGGCATTCTACCGCTGAACTACGGGCCCACGTTTGAAATTGTATCTAATCATTGTGCCGGAATCAAGAGGGTCACTATTGATTTTAAGCTATATTTGTGCTATATTCGAGGTGCCTTAACAGTCATAGGCATTCGCCCCTTACTTGTTTGGGTTTTACCCGAGCTTGCTCGCACTGAGCTTGTCGAACGGGTCGAGGGGAGGAAAGTCCGAGCACCTAGAACAATCGCTGTTGCGAAACCCGCCTCCGAAAGGAGTCGGGTGAATGCAACCGGTCGTGAGGCCAGGGACAGTGCAACAGAAACATACCGCTAACCCCGCTCCGCGGGGCAGTAAGGGTGAAATCGTGTGTTAAGAGCGCACGCATGCCAGTGGTGACATCGGCATGGTGAAAACCCAGCGTGGTGCAAGGCAAGTGGACCGAACTGTCGCTGATCAGCCTTCGGGCTGGCCATAACCAACTGTTCGTTGAGACGGTAAGGTCTTGCCGCTTAGATAGATGAGTGCCACCCCGCTTTGCGGGGAACGAAACTCGGCTTATTTGACTGTTAAGGCACTTTTGCGCCTCAAGGCGCAAAAGATCACACGAATGCACTCGAATGGGTCTCGAATAAACACTCGAATCCAACGAACATCAGAGTTAACATCTATTAATACTTGCGTGAATCAAATAATTTTTCCCTCCGTCATAAAACAACCTTCCTGGGTGGCTAATAAACCAATAGATACAGAATTTATTTAAGTACTTTTTTCAAATACTGGCCGGTGAGAGATTTAGTATTTTTTGCCACCTGCTCGGGTGTGCCAGAGGCAATTATCTCGCCGCCCTCATCACCGCCGCCGGGTCCCATATCAATTATCCAATCGGCTGACTTAATAACGTCGAGATTATGCTCTATAACAAGAACAGTATTCCCGCGGTCAACAAGTTTTTGAAGTACCGCCAGGAGCTTTGAGGTATCCTCAAAATGCAGGCCCGTGGTGGGCTCGTCTAGAATGTACAGCGTTCGCCCCGTATCGTTGCGACTAAGCTCGGTCGCAAGCTTAATACGTTGGGCCTCACCGCCGGAAAGCGTAGTAGCTGATTGGCCAAGCGGCACGTAACCCAATCCAACCATTATAAGTACCTGCAGTTTGCCGGCTAATTGTCGGCAATCGCCAAAAAATTTGGCGGCATCGTCAACTGTCATATCTAGGATATCGGCAATAGTTTTGTCCTTATAAGTGACTTCCAGCGCTTCACTGTTATAACGTTTGCCATGGCATTCTTCACATGGTATGTAAACATCCGGCAGGAAATGCATCTCAACTTTTATAAGTCCGTCGCCGTGACAGTTCTCACAGCGCCCCCCTTTAAGATTGAAACTGAAGTGGCTCAAGGTGAAGCCCTTGAGCTTAGCATCGCTTTGCGCGGCAAAAATTTCTCGAATAGGTCCAAAGAGCCCTGTATAGGTTGCTAGGTTGCTTCGGGGGGTGCGGCCGATAGGCGACTGGTCAATATTGATGGCTTTATTGAACAGCTCCAGACCCTTTATGGCTTTATGCTTTCCAGGTTTTGATTTGGCGCGGTAAAAGTATTGAGCAACTTTTTTACCGAGAATGTCATAAATGAGCGTTGACTTCCCACTACCCGAAGCGCCGGTCACACAAACCAGTAATCCTGTCGGAATATTGGCGTCGATGTTTTTGAGGTTAAACTCGGTGGCGCCGACAATATGAATATTAATACCGTTATTGGGACGTCTTATCCTTGTGGTCGTAATAATTCTTTTCCCGTTGAGATAAGCTGCTGTCAGCGACCTCTTACTTCTAAGAATACTTGGCAGGTTACCGGAGGCTAATACTTCACCACCAGCGACACCAGCCAATGGGCCAATATCGACTATATAGTCAGCCGAACGGATGATGGACTCGTCGTGTTCGACGACTATAACGGTATTACCCTTGTCGCGAAGCATTTTTAGCGTTGTAACGAGCTTCTCCGTGTCCTTCGGGTGGAGCCCGATAGATGGTTCGTCGAGAATATAGATTACTCCCGACAAGCTACCACAAAGCTGTGTCGCCAGGCGTATCCTTTGTGCTTCGCCCCCCGCCAAGGAATCGGCTTGTCGGCCAAGCGTAAGATACGAGAGACCGACTTCCTCCAGGAATTTTAGACGCGTAATGATTTCGGAGATAATCGGCTTGGCGATTTTCGCGGGTCTGGGAGGAAGTTTTATCTGTGACAGATAAGTTTTGGTGTCCAATATGCCCAATGAATTAATATCCGTGATGTTCTTGCCATCAATGAGCACGCCCAGGGCGTCTATACGCAATCTCCTTCCCTTGCAAGTTTCGCAAACCCTCTCCACCATATATTTCTCGATAGTAGAACGAAGATATTCCGAGTCCGTTTCCAGATAACGACGCTCTAAATTTCTAACTACTCCCTCAAACTTCTCATCGCCAAAAAGAACATTGGATTTGGCAATATCGGTAAGTTCTTCTACGGGCGTATTTAAACTAAATGAATGACGCGACGATAGTTCGCGCAGAGTTTTTTCGTACCAAGCGGTTTGGTTCGTCATTCTCGCCCACGGCCGTATGGCGCCCTCGGCTAAGGTCAGTCGCTGGTTAGGAATAACAAGATAAGGGTCGATAACTTTTTTTAGTCCGAGTCCGTGGCAATCCTGGCACGCCCCTTGAGGGCTGTTAAAAGAAAAGAGCCGCGGGCTAATCTCCGGCAGGGTTATATGTCCCTTGGGGCAGGTGTAATTTTCCGAAAAAGACAGGTTATTCTTGCTCATCATAAAATAGACCGAGGTTTTGCCTCCGCCAAAAACCAAGCTCTTCTCGAGGGATTTTTTCAGACGTGTAATTTCTGTGACCTTCTTGAGTTCCTTGGTATCGAAGGTGTCTATAACAATCTCAACATCATGGGCGACACTTGGGTCGAGATCGAGAGCCGTAAGGTTATCGCGGTCAAAGAATTTGCCGTCGATGCGGCTCCGTGCGTATTTTGAGTTTTTGAGTTTTTGGGCTATTTTCAACAGTTTGCTTACCGACCTCTCTCCGACGGCAATAGGCGACAGGATGAGTATTTCTTCCTTGTGATTATTGGTACAGGCGGTGACGAGCTCGAAGATCTCCTCACGATTATTTTTTATTAGAGGAGTACTGCAGATTGGACAGTGCGGCTGTCCGGCTCGGGCAAATAGCAGACGCAGGAAGTCGTAAATTTCCGTAAGCGTGCCTACTGTCGAGCGTGGTGAGCGGCTGATGGACTTTTGGTCTATGGCAATGGCGGGACTTAGTCCCTCGGCGCTATCGATGTCGGGTTTGCTCAGTACGCCTAAAATCTGCTTAGCGTATGTTGAGAGATTCTCGACATAACGCCGTTGCCCTTCGGCGTATATGGTATCGAAGGCCAAACTCGACTTGCCCGAACCAGAGAGACCGGTAATGACCGTCAGCGTACCTTTGGGGATATCAACGTCAATATTCTTTAGGTTGTTGGTGCGCGCGCCACGGATCTTTATATATTCTTTCATAGTAATATTATTGGCACTAAACGGGAAAATCATACCAGCTTTGTCAAGGATAAGCAAGGGGTATGCGGGGACGCGGATTGTCGCAGATTGACTGATGACGCGGATATACGCGGATATAGGAGAATTGTAGAACAAGCTTTAGCTTGTGAGTGACAAGGTAAACCTTGTTCTACGGGGGGTGACACGTTCCCGCCTGTATTAATGGTCGTGCAAGAAAGCGTGGCCTACTGCTATCAGCTATTCGGGTGCTGATTTGAGGTCTATTCGCGCGCATTCGAGCGATACGGCGAGTTTACGCGTCGGGGCTTGACAGCTGGGAGGTATATTAGGTTATGTTAGAGTTACTAGCTTATTATTTATCATTATTAATTAGGGAGGCGGAGGAGGTGTATGAAGGAAAATGAGATACATACGATAGTCGGTTCGGATGTCAAACTAACGGGAACTATAAAAGATACCAACGATATCGTGGTCCACGGTAATATTGAGGGTGAGGTTTTATCGGAGCAGAATGTCGTTGTCGAGGAACATGCTAAGGTTAAGGGACCGGTGACAGCGCAGGCAGTCAGTGTTTCCGGTGAAATAGAAGGAACGGTCAAGGCGTTTGACAAGCTTGAGATTCACCCCTCCGGTCAAGTAAAGGGCAATATCCAAACCAAAGACCTAATCATCCACTCCGGCGCTCGATTTATTGGCAAAAGCGATATGGTTTCCGATGGTGGCCGCGTGGATGCGGAAGATGCCGGGCCCGCGATCGAAGAGGGAGAGGAGGAGCAATCTACCGAGCAGAACAGTAACGACGACGAGTCGGTTGTTGTTGAAGTGGACGAAGAGAGTTAACTTGCTCCTTATTGTGAGTGGATGGAGGGGCAACAACCCTGCCTAGTATATGTATTATTATGATTTCGAACAGCCCCATACCAACGTTGACCGCAAGGTAAACGATAAGGTGAGGATGCATCTTACCGGATTTGGCATAGCCGGCGAGTTTTGTGTGTCTTCTCCGGCTAGAAGCGCCGAAGAGCTGGTCGATATGGGTCTTAGGAAAGGAGTGGGCACGGTGGTAGCGGTCGGCAGCGAGAATCATATAAACCGCGTAGTAAATACCTTAAAAGGCCTGGAGAGGGGTTTGCACCGCGATATAGTATTGGGCGTTATACCGACTGACAAGGAGTCATCATTACGGGAACGCCTTCGGTTACAAAATATTCAGGAGGCCTGTGAAGCGCTCAAATATCGTCGCTTTACGACGGTTGACGTAGGATACATTGAGGGGGCGAGCTACTTTTTGACAACAGCTGAAATTCACACTAGTCGGCCAACAGTCATCAGCATTAAGGCCGACAGGTGGGAAAGTGAGGCCAAAATCACCGACCTAACTATATTTTCAGATCTCACGTTCAGTTTTTTCAATAGCCAGAAATCAAAAGGGCTTATGGACAAGTGGGTAACTTGGCTTACTAACAGCCGTAGTGTAGAGGATAAGAGTGTGAGCTTATTTCGAGCAAGGATAATACGAGTTTCCGGAGAGGCAATTTTGCCAGTTACTGTCGAGGGCACAGTTGTGGCAAAAACGCCGGTTGTGGCATATAAAATGGCCAAGGCCTTGAAATTAATAGTTAAACGTGATAGATTTACACCGATGGACGAAGATAAGAATAAGGAGTCAGAATAATCGAGAAAAAAGTTAATCGCGAGATTACTGCGCCGGAATTGCTGGTAATTGATAATGCTGGCAAACAATTAGGTATAAAAAGTATCTTCGAGGCGTTGCGTTTGGCAGAAGATGTCGATCTTGACCTAGTAGAAGTCGGGCCTAATTCTCGCCCTCCAGTTGCCAGAATAATGGACTACAGTAAATATCGCTACGAACTAGAGAAGAATCAAAGCAAAAAAAAACGCGGGAGCGAAATCAAGGAAGTTAGGTTGTCATTGGAGATTGGCGAGCACGACTGGCGAGTGAGGATTAACCAAGCTACTAAGTTTCTAAATGATGGCAATCGGGTAAAGTTAACGCTCAAGCTTGCTGGAAGGCAGATGTTATTTAAGGACAAAGCCATTGATAAGATGAATGAATTCAAGAATGCCTTGGGCGCCAGCTACGAGAGCGTGCCTCAAAGATTTGGTCCAAGATATGTTGCGGTTATTATTAGAACCATTAACGATGAAAAACAAAATTAAACTGCCAAAGTCGGTGGTAAAAAGAATTAAGCGGACTACTCGACGCGGCAATGTTGTTGTGCTGGGTATGAGCTCGCAACATTTGGCAACGAATAAATCTAAGCGCCGACGGACCCTGGCAAAAAATAGCAAGAATCTTTCGGCCGCGGATTATAAAAGATATAAGAAATTAGTTTAATATGGCAAGAGTTAAAAGAGGCGTCACCGCCCACGCAAAACATAAGAAGATTCTAGACGCGACCAAGGGCTATCGCCATGGACGCAAGAGTGTCTTCAGACATGCCAAGCAGGCTGTTCTGAAAGCGGCGGAAAACCGTTATCGCGATAGCCGCAACAAGAAGCGCGTGGCCCGACGCGGTTGGATTGTGACCATTAACGCCATGCTCAAAAAGCACGATATGGCATATAATACTTTTATAAATAAACTAAATAAGTCAGATATTGGTCTCAATCGCAAGGTTTTAGCTGAACTCGCCGTTAAACACCCCGAGGAGTTTGACAGAGTTGTCCTAATGGTTAAGGGTTAAAAACTCGCACGCGAATACGCGCGAATGGCTCACACGAAAGCTTCACTCGAAAAGGCGGTCGGGAGAGTCAAGTTTGGGCTTAGATAATCCATCGAGATGTGTTTTATTTGCATAGGTTCATATAGATACCGTACACATGGAATATATAGGAGATTCCATACTAAGTTCTCGTTACACGTGATAAAATGGATCTATGAAGATAACCTTCTATGGTGCGGCTGAAGAGGTTACGGGTTCGTGCTATCATATTGTTTTGAATGGAGGAGGAGAGCTGTTGGTTGATGCCGGCTTTTACCAAGACGCGGGTTTTATGAGTAAAAATTATAAGTTGCCGCCGCTCGACTGGAATAAGATATCTCATATTGTACTTACTCATGGACACCTAGACCACTGTGGCCGTCTACCGGCGTATTATAAGGAGGGCTTTAGGGGAAAAATTATCGCGACACCGCCAACCAAAGATCTAGCGCGCATACTGTGGCTTGATAATGCTAGAATTCTAGCGGAACACGCCAATATAGAAAGGCAGGAGCCGCTTTATAGCGAGGATGACGCCCTGGGAGCAATGGAACTTTTTGAAACACACGACTACGGCCAACCATTATCTGTCGAGGGTAGCGAGATTGTATTAATCGACGCGGGCCATATAATAGGTTCCGCGTCAGTCAAGATTTCAGAGGCCGGCGCGGCGGTGGTTTTCTCCGGCGACCTTGGCAACTCTACCAATGAAATGGTTGACGACTCGGTTTATCCCGGGCCCGCCGACGCTGTGATTATGGAGTCCACTTATGGCGACAGAACTCACGAAGCGCCGCCGAACGGCCAGGACCTACTTAAAAATATCATACTCGATATTATCAAGCGTCGAGCAACTCTTCTAATTCCGGCGTTTGCTATCGAAAGAAGCCAAAATCTCATTTACGACCTCAATGATCTGGTAGAAAGCGGCAAAGTGCCGGCATTGCCGGTCTTTCTTGACAGCCCAATGGCTATTGACGTGATAGAGGTTTTCAAGAAACACAAGCAATATTTAAGCGATGAGCTATTGGGGCATTATAAAAAAGGCGACGACCCGTTCCTATTTTCCAAACTTCAACTAACCGAATCGAGCATTGAGTCAAAGAAAATTAATATTATGCCAGGCCCGAAGGTTATCGTTGCCGGTAGCGGGATGATGAATGGAGGGCGGGTGATTCACCACCTGAAGAGGGTACTGCCAGATGCTAATAGTACTGTACTTATAGTTGGCTACCAGGTTGATGGAACACTTGGGCGAAGGGTTCAGAACAAAGAAAGGACAATCGTTGTCGATGGACGCCGTGTGCCTCTCCGTTGCGAAGTTATTAAAATAGAAACCTACAGTGCCCATGCCGACCAGACCCAGCTATTAGGTTGGTTGGGTAGATTTAGTCCTAAACCCAGCCAGGTTAGATTGGTTCATGGCGACCAGATTTCACTTCACGCCTTTGAGCAGATGGTGGCCGAGAAACTAGGCATTACCGCGCGACCGGCGCGCTACGGCGAGACCCTCGAAGTTTGAATGCTTTATATAAATAGTAAATAATTATCACAGTCAAAACGGCGTCCGGGATGTTGAAGACCGGCCAAGGGCCTATATCGAAATAATCAATGACACCGCCGTACCAAACGCGGTCGAGAGCGTTGCTTAGTCCGCTTGCGATTATTAGCAGGACCGGAATAGGAAGAGATGTCTTTTGGCGCGCGCCCAGCCATATAGCCCCGATAATTATGAGCCCCGATACAATAATCAGCAACCAATTAGGCAGAGGCACACCCCATGAGGCGCGAGTATTAACCAGAAGCATGCTAGAGCCGTGGGAAAATAGTAAATAGTGCAGGATCTGGACGAGTAATAAATAAGATGGGGCTATTAACCAGTTCATTTTGAGCAACCGCGGCAGTAGGCGGCGGCGGGATAGGCGTTGAGGCGAAGCTTGTTGATGGGCTTATGACAAGCCGGGCATATACCGTACTTGCCTTTTTCGATTCTCTTAAGAGCGGAGTCAACCTCTTTTTTCTCCTTGCGCATGGTTT
>ERZ1292623.2732-Hain-H51-01um-R1-2732-length-15531-cov-9_pt1 | contig 15531 bp, 16 predicted proteins | sample MGYA00564398_ERZ1292623 | MGnify/ENA primary metagenome ERZ1292623 (study PRJEB36523, sample SAMEA6512633) | groundwater metagenome | collected 2019-01-07 | study: AquaDiva: Metagenomics assemblies of 32 groundwater samples | reverse complement strand
ATTTGCAAATGGTCTTAGAACATCAGAGCGAACGATTCCTTCCAAGCCCGTCATTGCAACATCGAATGCTAGCAAATCAGCAGGAGTATATGATTTTATTACTGTTTGAGATGTTTCTGGCTTAGCCTCAACCGGCGCACTCGGCGCCTCCGGCGCTATACCGACGAAACGACCATCGACATTAACAAGGTTGCACCAGCCACGGGCATAAGACCTGCCCACGAGCCCGTCGACAACCCACGCCCTCAATTTGGCAGATTTTTCTGATTTATCAAGGTAGAAACCCATTCCTTCAGTATAGCCATGTCTTTTATTCATTTCAGCAAAAGTTCTGCCAACAGCTTCCTGCATAAATCCCTTATCTTCAGCAAACTCATCAGGAACTGCATCAGGATGTCTAAGCAACACTCTCCAACCAGGATGATTGAGAACTTGAGCTTCTGTTAAATTTCCATTAAGCCCGTATTTCTTTAGATCTTTTCTTGAAAGCGAAATAACACTCGAATCATTAAATCTATCATATAAAGCGTCACTCAAAACAATCGCACCAGAACTTCTTTCTTGTGCAGGATTAATAAGCTCCAAGACCTTTCTTCCATTATCAGTTATTTGGCCTTGGTTATCAACGGTTAGAATCATTTTAACCTGATCAGAATCTTTCCTTCCCCCATACGCAACTAAATCGCTGGTGTCCGCATAAATATCTCCAAACTGCCCCATTATTCCATACCTATTGCGCATAAATCCTGCTACGGAGAAAGGAACGACTCCTTGCGCTAACATTAATGGCATCTGATTTATGTTTCTACCACCATACGCTTTAAACTGCGTTGCTGTTTTTGTCATGCCAAATCTAAAAATGAGAGGTTTATAAACTTTTCTATTGTGCTACTCCTGCATAATTACAAAATCAATGCTGATATGGGGGTGGAAAGGTTAGATTATCAAAAAGTCCTTGTATGTTACTCCACACTAAAGTGTGGAGTTTGTTTGGACTTTTGGATGCTCAAGATACTACCACACACTAAAGTGTGTGGTTTTCGTCAAGTATCTTGACATAAGAGTTTTCAAGAGAAATCAAATTACAATAGCAATAAAAATATTTCAGCAGGAAATATATAGAAATCAGGGGAGGGGGGGAATTAAACAAACTCTTAGAAAGACGGGTGGGAGGTTTAGAAAAATGGAGCTAAATTCTATTTTATAGCGGGAGACCAAAATAATTCCTCATGGCTATTTTGTTCCCCCGAATATAGCTACAGACAAAGTTGAGGAATTACTAAAGTCTGTAGCTATAGATTCAAAATTAGAAAAGTTCTAATGAGATATGATTATCCGTCTGATAAAGAAAAAATGACTGCTGAAACAGTTCTTAAACAGACTGAATTAATAGCTAAGAATTGAGATGAGAAGAGCTAATTAGCATAAACAACCTCTAACCGCGCAACCGCCCACTCAGAAACCTTAAATATCTCCCTAAATATTAATACAAATGGGAAAGATATGCTTGTATAACACACTGGCAAGAAAAAAAGAAATATTTAAGCCGATAAAAAAAAGTCAGGTCGGAATGTACACTTGCGGGCCAACTGTCTATTGGTACCAGCATATTGGAAATTTAAGAACTTACATCTTCTCTGATATACTAAAAAGAGTCTTGCTGTATAATAAGTATAAAGTAAAGCACATAATGAATGTTACTGATGTTGGGCATCTAACTTCTGATTCAGACCAAGGAGAAGATAAAATAGAAAAAGCAGCTGCAAAAGAAGGAAAAACCGCGCAGGAAACAGCTGAATTCTATTTAAATATCTTCAAAGAAGACTTAAAAAAATTAAACATTATCTCCCCAACTGTCTGGTCAAAGGCAACCGCCAATATTCCAGAACAGATTGAACTAATAAAAAAGCTCGAGAAGAAAAAATATACTTACAAAACATCTGACGGAATTTATTTTAACAGCTCAAAGTTCAAAGATTATGGCAGGCTGGCTAAAATAAGTATTAAAGGATTAAAAGCAGGAAAAAGAGTTTTAATCGGTGAAAAAAAGCATAAAACAGATTTTGCCCTATGGAAATTCTCCGAAGAAGCTGGAAAAAGACAGCAGGAGTGGAATTCTCCATGGGGAATTGGCTTTCCCGGCTGGCATATAGAGTGTTCAGCAATGTCAATAAAGTATCTTGGGAAGCATTTTGATATCCACACAGGCGGAGAAGACCATATTCAGATACATCATCAAAACGAAATTGCGCAAAGCGAAAGCGCGACAGGAAAAAAATTTGTAAATTACTGGCTTCACGGAGCTTTTCTCTTGAATAACGAAGGCAAGAAAGTATCAAAATCAACAGGAGGGCTGTACACAATTTCAGAGCTTGAAAGTCTGGGATACAAGCCGCTAGACTTCAGATATTTGTGTTCACTTGTCCATTATAAAAAACCATTAAATTTCACGCTTGAGAATCTCGATTCTGCAAAAAATGCTTACGGAAGACTAAAAAGAAAGATTATAGAGCTAAAAAAAACAGAGCATAAAGGAAAAGACTTGACTAAAGAGTATAAAAATTTATTTTTAGAAGCTGTTAATGAGGATTTGAACATCCCAAAGGCGATACAGATTGTTTGGGAGATTTTAGATGATTTTAATTTTGACCCTAAGAAAAAATTAAAACTGCTGGAAAAATTTGATGAAGTTCTTGGCCTTGATATTGAAGAAATAAAAGAAGAAAAAATTAATTTGCCGGAGGAAATTCTCAATTTGCTGGAAAAACGTGAGAAATTAAGAGAACAGAAAAAATGGGCGGAAGCAGATATAATCAGAAAAAGAATTATCGAAAAAGGTTATATCATAGAAGATACTCCATCTGGCATGAAAATAGAAAAATCTTCCTAATCTCTCTCTACAACCTTATACTTCTTATCAAATTTTTTTTGTTTTACAAGAGATATTGCCCCTTCTACAATAAGGCCGAGACCAGCAAGAAGCCAAAACCAATCAGAAGAAAAATCATAAAACCCGAGAAGCTTAATTAATGTACCAGCCGTCATTAAAAATCCAACTACTATAAATACCTCATATCTTAAAAAATTATTTATTAATCTCATTTAATCCAATAGAAATTTATTTTAATTCCCCTCTTCTTAATCTATCAAGAACTCTCCTGTCTTCTTCAAGTTTTCTTTCAGCAGCTATTAGCTTATCAGTATTCTTAAGTCTATTCAATTCATGTTGTATATCAACCAGCTTTCTTTCCAATCTCCTCACTTCCCCCTCTGAATAAGCTCCTTTCTTAATAGAAGAAAAACCAAACATTTTATTATTTCGCGATTTTAAAATTTTAAAAACAACAAAAACTATCAGAGCAGTCAATATAACACTCGCAACCGCATAATAAACCCAATTGGACTTGCCTTTAGAATCCTCTCCTATAATATTGCCAGTTATCTCTACTTTGGCATCGTTTGCCTCTTCATCAATTACCTCACTCGCAGGACTCTCAATAATCTCTTCTGCAATCGGCTCTTCCTCAACAGTAGTATTCTGCTCTTCCTCTGGTTTCACTAATTCCTCTATTTCAGGAAACTCAATATTAATCGGTTGTCCAGCGCTAAATCCCTCAAATTTCTTAGAATCTACACTAGTGCCATCTTTCTTAACTATAACATTTACATCAATCTCAGAAACATTTGAGTCAACTCTAACCACAACTTCTCCAGCGCTGCCAGAATCCCTGTTCATAAAACTCTTTAGCAAATAATAAGTCTGTGAAGAATCCAATACAAAAATATTCAATTGGTGATTTGGCAACGTCTTGACAGTTATAACCGTCTCTACTGCATTAACAACTGGAAGAACCAACAGCAAAAAGCACGCCAAAACAAATAATCCCCTCTTCATTTTACGCTAAATAGAAGGAACATCTATTTATAAATATTTTTATTGTCAAATTAGGTTTTATCCCAATAGTCAAAACAATTTAGGCAAAAAAACAAAGAGCCCTACAACTATTAGCAGGGAAATTAAAAAAACAGCTAATTTTCCTTTTCTCCCCCTAGGCAGTTCATCTCTTGTAACAAAATAAATAAATGCCCCGGAGATAAAACTCAATGCAAAATAAAAAGTGCTTTTACTTAAATCTAACATTATTGCGCTCAAGGCTCCAAAGAAAATCGAGGAAGAAAGAAAAACAAGCCCAAACGATTTTAATTTAAATTTATCATTAATATGCCTTAACATGCCAGAAGCAGATATATCTCCTAAAAGTAAGGGAATAAAAAGAACGTATGGCAAATAACCCGGAGTGCCTGGCAAAATAAATATCAAAACCAGAACAAAGCCCTCTAAAAAATTATCAAGAAAAAACCCTGCAATGTGCAAATACCCAATTCGCTCAGCAACAAAGGTTTTTCTAGTGTGTTTATACGTATATTTTTCTATTGCATGATATCCTGCAAATCCCAAGAGCATGCTCATGCTTATTGCAGTTGGGCTCAGAAATTTTGAGCCGTTCTCAATTAAATCAGGTATAACCTCAGAAAAAAGAATAGCGATAATCATACCAGATCCTATGCTCAGAATATACTCGTGCCATTTCTCCATTTTGTCAGAAACTTTGTAGCTAAAAATATAAACCAAAGACAATATAACAGAAAGAATCAAAGGAACGAATACATTTGCCATCTTTAACTGGAAATCAAATTATCTATATAAAACTTGGTGATTATACAAAAAACGCACGCCCACACCAGGAATCGAACCTGGATATCCGTAAGGAAACACGCTCTCCAAGCGTGCGCAGTACCATTGTGCCATGTGGGCTCAAAAGAATTAACAATTATGACTTTTAAAGGTTTTTAAGATCACCAAATCCTTCGGATTTGTACTCAACCTTAAAAGGTGGAGTTTGATAGGGATTTGGGGACAGTAAGATTTGCTCTAACAGATTCGCAAATCTTGGGCATCCAAGATGCCAGAGCATCTTAGTGGAACCGGGAAAAACCGACGGCATCTAACTCCAGTCTAAAGATTGGAGATTTTTCACGTGTATTCAGGAAAAGTTTATATACCTAATCCGTATAAGGATTATATGGAAAATCCTATATTAACAGCCAGAGAAATGGAAGTAATTAATAAAAAACTGAACAACAAACGGCTTACGCAGTTAGATTCAAATATCCTGACTAGGGCAATTAGACCAAAACTTAGGCAGATTATGAATATTGAAGCAGATTATCTGTTAAAGAGACTTTCTTACAACCCAAGATACAGGGTAATAGAAAACAAAATAAAAAATATTATTCTGTCAAATATCACTAAAGTCGAAGCTATAATCTTGATGGGCTCTGCTGTACAAACAAGCTATAATGAGTATAATGATATTGATATTATTGTTATAGCCAAAAAGAGAGTATGGAATGAAAAATACGAAAGAGAAGAGATTATTCTTGATTTAGAAGAAAAAGCTAAGAAGAGTAAATTAAATTTGGATATACAAATAATTTCAAAAAAATCATTCTTGGAGTCATACCATAACAATCCCTCCCTAATATATCAATTGAAAGACCATAAAATTATATATGGAAAGATTAAGATTCCCAAAAAAGTAGAGCTTTCAAAATTAGATTTACTTATGAAATTAGATTGGAGCGATCCCCCCAATATTAAAAACGGAAAAGAGATATACGAATGTATAAGAAACCTCTGGCTGGTAAAATTACTAATAAAAAAGATTGTTGACAATAATAAACTCTCCTCTGAGCTGACTAATGAACTTGGAAGAAATTTAATTTCTAGATTAAAAAATAATCGTGCTTCATTAATAGAGAAGAAATTAGCCCTCGGTTATTTGATAAGATTGCTAAAAGAAACTGAACAAGAGATAAAGGAGGCAAAATGGGAAAAAATAGTGTTATAGAATCTTTGAGCAGGCTTATTGCGAACACAATAGTGCATAATATTCTAATTGGCAAGACTTCAAAACCAGAAGCAGTTAATCATCTAGAGTCTGAAGAAATTGAGTATAGAGCACAAGCGATAAAGAAAAGTGGATTATATCACTGGAATAATGAAGATGTCGCGCGGATAAAAGAAGAGATAAAGAAGAAAATTGAAAACAAATTCAAAAATAAATATACAGATGTTATAGTTCCTAAAGACAAAATAAAAGAATTGATTGATACTGATATCAAAGATTTATTAAAAAAGAAATAGGATTTCGTCCATTATTACTCTATATAATCACTCCCTCGCATTTTTAAAAACTCTTCCTACTTCTATCCTGTTCCCTCTTAAATAATCCTCAATAGGAAGAAGAGAAGCGATTCCTGCCCTTAACCTGTTTTCTTTGCTCATCCTTCTAAGTCTGCCTAATGAAAAATAATCCACTCCGTTAATTTCCGGATCATCTGTTTTAAGAGAGCCGGAGTTTCTCTCTCCAGAAAGAACAATATTATGAATTTTGTTTCCATTCGTGCTGTCAAAAGAGTATATTCCTATAAAATAATCAATAACAACAGAGAGGCCTGTCTCTTCTTTAACTTCTCTCGCAGCCGCAGCCAAATAATCATGATCAAATATTTCAATCTTGCCTCCAGGATTTCCCCAAAGCAGATCATCTTTCTGCTGGACCATGACAAATTTTATCTCATCAACTATTCCTAAGCGATAAGGAACAATTACACAAGTAGGAGTATAAACATTTGCCATAACTAACTTTCCTCCCACAAATCATAATAAGATTTAAACTCCTCTCTTATGTCCATAGAAACTTCATAAACAGACTTCGCCCCATTTATTACAACAACTCTTCCGAATTCTTGCGGATAATTCTGAACCAAAACCCGATAATTTTCAATAAGCTTTTTCATAAACTCTTCCTGCTCAAATTTTTCTTTTGGCTCCCCTCTCTTTTGGATTCTCTCTCCGGCTGTTCCAAAATCAACATCCAAATAAAAAGTTATATCTGGAGTTAAAATGCCTAATCCTTTATGCATTTCAAATAGTTTATTTAATTCAACACCTTGAGTCCATTGATAAGCGCAAGTTGACATTTTATATCTGTCACAAAGAACAAATACTCCAACATCTAAGACAGGATTTATTAATTTTCTGGTGTGCTCTGCTCTGTCCAGAATGTAAAGTTCAGCCATCTCTAATCCCTCAGAAAAAGCATCTTTATCTCCTGAAAGTCTTCTTTCTATCTCTTTATTCCGCCGCGGCTCATGCGTTCCAAGAACATCATTATATTTCGAGCGGCGTTTTATATAACTATCAAGTAAAGGAAGTTGTGTAGAAGTTCCTGCTCCGTCAATTCCCTCAAGTACCACGAATAGTCCTCTTTTCTCCGGCATAATCATTTTTTGCAAAGTGAATTATAAAGTATTATTATACTGAAAAGCATATATTAAATCTATATAAAAGCTTAATACTAAAAAAGTTAACATAGAAAATGGCAAAAAGAAAATACGAATTTCTCTCAGAAGTCCCTGAAGAAACAAAGCAAAAAATATCTAGATATGTTACTAATGTAGAAGGAGATACTTTTGTAATTCATGGTTTGCCTCCGGAAATGACAGGAGGATTATTAGCCAGGTATTCCAGGGCCCCAACTGGATTGCAGCTAACACTCGTAAATGAATTCCTAGATGAAAATGATGAGCCCTCTCAAGCAAAAGGAACTGATTTGATAAATAGAGTCTTAAACGCCTTTGGTGACGAATCTGTTGGTGAATTAGAGCCAATCCATGTTGGAATAGAAAATATCTCTCAAATAGGAACAAAATTTATAGAAGACAGAAGAATAGGCGGCTCCCCAATTGAGCAGTCAACAAGATATGTAAAATACGATAAAAAAGACGAGCAGGGAAAATGGAGGTATCTAAGGCCAAAAGAAATTATCCGCGCCGGTTTATTAAAAAAATTTGAAAGAGCCAATGACAGGGCTTTTGAATTATATTCTAGTGGAATAGAAAAACTGTCCGAGTTGTTTGAAAAACAATTCCCAAGAGATGAATTTGCAATAGAAATAAGTAACGAAAAAAGAAAGTTTAAAGAAAGAGAATTAACAAGCGACGAGCAAATAAGGACATTTAATAATGCTTATAACTTCACAATAAGATGCGCCGCGCTCGATGTTGGGCGCTGTGTTCTCCCCTCTTCAACACTAACGCATTTAGGAGTTCTGGGAAATGGAAGATTCTTTACCAATGTTCTGACATACCTAAAAACAAACACTCTGCAGGAAGCAAAAGATAGAGCCGAAGACCTGGAAGCAGAACTGAACAAGATAATACCCACCTATATAAAAAGAAACAGGGTAAATGAAAATCAAAAAGAAGTAGACAGGAACATGAAAGAAATAGCAAAAATGTTTGACAGCATAGCGCCAAAAACAGACAAAGTAACATTAGTATTAAGAGCAGACTTAATTAACGAGTTAGTCTCTTCCGCCTTATTTCCATACACGAATATCTCCTTGCAACAAATACTAAACGAGGTAGAAAAAATGTCTCTAGAAAAGAAAAAGGAAATCTTGCATGCTTGCAAAGGAGAAAGATGCTCGCGAAGAGATAGAACAGGCAGAGGACTGGAGGCGGGCTATCCAATAACTTTTGACTTAGTGGGATGTTTTGCAGAGTATAGAGATTTGCAAAGGCATAGGATGTTAACACAACAAAGACAAAATCTGACAGCAGAACTAGGTTTTATTATCCCTCCTGAAATGATTGAAGTAGGCTTGGAAAAAGAAATTAATGAAGTTGAAAGTATGATGAGAGACCTTAACGCTGATATAAAACATGCCGGGCAATATGAAGCCTCGCAATATGCAACATTATTTAATCATAAAATGAGATTTATGCTCGGGATGAATTTTAGGGAGTTCCAGCACCTGTCAGAGCTAAGAACCCAACCAGCAGGACATTTTAGTTACAGAAGCATGGTAATGGAAATGGCGGATAAAGTAAAAGCAAGATATCCCTGGTCAGAGGAATTATTTGAATTTGTTGATTACTCTGATCCTGGCAATAAAATCTCCCGCGCAAAAGAGCAGTCAAGAATTGCAGGAAAAAATCTCTCGGCAAAAATTGACGGAAGTATAGATTTATAGCACAGACTTTAGTAATTACCCAATTTTGTCTGCAGATATATTTGAGGGAACAAAACAGCCATGAAGAATTATTTTGTTCTCTCGTTATAACTTAAACCTTCCTTTAATAATTCCTTAATCTTTGGCTCTGGCTTCCAATAACCAGGGCCTTTCATTATTTTGCCCCTCTCATCATAAATTGGTTTTTCTCCCTCTCCTAGCTTGCTGAAATTACTTTGCATAATTATATTCAATACATCATAAATTGGAATTCCATATCTCTTCGCCTCGCTGGCAGCATAAACTTTTATATCGCCGAGCCAGTCAGCCAGCTCAGTTAAAATTTCTATTTTAACTTCTTCGGGAACAAATTTGTTAATCTCCTCCCAGCTGGGATTTTCTCCCAAATCAGAAATATAAGGCTCGGCAAGCTCCCTGTATTTTTCAATGATTTTATCAATCTCTCTCACTTCCTCTTCCAATATATCCTTAAAATTAATTATTCTCTTCAAAGAAGGCAAAACGGGCGACTCGTTAGACTCAATCTTGTAAATCTCGTTAAATTTCTTTATATCCTCTACAAAACTATTTTCATCCATTTTAAAAATAAATACAATATCTATAAAAATATATGTGTAATTACTCCTTCATCTCAATCCTAATCTGCACACTTCTCGGAATCTGTAATTTCATAATAGGATGCAGGATTCTATCTTCTGCTGGAATATCAATAATTCTTCTATGAACTCGCATTTCAAATCTGTCAAATGTTGCAGTTCCATTGCCGCACGGAGATTTTCTTGTTGTCACCTTTAATCTCTTTGTTGGCAGAGGTATAGGCCCGCGCATTACAACACCTGCTCTGCTAGTGATCTCTCTAATTGATTCTATCACTCCATTAAGTGGCTCAATATCTATGCTATTCAGTTTTATTCTTACCTTGCTCATATCAACACTATAAAAAAATGCTTTATAAAGATTATGCCTAAACACTCCTCTTCCAGAGCATCTTACTATACCCATCTTTTATTATCTTATTCTTGTCAGCTCCAAGTTTCTTAATCACCTTAAGAATCTCTCTTCTAGCTTTTCCAATCCCGCTCTCATTGGTTAAGTATTCTATCTCTAAAAACCATCCCAAGCGCTTTACATTATTTATCTCTATATGAAAATTCTTGTTTATCTCATAAACCTCAGAAGTTTTTTCTTTTCTCAGCCATCTCTTAAATCCTGAATTCTTAAGCATAACTCTAAATTGCTTCTCACTTGGAATTGCCAGCTCATGCTCAGCCTTTGCATATATTCCTCTGACATAAGAAAGCTTCTCCTTGAAATTAAACTCATATCTGCCGTCATGCTTCCTAATCCTTATGCTTCTTCTTGGATATCCGCCGGAATAATCAAAAGCATAATATTCATCAATCTTTTTTTCCTTGCCGATAAAACGCCCAATTTCAGAAGCCCTTTCCCTGTATTCCCCAGGATTCAATATTTTTATCTTCGCCTCTACCTCTATCATGCCAAATTTACCCTCCTTTTAAAAATATTAGTTTACAAATAAACTCAGATCACAAAACATTAAAAAATAAAAAATAAAAAATAAATCAATCTTTAAGTACAAGCAACTGATTCAACTGTCTCGTCGCATGTCGCTGTTCTTGTCGCGTCACTAGAATCCTTGACTATTACAGCTGCTTTTGCTGTGACAGGAGTAGCTGAACCACTTAACGCACCTACATTAATCGGTACAGTAGACAACACAGCAAGAACAGCAGTTCCCGAACCTAAGGATTTAACACTATTATCTGAATAAGTTATTATCCCCATAACTTCCTTTATCGAAGCTGTATCTCCTTTAACAAGCTGTACATTTACAACACCAGAAGCACAACTAACTGCCTTAACTTCTGTCTGGAAGCATAAAGTCTGAAGGTCTACCTTGCCGAGAGCATCCCCAAAAGTTGGTCTCAAAAAGCTCCAAACAATTGCAACAGCTGCAACAGCAAGCAGAATAATCAAAACAGTAGCGACGATATCACTTAAACCTTTTTTGTTTTTAATATGTATCATTTAAATCTTTTATCGCAACCTCCTTTCATATTTTCCTCTTTTATTTATGAGCAAACCAAAATTCATATGTTTTTCCTCTCTTTTTATTAAAGGCAACAAAGCCGAATCTTTCAAATTGTATGATTTCTGAGTTTTTTAATCTTTCTATAGAAGATTCCGCAATGCCCTTTACTCTGGAGCCGTCAGGCATCAAAACTTCTGTATTAACTCCATCAGAAACCCAGTTGATTTTCGGAATATCCTTGTTCTCTAATGAAACAAACCGCGCCCCGATTTTATCAAATTTAACATTATACAAATGAATCAATCTTGCTTCTTTGCCTCTAAGTTTGTCAAAATCAGGCTTAGAAATATAAATCCTGCCAGCATCTAAAGTTCTAGTTTCCTTTTTATCAGGATGAACCTGCACTTTAACTGATTTTATATCTGGTCTGTTTTTAACTTTTAATTCAACAGGAGAATAAACAAAAGAGTATCTATTAGCGCTAGAATCAATTATTTTCCTGTTAATTGCATAAAGACTCTCGACAGGAGCAGTTATGTTCTGCTTGTTCAACCCAATCTCTTTTACAAACTCTCTTATCGCTTCTTTTTTTATCCCGCGTTTTTTTAAACTTTGAATGCTCCATGTTCTGGGATCATCCCACCCGAAAAATTTGCCTGATTTAACCTCTCTTTGCGATTTTGATTTTGATATTTTTGCTCCAGTGCCCTCCAGGCTGACAAGCCCTGTATGAATTACCTCTGAATGTCTCCAGCCGAAAATATCCCAGATATATTTCTCCATATCTGTCTCAATTTGCAGTTCAGAACCCCTGATAACATGAGTTACATTCAATAAATAATCGTCAATTGCCCAAGACATCTCAAGTGCCGGCCAAACGCGGTATTTTTTTCCAGCTCTCGGATGCTTCCTGTCAGAGATTTTAAACAGGACTCTGTCGCGAAAAGCAGGGTTTGGATGCTGCATAGATGTTTTAATCCTCAAAGTTGCCGCACCCTCCTTTGCTTTAAACATCTTTTTCCATCTTTCTAATTGCTCACTCGCAGAAACATCCCTGCAAGCACAATCAATTCCTTTTTCCCTGTTATTATGCAAAATTTTTTGAGAGCAATGGCAAACATAAGCTTTATTCTTTTTAATAAGCTCAATAGCATACTTATAATAAATCTCTAATCTGTCTGACTTATAAATAACAGGTTTTGCATATTTTACATCAAGCCACTCTAAAGCCTCTTCAATTAATTTATAAGATTCCCTGCTCAAGGGCTTTTCCTGGCTCCCAATAGTGTCATCCATAACTAAAAGAATTTTTCCGTCGTATTTCTCAGCATATAAAGCATTAAGAAGAAATGTTTTTGCATTTCCTATATGCAGCGCACCGGAAGGAAAGGGTGCAATTCTAAAAACTGTCTTGCCGCTGACATTCGGCAGTTCAGAAAGCTCGCGTTCTTTTTCCTCATGAACTTTAGCATACTTCTCATATTGAAAAAAAAGATTTTTTTGCTCCTCGCCTGATAAAGAATTTATCTCCCTGACATTTTTTATAATTTCAGGCATAATACTTTTTATTTCAGACTTCTCCAGTCCATGCTGAAACAACTTAGGAAGAATCCTGGAAGGCTCTGCTTTTCCAAATTCCAGAGCATTCTTTAAAGCATAAGCCTTTATTTCATTAGACAAGTTTCTCATTGTTAAAAAAGGATTGAAAGTTATATAAGTTTATCTTTTGCAACTTTCTCTTCAAAATTTCTTACTTTAGATTCAATTTGCTCCAGGCGCCCAATAAAAAGCTCAAGTTTATATTCAAAATCCTCTAATTTTACTTTCAGATTATCCATATCAGAGTTATCCTTGGTTAAAATATTTTCTCCGAGAGCGTTATCAGCTTTATCCAGATTATCAAAAAAGCTGGAAACACCGGCCTCATTGCTCGGCATATTAGAAGAACTCTGGACACTCTCAGAATTAGAAAAATCTACATAACCTCCGCTGTATTTAACTTTTCCAAGATTTTTATCCTCTTCTTTCTTAATAAACCCTTTTTTCTGCAATAAAGTATAATCAACAATTTCTCGTTTCCTAAAAACACCCATCTTTTACAAAGGCAGAAGTTTTATTTAAATTTAATGCCCCGTTTGTCAGCTAAACTAAATCTTTAAATAAATAGATTATTCTATATCATTATGGCAGTCGATATAAAAAACCTAATTGCTGCAATAAATCCTGACGTATATTGCGACAAAACATACGACAGAACAGGTGTAAGATTAAGCGACAAGGTCAAAAAAATAGCAAAAGAAGAGGGATATCTAAAAGCAGCTGAAATTGCAAAACCAATAGAATCAGATTATCTGGACATAGAGCACACTCTTCTGACAAAAGGAGCATTCTCCCTTCAAGGATTTAAAGCCCCAATAGAAAAACATACTCTTGCCTATGATTTATCCTCGCAAAATCTCGAGCCGATTTATTTCTGGCTTCTTGATTTTGTAAACGAGCAATACGGCCGCTCTGAAAAATTAGTAGATAATTTCGTATCATCAGTAGGAAGCGGGCATTTCTCAGAAATGAGCAGAAAAGCAACTGTCCTGCAGGAAGAGGCAATGAAAATATTCGGCACAGTAAACACAGTAATACGCTCTGTATTAAACATCATCTATGACTTGAAAGAGTTTAAGTTAAGATTGACTCATTATAAAGACTTGAAGTCAAGTGATGAAAAAACAAAAAATGCTGCAACACTCTCCCTAAAGCAGATATGGATGGATAATGTAGACATAAAAAGAGGAAACAGCTCAATAAAAGCTATGGCTCAGCAATTTGATTACGTAACGCTAATTGATGCATTCATGGTCGCAAATTCCTTGGAAGAAGTAGACAAACTTGATATAAACGACAGAGTAAAAAGAATACTTCAGCAAAGAGTATCTGAATTCCTGAAATGGATAAAGGAATCAGAAAAAGAATTAAGTAAAAGATTTGAAATTGAGAAAACATACTTGAAAAGCCAGATAAATTCTCTAAAATTATATGCGCGCTGGCTAAAGCCCTATCTAAAAACAGCACAGCAGTTAGAGCAAAATGCAACAGCCAATGCAAGTCTTGTCCATGCTTTTAACACTTCTCTTTTTGAGCTTGTCTTGCTTGCAAAGGGAAAATATGAAGTAGAATTAGACATTGTAAAAGGGGAATTGCCAAAATTCTTCAGAAAGATAAACGCAAGAGAATACTATCCTATAACAATTATCGAGTTGCTGTTCAGAAGTGTCCCTGACAGGACAGACCAGAGAGGAGGATATATTTTTCGCGGCAGAGCTGACATTATCTTTTCTAGTTATGCGCTTAACGACGACGAACTAAAAGTATTAAAAGAAAAAGTTGAAGAAGACAACCTAGGAGATATCTACAAAATAATTGAAGGAGCAACAGAAAAAAGCCTTGCAGAATTAAAAGATGACATTGAAGAATTTCTCGGAGATGAAAAAGAAGAAGAAAAAGAAAAGTCAATAGACATGAATCCATTCTCGGCGTTATTTTCTTCATTTAAAAAAAAGGAAGAAAAAAAAGATTTATTGAAAGGAATTCCAAAAGACACAGAATACGAAAAAGTTCTGCGCTCGCAGGCAATACTCCACTCAAGATTTAGATGCAGAAAATTTTACGATATTTTCAAGAAAGTCCATAACATGCCTTCTTTCCCTGCAGTCCTATACTAAATCAGTTATTCATTCCACCAGCTTTGTATTCTCGCTATTAAACCTGTAATAACTCCTCCAGTTATTCCTCCGCTTTGCATCTCAATATCAAATACAGGATAGCTCTTTCTCACTCCAGCGCTATTAATCGCAGTAATAGTAATATGCGCCAGCCCCTCATCATTCAAATTTCCTAAATTATACTCCCACTTCCCGCTTATTGAATTATAAACTGCCTGAACTGTTTTGTCAGCTATTTTTGGATGTCCAAAACCCACAAACGCGAGCTCAACGCCTGAAATGCCTCTCGCATCACTAACGCTGATTTCAATAAGAGAATTTGTCGTAGCTGGAATATAATCGATGAAAGTTGAAACATCTTTCCCATCAATTAAAATATTTGTAAACACTGGCTCTGTCGCTGGCATAACTTTTACAGAAAGGCTTTTTATCACAAATTTCTCAGCTACATTTAATCCCGGCACATTCACCAGTCCTGAGAGGTCTTCTTTAGACTCAATTGTAAATGTATAGCTTCCGACACTTCCAGCAGGAGAAGCCCAGCTCAGCACTCCCTGGCTATTTATTTGAGCATTATATGGATTGGGATTATTAACGTCACAATCATTGACCATCACGCCCTGGATTATAGCTCTTGTGCAATAAATCTTATACTTCA
>ERZ1292623.1603-Hain-H51-01um-R1-1603-length-21427-cov-6_pt3 | contig 15532 bp, 16 predicted proteins | sample MGYA00564398_ERZ1292623 | MGnify/ENA primary metagenome ERZ1292623 (study PRJEB36523, sample SAMEA6512633) | groundwater metagenome | collected 2019-01-07 | study: AquaDiva: Metagenomics assemblies of 32 groundwater samples | reverse complement strand
GTGCCGTTTTCTACGGTCCGGCGGTGGCCCGGCGGGTTGTCGATGCCCATGGCCGTTCTAGCCACGACCCATATGAAATTATCCACCTCGTGCGTGCGTACAATGATTCGAACATGCTTAGCCTCGGCTCCAGTTTTGTTAGTTTTGAAGATATTAGAAGCGTCGTCAAGCTATGGTTGGAAACACCGTTTAGCGCCGAAGATCGTCACGAAAGACGTATTAAAAAATTGGACGAGATCTAACAATGCCAGTAATATGTCCCTCTATAACCGCTAAAAATAAAGAAGAATACGACAAGCAGATAAAGAAAGTTGCACATTTTGCTCATCGTATCCAGATCGATTTAACAGATGGGAAGCTTGCGCCTTTACTTAAAGTCCAGCCCAACGAAGCGTGGTGGCCAGTTGGCGTCAAAGCTGATTTTCACCTAATGTTTGAGGATCCTTTCTTAGCCGTAAAAATCGTCATAGAGCACAAGCCCCATTTAATAATTGTCCACGCCGAAGCTAAAGGCAGCTTCGAGGCGTTTGCCAGCCGTTGCCATAGTCACGGGGTCAAAGTTGGTGTTGCTCTGCTGCCCAAAACTAGTCCGCAGGCTATTGAAGGTGCGCTCGGGAAAATTGATCACGTACTGATTTTTAGCGGCCACTTGGGTAGTTTTGGCGGTCATGCTGATCTGGATCTGCTGCACAAAGTCCACTATCTGAAGGAACGTAAGCCAGAGATTGAAATTGGCTGGGACGGCGGTATAACCGACCAAAACATATCATTGCTGGCCAGCGGTGGTGTGGACGTCTTCGACGTCGGTGGTTTTATTCAGAGTTCCCAAGATCCGGAGAAAGCCTTCCATAAATTGCAGCGGATAGCCGACGAAACCCAGTAGTGAGCTTTCGCGACCTTCTCGGCCAAGTGGCCGGGAAGCTAGGCCCACCGTGGGTGGGCAACGCGAAAGTCTACTACTGGGAAACCGGGACGATCTAGAGGATAGTAAATAGAGGGTAGAGAATAGTAAAAATCATAAATAAGAACTACTTGCTACCCACTACTCTCTACTCACTAATCAAGCTATAATCTTAAGCAGTATGGGTGGAAACCTGACAACTACTGAACTAGAAAAAAAGGCTAATGGTATTCGGACTGATATCATCCGGATGCTGGAGCACGCCGGTAGCGGCCACTCGGCTGGACCTCTAGGCCTGGCTGATATTTTTACGGCGCTTTATTTTGTCGTCTTAAAGCACGATCCTAAAAAACCCGACTGGACTGAACGGGATATTTTAATTCTTAGCAACGGCCACTGTGTGCCGGTGCGCTACGCCACTATGGCCCATGCCGGCTATTTTCCCAAAGCGGAACTAATGACGCTTCGTAAATTCGGCTCGCGTTTGCAGGGCCATCCGGAAAGACTGAGATTACCGGGCATGGAAACGACCAGCGGGCCGCTGGGCTCTGGCCTTAGCCAAGCAACCGGTATGGCCCTGGCGCTTAAAATGGACAAAGTCAAAGAGCGCAGGGTTTATGTGATTATGAGCGACGGCGAGCTGGATGAAGGCAATTCTTGGGAAGCGGCAATGTTAGCAGCCAAATATAACCCAGGCAATCTAATTGCCCTGGTTGACCGCAATAACATCCAAATTGAAGGGCCGACTGAATTCGTAATGCCGCTGGAAAGCCTGCGGGCCAAATGGGAGGCCTTTGGCTGGTTCGTGCTGGAAATTAACGGTAATGATATTGAGGCTATAATTAGCGCCTACGATATGGCCAAGGCAATCGTTGAAAAGCCAGTCGTCATAATTGCTCACACGGTGCCAGGTAAAGGTGTTGATTTTATGGAATACGATTTTCACTGGCACGGCGTGGCGCCAGACCATGAAGCAGCCAAAAAAGCCCTGCACGAACTCCGCACGCTAGGCGGCAAGATCCGGAGTGAGCATGAGTGACGCTCGCACATTGTTAAAAAGTGTGCGTTACACGCCGGGTAATCCAGTCGGTTACTCGGGTTGCACTCCGCAGGAACTCACTTTTAAACAACGCACTCGTATCACTCATAAAAGGAATTTATATGATTGAGATGCATTTAAAACATGACTGGAGTGAGGAGGACTCTCTTCGTAAAGGCTTTGGCCGGGGGTTACTGGAGGCCGGGAAGACTGATAAGAATGTAGTGGCGGCTTGTGCCGACTTGACTGAATCGACACAGATGAACCTATTTGCCGAAGCTTTCCCAGAGCGATTTGTGCAGGTCGGCGTAGCCGAGCAAAACTTAGTAACTATGGCTGCTGGTATGGCGGCCATGGGCAAGATCCCATTCGTGTCTAGCTACGCCGCCTTCAGCCCGGGGCGCAACTGGGAACAGATTCGCACCACGATTTGCTTAAATGATCGTCCGGTCAAAATTATAGGTTCGCATGCCGGTATAAGCGTTGGGCCAGACGGTGCCACCCACCAAATGCTGGAAGATATCGCCCTAATGCGGGCTTTGCCGAATATGATGGTGATTGCCCCCTGCGACGCTCTGGAGGCTGAAAAGGCCACTATGGCGATGGCCAAAGATAAACGTCCTAATTATATGCGCTTAGCGCGCGAAGCCACACCAGTCATAACCAGTCCGCACACGCCCTTTGAGATCGGTAAAGGCTATGTCTTTAGAGTGGGCTCTGATATCAGTATTATTGCTACTGGCACCATGACTTATCAGGCTTTGGAAGCAGCTAAACTCCTAGCCAATAAAGATATTGGCGCCGAAGTAGTGCATATTTCTAGCATAAAACCGCTTGATGAGGAGGTTATTCTGGCTAGCGCTAAAAAAACCCGTCATGTGGTAACTGCCGAAGAAGCACAGGTCAATGGCGGACTGGGCGGTGCAGTGGCTGAACTGTTGGGCGAAAAGTTGCCGACTGCGATGATCCGGGTTGGCATGCAGGACCGTTTTGGTGAATCCGGCGAGCCGGAAGAGCTGCTGAAACACTTTGGCCTTGATGGCGAGGCTATCGCTAAAGCCGCCCAAAAATTATTAACCGACCACACTAATCATGCCCATTAAGGAAACAAGATGTCCTTAACACAAGAGCAAATCAGCCTAAATTGTGCCGCTGCCCGGGCTGCCTTTGACCGGGCCCGGGCCGAACATTTTGCCCTAGGCGCCTTTAACCTCGATAACCAAGAGACCCTTATCGCCGTAGTGCGGGCGGCTGTTGCCAAAAAAGCGCCACTACTGGTCGAGGTCAGCAAGGGCGAAGTCGACGCCATGGGGCTGGATAACATCCGTGACATGGTCGATAACTACAAAGATCAATATGGCATCGAGGTATATATAAACCTAGATCACAGCCCGACGGCGGAAGATGCCATTGCCGGCATCAAAGCCGGCTTTGAATGTATCCACATCGATATTTCCCAAGCAAACCACAATGCCAGCCGTGAAGAAATAATAACCAAAACTAAAGAGGTTGTGGAGGCGGCTAAGCTCACTGGCGCATTAGTAGAAGGTGAGGAGCATTACTTTGCTGGCAGCAGCAATCTCCATACAGAAAAAATTGACTATGTCGAAGTCAAAAAGCTTGAGACCAAGCCTGAAAGTGCCGCTGATTTTGTGGCTAGAACCGGAATAGACACTTTTGCTGCGCAGATCGGCAATCTGCATGGTGCATACCCAGTCCCGAAAATTCTAGATATAGAATTGCTACAAAAAATTCGCGATGCCATAGATTGCAATATTAGTCTTCACGGCGGTAGCGATACGCCTCCGCACTACTTTATTGAGGCCGTCAAAATAGGAGTCACCAAGATTAACATTAATAGTGATATGCGAGTTGCCTACAGAAAAACGCTCGAGAAAGTCTTAGATGAGAACAGGAGCGAATACGCTGTAGTAAAACTAATGGATAAAGTTATCGGAGAGGTTCAAAAAGTCGTCGAAGCCAAAATCGACATGTTCAACAGCGCTGGCAAAGCTCAACCGAATTAACTTCTTATGTTAAAATAGCCATAAGGATTATGGCTCAAAAACAGATAGATGTACTGGCAGTCGGTAATGTCGTAACTGACGTTTTTATAAGACTACTTGATAGTGAAGCGACTGTGGAAAAGGGGCCAGATGGCTCGCGATTGAGCATGGCTTACGCTGCAAAAGTTCCGTTCGATCACTCAGAGGTCGTACCAGCTGTAGGCAACGCATCCAATGCGGCAGTGTCATTCGCGAAACTGGGGTTTGACTCGGGGCTGGTGGCCAATGTGGGCGGCGACGCGGGAGGAAGAGAAATTCTAGAAACTCTTCACCTGGCTGGTGTTGATACCCGATTTGTCCATATTAACCTTGATCGAAAGACCCAATCGCATTACGTTCTGTGGTACAAAGAGGAAAGGACAATTCTGGTAAGAGACAGTGTCGATTTTGCCTACCATTGGCCTCGGTTTCGGATTATTGATATTCCCAAGTGGATTTACTTTAGTTCTGTTGGTAAACACGACGTAGAATATGATGACCAATTGGCCGCATGGTTAGACGGTCACCCGCCGGTCAAGCTGGCTTTCCAGCCCGGGACCTTCCAGATACAAACAGGAGCAAAGCGATTAAAGAAACTATACGAACGAGCGGAAATTCTAGCCGTTAACCGCGAAGAGGCTACCACAATTTCTGGCGGTAATCACGAAAATATACATGACCTTTTTGACCGTCTGCACGACCTCGGACCTAAAGTTGTGGCCATTAGCGACGGACATAATGGCGCCTATGCTAGTGATGGCCAAAACAGATACAAAATGCCGATTTATCCAGACCCCAAACCGCCGTTTGAACGTACCGGTGCCGGCGATGCCTTCACCTCCACCTTCGTGGCGGCTATTATGAAAGGCGCGACTATTGAAGCCGCTCTACTGTGGGCACCGATCAACGCCATGAGTGTTGTCCAAAAAGTCGGCGCCCAAGCTGGCCTGCTAAACGTTCACCAAATCGACCAGTATCTGCGCTTGGCGCCCAGCTCGTATCATCCCGAAAGGATGCAGTAGCGTGTCAGCCACTTTAGCAAGAATGCTTGGTAAGCCGGAGACGCAGGTCACCAAGTTCATCGAGCAGATGGAAGACAAATTTTGCTACCCAAGCCATGACGTGCGCTTGCTGGCCGAAGTCAACCAGGCCGTTAAGGGCAAGACCGCTGACCTGGGTCTCGACCCCCACGACACTACTGCGCAGGAGCTTTACCACGCATTGCAGGCCAAGTTCGCGGCCGATGCTGGCCAGATAGATAAAGCTTTGGGCGCGGATCCAAACACCCGATATGACAGCCGTCTAGCCCGGGCGATTGAGCTGTCCAAACATATAACAGGTGACGTGCAGGTCTGGACCCTAAAACCGGCAGCCGCCAAAGACCTCCTGCTAAAACTCCCCCCCAAAAAACTTATGAAGCAGTTGCACTACCGCTCAACAGCGTCAATGCTCAAACATGAAAATATTGGCGAACTTTACCTGCTTGCGCCTTATGTGGAGTCTAATACCTGGCAAAGCGTCTTCGCCAAAACCTGCTCGCATCTTGCTAGCAATGATTATGCGCTATGCCCTATAAATTTTGTCCATCCTGAAGTGTCCCGTTGGCAGGCAATAGCCGAACCAGTCGAGCTGAGTTTCAGCAATAAATTAACTGGGGGAGTGACTGTCTGGCCAACAAGGAGCGTAATCGACGCGCCACTCATCAATCTGACACTGATGCTTTTGCAGGGGGTCCGGCAATTGGGCGTTAACATTGACGAAAAAGCGTTGGCAGCCATACATCCGATCTTGCAGTGGTGGACTAACATGGATCATTTAGTTTCGGTCCAGTCGCCGGGGCCGGTTTCACTAAATATCAACGATGTCGCCCATAATCATCTAAATTCTATCGATCACGAAAATAGTATTTCACTCCACGGCGCCAAAGCCCTGTGGGCTGAACTGACAAACCGCTACCAGTCAATGGCAACTGAAGTCGAGCAAGTCGCAGAAACGTCCGCCGAAAAACTAATGCCGGCGGTTTATGTAGCCGAGTACCAAGAGGCCTAAGGAGAAATGGTGAGATGAGCTCTCATTATCAAATCTGTGTTTCGGGGGCAGCTAAAGGGCCAAGTGCTGAAGTGGGCCGCAAACTGGCTATAGAAATTGGCGCGGCTATAGCGGGAGCTGGGCATAGCCTAATGACCGGTGCCACCACCGGCCTGCCTAACGATGCCGCCCGCGGCTATAAAAATGCCGGAGGTAAAATGAGCTTGGGCCTCAGCCCAGCCGCCACAAAAGTCGAACACGTCCTAAAGTACCGACTGCCGGTGCAGGATTACGACGCCATTTTGTATACCGGCCTGCACTACGGCGGCCGCGACGCTTTGCTTATTAACTCGGCCGACGCTGTTATCAGCATTGGCGGACGACTAGGTACGCTCCATGAATTTACCATCGCCGCCGAAACCCACACGCCAATTGGAGTTTTGGAAGGCGCCGGCGGTATCAGCGCCCAAATCGAGGGGCTACTTAAGCTTTTGCCCAACGCCAAGCCCGAGCTGGTGATTTTCGAAGAAGACCCAGACGAGTTAATCACTAAAATCACTAAATTGCTCGACAAACTCCATAGTCATTACCGCAGCATCTACAACTAGCCGCAAATTGGTACAATTAAGGGATGGCCAAATTCCATCTTAAGAGTGATTATAAGCCGACGGGGGACCAGCCGGCGGCGATTGCTAAGTTAACCGAGGGCTTAAAAAAGCCCGAGAAGCATCAGACTCTGCTTGGTGTAACTGGCAGTGGTAAAACCTTCACCATGGCCAATGTGATCAATAACGTCCAGCGGCCGACGCTAGTGTTAAGCCACAACAAAACTCTGGCCGCCCAACTCTACAACGAGTTCCGGCTGTTTTTTCCTGGTAACGCTGTCCATTACTTTGTCAGCTACTTCGATTATTACCAGCCCGAAGCCTATATGCCGCGTACCGATACTTATATAGAAAAAGATAGTGCCATCAACGAAGAAATTGACCGTCTGCGCCACGCCGCCACCTCGGCTCTGCTGTCCCGGCGTGACGTCATTATCGTGGCTAGCGTTTCATGCATTTACGGCATTGGTTCGGTAGAGGATTACGATAAGATGGCCGTTAGAGTTAAAACTGGCGAGCGCCGTCTGCGCGACAAACTACTGCGCCAACTAACCGACATCCAATACCACCGCAACGACACGGCCTTCGAGCGCGGTAATTTTCGGGTGAGGGGCGACGTAGTTGATATTTATCCAGCAGGTGAAGAAGCGGCTTACCGCATCGAGTTCTCTGGTGATGAGGTGGAGCGTATGACCCAGATCAACCCACTGACTGGTGAAATCGAGAAAATACTTAACAAGTTAACCATTTTTCCGGGCAGCCACTACGTAACGCCGCAGGAAAAACTAAAACGGAGCTTAAGCAAAATTCGCGACGAAGCTGATGAGCGCATCAGCTGGTTTAAAAAGCAGAATAAATTGATTGAAGCCCAGCGACTTAGTGAGCGGGTTAAGTTCGACCTGGAAATGCTAGAACAAACTGGTTTTGTGAAGGGCATTGAAAATTACAGCCGCTATTTGACCAACCGCGAAGAAGGCCAGCAGCCGGCGACATTAATGGATTATTTCCCCGATGATTACTTGCTGTTTATCGACGAATCGCATATGAGCATCCCGCAAGTCCGCGGTATGTACAACGGCGATCGGGCTAGAAAAGAAGTGCTGGTAGAACACGGTTTTCGCTTGCCTTCCGCCCTCGATAACCGGCCGCTGACTTTTAGCGAATTCGAGCGCCATATGAACCAGACGATTTATGTCAGCGCCACACCGGCGGAGTATGAGCTCAGCCGTAGTCCGGAACCAGTAAGCCAAGTCATCCGGCCGACCGGCTTACTTGACCCAGTTATCGAGGTCCGTCCGATTGAAGGTCAGATCGATGATTTGATCGCCGAGATCCGTAGTAATGTCGCTAAGCATCAACGGGTACTAGTCACTACTCTTACCAAACGGATGGCAGAGGACTTGGCCGAGTATTTGCAGGAGCTGGATATCAAAGTTACCTACATCCACAGCGAAGTAGACACACTGGAACGAACTGATTTGCTGCGCGACCTCAGGCTGGGCGTCTACGACGTCTTGGTCGGCATCAACTTGCTGCGTGAAGGCTTGGATTTGCCGGAAGTGTCGCTGGTAGCCATTTTGGACGCCGACAAAGAAGGCTTCCTGCGCAGCGAGCAAGCTCTAATTCAAACCGTTGGCCGGGCCGCCCGGCACGTCGAAGGTCGGGTCATTATGTACGCAGACGTCGTCACTGGCAGTATGCAGAGGACGATTGATGTGACTAATAGCCGACGGCGGATCCAAATTGCCCACAACGCAGAGCACGGCATAACGGCTACTAGTATCAGCCGAGCAGTCGGTGACATGTTGCCGCGGGCAGCTAAAGAAGCCAAACCAAAACTCGACCTGCGCAAAATTCCCAAAGATGAGTACAAGCACCTAATCCACGACCTGAGCGCGCAAATGGATCTGGCGGCCGCCAACTTGGAATTCGAAAAAGCTGCCGACCTACGCGATTTGATAGAAGAGGTTAAGGCTAAGCTATGATAAATGGTCTAAATATAATTAAAACTATTCAATCAAACGAACGTTACGACGCCTATGAGGCTGAACTTAAAGGCCAAAGGGTTTTTGCGAAGAAAGCTAAGACGACAAAAACCAAAGAGCTAATTTCGGGCGTTGCAAAAAACTCAGATATAGTAAACGCCTTAGGCTCGAGGTCAACTGATTTTTCTTTCAGGGCGCCCCAGATTTTGGCCAGCGAAAATGGGTGGCTGATATCGGAATGGATTGACGGCAAATCCCTGGACGAAGACGTTATTTTGAACCCAGAATCTGTAGCCAATACGCTAACTGAGTTCTTTATAGCTTTTGATAATGAACCGGTTAAATCAAAGGACTTTCGACAGATTTTCACAAAAGGCGGTCTTGAGAGTCGCATGAAAGAACGTATACCAGAAAATCTTGAGGTCGAGCAGAAAAAAATTTTGGAGGAAGCAAAAAAATTATTTAACAAACTTCAGCCCGAACTCGTACCAGCCCTGCAGGATGCCGACATCAAACCAGACCATATTTTTAATGACCCCAAAAACCCAGGCGGATACGTGTTAGTTGATTCGGAGCATCTAGGCTCACAGTGGCCACGCTTTTATGACCTAGGTAATAATTTTGCCAAATTTTGGGTCCGTCAACAAAAAACTTTTTCGGTCGTCTTGCTCAAAACCTTTCTAGATCGCAGCGGCCTTGCTGGCGATGAAATCTTTAAGAATTTGTTGGCAACCCTACTTATTCGCGGCATATCATTGCACTGGGAAACCGACTATGACCCGGGAGCTCGAAGCTACAACATTCCTCGGGCGCAGGCTATGCTTAAAACTTGTATAAAAGCTCACAACCTCGATGATTTGTTATACTTGAGCTATAAAAGATGAGTAAATTAACCCGAGACGCAGTAATTAAGTTGGCGCAACTGTCCCGCCTTAAATTAACTGACGAGGAGATTGAGCGCTTCCGCTCGGAACTTTCATCGATCCTCGACTATGTGCAAATGCTCGATAAAGTTGACGTTAAGGGGTTGGAGCCAACCTACCAAGTGACCGGACTTAAGAACGTTATGCGAAGCGACAAGGTTAAAAACTACCAGGCTAAGCCGGAGGATCTACTAAAAAGTGCGCCAGCCATTGAAAAAAATCAATTTAAAGTCAGGCGAGTCCTATGAGAACAGGTTACGGATTACAGGTTACAGGTTACAGTCATTTGAAATTGATCATTGATAATTCATTGAAAATTGTAAATTGTAAATTGAAAATTGCTCATGACGAGGCAACGTCATGAGCGCTTGGCCTCGAATTGCTGATATTGCCGCGCGCGTTCAAAAAGCCGAGCTGAAAGCGGTAGATCTAGTTAGGCAATCACTGACTGAGATTGAAAAAAATAAAGAATTTAACGCTATTATCTCTACCGTCCAAGACCGTGCATTAAAGCGAGCTAAAGAAATCGATAGCCGAGCTAGCCAAGGCAAGAACGTTGGCCGGCTGGCCGGCGTGCCCTTTATTGCCAAAGACAACTTTTTGACATATGGGGGCCGGACAACGGCCGCTTCTAATATGCTTGAGTATTTTGAAGCACCTTACCAAGCTACAGCTATCGAAAGGCTGGAAGCCGAAGGTGCGATCTGCGTTGCCAAAGCTAATTTAGACGCCTGGGCCCACGGTAGCAGCACTGAAAATAGTGATTTTTTTACGACCAAAAATCCGCATGACAAAACCCGCGTTCCGGGCGGCAGTTCCGGCGGCTCGGCCGCTGCCGTGGCTCTTCATATTGTGCCGTTTGCGCTAGGTACTGATACTGGCGGTTCGGTTCGTTTGCCAGCCAGTTTTTGCGGCGTGGTTGGACTTAAGCCAACCTACGGACTTATTAGCCGTAGTGGCATCGTGGCGATGGCCAGCAGCACTGATGTTGTGGGTCCGTTGACTCGCAATACTGACGATGCGGCACTTGTGCTGGAGGTAATGTCTGGCAAAGACGACATGGATAGCACAACTATTGAAAAAGATCCGAAAGGCTACGGGGTACAGGTTGCAGGATACAGCTTGAAGGGTAAAAAAATAGGCGTAATCAAAGAATACATGACCGCAGGCTTACAGCCAGGCGTGAAGTCAGTTATCGAATCTGCAGTTGAAAAAATAAAAAACGCCGGTGCTGAGATTAGCGAAGTCAGCTTGCCAAGCCTACCACTTTCTCTAGCCGTTTATTACATCATTTGCCCGGCCGAAGTCAGTAGTAACCTAGCGCGTTATGACGGCCAGCGCTTTGGACATAGCGCCAAAGCGGCCAAGAATCTCGATGAGAGTTACTATGTGTCACGCGAGCAAGGTTTTGGCGCCGAGGCCAAACGGCGAATTATGATTGGCGCCCATGTGCTATCTAGCGGCTACTACGACGCCTATTACAAAAAGGCCCAAACCGTGCGTACCAAAATAATCAAGGAGCTAGGACAAGCTTTTTCTAAGTACGATTTTTTGGTTGGCCCGACTTCGCCGACCACGGCTTTTAAAATTGGTGCTAAGACTAGCGACCCTTTGCAGATGTATTTGACCGACATTATGACCGTGGCGGCTAACATCACCGGTATTCCTGCCATCAGCCTGCCAGCCGGCCTAGCTGGTAATTTATTCGTAGGGCTGCAAATTATGGCACCGCAACGAGCCGATCGAGATCTTCTGGCAGCTGCCAAAGCTTTTGAGGAGCTGGTATGACGATACTATTTCTGATTATCGTCATCGTTTTTGGCCTAGTAGTTTTATTTGCTCTGAGTCGCCTGGTCAAGCACAAGCCGCGTCGGCTTAACCGGCAATACTATCAAAAGAAATGGTTGGAAATTTTAGTGCGCGTCAAAACCTATGACGGCATGATTTTAGCTGTCATCGATGCTGATAAACTGCTCGATGAAGCTTTAAAAAAACGCGCTTACCGTGGTAAAACTATGGGCGAGCGCTTAGTAGCCGCCCAGCACGAAATTAGTGATAATGATGCCGTTTGGTATGCTCACAAACTACGCAACCGTTTAGTACACGAACCGACCGTTCGCCTACGAAAAAATGAAGCCAAGAACGCTCTAGCCGGTTTTCGCCAAGGCTTAATAGACTTGGGGGCTTTATGAAATACACTCCGACAATTGGCATCGAGACCCATGTCCAACTCAATACTAAGACTAAGCTATTTGCAGCAGTCAACAACGACGCCCGGGAGGCACCAGCCAACACACTTATTAGTCATATCTGTGTAGCAATGCCGGGCGCCTTACCGGTGCTTAACGCTGCTGCGGTTGACCTGGTTGCCAAAGCGGCTTTTGCATTAAATGTTAAACCGCAAAAATTTAGCAAATTTGATCGAAAGCATTATTTTTACCCAGATTTACCAAAAGGCTATCAAATAACCCAGTACGATCAACCGCTAATTGTTGGCGGTCATGTACATGTCAAATGCGAAGACGAAAAAATTTGCGTTGGTATCACGCGGGCTCACCTGGAAGAAGACGCCGGAAAGAGCACCCACCCGGCTGGGGCAGATTATAGCCTGGTCGATCTCAACCGGGTCGGCACACCGCTGCTAGAAATAGTTTCTCAGCCGGATATGCACAGCCCAGCCCAGGCCAAGGCCTATGCCAGGGAACTTTATCTATTGATGAAATACGCTGGGGTAACCGACGGCGATATGTACCACGGCCATGTACGGTTTGATGTCAATGTCAGCATCAGCCAAGATCCCAAAGAGTTCGGCATTCGGGCCGAAGTCAAAAACCTCAATAGTTTTAGAAGCGTTGAAAACGCCGTTGCTTATGAGATTAAACGCCAAACCGAGTTATTAGAAAAAGGCGCTAGTGTTGTCCAAGAGACCCGCGGCTGGGACGAGGCCACGCAAAAAACTACCTCACAGCGCGACAAAGAAGAAGCCCACGATTACCGCTATATGCCAGAACCGGATATCCCGCCGATTGAGCTGGATGATAAATACATCGAGCAACTCGAAAAACAAATGCCCGAGCTGCCGCCGATGATCAGGCAAAAACTGGCCAATATTAAAATCGAATCTAAGGTTATCGAAGATATCTTAGACCAGCCCGAAGCAGTACCGGTTGTCCTGGAAGTCTTAGAAAGCGCAGATGCCGAGACTGCTCGGCGGGCGGCCTTTTGGCTGCTGCATTCGCGAGCGGGGGGCCAGGTTAATGTCGACGCAGTCATCACACTTTCCAAAATGATAGATGAGGATAGGCTAAATTCGACGGCCGCCAAAACTGTCTTTGAAGAAATGAGTAAATCAAAAGACGATCCGCAAATAATCGCGCAGCGTTTAAAGCTGGTTCAGGTTTCAGACGAGGTGGCGATTAAAAAAATCGTAGCTGAAGTTTTGGCGAATAATCCTAAGGCTGCCGAAGATGTCAAAAACGGCGAAGTCAAAGCCATCGGCTTCTTAGTCGGCCAGGTCATGGCCAAAAGCAAAGGTCGAGCCAACCCGGAAGTAACTCAAAAACTTATCAAAAAACAACTTGGAGGGTAGGCAATTCGGTTGTCTCCCATTTTGCTTAGAGGTATACTATTAGTATGGAAACAGCTGCCGAAACATTACTTATCGTCGTCAGTTCAATATTATCAGTCTTTTTAATTATTCTCTCTGTCACGGCAATCTATGTTATCAGGGTTGTAAAACGGGTGAACCAGATGGCCGACCGCGCAGAACACATGGCTAGCAGTGTCGAAAATGCTGCCGAAGCAGTTAAAAATACGGCCGCGGCTATGCCGCTTGTCCGCTTGATCGCTAAAGTAGTTTCTGTCGCCCAAAAAAGAAGTAAGAAAGGATAAAATATATGTCAAGAAAAGATGAACATACAGGACGAAAATTTGCCTTGGGGGCATTAATGGCCGGCGCGGTTGGCTACGTAACCGGCATCTTAACAGCACCTAAAAGCGGTAGGGAAACCAGGGAAGATATCGCCGACAAAGCCGAAGACCTAAAAGAGGGGGCCGAGGACCAACTACAAGCGGCTCACGATGAGTTAAATGAACTTATTGCTATCGCCAAGAATAAATCAGTGGCGCTGGGATCTAGGGCCCGCGTTGATTTTAATGAAGCTGTCGTGCGCGCCAAAGACGCCCAAAATAAAGCCAGCCACGTACTCAAGGCAGTTAGAGCTGGGCAGGCTGACGATCCTGCGCTAAATAAGGCCATAAAGCAAGCCAAGCAGGCCCAAAAAAACCTTAGCAAATTCTTGAAATCGTAAAAATTAGGAATCAGCAATTAGTAAATAGCTATTTCCTGATTTCTATTTTCTAGTTTCTGACTTCGTTTAATGCCGCTAGTCTATAATTGAACTTAATGAAAGTGGAAATCCCGAAGCTCAAGTCTAGCGACTACGTGCATCTGCACAACCATAGCCAATATTCCTTATTGGACGGGTTGACCAAAGTGCCGCAACTGATAAAATACGTCAAGGAAAAAGCTATGGACGCGGTTGCTATCACCGACCATGGCACCATGAGCGGAGCTATTGAGTTTTATAAAGAGGCTCGGACCGCGGGTATCAAACCAATAATAGGCATGGAAGCCTACATAGCGCCGCGCAAGCATACTGATAAAGAATCCGAAAAAGACCGGCAGTATTACCACTTGACCATGCTGGCTATGGACAACAAAGGTTATCAGAATTTGATGCGGCTATCGACGCTGGCCAACTTGGAAGGTTTTTATTACCGGCCGCGTATCGACCACGATCTATTGGAAAAATACAACAGTGGCCTAATCGTGCTTTCGGGCTGTATGGGAGGCGAAGTCAGCGACGCCTTGCGACAAGGTCAGTACCCCCGGGCCAAAGAAATCGCTCAGTGGTACCATAAAATTTTTGGCGACCGTTATTACATAGAACTAATGGATCACGGCCACCCCAAACACCCGTCGGCGTGGACGGAGCAAGAGGAAGTTAACGCTCAACTACTCAAACTGGCGAAGGAGCTATCTATATCAGCAGTAGTAACCTGCGATGCCCATTATCTAAGACACGACGACCAAGAAGCTCACGAGATTTTGCTGTGTGTCCAGACAGGCGCCTTTTTATCAGACGAAGGCCGGTTCAGTTTGAAGGATTTCGACCTGCACGTTATGGACCCGACAGAAATCATCAAGAGATGGGGAGGAACGAACCCCGAGCTTATTACAAACACCAAAGCCATTGCCGGACGCTGCAAAGTTGAAATTGAACTGGGCAACATTCTGATCCCTAAATTCCCAACACCCAAGACCGAAACCGAAAAAAGTTTGCTGAATAGTCTTGTATGGCAGGGGTTGGCTTGGCGCTATGGCAGCAAGGACCGCCAAATGACGTTCAGTCTTACGCCAGCCCAAGCCCAAAAAAATCTCAAGCCGGAAATAATTGAGAGGGCAAATTACGAACTCGGTGTAGTCGGCAAGATGGGTTTTAACGGCTATTTCCTGATTGTTGCTGATTTTATCAACTGGGGGAAAGACCGCGGGATTGTTTTTGGACCCGGACGGGGGAGTGCCGCAAGCTCAATCCTGGCCTATGCCATGCGTATTACGGAAATTGACCCGCTTAAGTACGACCTACTTTTTGAGCGATTTTTGAACCCGGACCGTATTAGCATGCCGGATATGGATATTGATATCCAGGATTCGCGGCGCGACGAAGTAATTAATTATTGCATTGAAAAATACGGCCGTGATCGCGTGGCTAATATTGTGACATTTGGTCGGATGGCCGCTCGTAACTCTGTCCGCGATGTCGCTCGAGTACTGCAGGTACCATACGCCGAGGCCGACCGCTTAGCTAAAATGATTCCGCCGCCCACCCAGGGGCGCCACACTCCTTTGGCACTACATCTAAATGATGTCGTCGAGCTCAAGTCCGAAAATGACAATAATCCTCAGGCCAAGCGGGTGTTCGACCTAGCGATCAAGCTGGA
>ERZ1292623.2731-Hain-H51-01um-R1-2731-length-15538-cov-14_pt1 | contig 15538 bp, 17 predicted proteins | sample MGYA00564398_ERZ1292623 | MGnify/ENA primary metagenome ERZ1292623 (study PRJEB36523, sample SAMEA6512633) | groundwater metagenome | collected 2019-01-07 | study: AquaDiva: Metagenomics assemblies of 32 groundwater samples | reverse complement strand
TTGCTATCAGATAAGCGAATCCTGAGTATAGTATTATCATCATTACTATTATTATCATCAATGTTCTTTATAATTAACGAAGCAATCAAAATACAGCCAGAAATAACAAAAGAAAAGCTAGATGAAATAATAAGCCTGCCAGATGGAAAAATCCTTACAGAAAGAAAATATGCGCCCTGGATACTGGCGTATAAAGAAGCTGTCATCGCACCATCCTTGTTCGGAGACGATTCATCTAAACCAGAATGGGAAAACCTTTTTTCAGGAAAGAATTATTCTTTATTAGAAAAATACAAGCCAGATTACATCTACTTAGATAACGACTTAAATCATCCTTGTGTGCACAAAAAAGATTACTACTATTACTATCAATGCTAGGTGTTTATTCAAATGGTAGTAGCATAGTTTTATATATTTCTTGGAGCATTTAGGAAGCATAAAAGCGGTGACGTGGTATGTTTCAATTTGCAGAAAGGAAATTAATAGTTAGCATTAGCATTTCAATAGCGCTTATTCTATTATTAGTAATCGCAGGGCCTGCCGAAGCTGTAAGAATTGAAGCAGACACAGAAAAAGCAAATTATAAAACAAATGAAGAAGTAATCTTTAAAGTTTCAGTAGACGCAAACGTAGAAGAAGACATTCAAACATTAACCATAATATTAAACGGAAATGAATTATGCACGTTTGATAAGGAGGCAAACATAATTTCAGGATGCGATGATATAGAAGTGACTTTAGATGAAAAAATCGGCTATCCCGATACGAGATTTGATTATACATTAAAACTAACAGGTCAGAATGAAGGCAGATACAAAGGCTATGTCAGGGTAAATGAAGCAAATAAGCTTTCACGACTAATAAATTTCTATATAAGGGAGCAGCCAAGACCTGCAGTTGAAAGAAGACTTAGCTTAAGAGGAGAAAACGGAGATATAGAAAATATATTTGGAGAGGCAGGGTTTGAAAATGAAAGAACCTCTTTAGCTATCTCCCTCAGGGAAGTAATAGACGGAGAAAATACCCAGGGCGCAGGCACAATAATCTTTACAACAATAGGAAAAAAAGATGACAGTACAAGAGCAGAGCTGAGATTAAGAATGGACCCTATAAACATAGAGGAATTCTCCAACAATATGATAAAATTAAAAGGCCAGGCAGGCATAGATTACCACAGAACCAAAAAAGGCATATGGTCCTCAGGAACAGGCTGGATTGGCAGAGAAGATCCAGTAAGAATCAAAAAAGACATCAGTAGCGTTGAAATAATCATTGATATAAACAATGAAGTAGTTGATGTTATAGGCAATGCAGAGGAAGAATTTGCTATAAGTGATATTGACGTAACTTCGTTAAGGATTAGGTAAGTGATTAAAATAGTATGATATAAAACACTAATCAAAATAGTTTTCTTTTATCTTAACAATACTTAAAAATACCAGCAGTTTACCAACCTTTCTCATGAAGTATAAATTAATTTTAATACCTTTATCATTACTTTTATTTTAAATTATGCATTAATCTCTAAAGGTAGCAAATTCAGAAAAGTTATCTCTAGAAAATCTCCCTCTACATCATAATAAATATCAATTGGTCCTTTCATTATTGGCTAAGAATTAAACTTCTTTTAGTTTTATTTGTGAAAGATCAAATCCAATGGGAAGATCAAATTCTATATCTCTTGAATGGGTTCTCTTTCTAAAATCTAGAACACCCAAACTTTTGGCTTCTCCACTTTTCTTATCAATCCTCACAAAGACGCCCGGTTTAATCTCTTCCGCGTAGCATTCTGTAGGTGCACCTATAGAAATCTCTAAGAAATCTCCTTCTTCATCATAATATAAACGTGTTTTGCTTTTCATCTTATATACCTAATATAATATGCTGTAATAATAAAACCTTCGCCATTTAAATAATTAACTATCACCAATAGGTATTTATCTTGATCCTTTCTATGCTTATAATATTTGTAATAGTAATGCTTTGTTCCTTCATAAGGTTGTGTTATTTTTGTAGTAGCTTCTATGGTTTCTTTTGCTACTTCAGCATTTTCAATTTCTGGATGGTCATGTTTAATGTGATCCCATTGTTTTTTAGTTAGTCTAATCTTTCTTCCTGTTTTATCTACCACTTCAAAGATTTTATCCATTAAAATCTAATCAAATTTCATATACTTATATAATTTTTGAATAAAAAAATAGAAAAGGCCTACTTCTAAATATCAAAGCTTACTTGCTCAACATAAGAATTCCCAGCTGCATCCACGATCATCAAGTCCAAAGTATAATGCCCGGGCCTAAATCTCTTAGATTTGCTGCAGTCTATTTTATTCCTGCATAAGTTTCTATACATGTCAGATCCAGCTTCTTTATACTCAAAATCACCAATTTCAGTTGCTTTCAAATCAAAATTAACAACATCACCATCAATTCTTGTACTTGATGCTCCAAATCCGTCCAAATATCTAGGAACTTCTGTATCAACTTTCCAATTAACAATTCCGCTTGAAACTTCATTATAATTATCACTTACTGTAAAATAAGCAGTTATTTCTTCTCCATTATACTCAGAAAAGTCAACATTCACATCACAACTCTGCCTCTTACCAGAAGGACAGTCCTCTAAAGCAATCCTTCTATCATTACCATTCAGACCGTAATATAAGTTTATCTCTTGCAAATCAGTTTCATCATATTCAACACTCACCAATCCTTCAGCGTTCACCCATTTATTCTTCGTAGGTATAATTTTTTTTGCTTTAGGTTTTTTTGTATCAATCGCAAATATCACTCTCTCAGAATCTAAACCGCCCGCTTCATCTTCAGCATAAATAGTTAAATCCCAAAGCCCATCTCTAAAATTCACAAGTTTATTGCATAAGGTTCCAGAGTTGCACAAATTCTTATTCCTTCCATTATCGTCATTGTTATCTCTGTAATAAAACTTTACTTCTTCAGACGCTATCAAATCAAATAATACGCTCTTTGCATCATATCCAGATTCAAAGGGAGTAGCCATAGTTAATATAGGATCAACAGAATCAACTCTCCCAGTATGCACTTTGCTTTCATCACTATTGGCACTATCATAAACAACAAACCTATACTCAACCTCATCACCTTCATAATTGCTCAAATCAACATTCACATCACAAGTCTGCCTATCTCCAGCCTGACATCCCTGTACTTCTATAATATTCCAATCAATCTCTCTAACGCCCCTGTATTGAAATTCAACCTTTCTTAAATTAAGTTCAGTATACTCAACAGAAAAATCTCCATTTAAAAAAGCATTACTGCTAGGAGTTATGCCCACGACCATGGGGTCTTTACTGTCAACATAAAAAACTACCCTTTCCTCATCATTAAGCCCATTGCTCTTCACAGCCCTAATACTAACATCATTAATCCCTTCTTGAAATGTTCTTTTTCTATTATAGCTAGTAACAGTGCCACTAGTAACCGTTCTCCATCCGCCGCCATTAATATTGTCCTTAATGTCTATTCTGCCTTCAGGCTCAACATCAAGCGTCAAATAAACCCTTTTATTTCCATAAGTTTCTCCATCAGTCGGATTATGCAAAGTTAAAACAGGAGCTTCTTGATCCCTGCTATCGTCATTTAGAAAACTGCATGCTTGGTCAAAGCAATGCCTTGGATTTACTCCAGGAACACCGTTATCTGTAGTGCATATCTGGCACAAATCGCTTCTACAAGTATACATACAATCCCCATTAGGATCATCCTCACATCCAGGCGGGAGACTTTCTCCTCTATGCAAACAATACAAAATATATGCATCTACACTACTTAATGATATAACAGTAAATAAAAAAATCATAAATATTATCTTTGATTTTATTTTTAATCTCATTTTTTAGTATTATACAAATTTATATTAAAATAAAAAAAATAAAAAAAGGGAAAAATCCCTTTTCATTTAAACTGCTTCTCCCCAGAACCAGATTGCACCCTCGTTGAAATTACCTACACATGGCTCAGGTAATCCCAACTTGAATGTTACTGAAACTTCAGAACCAGGGCTTACTACATTTCCTGCGTGATATGGCACGCCATTAATGTCCAAAAGTCCAGATTCATCCAAACCTGGGTTTCTTATTATCTCTGCATCGTTGTAGAAATCTCTGCTAAATGCTTCTCCATAAACTATTGGTACATAGCCTTCTACATCAGCATTGCTTGCACCAGCAGTTGAGTAAGCTCCGTTAACAGCAGAGTAGCATAGGTGGTCAGCGTTAGAGGAATCAGTTATGCCTTCTGTTCCAGCTTCGCATGCAAGTCTTGCGTGAGCTCCATCATGTGCATCAGCAGATCCAACTTCAGAACCGCCATCAGCAACTATGTTGGCAGGCGATCTTGCATTGTTACTTAGCTTTAACTGGTTAGTGTCTGGGCATCTTGCACCGCTGTTGTCTGGGTCATAAAAGTCTGTACCAGAGATAAACATATCTAGCAATACTCCGGAACCCTCTTCAGCATCATTGCCAACTAACAAAGTGCTAGAGTAAGCAAGGCTTCCTGGTCTTACATTGTCAAACTCTAAATCCCCGTCAATCGACAATGCAATTATAGGGTTCAAGAACCAGAAAATGTTCTCGTCTAAAGTATCGCTGCTGTCTGCAGATATTGCTTCAACAGTATAGAAGAATTCTCCTTGCATTGAGTCAGGTGTTTCTACAGTAAATGTACACTTGTAGAATGCCTGTGTGTTTCTGTCAAATTCCTCGTGATCAAAGTTCTCTTGCCCAATTCTTAATTGGCAAACGTCTGGTATTGTCCCGTCTCCGTCACCAATGCCTTCCATTCTATCAACAGTATGAAAGTCAACTTCTTGGCATTCAACTTCAATGTCATTGCCTTCGCCCTGCGTTGGTCCAAGAGTTCCAACAACTTCCTCTACTTCCTCTATCTTGTTCTTGTCCATAACAACAACAAGAGTTTCTACTTGCTCCCCTTCGAAAGCATAGTTGTTCAATCTCTCAACTAAGTTGTCAGCACAGTCAGTTCCTCTACCTTCTTCAACGCAGTCTTCTAAAAAGACCCACTCGCCACACTGCTCTATAATTACTGGAAATTCTTCAGTTCCAATGTTCATACCTATACTTCCGCCAGTTTCATCAGCATAAAGTAAAGGTACAGTAGAAATCACTAGCAATGCTGCAACTAATAAACTAAAAAATCTCTTTTTCATGCCTTATACCTCCTCATTGTTTTTTGTTATCCAACCCGCATAGAGTTGGGAATTCGCCGGCAAATTCAGCAATTTGCCTTGTCTTAAAAGACCATGACTACCCACGTTTGAGTTATAATAATAGAAGCAGGTGAGAGCAGATTTCTATATAAAGATTATCACTCTATAATGTATACATCATATAACAGAAAAAAAGAGACAGTACATTTGTATAAATAAGTAGTAAATAAATAATTATTAATATGCAACTATGGCTTAGTTAATAATTGCTCTTCTAAAGGCTTCATCAATTTGTTCGGCCTTCCACCCTCTCTTAAGCAAAACTTCTCTAATTTCTCTGTCAGGCACGCCTCTGCTTTTATACGTCTTTATAAAGTTAACTACAGAAGTTAGTTCGTCATATTTTAATGTTTCAAAAAAGCTTTTCTTTTGTTGTCCAACCAAATGTCCAGGAGTCTTTCCACTGCTTTGCACAACAGTAACCTTCCCTCTTTTTTTCTTAGACATCTTCAATAGAACAAGCACCGCCACTATAATTAAAATCAGAATTACAACAATACCAATAATAAGGAAAATAAGTTTCTTTGTTGAACCACTATCTTTTTTAATATCTATTTGTACTGTTGGTTCGCCTCTGTCAGTTCTTCCGTCTATTCCATCACCGGCACCATCACCGGCACCAACTACAACATTCCACTGGACACTTTGAGATAAAATTCCGTCAGAAACAACTACCCTAATGTTATAGCTCCCAACTTGATCAGCTAAAAACAAATATCTATTCAAATTGCCTTGAACTATAGCGCCATTAACACTCCATGCATATGTTAAAGAATCATTTTCAAGATCATTCGCAGTGACTAAAAATTCTTGAGAATCCCCCTGTGCCAAGTTTACGCTCGAGCTTACAGGATTTCTACTTATAATATTGGGGGCGGTATTACCATCAAAATCATTAAGCAAATCCCTAACAGTGAGAGTAACATTTCTGGTAGTTACGCTCAATATCGAATCATTAGCTGTAATAATAACTTTTTCACTGCCCTGCCAGTTAGTTTCAGGCGTAAATATAATCTTGCTGCTAGTGAACAAAGTTCTTATATGGCTCATCTGGGTAGCGCTAAAGTTTAAAGCATCGCCATCAGAATCAGAAAAATAGTCAGCAATATCAAAAGTTTTATTCTGATTAAAATTCCATATGTATTCACTATTAAATTGTTGCACTATAGACGGAGCATCATTAATAGAATTCACCTTAACCCTGAAGTTATTGCTGAATAATTCAGTTCCATTGCTGCTTCTAGCAGAAACATTTGCTTCAACATTTCCATGCCAGTTTTGAACAGGTTTGATAGTTACATTAAAACCGCTGTCAATCTCAAATCCAGCACTGTTGCTTCTGTTTGTGTAAAAAGTAAAGTCAACATTTCCAGACCAATCAAAAACATCTTTCAATGAAAAAGCATTTGGCTTGTTAACATCTTCATTCAAAATAAAATTTGGAATTACAAAATTCTTTTTGCTTAAAAATGGAAGCCTGTCAGATTGGTAAACCACAAACGTAATATTATAATCCCTATGCACGTAGATGGTATTTGAATTATTATAGTCGCCAACAATTGTGCTATTAAACACAGTAATAAAAGCATTCTGATCAGTATCAGAATCAGCAGGGTATTTCCAACCGCCACTTACAGGATCTGGCAAAGCATAAGGAAACTTCAAATACCTCACAACCTCAGGATTTGGGTTAGATTTTACAGCACCATCCCCTCTCATATATTTGCTTCTTGCAGGAATCTGCCCATACAGAAAGCTTTTTCTTGCACCAGGGCTAGAAGGCAGGCTAAATCCACCATCAGAATTGTCTATAAATAACATGCCTGCAGTTATCCTAGGATTTTCTCCAGAATGAGTCATATATATATAATACATAGTCATATTCCCATTTGAATCAAAAGTTACGTTATAAACATCAAAATTAGTGCACTTTCCTAAAGAAGTTGCTTCATTAGAACCAGCGCCAATTGCATTTGAAAACACAGGCACCCTGCCGCCCTCACTTATAGTTTTCAGTACAGAATTCCATAGATTTTGATAAAGAGTTGTTCCGCAGCTCTGATTTTGTAAATTTGGTTCAAGAACTGTCCTGCCAATAAACTCATAGTCTATTTCTTGATTAACTAAAAAGAAGATAGCAATAAGAGCCATAAATACAAAAAGTATATTAGCTAACCACCTCATTTTTAGAAAAATACGGTTTTTATTCTTTTAATACTTTATTACTTTCCAAATCTCCTTTGCCTATTATTAAATTCCTCTATGCACCAAACAAAATCTTCTTTACTAAGCTCAGGCCACAGCTTATTCGGTAAAAATATAAGCTCAGAATAGCTACTTTGCCACAAAAGAAATCCGCTTAGTCTTGTTTCACTAGTTCTTATTATCAAATCAGGGTCACTATTCATATACATGCATTTGCTAAATTCTTCCTCATTAATCTCTTTCACCTCACCATCTTTAACTTTTTCAAAAAGTTTTTTAGCAGCATCAACAATCTCAGCCCTACCACTATATGCCATTGCAAAATTAACAAAAAACTTATCGTGATCTTTTGTTTTTTCCATCAGCTCTTTCATCGCATCATAAACCTTTTTAGGAAACATCTCTATTCTGCCAATGAATCTGAATCTAATCTTATCCTTATAAACATCCGGATCATTAATCGCTCTTTTAAACTCTCTTTCAAAAACTCCCATCAGATAGTCGAATTCTTCTTTTGGTCTATCAAAGTTTTCAAGAGAAAAAGCAAACAAAGTAACTTCCTTTATTCCGTATTCTTTACACCACTCAAGAAACTTTCTCATTTTCTTTGCTCCCCACTCGTGCCCCATCCAAGGTTTCGCCATAAGTCTCTTACTAAACCGTCTATTTCCATCAACTATACAGCCAAGATGTTTTAGCTCTGTCATAGCGATTAAATCACAATATAAACACTTTTAAAAACTTTACCCCTTTCCTTTCTTCTTCCTACTAAACCACTCTTCCAAAATAATAGCGGCTATAGGCGATATCAATATCAAAAATACAAGAATCACGCCACCAATAGTAAACAGGTCAGCCATAACAAAATCTATATTAATAAAGACTATTTAAATTTAATTAATATGGGGAAGTTCTCGCCAAATTATAAAAAACTCAACAGTAAAGAAACCAAGGTTTTCCTAAAAACATTAAATAACCAATTCGGTTTTACAGGAGAATTGCCTTATCTCTTTTTCCAAAAAAAAGACAAAATTTACATCTTAAGCAAAGCATTCGGCTCTATAAACCCTGAGAATTTCAACATAAATTCGCGCGGCCTTTACATCGCCATAACAGAATCTAGCGGCATAAGGCTCTCCATAGAAGGTTCTCAATTAATAGGGCCAAGATCAAATAAAAATATAATAAACCTAGATTCCCCAGATGAGTGGCTTCAAGGCAAAGACATAGAAAACAAACACAATCTAAAGTCCTATGCAATCATCAAGTATAAAGATGATTTCATAGGCTGCGGTTTTTGTAAAAAAGACAAGATTCTTAATTACATCCCCAAATCAAGAAGACTTAAGTGACCTCTTCCCACGCCATACTTCTATATATTTGAAAACAACAAAGGCAAAGCTGCCCCAAAGTCCAAGTATCAAATCCTGCATTGTATCATGTATTGGCGTTACAACAACCTCATATTTTACTTTTTCAGCAAAGTCAAAAAGATAAACTCCCTGATGCAAGGTTCCAAACAAAACATCTGACAAATATTCTCCAATTTCAAACAGACCAAGCATTCCAAACACCAAGCCAACAGTCATAAGCAATTTCCATTTTAAAGTAATATTTAATCTGTTTAGTATAAAAAACACAATTGCACTGATTAATATTGGGCTAGTAAAGTGGATTATCTTATCATAAATAGGAATCCTATAGTAAAGTCCGAAAGGCACAGTGCCGCCGATAACAGTTCCCATTATAAAAATAAGAAAAGTAAATATATAGTATCTTTCAGGAAATCTTAAGCTAAATGCTTTATCAATATACCCAAATAAAATTAAAGCAACAATGGTAATGATGAAAGGCACAATAATCGAGAGATTCCTGGAAAAATATAGCAGCAAAATAAACACAGACGAAAGCGCTATAACTATCCTTCTCTTATTCTTCAATAGAATATACCTTACTTGTGTCATTAATTTTTATTATACCATTTATAATATAAATATTGCTAAGCCTTTTTTTGTTCGGTTTTCCAAACATAAATTATCAATAAAACTACCCCAGTAGTATTATAGCTATCCGCCAAATTAAAACTCGGCCAAAATCCCAAGGCTATAAAATCCCTAACATATCCTAAAACTATCCTGTCGATTAAATTACCTATTGTTCCGCCAAGCAAAAAAATCATTCCATAAAAACCAAGACCGCTAAATCTTTTCCTATAATAAATAAATAAAAAAATAGCCATCATGCCGATTATTATAAACAAAATCTTGTATCCTTGCAGTATGCCAAAGGCAGCACCATAATTCCTGCTGCTTTCTAGTAGATATTTGCTTAGTTGATCAATCAATACCAACACAATAACGCTAAAAATCAGCCTTTTCATCAAAAGATTTAAATAGAAACTTTAATATATAAACCTTAAGCTATAAGAAAATGGAAGAGGTAAAAAAACCAGGCTTCTTTGCAAAGCTGACTGAGAAACTAGTTGGTTCAAAGCCGCCAGAGGAGCCAGAACAAGAAAAAGCAGAAGATCTTATAGAAAAAAACAGAGCGAAAATTTTCAGCGACAATGTAGAATGGAATCTAATCCTCGAATCAATGCAGAGCGGAGTTGAGCCGCATTATTTCTGGATATTAAGGTTCCTTAGAACTCAAGGCGCTTTTGGTCTTGGTATAACTGAAGTTCTCAAAATAAAAGACATCTACACCGCATCTGAAGCATCTTCATTCTGGGGTTCACAAGAGCAAAGAAAGGGGCTTCAGCAGGATAAAGTATCCCAGTACATGGCGACAATTGGAAAAATGATAAAGGATACATTCCAAATCATTCGGGAATTAAGAATCCTTGATGAGCGTTTAACATTTTATGATGAGTACAATGCTTATAGCAAAGGAGACAAGTCAAAAGAATCAGGGGCAGTAGCATTAAAGGGCACATGGATAGATCTTGTTGAAGGCGGCACAAAAAACCCAGCTTCAGTCTATGGTCTAGCCTCCCAAGTTGGCTTTGCGACATTGCCGGATCTTTTTTTTATAGTCCACCCAAAGTCAGTAGACGACGTAGACAAAGAAGTAAATAAACTAAAAAGCAGAGGAATTAACAGAAAAGTCAGAGAAGTTTTGGGAAGAAAACTAAAGCAATTTTTAATATGGAAAGAAAAAACAGAATCTGAATTAAGGACAAGGAAAAATTTTGTTCTGAAATACTTAAGGATGCACGCCAATAACGTAAAGCTCTACACCAACTGGGTAAAACCATACTTAAAAGCAATAAAGCACCTGCAATCAATGTCGTCAGAAGGCAACCCAGATGTTTCTTCCGCATTTGAGACTTCGCAGGTAGAGCTGGAATTATTAGCAAAAGTAACAGAGTATGATGAAACAACCTCTGAAGGATATGAAGTTAAGCACGAATACAAAAAATATTTTCCATGCATAAGGATAGTTTTCAACCATGTTTCATTACCTCAAATGGCATTTCAAAGGGAATACCAAAGAGGGCCAGTTCATGCAGGCAGAACAGAAATTAAAATTATTCCTTATGTTCTAACAGAAGAAGAAATAAAAAAATACCAGGCAGCTGTAGAAAAAAAATCATTTGAAGACTTGGAAGATCTAATACCGTCTATAGAAGGCTCGTTAAGCGCAATAGGAGAAGAACTGCAAAAATACCTAGAGCAAGCAGGAGAAATTCAAAAAGAAAAAAAACAAGAGAAAAAAGAATCAGAAGGTTTTTTATCACCGTTTTCTTCAATATTCAAAGGTATTAAGGAAATCTTCTCTAAAGGCGAATCTAAGGATCAATATAAAAAACCAAGGTCAGGTGAGAAAGCGGCAGCCCAGGGCCAGGCAAAAATGTATGCATTTTTAATATATGATATATACAAAAAAGCTCACGGAATGCTTTCTCCTTAAATTTTTAATATGAAAATTGAAAAATTACAAAAATCTCTCAAAAGCCTGACCCACAAGCAGAAATTAGATGTTCTCAAGCCTCTTCTCTTAAAAGAAAAAAATAAGAAAAACAAAAAGCAAATACAGTTTCTAATAAAAAAAATAGAAGATGAAAAATTAATCCTTGAAGAAGAGATTGAAAAGCTCCAACCTAAGCAAGTAAAAGAACAAAAAGAAGAGCCACTTGAGCAAATAGTCCAAGAATCTATTGAGGAAAACCCAGAATTAAAAAAGCAAACTACAAATCTAAAAATTTATGGCGCGGAGGAAAAAAGGCCCGAACGCCTATATGGCATAAACAACGTAAAAGAAAACATAAAATATCTAAGTTCCGCAGAAAGAAAAGAACAGGAGTATAAGTTCCAACCAGAAGGTTTAAATGTTAATAGATTCACTCAAGACCTGTCTCTAGATGAGTCAAAAAGGCTCGCAAAAGAAAAGAAAAAATACGAAACAGGCGCAATATAAAAATGGAAGAAAGCTATTGGAATACAGATTATTGGCATTCGATGGATAGATCTAGAGGCAAAGAAGACATAATAAATATAAATCCCTCTCAAATAGGCATCTCTCACGGAATAGGAGACCCACTGCAAGGCCTAAAAAGTAATATTTTTGTCGGCGCATCTCAAGTAGAGCTTGGCTTCATGGGTCAAGGCAAAGGCTTCCGTTCTCAGCCAACAGGATGGACCCCTGAATCAGTTTCAAGGCCAGAAAGAGAGGCAATAAAGCAACTAGCTAAAATAAATGAAGTGCAATTATCAACGCATGCAACCCCAAACGTAGCAATTTCTGGCATAGGCGAACAAGGTTTTAGCGAGGATCAAAGAGAAAGAGCATTATTTGAGGTAAAAAAAGCAATTGACTTTGCAGCAGATACAGCAGAAGGCGGTCCAGTAGTGTTGCATGCACAGGAATTTCCAAGGCCATTATTTGAAAAATACAAGGAACAAGGATTTCTTCAATACCCAGAAGAAGAAGAAAAAGCTCCAGCACAACTAGTAGACACGTCATCAGGAAGAGTCATACCATTAAGAAGGGATACAAGGGTAGCAATTCCAAAAGGAGGATGGGATACTCCAAAAAGAAAAGATGATGGCACAGTAGAATTTGAAGTAAAATCCCTAAATGATTTATATAAAGAATCCTTAAAGAAAGGCGAAAAAAAAGTTTTTGCAGAGTTCTATACAGATTACTTAAGGAAAGATCTAGACTTAAATAAAGGAGAAGAGAGAAGGTGGGCCATAGATGCAAAAGATCATGAAAAAGAAGCCAATGAAATTCAAGGAATGATAAAATCTATTGAAAAACAAGCGCAACAATATCCCAAAGAAGCAAAATATTCAGCGATTCAATTGGCAGAGCAAAGCAAATTGGCTCCATCGAAAGGTTCATCAGGATATCAAGAGTTCTTACAAAATCCACTGGATTATATAAAGAAAGCAGAACACAAACTAAGAGATAGAGCTAGTTCATTATATCAAATTTCACAGTCATATGGAAGCAAATATGAAGAAGCCAAGGATCAATTTGAAAGAATAAAGCCAATAGAAGACTACGGCATAAAACAATCTTCTGAAGCCGTAGCAAGAGCAGCAATGTACGGCTATAATCTTGAAAAATCAAGAAATCTTGAAAGGCCAATCACAATAGTCCCAGAAAACTGGACCCCAGAAGTTTATGGCGGTCACCCTGAAGAACTTAAAAAACTTGTTCAAGAGTCTAGAAGAGCGATGACAGACCAGTTAGTAAAAGAAAAACATATTGACAAGGAACAAGCAAAAAAAATTGCACAAGAGCATATTAAAGCAACGTTTGATATTGGTCATTTAAATATGTGGAGAAAATACTTCCAAGGTTCAGATAAAGAATTCAAGCAATGGGTAGACATGCAAGTACAAGACCTTTTAAAAAACAATATTATAGGTCATGTTCATATAACAGATAATTTTGGATATCATGATGAGCATTTAACGCCAGGCGAAGGCACAGCTCCAATAAAAGAATTTTTACAACGATTGGAAACGCAAGATTATAAAGGCACAATAGTAGCAGAGCCAGGAGGCCAGCCAGAAGGAAAAATATTCCAGTCAATGACAGGTGCATGGGGCTTATCTAATTACTCAATGTACAGGCTTGACGGCATGTCAAGATCATGGTCAGATATTGAAGGCTCATATTTTGGTAAAACAGAAGGCCCTAGATTTGTAGTTGGCGATTTTGCGCCATCTAAAGACTGGACATTGTGGTCAGAAGTTCCGCTGGAATAATAAAATAAGAGGTGATTGAATGAAGTTTCCATTACAGTGGAAAGAGAAAAAGAATGCAAGGAATTTTGTTTCTAGTGACCTTGATGTTGCAAGAAAATTTGCAAAAATAATGTATAATGAATTTGGAACTTTCATTTCAGGATTAGTTGTTTTCGGCTCATCAATAAAAAACCCAGCAAATCCAAAAAGAGATGTTGATATTTTAGTAATACTCGACGATGTTAAGGTAAATTTTACAAAAGAATTAGTCCAAACATACAGAATTCTAACAGAAAAGGCAATAGCAAGTGTAGATCCAAAAAGGCTTCATATTCAGTCTATGAAATTCACAAGTTTCTGGGAATATGTTAGGGCAGGCGATCCGGTAGCCATAAACATTCTAAGGCATGGAGTGGCATTAATAGACACAGGATTTTTTTATCCATTACAAATACTATTGCAGCAAGGCAGAATACGCCCAAGCAGAGAATCAATTTATACCTACCTAAATATGTCGCCAGCATCAATGCACAGGTCAAGGCAGCATCTGCTTACAGCAATAGTTGACCTATACTGGGCAGCAATTGACGCAGCACATGCAGCATTAATGTCCGCAGGAGAAATTCCCCCAACACCAGACCACGTCGCAGATATGTTGCAAAGAATCTTGATTAACAATAAAGAAATAGCAAAAAAACACGCCAATACAATGAGAAAACTCTATAATATCTACAAAAAAATAATAAGACTAGAGCTTTCAGAAATCTCTGGCTCTGACTATGATAAATTCAAAAAAGAAACAGAAATATTCGTAACCGCAATGATAAAATATATAGAAAAAAAGAAATAAAAAAAATTAAGCAGCCAATCTTCTCTCTAACTCTCCAGTTTCTTTTGCTGTTTTATCAAGAGCTTCAAGGCGCAATTTAAGAGTACTATATTCAGCACCTTTTTCAAGTGCACGTTCAAGTTTCTCTTCTGGCTTTTCTTTTTCTATTTCGCTACCCTTCCATGCATAACCAATAGGAATCAATGTATTTTGATCGTAAACCTTCATAGTTTCACTAATCAATTCATCAGCGCCCTTTGCATCATTATTGTCCAATGCAATCTTCATCCTCTCTACACCGTTTCTTATTCTAAGTATCGTTGCCTCTCCTAACCATTTTGGTAAATGAGAAAGTACCCCCTTCAATGCTCTATCAACACCGTCTTTATATATGGCTAGCTTGGGATTATGCCTTTGAGTTGCTTGATAATGAAGTTCATATTTCTCCGCTCCATTCTTGTCTTTCGCCATTTTATCTTTCAACCTCCTTATAATTATTCATGATTTTTATATCTTTTGGTGTAAAATCTAATCTAGTCTTGCACCTAGGACAAGCCTTGGGTTCTTTAACCCTGCTTTCCCATACATAAGTACATTTTAAGCATTTCATTTTCTCTTTAAGTCCTCCAATATGTTATCCATAATTTTAAATGAGTTAATTATTTCTTTGTTTAATTCTCTAAGATTCCATGCAAAATATCTTAATTCCCCATTTGTTGCTTTCTTATTTTGCCTTTTCATTTGAACCACCCTCTCTCCTTATCTCCTTGCGTAAAATCTCTCACTACCGCCCTAGTGCCTAAATGACCAATAAGAATGCCTATCTTATTTGGGAATTTTGCAAATTCATTAAGTACAATATCATCGACAAATTCTCTGACTTTATCTTCACTAGCGCCCAATTCTAAGTATTCTGCATAAAATTTCTTATCCGGATCATTATCAAATATAGGATGTACACTTATCCCATCTTTAGAAACCATTCTTAGTAATTTGCCGTCATCTTCAATATCCGCCAATGTTCCTTTGTAAG
>ERZ1292623.2730-Hain-H51-01um-R1-2730-length-15544-cov-23_pt1 | contig 15544 bp, 25 predicted proteins | sample MGYA00564398_ERZ1292623 | MGnify/ENA primary metagenome ERZ1292623 (study PRJEB36523, sample SAMEA6512633) | groundwater metagenome | collected 2019-01-07 | study: AquaDiva: Metagenomics assemblies of 32 groundwater samples | reverse complement strand
ATTCAAGAACATAAAAGGTTAAAAAATCTAACTAATAATATATTTTATGGTAGAGATTAATCATACTTCAAAAACTTTAGGTAAACTTGAAAGAGTTCCTCCACCATCAAAATTAGAATCAGGAATTGATCTAGGAGATAATCCTTACATAGTAGATTTATTTATGCTTGAAAGCAATTATAACGTTTGTATTAGGCCCGAGGGCATTTTTATACCTGAAATTGCTAAAACTATTTTAGATGAATTAGCTGATGCAACGACTGAAACTTCAAAGAATGAAAATTATATTGGGCCTGAGAAATATAAATTTTTATCTACAGATCCAGCTACTATAAGAAATAGTTTAATAAAATTTGATCCAACAAGAAAACCATCTCCTCCAAATACAGATCACTATATCTTTGATTCTTCTAAAAGATTTAAAGTAAGAAAAGCTATTATTGAATTATACAAATCTGAAAATTAATTTAATAATTAAAAAAATAAAAAAATAGAAAAAATAAAATAAAATAATTTATCTTCTAGCAAGATTGAAGACGTTTCTTATTGAAACCAATATTGTCGCTGGAACGAATACCAGTAACAAAGCGCCCAAAATTCCTTGAAGTTGTGGAATAGTCGCTACTACCACTTGTCCAAAGAAACTTGCTATTATTAAAACAGTACCGGACATTAAGAAGGGTGTTGCTTCTTCTGAAGTTACATTCAAAAGACCTACTATCAAACCTACTGCAATAAGTATGTAAGTTATAGTTGTACTGACGTTTCCTAAAAATCCGAAGATGATCGCTAATACAACTCCGATAAGAAAAGCCCATCCACCAATCATATTTCCTAATTTCTTAGCCATTTAATCACCTCCTTTCAAGTTCTTTTTCAAAATATTATTAGTTAATATAATTTATAAGTGTTTTGTTTAATCAAAATCTTTAAATAATCCTTTTATTCTTTGTTTTAATGGAAAAGGACTTAGGAAAAATAAGAAAGAACGATACGACTGAAATTGTTGTGCGAATTGATGATTTTGGCGGACGAAAGGGCTTAACAATAAGAGAGTTCGTGACTTCTGAAAGATATACTGGATTTACAAAACAAGGTGTGAGAATTTCTGTTGCGGATTTTAAGAAATTTAAGCATATGATTGATTCAATAAGTGAAGAGGACTTGAAAGAAGAAGAGGCAAGCAAAGAAAACACACAAGAAGAATTGCCTGATTATTAATAGGAAATTTTAAATAGATTCAATCATTGATTTATTTATGATAAATAATATTATTTCTAACTTCGAAGCACTTGATAAAGAAGACCTAACAAAGTTTGCAGGGAAATGGATAGCAGTAGTTGATAATAAAGTAGTTGTAAGTGGAGAGTCATTTAAAGAAATTTATACTTATGTTAAAACGAATTACCCTAGACAAAGACCTTTAATAGGAAAACTTCCAGAACCCACTCCTATTGTTCTAAATTCTATAAGATGACCTTCTCATTTAATTATAAACAAACCATATTAAAATCTGGTAAAATAATATATCGCCCTTTAATACCAATAACACTAATAGGAAGCAATGAATCTCTTGACGTTATCGGAATTTTGGACTCGGGTTCAGACATGTCAATTATACCAAAATCAATTGCAGAGGTTATTGGAGTTAAATATCTTGGAGAAGATGAAATATCTGGAATAACAGGAAAACCAATTAAATCAAAACAAGGGGTTATAAATGTAGAATTTGGAAAAGACAGAGAAAAGACAAATTTTCAAATCCCTGTCGTAATTCCCGAAAAAGAAGATGTAACAATTATAATTGGAAGATTAGGATTCTTTCAGAATTTTGATATAACGTTTCAGGAAAGAAAAAGAAAAATACATTTTAAACGAGTTTTTAAAAATATTTGGAACTGAACCTAAGGAAACTAGTTTCACCAACAAATTTAAAACTAACTTATTTCTATTTAAATTATGAAAATGAGCAAAAGCACGGTTACAACTTTAATTATTATAATTGTCATAATTGCATTTGTGATTTATATAAAAAATCAGACACCTGAGAGTTCAGTTGATAAAGTTACTGCGCAATGCATTGGAGAAAATTCAGTAGTTTATTCTCAATTAGGGTGCATACATTGTGAAAATCAGAAAAAACTTTTTGGAGATAACTGGATATATATTAATGAAGTTGTTTGCAATTCAAATTTGACTGAATGCCAAAACGCAGGAATTACCGGAACGCCGACGTGGATCATAAATGGCCAGAAGTATTCTGGAGAGCAATCAATCGAGCAGCTTAAGAAATTTACGGGGTGCTGATTAATGACAGAATTGACATTCAGCACAAATAAAAATTCAGGAGAATTTTCATAATGGCAGACATTTTGAATTTTGCTAAGATAACTTCTCTCGCACTTGCTGATTCTGTGAATCCGTGCGCTTTGGCTGTTTTGACGATGGTTCTTGTTTCAATAATAATTGCCGACCCGAAAAACAGAAAGAAAGTTCTGCTTGGGGGTTTTTCTTTTACATCTGCGGTTTATATTGGATATTTATTTTACGGGCTTGTATTAATTCAATTTTTTAATTCGTTTACTGTCTTCATGAAAACAAACTCTGTATATGTTTATACAGCTCTTGGAGGATTAGCAATGATTCTCGGAGTACTAAATATAAAAGATTATTTTGATTACCGCCCGGGAAATTTTGCTACTGAAATGCCTTTTATGATGAGGCCGCGAGTTAAGAAATTAATAGGTGAAATTACTTCACCATGGAGCGCGTTTATAATTGGTTTTTTGGTTACGGTTTTCTTGCTTCCGTGCACAATAGGACCTTATATTGTTGCTACTGGATTAATTCATGAGCTTGGGTGGATTAAAGTTATACCTTGGCTTTTGTATTATAATTTTGTCTTCGTTCTGCCAATGATTGCAATAACATTTATTGTTTATTTTGGATTTGCAAAAGTTGAGGATGTTTCGGGTTGGAGAGAAAGAAACATAAAGCGATTGCATTTAATAGCTGGAGTATTGTTGTTTATAATAGGATTAATTATGGTGATGGGGTGGTTGTAATGAACTCCCAGACGTCATTTCAAAAAAACGTCTTTACTATTGTTGCGCGAATTCCATATGGAAAAGTTATGACTTACGCGCAGATTTCTGCGCGTTTGAATTCATCTCCGCGCGCTGTAGGACAAGCGCTGAAAAGAAACAAAAATACAAAAAGGATTCCGTGTCATAGAGTTGTTTGTTCAGACGGACGAATTGGCGGATATTTTGGAGTGCGATACAAAGAGAAAATTAGATTATTGGAAAAAGATGGTTGGAAGATAAAAGAAATGAGGATAATTAATTTTAATAATGAATAAAAGATTTTAGTTTCCATTCACTTTCAGATCTTTCTTTTTTAAAGAATGGATTTGGTTCCAATAAACTTTTAAGATTTCTTGGTGTATATTTAGGAAAGAACTTTTCTTCTTCTTTGTATTTTTTATTAAAATCATATAAAGATTCATAATTTCTTATTTCAATCTGTCTCAAGGCATTATCAAGTCCGTTTGCATCTGTAATTGAGGCCAAAGTTAAATTATCATTTGAATAAGTTTTATAAAGTTCATCTAAACTTCCTAAAAGAGCCAGATATTGGTCTTCTCTCATTTTGCCATCGCGAACATCCATTCTAGCCAAAGCCAACTGATAATCAATTAAATCTGAATCCCGTCCACATATCTTTCAATTTTGATAAATTTATTAGTAATATCGGGAAAGTTTTTAAGATAGTGTCTAGTGCTATAAATTTGAGTAATAGGATTCTCATAAGGTTTTCCGGTTATAGGATTAGTTGTATTTGTTGCCTCATTCATAATTGTAATTCGAGGATTCCTTTCTTCATTCAGTGCTTTTTGTCGTGCAATTGTTTCTGATTTATTTCCCATATCTTTTGAATTAATTAATTATTTATAAACTTTTCTCTTTTGTAACTATGATATAATAACTACAAAACAAAGTGGCTAATTTATCAAATTAATAATTTCTATCTAAATTATTTGTTATAAAAGAATAAATGCTTCTTTCACTTTTGAAAGAGGGGCTTCTAAATATTACTGCCATATCTTCGACATATTCACCTTTTCCGACGAGAATGTCAACATTTAGATTTGGAAGTTCGCAAGTTCCAGAACCCCAGTATGTTTTTCTATGGTCATAAGTTTCATTTGAATCGGCTGAAGGTTTTATATTCATAAATCTTTCAAAGGTCTTGGATTTAAAGAATTGAGGAAGATGAAGCATATGCCTTTTGTCTGCAGACGGAACATCTTTGTAAAGATCCAAAAAACCGTCAATGCTTTCAGAGTGATGCCTTGTTAAAACTAATACAGATTCTTCTAAGTCGGTGCCTTTTATTTCGGCAGCATTCTCAATTTGGGTTCCACATTTTGTTTCCATTTTAATAAAAAACAGCAAAGTAACGTCTCGCAAAACACTTTAAAAAGCTTTCTATCTAATTATTTTTATGACAGCAACTATTAGACAACCAATAATAACAGTATGCGGGCATGTTGATCACGGTAAAACCTCAATACTCGATTGCCTTAGAGGAACGAGTGTGCAGCAAGGTGAAGCAGGAGGAATTACACAGAAAATTTCTTTTACTCTTTATCCTATGAATCGTTTGAAAGATGCTTGCCCTTTAATTGAAAAGTCGGGAATAAAATTAAACATTCCAGGTTTTTTGTTAATCGATACACCAGGGCATGCGGCATTCACAAATTTAAGAAAGCGCGGGGGTTCGTTAGCTGATCTTGCTGTATTAGTTATTGATGTGAATGAAGGAATTAAACCACAGACGGCAGAAGTAATTCAAATCTTGAAACATAACAAAACACCATTTTTAATTGCATTAAATAAAATTGATAATGTTTCAGGGTGGAGAACATACAAAGATAAACCGATAAAGGCGTCAATAGAATCACAGCAACTTAACGTCTTGACAAACTTTCAAGAAAAATATTTTACAATAATTGCAGCTTTGAACTCGTATGGTTTTGATGCTGACTTGTATTATAACATTCAGGATTTCACAAAGAAAATTGCTTTAGTTCCGACTTCAGCAAAAACAAAAGAAGGAATTTCTGAGTTAATATTTACAATTTGCGGCTTGTCTCAAAAATATTTGACTGACAAGTTAACGCTTCATGAAGATGCCAAAGGAGTCATGCTTGAAATAAAAAAAGAAAAATCGGTTTTTTATAATGAAGCAATACTTTATGATGGAATATTAAAAAGAACGGACGAAATTGCTGTTTCTAATTTGGATGGGGAGCCAATAATTACAAAGATAAGAATTCTTGAAGAAATTGAGCCGTTGAAGCCAAAGTTCAAAGTAAAGGATTCAGTTAGAGCGTCTACAGGAATAAGAATGCAGCTCATTGAGAAAGCTGAATTCTTGCCAGGAATGCCCTTTCAAATTTACAAAAATAATTTATCCGAGATAAGGTCTCAGTTCAAAAAAGAAATTGCTGAAACAATAAAAACAGAAAAGTATGGAATAATAGCAAAAGCCGACTCTTTAGGAAGTTTAGAGGCACTCTTGGTTTTGCTGAGCCAAAATAATATTTCTGTTGTCAAAGCAGGAATAGGAAATATAAATAAGACAGATATAATTTCTGCAAAAGCAAATTTGGGGATAAATGAAATGGATGCGATTGTCGTTGGATTCAATGTACGAATTGACGAGGATGCGAAAGAACTTTCAAAAAATTCTAATGTTAAAATTATTACAGATGAAGTTGTTTACAAATTAATTGAAAATTTAACTAAATACAGGCAGGAAAAAGCGAGCGAGATTGAAAAGAAACGCCTTATGGGCTTGACGACGATTTGCAAACTTTCCATTTTGCATCAGTATGTTTTCAGAAACACGAACCCTGCAATTTTTGGGATAAGAATCGAGGGGGGGAAACTAACTTCAGGATTGAGTTTAATTGACGATAAAGGAGAAAAAATAGGTCGGGTTAAAAACATTCAGCATGAAAAGTCGTCAGTTAAGGAAGCAAAAGAAGGAATGGAAGTTGCAATTTCCGTTTCAGGAATAAATTTTGAGCGCGTTCTCGGGGACAAAACGCGCCTTTATACAGATATTTCAGGAAGCCAATTTAGAAATTTAAAGAAAAACAAAGATTTGATGTCCCCGCGCGAAATGCAAATTCTTCAAGAAATTGCGGATATTAAAAGAGTTAAAGAGCCCGAATGGGGGATGTAACCCGTAATCTTTAAATATTCCATATACATGCCATATGCATGTCAAATGCACAAAATAAAATTTCAGCAAGAATTGAACTTGACAATTATTCAAATAAAGTTCTAAATATAATTAAAATTAAATATGGACTTAAAGACAAATCTGAAGCAATAAATAAATTTGTTGAGATATATGGAGATGAAATCATAGAAAAAGAACCGACGAGTGAATATGTAAGAAAAATTCTGGAAATAAGCGAAAAGCATTTCAAGAAATACGGAAGGAGAAAAATGTCTGTCGAAGAGCTTGACAAATTAATTTCTTAAAATGTTTAACTTCAACTTGACTGAGGAACTAAAAAACAAGCTTGAAAAATTATCAAAAAAAGACAAGAAAAAAGCAGAAATAATAAACAAAAAAATTAAAGAGATAATTTCTCAAGATAACGAGTCAATAAATCATTATAAAAATTTAAGGCATGATTTGAAAGAATTTAAAAGAGTTCATATTGACAAACATTTTGTTCTTGCCTTTAAAGTTGAAATCCAAAATAACTTTATCCTATTTATTGATTTTGACCATCACGATAATATATACAAAATTCTCCAGCGTAATCTTTAAAAACCACTTCTCCAATCATTTAATATGGTATTTAAAATTAATTTAGGAACTAAAGAAGGAAAGACATACAAGATGGAAGTCGAGGCTGAAGAGCTGGTTGGAAAAGAAATTGGTGAGAAAATTTCAGGCAGTGTTATTTCACCAGAGCTTCACGGATATGAACTTGAGATTACAGGCGCTTCTGATAGTTCTGGATTTATGGCTCATCCGAAAGTTGAAGGGTTCAATCTTAATAGAATTCTGCTTACATTAGGTTTAGGAATGCACAAAAAACCACGAGGACTTAAAAAGAAAAATAAAAGGCCGTCTAAAGGACTTAAGTTAAGGAAAACAGTTAGAGGAAAGGTTATCTCACCAAATATAATTCAAGTTAATACTAAGATCTTAAAGGTCGGTGCGAAACCGCTTTCTGAAATTTTTCCTCCTGAAGTGAAGAGCGAAGCACAATAAAAAATAAATACACATTTCTCTTTTATAATTTATGGGAAAACCACCAAGAAATGATGCATGGGGGAAAGCAACTATAGAGGACTTTTCAAGTTTATGTCCAACACGCGAGCTTAGATTAGAAAGAATTGCATCCGAAATGACCACACTTCTAGGTGAAATTGGATTAAGCATTGCAAACCACAAGAAGATAAATAGAAAAGCGTTCCACATAAGATATGCTACACTAATCAAAGAAGCTATAAGCAAAAAATATTCAGAAAGTCAGCTTAATGAATTTAAAGAAAGATATGATAGATTGCTTGAGTCATATTAATCTACAATAATAATTAAAAAGACCTTGTTATATTAAAGTTAATGGTAGAATCTTTAGTTCTTGATACAAAAGGACTTGCAGAATTTAATTTTGACATGTGTAGAAGTACATATTTATTAAACCCCCAAGCACATGGTTCGCTTAATTGGGAAAAATTATCTTATCCAAAAGCAAGTGAACTTGCTTCTTCACATGGGTTAAAGATTATTTATGGAAAAGAAAGAGATGAGGATGAAAATTACAAAATTTATAGGAATAAATTTGATAATCAAAAATTAGATAGTTTAGAAGGAAGATTTATTGCTTACCAAGATCAACAAATTGTTGGAGTCAGTTTGAAAAAAGATTTAGGAACTTTATTAAAGAAAATGAAGGGGCTTTTGAAAAAAGATCCTATATTAATAGTTCATGTTGGAAAAGGTTATGGGATGTATTCTAAAAAATAATTTATGATTATAGTAAATCTTTATACAAAGATATTTAAATATTCTTTTTATATTCAATTTATGAAAAAAGAGAAGGTGGTGATTTATTCTGTTATTGCTATCTTTGGTCTTATCCTTGTTCTTTATTTTGTTAATACATCTTATAATCAGACCTCTACTGGAAATACAGTTAAAGATCTTATCGATGATATTTTTCTCGCGCCGAAAAGTGGTGGTCCTACAATAACCGCTTGTAATGATCACATTGATAATGATGGCGACGGATATTGTGATGTTTCTGGAAGACGTTCTTATTGCAGCGATGGAAGCAAGCCAGGAGATCCTGGATGTTCATCAAAATCAGACAATGATGAATATGATTCAACATGTAAGACATCAACAGAAGTTTGTGACGGAGTAGATAATAATTGCAATGGATTAGTAGATGAAAATAATGTTTGCTTTAGTTCATCCTCTTGTGTAGAACTTTTCCCTGGAACAAATGATGTTAGTGCAGATAGAATTAATGTTGTCTTTGTTGGTCTTGCTTTCCAAGATGTTAATAGTTTTGTGAATAAAGCAACGCAAGCAGTGGACTATTATGCAAACACTACTGCTGGTGGTCCTGGATTACTAGAGCTTTCACCTTATAAAACAAATAAAGGAAAATTTAATTTCTGGTATGTTCCAAAAATATTTACTCCAATTGGAGATCCTTCAGTAAGCTGTACTTATTGTCAGAATTCAACAAGTAATAATTATTGTGGAGGACTAGCCAATAAATATGTTGCAAATTTCTGTGACTTATCTTTTAGATCTTGCTCGTATTTCGGCGGTGCATCCCATAATTCAGTTCAATATTCTGATTGGCCTTATACTTTTGACCATGAATTCGAGCACCAGTTTGGAAGGTTGGCTGATGAGTATACCGATTCGAGCATTAGCTCAGATAAACCAAGATCTCCAAATTGCGCTGGGGATTTAGCAACGGCACAGTTATGGTGGGCTAGTTTGGTTGGGCAAGCAGGTGCTGATGGACAATTAGTTGGATATTATGATGGATGTTCTTATATAGGAGGAAATTATAGACCAACATATAATACTATTATGAGATCTCGTGGAACTTATGGTTTTGGATTGATAAATGAAAATACTATCGCAAGTTTGTTATCTGGTTTTGTTGGTTCTCCAGTTGGAGAAGGATATGCTATGGAAGTTACTCTTGAAGGTGATCCTACAGATTTAGGATCGTATCAGATTACAAGTATTAACTCTGTTGTTTTATCATCTCCAGTTAAACAAGATAAAACAAAAAAGAATTCCTTAAAAATTAAAACAGACAAAGAAACATTTGAGCAGAGCTTTGATACTTATGATTATTTAGTTGTAGAGGACTTCGGAGAGGGAGTAGATAATAAAGAAATAAAATTGGTAGAGGCAAAAGAAATTCCATTGAATAAAATTAAGGTCTTAGTTCCTCTTGGAAAAACTAAACTTAATGCTCAGACAAAGACCTTGGATCTTCCAAGCCAAGCACATGTTCCTTTTGACATTGAATTATTATCTCAAGGGAGAGTTGTTAAAGAAATTCAACAAGAAGATTTCCAAGGCAAGATAAAATAATCCAAACTCTTAAAAAGCAAATAATTCTCGCTATTTCATGAACAAAACCAAAGAAATTCCCGAACTTAATGTAGGGGTTGTCGGGCATATCGACCACGGAAAGACAACTTTACTTAGCAAACTCACTGGAAAATTTACCGACACACATTCTGAAGAATTGAAAAGAGGAATTACAATAAAACTTGGTTACGCCGAGACGACAATTTACAAAGATAAAGATAATTATAACAACAAAGGAAAAGGGGAACCAATAAGATATATTTCTTTTATAGACGCGCCAGGGCATGAAATGCTTATGGCCACAATGCTTTCGGGGGCTGCAATTATCGACGCTGCAATCCTTGTCATTTCGGCACAAGAAGGAATAAAACCGCAGACACGCGAGCACTTTATGGCGCTGCAAGCACGTAAATTAAAAAATATAATTATAGTTCAAAATAAAATTGATCTTGCCTCTAAAGAAAAGGTCCTGGAAAATTATAGAGAAATAAAAAATTTTGTCAAAGGGACTATAGCGGAAAACGCGCCCATAATTCCGGTTTCGGCGCAGCAAGAAATAAATGTTGACAAAATCTTTGAGGCGCTTACAAAATTAGAAATACCAGAAAAAAACAAAGATGCAGATCCAATATTTTTGATTGTTAGAAGTTTTGACATAAACAGGCCGGGAACTGAAATAAAAAATCTTCATGGAGGAGTTTTAGGAGGAATATTAAAACAAGGAAGTTTGAAAGTCGGCGACGAAATTGAAATAAAACCAGGACTAACTATGAAAAAACAAAATCAGATAACTTACAAAGCACTGAATACAAAAATTTTGTCTTTGCACAAAGGAAATAAAAGTGTAGAGAAAGTTGTTCCTGGAGCAAGCATTTCTATAGAGACATCCTTGGATCCGTTCCTGGCAAAAACCGACCAGCTTAATAGTTCGCTTGCTGCGAAAAAAGGAATTTTGCCGGAACCGACGAACAGAGTAAAGGTAAAATATGAATTATTCAAAGAGATTATGGGCCTGCAAAGCAATGCCAAGGTTGAACCGATAAAAACAAAAGAAATGCTAATGATTAATGTTGACTCAAATATCTCCATAGGCAGTGTGGAAAAGATTTTGAACAATGAAATTGAAATGCTCTTAAACATTCCAATAATTGCGCTAAAAAATTCAAATTTGGGAATTGCAAGAAACATAAACAATCACTGGCGATTAATTGGTTATGGTGAGATAATTTAATAAAGGAAATTTAACAAATTAATCTCTGTTTGAATTATCGAATTGAGATAATTTAAGCATAATTATAAATATTTACGATTATTTAATTTAATATGACAACAATTTGCGTTTTTGGTGATAGTATAACATGGGGTGCATGGGATCATGAAAAAGGCGGCTGGGCAGATAGATTAAAACTCTACTGCAGCGAAGAGTATGACTATCTTCCAGTATATAATTTAGGAATTGATGGAGATACTTCCGAAGATATTTTGGAAAGATTTGAAAATGAGTGTTTGGCCCGGGAGCCCGATTTGATAATTATTTCAATAGGGGACAATGATTCCGCCCTAAAAATACCTTTAAAAGAATTTGAAGAGAATATAGGGGATATAATAGAACTTGCGGGAAATTTTACAGAAAAAATAATTTTTCTCGGGCCAAATTATGTGGACGAGAGCAGAACAATGCCAGTTGAATGGGGGAAATATTCTTATTCAAATTCCGACTTGCAAAAATACGGAAATGTGATAAAAAAACTTTGTAAAGAAAATAATTTAGGGTATATTGACTTTGAAGAGATCTTATCTAAAGATGATTTAGAGGACGGACTTCATCCAAATTCAAAAGGCCACGAAAAAATATTTCAACATATTGTCAAGTTTCTTGAGGATAATAATCTTCTTGAAAATAATGAGTAATGTTATATTACAATATTATTTAAAAAGCGGCTTTATCATTTATAAAAATGAATTTATTAAGGCACGGCATTGATCACGGATATAATTTGTTAAGGGATAGTGTTTTCAGAGCTACCGTCGCAAATCCAGAAAAAGCGCATGAATATTTTATAAAATTCACAAATGCAGTTTACGATTTAGGGATGGATAAATTTTTGCTTAATAATTCTGCAAACGGATTAAATCCGCCCTACAAGATTTCAAATGCCGCAGGATTCAACAAAAACGGAGACATTCCACCTTCTTTTATGGAATGGTTGGGATTTGACCGGGTTGTCGTTGGAACAGTAACTGGAGATCCTTGGGTAGGAAATGACTGCATGCCGAGAATCTGGCGCTTTCCCAAAACAAGTTCTATGGTAAATTATTTAGGATTGCCTGGAGTCGGGGCGGAGGCAGTAGCAGAAAATCTCTCAAGATATAAACACAATATTCCATTAACAATAAGTGTAATGTCCACGCCGGGCAAAAAAGGAATTGCTTCAGTAAATGATATAATAAAAACAGTAAGAATAAATAAAGATATCTCCAATATCGATATATTTCAATATAATGACTCGTGTCCTAATACTCATGAAGCAGAAGACATGTTAAATTCGCATCTTGAAGCAATATGCAATGAAAAACACCCTTCCCAAAAACTTGAAGCAAAGATATCCCCCGATTTAACTAAGGAAGAATTAGAAAGAAAAATCGAAATATTCCGAAGATACTCAATAAATGCAATAGTAATTTCTAATACAACAAAATATCACAATCCAAGATATATTATTATATCTCCAAGAGTAAATGTGCAGCAAGTCGGCGGAGCAAGCGGAGCTGCAGTTTATGAACCATCATTCACAATGCAGAATATGGTAGATGCAAAATTAAATGAAATTAAAAGTGAGATTGAATTAATTGCCGTGGGCGGAATTGACTCTGTGGAAAAGGCGAAAGAAAGAACTCGGTCACCTAGAGTTAAAGGAATAGAAATTTTTACCGGATTAATATTCAAAGGACCTGGATTAATTGAGGAACTTAGGGAAGCTTAAATGTACATAGATATTCATGTTCATGACAGAGATTTTACTCAATCTCACAAAGAAACAGTTTCACATGCGCTTGAGGTTGCGCGAGATTCTGGATTAGATGCTATTCTAGTTATGCCAAATACAAGCCCTGCAATAACAACTGAAGAACAAGTTAAAGCAAGATTACAATTAAGAAAAGATGCAAAAGTTCCTGAAGTTTTTTACGGAATTTATATTGGAGCAACATCAAATCCTGAACAATTGAAACGTGCTGTTGAACTTTATAAAAAATATCCTGAAGTAATTGGAATGAAGCTTTATGCTGGTGAATCCGTTGGAGATTTAGCGGTTATAAATCCTACAGAGCAACTAAGAGTTTTTGAAACTCTTTCTAATGAAGGATATAATGGAATTTTGGCAATTCATGCAGAAAAAGAAGAAAACATGCACAAAGAAATATGGAACGCATTAGTTCCAATAAGCCATTGCATCGCCCGCCCAGCAAGAGCAGAAACAGAATCAATAAAAGATATAATCTACTTTGCTAAAGCAACTAATTACAAAGGACCAATTCATATTGCACATATTTCAACACACGAGGGGGTAATGTTAGTAAATCAAGCAAAAAAAGAAGGATTAGATTTCTCATCTAGTGTTTGCCCTCATCATTTATTTTATGACTTAAGAAAAATGTTAAAACCTAATGGAATTGCATTTAAAGTTAATCCCCCACTAAGGAGTGAAGAAGAACCAAACTTATTGCTTGAAGATTTAAGAGAAGGAAGAATTGATTGCATTGAAACTGATCATGCGCCACATTCAAAAAAAGAAAAATTAGAACACCCGTTCATGTCAGGAATTGTAAGCTTATGGGCTTGGCCATTGTTTGAAAGGTACTTGCAAATTAAAGGATTTTCTGAAAAAAGAATATCTGGAGCAACATATGAATGGCAAAGACAAAGATATAATTTGGATGTTTCAAAAACAAAAAGACCAATAAAAAATAGAAGTTCTGACTATCCAATAAATCATTGGACCGGGCTAGAGGAAATGCTTAGATTGAATAACCCTTTATTATAAATTGTAATCTATAATATTAAGGTAAAGAAAAGTTTATAAATTCTTAACGCTTGTTAAAAAGATAAAAAAGAACTTGCAGTTTTGCTCTTGGTAATTGTTTCTTTTAGTTTAATCTCTGCGGCGTATGGTGTTTCTATAGAGTCAAATGTCAATGTTGGTGATGATTCGGTTTCGGCAAACTCAAGCGCGAATGTTAAAAATTTGAATAATTCTGAAAGAGGAGAAAGAATGCGTGAGAGAATTGAGAATATCATGAATTTTGAAAATAGATTAAGAATAAAATTAAATAATTCAGACACTTGCCCAACAAATTGCGAGTGTGAGGGTTCTGTAACTCGTTGCATGATAAATGGCACACGGCAGATGACAGTAATAGCAGGTAATTCAGGCAACATAATTATTATAACTAAAGACGTTAACGCTTCAACAAGAGTTGAACTTTACAAGTCAGACAACGGAACTATTATTGCTAAATTCAAAAATAATGAAACAAAAGAGATCATACTCCCAGATGAAGTAAAAGAAAGAATAATTGCAAAGTTAAAGGCCAAAGCCGAAATGAGGAATATGACTCTTGATGAAGATGGAACTTATTACGTTATGATGAAGAAGAAAGCACGACTATTTTGGATAATTCCTGTAAATGAAAATGCTGATGGACAAGTTGACGCTCAAACCGGCCAAGTTATTATTGTTAAAGGCCCTTGGTGGGGATTTTTAGCAAAAGACGAGTAAACGAAAATTATAAAAACACCTATTTGTTAACGTATCCGTGCCCAGCTTTGTTTTCAAGTTCGCTTGTTAACATAGTACAATCCTTCGGGATTTTGGGCACACTTAAATTCTAACAGAACAAAAATCTTGAGCAAATATTTTTAATTAATAAACTTCAGCACCAACAATTTGATTTGATAAAATTGACTGGTCTACTGCCCTATTGTAGCGCACTAACCTCTCAAATTCATATAAATCTTCATCAATTTGCAAAGAGGTTACAGGAACAGGATTAGACATAACTTTATCATATTCCTTTAGAGTTTTCTCAAATTGTTCTTCTGTCAGCATATTAAATGAATTCAAATCAAGCTTAAATTAATTTCTATCTAAAAGTGAAACATTAATTTTATAATATCTGAGAACAAAAGTTCCCATATAGCAATTTGGCTTATTAAAAAGGTTAAAAACAAGAATTTCCTAATTTTATAAATGAAAAAGATAATTTTTATTATGATTCTAGTTTTTCTATTAATTGGAATAGGAATTTATTTTTTAATAGAGTTAAACGATACGGAAATTTCCGGATCAAATGAGGTAAATAAATCAGGGTATATTATTACTGGCGATATTGGAGATTTCAAATATCAGAAGATAGAAGAGTTTAATTTTGATGAATCTAACAGGAATTTCCCAGGAATAAATTATTCAACTTATAAGGGCTTTTATTCAATTGATAATGGTGAATCCGTTTATGCACAGGTTTATGTATTCAGTAACTTAGAAGAGGCTAACGAATTTTTAAATCTGATTTTAGATCGATCTAAAAGTTATCAATTTGTTTTAAGAAAGTTTGGAGAAAAAGAAGTCTACGAGGCGACTAATGATATAGATGATAATTATAGATTTAGTATATGGGTAGACGAAAATAAAATTGTTAATGTAGTTGAACCAAAAACTCATACAGAAATTTTTGAAACATATTTTAGCAAATACCCATAAAATTTATTTATTTTAGAATATTCTCAATTTTGAAAATAATATGTGGGAACAAAACTTCACACATATTTATAACTTCTTTTTGTTTTCCACATTTATGCCAATATATTCACATTCCAAAT
>ERZ1292623.2729-Hain-H51-01um-R1-2729-length-15553-cov-9_pt1 | contig 15553 bp, 18 predicted proteins | sample MGYA00564398_ERZ1292623 | MGnify/ENA primary metagenome ERZ1292623 (study PRJEB36523, sample SAMEA6512633) | groundwater metagenome | collected 2019-01-07 | study: AquaDiva: Metagenomics assemblies of 32 groundwater samples | reverse complement strand
TTTAAGAGAAATACTTTTAATGGAGTCAGTTTATCTATAAATGTAAACACAAAGTATAATAGCCAGTTAAAAACTAGGTCATATGTTCCTATATACTCAACCAACTGTCCGCCATATCCTTGTTTGAATCTATGAAAGCCATACCATGGGTCAGAAGATTTTGCATCGGGTCCTAAAGCTCCCCACATGTCAAATTTTTTAAGACTCATTTTTTTACCTAATTTTATTGCCTCCCAACAAACTAAATTATTTGCCATAACTTCAGGGTGAGATTTTGAGGAGCCGCCATAAGGATAATAAAGAGTATCTTTAAAATTAAGTAGCATCCAAGCTGATAGTGGTCTGTTTTTGTAGTAAGCGATAAGCAGTCTGGCCATGCCGGCAGATTTAAGAGTTTTCCAGACTTTTCTGTGATAATCTTCATTATGTCCATGATATCCTTGCCTCTTAGTTGTTTCAAAGTAAAGTTTTAGATAAATCTCAAAAGCTTTATCTGAGGTTTCTTCTATAACTTTGACTCCATGCTTTTGGGCTAACCTAATGTTATATCTTGTCTTGGAATGAAAGCTTTTTAAGAGTTCCTCTTCTGACTTTATTAGATCTAAAACAAAATTGTATTTGGTAAAAAGTGGTTTAGGTGATTTTTTAAAATCAGCTGGAATAGATTGCTTCGTTTTGCTCGCAATGACGTTGGGTTCCAACTTTATGAATGCGCAATTGTTTTCTCTGCCGATTCTTTTTAAAGCTTCAGCAAGCTCCTTGTTAGGCGAAGGTCCTTTGGGTAAATAGCCAACATAATAATTGGTAAATGGTATATGGTGAAGAGTTAATTGGAAAACAGTTTTTAATTTGCCATTTTCATATAAGCCATATCTTAAGAGGGGTATCCCCAAGCCTTTCCTAAATTCTCCCCATTCCCAGCTTTGGATAACATGAGTGACTAATTTGTTGTAATTTGATTTTTGTTTTTCAGTGATTGGTCGCAAGTCCATGCGACTATTCTACAGGAAATGATTTAAAAAATCTGGATCTTAGCGTTTTGTCTAAGTTCTTGGAATTTATTGTTAAAAACCTCAGTAATTTTTTGCTGTTTTAAAATATTAAAAGCTTCTTCCTTCTGTTTGGCAGAGTCTGTTGCCTGCAAAGCAGAGCTATTTTGTTCGATGAATTTAGCAACTTCTTCTGCTGAAACGGAAGCCTCCTTTTCGTAAAGTTTTGTGATTGTAAGTTGTAATCTGACCTGATCTTTTAGACTTTTGCGATTTTGTCCTTGTTGGGCAAGCAAGGTATTTAACATTTCAGCTCCACCAACTTGCGTTTCAAGTTCGAGTACTCTTTTATCGATTTCTGGACCTTGTGGAATACTATTTGTTTTTCTTGCCTCTCCGAGAATTATTTTTTCATTAATTAGCTGATTTAAAGTTTGAGTTCTAAACTGCTCGTTAAGTTTTAATTGTAATTCCAAATTGGTTATGGGCATTCCATTAACTATTGCAGCAACAAACCAGGATTTTTTATAGAAAGCTAGAAGTAGAAGTCCTAAAATTAAAACTACTATCCAAACCTTTTTTGAAGATTTAAGATTTTTAAAAGAGGAAAATTTATCTAATAAGTTATTGACAGATTTGTATGGATAATCAACTTTACTTTTTGCCTTGGTCTTTTTCGCCATTGGCTGATACTAACAGAAGGATTAGGTTTATTACAAGAGGTAAATATCTATGAACCTTGCAGTCCAGCACTTCGATAAACTCAGTGCTTTCGCGCAAAATTTTCAGAGGAAATATATATCAACGAATTTTGCACTCCAGCCGGCTGTTCTTGCATCATCAAATCCTAAATCTATAATATTTCCTTTAATTGCTCCTCCGGTATCACCAGCAACTGCTACTCCGTATCCCGGTATATAAACTTTACTTCTTAAGGGTATGACTTTTGGATCAACAGCGATTACTCCTTTTCCAGCCCTCATGCCAATTGCAGTCCATTCATTGCAACCTGGGCATCTCGCATCATAATGCGTTGCATAAACTCTAATCTTTTTCCAGTATTTAATTTCCCCATCAGAACTCTGAAGCGTTCTCCAGACAATTTTAGTTCCTCTTAAAATTTTTTTATCTTTTGCAAGTGTTGTTTCAACAGAAACTATTTCTCTATCATATTCTTCACCACCTTTTATATATGTGATTTTTACAATTTTTGTTTTCTTTCCATCACTACCTTCATCTAAAACTTTTTCCTCTCCTATTTCTGTTTCCGGATCATCTTGATAGATAGTTTTTTTAGGGATTAGTTCTGTTTCATCCTGCAGTTTTTCAGTGAAAGAAGACTCCGTTGTAACTGGCTGGTTAACTGGTAGAGTTTCTGTGGGGTCTGTGGATATGCCAAGAATGGTTGGTTGTTGCCAAAAGGATCTGGCAAATAATGTGACAGCAGCTATTAAGATAATTCCTAGGTAACGCTCCATGTTTTAGGCATTAAGCCAATCTTCTTCATCAACTTTATTACTAACATCATCAAGATAGGAATCTTGATCTTTAAAACTGGCATTAGTTGAAATTAAATTTTGAGGAATATCTGCTAAAAATCTGGAAACCATATTATTAGATCTTGTTCCAAAATAAAGTCTTTGTCTGGTGTAGGTTAAATACAGTTTTTCTTTAGCTCTTGTTATACCTACATAGCAAAGTCTTCTTTCTTCTTCCAGTTCATTTGGATCAAGCATGGCTCTTGAATGAGGAAATAATCCTTCCTCCATTCCTATCATAAAAACAACAGGAAATTCCAAACCTTTGGCATTATGAAGTGTCATTAAAGTTACAGCATCAGCAGGTTCATTTTTGGGCTTGTCACCTGCTTCAACTAAAGCCACATTTTCCAGAAAGTCCAAAAGGTTTGGAAACTCTTCAGCAACACTTCTTAGTTCTTTGACATTTTCCACTCTGCCTTTACCCTCTTCTGTACCATCATCCAAATAAGCTAAGTAACCTGTGATTTGTAAAACCTTATCCAGAAGCTCCAGAGTGGTATAACCTATTTTGTCATTGCGAGTCCGCCCACTGGCGGACGTGGCAATCTCTTTAATGACATTTTCGAGCTCCAAAACCTTTGCAAGCCTTCCCTTACCAATTTTTCCCGCTCTTTTTAAAGAAACAGAATCATTAGGATTTTGTAAAAGTCGAAGGTAGGATAGAACATCTTTAATTTCTTTTCTTTGATAAAAGGAAACTCCACCAACAAGTTTATAAGGAACACCTGCTTTTAAAAACTGTTCTTCCAGGGATCTGGATTGGGCATTTGTTCTATATAACACAGCTACACCTCCGAGGTGTAAGCGCATTTTTTCACCTCGGAGGTGGTTTATGATTGCTATGATAAATAAAGCTTCCTCAACCTCATTTCTTGCTTCAACAATTTCCACTTTTTCACCACCAGTTTGTTGGGTCCAAAGTTTTAAAATTGGATGAGATTTATTTTTGGAAATGATGGAATGGGCAGCGTCTAAGATAGTTTGAGTTGATCTGTAATTTTGTTCCAAGTTAAAAATTTTTGCCTGAGGATAATCCTTTTCAAAATTTATAATATTTCTAAAATCTGCTCCTCTAAATGAATAAATAGATTGAGAGGCATCGCCTACAACACAGATATTTTTGTGACGGTTTGCTAAATATTTGCTTATTAGATATTGAGCAGGATTTGTATCCTGGTATTCATCAATTAAAATATACCTAAACTGAATCTGATATCTTGTAAGGATTGTTGGTTCTGATTGAAAAAGTTTAATAACATATAAAAGCAAATCATCAAAATCTAGGGCATGATTTTTCTCTAAAATCTTTTGGTATTCAAGATAAATTTTGGCAACAGTTTCCTGGAAAAAACCTCTTGCATATCTTGGATACTCTAAGGAGGATAAAAGTTCGTTTTTGGCAGAAGATATTGTGGTTCTGACCCCGTGAGGGGAAGTTTTTTGGATGGGAATATTAAGATTCCCCATGGCCTCTTTGATTGCATCCAGGGCATCTGATTCATCATAAATTGCAAATCCAGGGGGAAGACCTAAAACTTTGCCCTCTTTCCTTAGAAGTCTTGCACAAAAGCTGTGGAATGTTCCCATAATTGGTTGAACTACGTTCCCACTTGACGAGTGGGAATTCGGTTGATTGATAAGCTTTCGGATTCTCTCCATCATTTCTCCTGCTGCACGGTTTGTAAAAGTTAAAACTAAAATATTTTCTGGTGGGACTTTCTTTTCAGATATAAGATATGCAACTCTGTAAGTTAAAGCTCTAGTTTTTCCAGATCCAGCTCCAGCTAAAATTAAAACAGGACCTTCAGTAGCTTTAACAGCCTCCTGTTGCTGGATATTTAAATCAGAAAGAAGATCTGTACCGAGCGTAGTCGAGGGATTAGGCATGGTTGATATATTAGCATATTTTAAGCTGTAAGATTTCAGTCAAAATTTAAGGTATTTTTCAATACTCGAGGCATAAAACATTGCAAAATAGGTTATAATAACATTGAAATCTTACACCTCACACCATTTTACCTCTTGACGGACACCACCAGTGGTGTTACGCTACGGCAGCTGCTTCGTCGGTAAGAGGCGTCAGTGGTTAATCGAGGAGACACGTCCGCGTTTAACGCAATGCCGGCATTCTGATCGACTGAAAGCACCGATCTCAAGAACCAAATGAGCGAATTTTCTAGACCGGGTCCAGGAGACAGCGAAATGCCTCGACGAGGCCCCGGTGTCGTGGCGGATCCTATCGAGACTCTGGGTGCGCTCCCTGGGCAAAAGCCCGGCTTCCTCCTTGATCTCGCGCTAAGGGTCGCTGGTGAAGAATGGTCAGAGGCCGGCGAGAATCCCACTCCATACTTCGAGAGACTTTTGTCCCGTGCTAGCGATCAGGTCTCTATGGTCTGTGGCAATCTGAGACCGCCGCTCATTGAGCAACTTGATGTCCTAAAGTTGCTCGCCACTAAGCTACACGCCAAAGTCAGGCTTGACATTATCTTCGACAAGCCAGGCGCTATGAATGCGAGGGACGCCGAGAATGCCTTACGCCGGGATAATCAAGGCACATTGGTACTCAAGCGCCGATATCCGCAATTGGTGAGGCTTTTCTGGTTGCCGGGGGAGCCTGCACTGGACTTTACCGTCGTCGATAGCCGTGACAGCTTTATTGAATCCCCGGGCAAAGTTCACGGGGAACCGCCACCGACCATAACCCGTTACGACGATATGAAGCTCGCAGCCACCCTCCAAGCTCGCTTCGTCGCGACGCTACCTCTTGCTAGGGAGATAGACCCTAAGTTTGATGGTGGACGAACTAAATAAGACCGTCCCAGTCATAACGTCGCTCATCGCCTCATGTGCCCTCTGCATTGCGGCATATGCTGCTCTGTCCACTGGGATAAAGCAGCAAGGCCACCGATCGCGCGCACTCAGGTCTGGCTTCGACATCATTAACAATGGTGTAGGCATGATCGCGCTCTTTACGATATGGGCTGCCGCCCTAGCAGCGCTACTCTTTCCGCTCGTCGGCTCTAACTGGGCTCTCCTAACCTCTCTGATTCTCATCCTTGTGACGCTGAGCATGATCCTTGCGGACATAATCGCCCTGTTCGTCATGGTCCTAGTACCCGGATTTCGAACCGCTGCGATTCAGCAGCAATTGATACCGACAGAGCTGCAGGACGTGCCCATCTCTCGTGAAGAGGTACCGGAACGCTTGGAGGATTTTATCGACCAGCTGGAACTGGCGGACCAATAAGAGACTATACTGGCCCCAGCCAGTTACGGTCTCTCCCCTGCCTTCCGCCACCCTACGGGCCGGGCTAGTCTCACCCCCCAGAGAAAATAAGCCGAGAGCAGCTACCTTCCGATAATCCCTCTTCTCGGTTGTAAGATTTCAGTCAAAATTTAAGGTATTTTTCAATACTCGAGGCATAAAACATTGCAAAATAGGTTATAATAACATTGAAATCTTACAGTAACCGGTGCTCTTTGACAAGATATGCTATGCTATGTAGCATGGGATACATGCTACGCAATGAGGCAGCACCATGGCAGAACCGCAGCAGCAGACATACGAACAACGTGTCACAGAGGATGCGCAACAGATCCAGTTGTGCTTGGAGGCCGAATACCGGGCCGGCAATCGTAACCCGCTATCCGTTGCAGCCCTCTCGGACAGGCTTCACATTAACCGGGAGCGGGTCAATGCCGCCGTCTCAAAGCTCGTTTTTGCAGACAAGACGTTGGGCGTGGTCGGAGCTGCCGACAGTGCTCGTTTCTACCCCATTGGCCTGTGAACCCGTCGTTACCACAGTTCCTTTTGAAACCCCTAGCGAAAGAGACAGGTTGCTCGGAAAATCAGATTTCGGCCGCAAGCCGATTTACACCTACAGAAGGGGGGATGGCTATGAATCACAACGCTGAGACGCTCCAGCCTACGGAAACAACCACGCCCTCCCATGAGGGCCTGGGTCTCGTCTACAGGCTCCTGCTCAAGATCGTAGGTGAGGAGTGGTCTGAGCCCGGAGAAGACCTGGTCCCCCACTACGAACAACTCTTCTCGCGTGCCCAGAGCACCATCCACATGGCGTGTGATGAACTGAACCCGCTCGTCACCGAGCACCCTGACATTCTCCGGACGCTCTCTCAGAAGCTTGAGGACGGACGAGAAATTGAGTTCCTATTCGACAAGCCCGGAGCCTCCTCCCCTCATGAGGCAGCACAAGCTGTCGAGGACGAGAATCCATCCTTAGCTACGCTCGCGCGCAGATACCCACAGCGCCTGCGGCTCCTGTGGCTTCCAACACCCCCTAAGCTTGAGTTCTCGGTCGTAGACTCAGCCCATTCCTTACTTGAGGTTCGAGACCCGTCGCTCAGCGGCGCACCACCAACGCTCATTCGCTACCAGGATCGAAAGTGGGCTAGCTACCTCGAATCCGTCTTTGAAGAGGCGAGGCCAAAAGCAACACGGACGATCCTGGAAAATGGATCTTCCTCTCCTATCTAACCAACTCGCTATTATTGCCCCATTAGGTCCATGGGGCGTCTTTTGTGCACTTCTCTGTAAGATTTCAGTCAAAATTTAAGGTATTTTTCAATACTCGAGGCATAAAACATTGCAAAATAGGTTATAATAACATTGAAATCTTACAGTATTGATTTTGTTATAGCTTATAAAGCTTTATACCTTTAATTTTTTCAAAATCTTTTACATTTAATGTAGCCAGTTTTAATTTATGGAAAATTGCTGTTTGGGCAATGATGGCATCTCCAATTCCCAAACCATATTGTGCTCGAAGTTCTCCTGCATTTTTAGAAATTATTTCATCTAACTTCAGAATTTGTAATCCTGATAGAACTAATTCCAGATCTTCTCTGGCAGTATTTTTCTCCCAAATACTTTTACCTGAATATAATTCCGTAGGGGAAATAATAGAGATATAAAGATTAGTTTGGCTTTGCTCTAACTTAATATAAATTGTTTTACTTTTATCCTTTTGACGCAAAAAGTCTAATATGATAGAAGTGTCAATCAATAATCCCATCATTACCAGTTATATTTTTTCAAATTTTTCCCCCAACTTTTTCTAATTTTCTTATATTCCTGATAATCCTTGTCAGTAAACCAGTCAGTTTTTAAGTTTAAAAGCATATTAATCCTATCCTCCTTAGAGATTTTTTTCTTCCCAATTTTTTCCCTGATAACTGCAGAAAGACTGGTCCTTTTCTTAGCAGCTTCTTCCTTGAGCCTCAAATAGTCCTCTTCAAAAAGTCTGATATTGGTTACAACATAATTGTTCATATATACCATTGTATCATAGTATTGTATCAATTATCAATGCAAAGTCTTGCACTCTAGACAATTTCTAAAGAGATTGTTAAAATTTATCTCCTATGGTTAAACTTTTAGACATGTGGGCGCCGTGGTGCCAACCCTGCCATGTAATGAACCCCATTATTGATGAGATTGAGAAAGAACTTGCAGGGAAAATTGAGGTTATAAGGATTAATGTGGATGAAAAGCCTGAGGAGGCCTCAAAGTTTGGAGTTATGAGTATACCTACCTACATTATATTAAAGGATGACAAAGAGGTGGGAAGGAAAATTGGAGTAACGGTAAAACAAGAACTTCTGGAACTTTTAAAAAGTTGACTCCGATGAAATCGGAGTTGCATTTCAAAGATAAAGTTTTATCTATTGTTAGTAAAATTCCCTATGGTCGTGTTACAACCTATGGAAGTGTCGCAACTTTAGCAGGATTACCTAGGGGAGCAAGATTTGTTGGTGGAGTTTTGCATTTTAATGAGGTTAAAGCACCCTGGCATAGGGTTGTTAACAGACATGGATTTATTTCCACAAAATGTATAGATCATCCAAAAAAGCTTCAAAAAGTACTTTTGGAACAAGAGGGAATAGAAGTCTCATCTGATTTCATGATAGACTTAAAAAAGTATGGCTGGTTTGGGGAAAAATCTTTGGATAATAGCTAACTGGAAAAGTAACAAGACGATTCAGGAAGCTTTGGATTGGATTTCAAAAGTAGGGCCTGTCATTCCTAAGAGAGATAATTTAAAAGTTGTTGTTTGTCCAACTTTTTCCTCTCTTTCTGAGGTAAAAAAAGTAATTACTGTAGGAGGGTTTCCTTTAATGGTTGGATCACAAGATATTTCCCCATTTGAGGCAGGAGCTTACACAGGAGAAGAATCAGCATTGCTTTTGCAAGATCTAATTAGTTTATCTATAATAGGCCATTCTGAAAGACGGCAAAATTTTGGGGAAACAGATGAAATGATTGCAAAAAAAGTTAATCAAGCAATAACAAATAACATTATCCCTTTAGTCTGTGTACAGGATGAAAATACAACTGTGCCAGAAGGATGCAAGCTGATAGCTTATGAACCTATTTGGGCAATCAGTACCGGACTAAATAATACCCCTGGAGTCGGTAGGGCAGATACACCAGAGGATGCCAATAAAGTAGCAAGAACATTTAAAGAAAAATATCCGGAGATAGAAGTGATATACGGAGGAAGTGTTAATTCATCTAATGCAAAAAGTTTTATAGAACAAGAAAATATTAGCGGAGTGTTACCGGGTCATGCCTCTTTGGATGTAGATGAGTTTATCAAGATTGTTAAAAGTCTGTGAGGAGTAATAAGTGAAGAGAATTATCCTACCTATAGGAGAAAAGGATAATCCTGTTAAGGTAAAAAGAGTTAAAAAAATATTAAAAAAATTAATACCATTTGCGTTGCTTATTGGTATTCTCACTGCACTTGCTGTTTTTTTGGCTACCCTTTCAGGTTCATCAACAACCGTTAATATACCTTTTCTAGGTATAGTGAGCCCTCTTAAAAATACTGATGGAAATGTAAATGTTTTATTTTTAGGAATTGCAGGCGGTATACACCAGGGAGCAAGTCTTACAGATACAATAGTGGTTGCATCCTACAATTTAAAAACAAAGCAATTATATTTTTTCTCCATACCCAGAGATTTATGGTTACCAGCCTTGCAAAGTAAGGCAAATGCTGCTTATCAAATGGGTCTTTCAACAGGAGATGGTTTGGATTTAGCAAAAACTGTTATGGGAAATGTTTTGGGAATTCCAATACATTATGGGTTAAGGATAGATTTTAGAGGATTTGTTCAAGGAATTGACGCTCTTGGGGGAGTTGAGGTAGAAGTTGCAAGGTCATTTGAGGATCCTTTGTACCCCATTGAAGGTAGGGAAAATGACCTTTGTGGTTTTGAAGAAAAAGAAATAGATTTTTTGGAAGATCAGGCAAAAGAACTTAATATAGAGCCGGGGAAAAGAAAGGTTTTTGTAGCTCCGGATGGCAAAATAGCTACTAATTCTGCAGAAGAAGATAAAGGCATAAAGTACTTTTCTTGCAGGTATGAACTTATAAGATTCGAGAAAGGTAAAACTTATATGGATGGGACAGCTGCATTAAAGTATGTACGCAGTAGGCACGGTAGCAATGGTGAAGGATCAGATTTTGCAAGATCTAAAAGACAGGAAAAAATTCTTAATGCTGTAAGAAACAAAATGCTATCCACAGATACTCTTTTGAACCCAAGCAGGATTTCCGAACTTTTCAAAACAATTGGTAAAAGTATAGATACAGATGTATCTTTAAAAGACGCATTAGAATTTTATAAACTATCAAAAAAAATAGAGGGGACTAACACTTTTACTTTGGATGATTCTTTAAAAACCGGCATTTTGCCAGAAGGTAGAGACCGGCTGTTAATACATCCGGATTCTAATGATTATGGAGGAGCTTATGTTCTAATTTCGCAAGATGATGACTTTTCTATAGTTCATGAATATGTTAGAAAGATACTTAATGGAGAAATAACAGCACATGAAGCTACTACTTCTGCACGGAGCGGGGATCACTAGTTCTCGCAAAAAATTAACTGATCTAAGAAGTAAGTTTGATCCAAACAATATTGTGGTTCTTGGAGAAGAATGCTCATTGCAAGAGATCAATAATAATTTAGTATCCACCCCGCTCTTTTCTACTGATAGGTTGGTGATTTTAGAAAATCCACCGGAGGATTATATCTTTGACTTATCACTTATCACTTATCACTTATCATTAATCATATGGTTTGATTATGAAGTATCAGATAAAAAGCCCGTAATTTCTTGGATCAAAAATTTTAAAGGAGAAATTTTTTATTTCCCAGAGAGTAAAGAGGTTTCTGTGTTTCCTTTCCTTGATAAACTGGGAGCAAAGGAAAAGAATGCATATTTGGAAATGGATAAACTAAAAGAGGCTGGATATGATGGACAATATTTAATTACAATGATTTTTTATCTGCTAAGAAATCTTGTATCTACTCCGAAAGATGCCCGCGATTTTATTAAAAACAAAATGATAAGAATGAGAAAAAATTTTACAGCAGAAAAATTAGTTAAACTATATAAATTTGTTTTGGAAACTGATTTTAAAATCAAAAGCGGGTTTATAGAAGCAGACCAGGCAGAATTTTTGCTGGTTAATAAATTTCTTTCTTAGTTACCTTCAATATTTTTTGCAATTAGTCCCAAATCTTGTTCATCAACAATGCCATCTCCGTTTAAATCTGCTTTTTTGTTTTTGGGATTTTTGCTCTCCTCGCCCGACTTTGGCGTGGCCGCGCGAAGCGGGCCAAAATTTTGTAAAACTATCGAGTAATCAATAGCATTAATCTGTTTATCTCCATTCAAATCAAATTTGTCTAATTCCGAAACAGGTGGAGGGGGTATATTAGTTACTTCAGGGGTTGTTAAATCTATATTTTGACCCAATTTTACAGGCGGTAACTGTGTCCCTTTAGAGTTTATTTTAAACAGAACATTCGCCTGATCACTGCTTCCAATAATTGTTAATTTGGCAATATCTTGTTCTTTTGGTTGAAAGGTGTCGGATAAATCGGATTTGCGCATAAGAGAAATTGGTATCAAAAAATTACCCATATTTTTAATAATTGCGGATTGAATGGTAGTGTCAGAAATACTTAGGTACGCAATTGCTCCATCCAGGAGATTACTATCATCCAAGACACTTCCAATTATTGGTCCAAAGCCATTTTGAAAAGATGCTCTTTTTGCTGTTTTGAAGTTTTTTATCTCTGAAGTGTACCTCCCGGAGATTATTTTTAAAAAATAAGTAGTATCAGGCAGTAAATTTTTAATAGTTATATAGTGTAAAGAGTAAGCTTTGGGAGTGTGAGTATCTCTAATGTCCACAACAGTTTTTTCCTGGGGGTTTTTGATCCCATAGGTAACAAAGGAGACTGTTTTAACAGATGTTTGCCATGAGATTGTAACTTCTTCATCCTCAATATTTGAGATAATAATATTTTGTGGGACCAAATCAGGGGATGCTTTCGTAAGAAAGATATGGTCTTTACTAAGCAGTAATACTCCTGATACTATTCCTGCCGTAATTAGTCCTAATCCAAGTATTGTGGGTATCTTAAACTTATTGATAAATTTGATCATTGAGTTTTAAAGTCCGCCAGTATTAAACTCCGGATTTATAGGTTCGGTAAGCTCTTGTAACTGTTGGGGGATTTCTACTTGTTGACGGGTATGTAGAATATCAAATGCTACCCAGGCTAAAATAGTAATCAAAGTGAATATTGCAGCAATAAACCACTCTTTTTTAATCATTTTAAATACCAGGCCTTTCCAGATATAGACATAATAAGTCCTTGATCTTCGCCGGCTTTAGTTATTGATAAGTTATCTATGGAAATTAACCTACTACTTGTTGAGAGATCTTGCAAGATAGAGATTAGATTCGGATAGCTACCTTCGACATTAAACGTAAAGCCAACCTCGGAAAGTATACCGATTTGACTATCAAGTTTAGTTTCCAAAACTTGTGGTTGGATCTGCAATGCAGAGATTGAAGCATCATTTATTTTTGCCGCTCCTTCCAATGCTTGAACCACAGACTTAAGTTCTACATAATCCGGTATGGCGGTTTGGATTTTACTTTTTATGGACGGGTCCAAATTGTCATAATTTTGCCTACCTTCTGAAAGACTCTCGGATTTTTTATGGAGCTTTTCTAAAACCTGATTTGAGTTCTCAAGTTTCTTTTGCAGGATAAGTATTGTTTCAACAGTTGGTTTTATCGCAAAAAAGATAAATATTATTATTGTTAAAATAGTAAAGATTTGAGTTCCGTAAGTTCGTACAATAGGAAGGCGAACCAAAGGTTTGACATAAGTAAAGTATCTGAAATATTTGCTTGGTTGATTCCTCATAATCTTTTTTCACCTATAATTTGAATTGTAGCATCAGCATTTACCGTGAAACGAATAAGACCTTGTTCCAGACTCACACTTGCCAGGGTTACACCTCCTAAGCCTAGCTCCTTTAATCCTGTAATAAAGTTTGAAAGATCGTTGTTAGATTGAGCTTGGGCGTTTATCGAGATGATGATTTTACTAACATCTTTTTTTAGATTTATACTTATGATTTTTATGCCGAGAGGAGTTTGGTCCGCAATATTTTTTAGAATTTGAGGGTAATTAGCAGAATCGGCACGAAATGATGCAATTGTTGATAGTTTAAGTTGAGTTTGCCTGATTAGTATTTCGTATGATTTTAAACTTTCTATAAAAGGAATCTCCTGCTCAATTACTTCTTTTTTATTTGCCAAATCAGCATCCAATTTAAATCTTGTAATAAAAGCCAGAAGAACCAAAGCTTCAACAAAGATAAATATGAAACGGCCGGATGAGAGTAGCCACCTTAAAAATTTGACTGGCAGTTTTTCAGGATTACTTTGTGGTTTTAAAAGGTCCAGACGGACAATAAACTTTTGGTTTTTGGCAGGCATGAGTACATTATACCAACTTTGATAATCTGGATTTTAGTCTTGAGGCCTTGTTTGGGTGAATCAACTTTACTTTAGCTGCTTTATCTAATGCAGAATAAACTGCGGATAGATTTTTTGCAGTCTTTGATGTCCTTGTTTTTTTAATTAACCCCTTTAGTGCCAGAGCCCGTTTTTGATTTCGGGCAGTTCTAACTTTATCTTTCCGAACCTTTTTAATTGCTGATTTAATGATAGGCATGGTAGGTATGGTAACATAGCCTATTCTCAAGCGCAAGCATACATTGTACAATTCTATTTATGGTTAAAAATTTATTTTCTCTTCTTTATTCAAGGCAAACCTCAATTTTATCCGGTGCAACCATAATAATGCTGACGATGCTTCTTGCAAAAATTTTAGGTCTTATTAAGGATCGATTACTGGCTCACTTTTTTCCTCCTGACACAATTGATATTTTCTGGGCAGCTTTTAGATTGCCGGAAATGATATTTCAGATAGCAATTTTAGCTGCTCTATCTGTTGCTTTTATCCCCGTTTTTACAGAATATTTTGAAAATAAGAGTAAAGAAGAGGCATTTGAGCTGGGAAGATCAATTTTAAGTATAACCCTAGTCATATTTACTTTGGCAGCAGTGGGAATTTACATTTTTGCATCTCCAATAATTTCTAATGTTATTGCTCCTGGTTTTACTCCTGAAAAACAGATGCAAGTTGTTGAGCTAACACATATTATTATTCTGGGTCAGGTGATTTTGATTTTCGGCACATTTTTTATTGGAATTTTACAATCCTTTCAAAAATTTATAATCCCTGCTTTTGCTCCTGTTTTTTATAATTTAGGAATTATTTTAGGAATTGTATTTTTATCAGGATCAATGGGTATCAAAGGTGCAGCAATAGGAGTAATAGCAGGCGCAATATTACATGCATTGATTCAACTGCCTTTGATTTTATCTTTAGGTTTTAGGTTTAAATTTCCATTCAAAATTTTTCATCCGGGAGTTAAGGAAATAATCAAACTTACAGGAGTAAGGACTTTAGGGCTTGCAGCAGAGCAGATTAATGAAACAATAGGGCTTCGTTTTGCCTCATTAATATCTTCAGGATCATATACTTATCTTACATTTGCTCAGCATTTACAAGTTGCACCAATCGGGCTTTTTGGGGCAGCATTAGCTCAAGCCGCCTTGCCTGTACTTTCAGCAGAACGAGCAAGGGGAAAAATGGAAGAATTTAAAATAACGCTTATTACAACTCTTCATCAAATTTTATTTTTAGTGCTTCCGGCAACCGCAATACTTATTGTAATAAGAATTCCGGTTGTAAGGCTAATTTTTGGGGCAAGTCAATTTAACTGGGAAGCAACTGTTTTAACAGGTTTAACAGTTGCATATCTTGCAATAGGTCTTGGGGCGCAATCAATTTCCTTGCTTTTGGTTCGAGGCTTTTATGCACTTAAAGATACCAGGACTCCTGTCATAGCTTCTATTATTGTAGTTTTGGTAAATATTGCCTTAATTTATTACTTTGTTAGTATTTTAAGAATGGATGTTTGGAGTATTGGATTTGCAAACTCAATTGCAGCCATTCTTTCTTCCACCATACTTTTTTGGGCCCTACATTTTAAAACTGGAAGATTTAATTTAAGAGGAGTGTTTACTCCATTTGGGAAAATGCTTATGGCAACTGCAATTATGGGGATAGCTTTATATATTCCAATTAAGCTTTTGGATCAGGTTATTTTTGACACCACAAGAACAATAAATCTTTTGGTTTTAACGGGAATATCTTCTGTTTTTGCGCTTTCTGTTTATGTAGCACTTGTTGCGTTTTTAAGGGTTAGGGAGTTACAAACTTTTGTTGATCTTATCAAACGCGCTACCAAATTCCAGACTAGTATTAAACCGAAAGAAATTATTCCTCCTGAATGAATATCAGAAATTTTTGTATTTTAAGTCATGTTGATCACGGAAAGTCTACTTTAGCAGATAGATTTTTAGAAATTTGTAAAACTGTACCACCAGATAAAATGAAACCCCAGCTGCTGGACTCTTTGGCCTTAGAGCGAGAACGAGGTATAACCATAAAACTTGCTCCTGTGAGATTAAACTATACCCTACACCCTACACCCTACACCCTAAATTTAATAGATACTCCCGGGCATATTGATTTTTCATATGAAGT
>ERZ1292623.2728-Hain-H51-01um-R1-2728-length-15554-cov-10_pt1 | contig 15554 bp, 15 predicted proteins | sample MGYA00564398_ERZ1292623 | MGnify/ENA primary metagenome ERZ1292623 (study PRJEB36523, sample SAMEA6512633) | groundwater metagenome | collected 2019-01-07 | study: AquaDiva: Metagenomics assemblies of 32 groundwater samples | reverse complement strand
GCGAAGTCCCAAATCGCGGCCTTTATACTTTCTATTGTGAAATTATCTTCCGGGATATTTTCTAGCAGTTTAATCACTTCCGGCAAATGTTCCGTATTTTTCAATAATTCTGGCGCAATATTTTCCGGTTTGTTAGCAAAAAATTCATGTTCACTTTTTATTTTCTCTAATTGCACTGATTCTGGCAATTTCTTGAGATATTCTTTGTTGAACCAGTTTAATTTTTCTAGATTGAAGATCGCGCCACTCTTCTGTACTTTCGTTAAATCAAAATGTTTTACCAATTCTTCGAGACTAAAGATTTCTTGCTCTAGTTTCTGCGCCTGTGGCGACCAGCCAAGCGTGGCGATGAAATTTATCACCGCTTCGGGCAGGTAACCCAGCTTTTTGAAGTCAAAAACTGATGTTGCGCCATGGCGCTTGGACAGTTTCGATCTGTCTGCGGCGAGAATGAGTGGGATGTGCGCATAAATTGGTAGCTCTGCGCCTAATGCTCGCGCAATCAGGATTTGTCGGGGCGTATTCGAGATGTGATCTTCGCCACGAATGACGTGCGTGATTTGGAGATCCATGTCATCAACCACGCTGGCAAAGTGATAAACCGGTTCGTCGAGGCTTTTCGCAATCACAAAGTCAGCTAATTCAGCGGTGTCGAAGCTGATTTCGTCTTTAATTAAATCTTGCCACGTTACGCGCTTACCCGGATTACGCAATCTGATTACTTCACTTCTGTCCCCTTCTTTTTTAATTTCTTCTTGAGATAGATAAGCTTTGTCTTGTTTAATCAATTCTTCTAACTTAGTTCTGTATAATTTTTTTCGCGCTAGATCAGACTGATGATAAATTTCGTCGTGTTTTAAGCCCAGCCAGTCGAGGCCGGCCAGAATATTTTCTTCAAATTCCGGCTTAGAGCGAGCAGTGTCAGTGTCGTCTATACGCAAAATAAATTTACTATCAGAACCGTGTTGCCGAGCGAAGAGATAATTAAACAAAGCCGTGCGCGCTCCACCAATGTGGAGTGGCCCAGTAGGGCTGGGCGCGAAGCGCACGCGCACGTTCTTAGAATCAGAGTTCATGTTCTAGAGCCAGCGTTAGAATCTCATCAGCGATCGCGCGACTGGCTTCTGGTTGAGCAAAGTTTTTCGCGCCAGCAATCATCTTCTCGCGCAGAGTTTTATCAGACATGAGACGATTGATTTCTGAAAGCAAGACTGATGGCGTGAGATTGACCTGCTCGATTACTACTGCCGCACCGGAACGAGCGTAAGTAAAAGCATTCGTGCGCTGGTCGTGACTAATTGGTTCCGGGATTGGCACGATGATTGCGGGTAAGGCCCAAGCCGCAATCTCGAAGATGGCCGAACCAGCGCGGGAGATTACCAGCTCCGTGACACCAGCCATCATTCTTAGGGCAGTGGAATTAAGCTGAGCGAAGAGTTTATAACGATCACGATACTGACTCTTCTCCATGATCGTCCAAGCGCGTTGGTTGATCTCAGCGAAGTTATCTTTGCCCACTTGGTGAATAACCTGATAATGCTCGAGTAAACTGGGCAGAATATCTAAGACGACTTCGTTCAAGAAACTAGCGCCCTGTGAACCGCCAGTGATGAAGAGAATCGGCAGACTGTCACTAAGCTCTAAGAATTCGTGAGCGCCACGCGAGATGGGATTGAGTAATTCTTCGCGAATGGGATTGCCGGTGAGCGCGGTCTTCTCTCTCGGGAAATACTGAAGCGCTTCCGGATAAGAAAGGGCGATTCTCTGGGCAAACTTCGCTGACCAGAGGCTAACGCGCCCAGGATGAGAATCAGATTCGTGAATCACCACGGGAATTTTCAAAACCCGACTGGCGAGCAGGGTTGGGAAACTAGCATAACCGCCTTTACTGAAGACGACGTCGGGATAAATGGTGTAGAGTTTCCAGAGAGCAAGCAGGAAACCACCAAGATTTTTCAGCATATCTGGAAAATTTCTGAAAGAGAAGTAGCGTCGCCATTTGCCGGCGCTAACTCGATGAAACTCGATTCTCTGCTCGAAGAGTAAGTGAGAATCATAAGGTTCTGGCGCGAGATAATAGAGCTTGGCTTCTACGAGTTTCTTTTCTTCCACCAGACGATTGATCGCTTGCGCGACGGCAATAATTGGATAGAAGTGTCCGCCTGTGCCACCGCCGGTGAAAACGATTTTCATAATTAGTTAATAATTAACGTGTCAGGTGCTTAGAAATATTAAGAATAATTCCCGCTTCGATTAGAACTAATAACAAAGCTGTGCCACCTTGACTGACGAAGAGTAGTGGCGTGCCATTGAGCGGAATCAAGCCCATCATTGAGGCCACATTGATGAACATGCCCGCGACGATCATTATAACAATCCCAACGGTCAAGAGTCTACTGAACTGATTCGGCGCACGACCAGCGATTCTCAAGCCGGATAAGCTTAGCGCTAGAAAAAGAAGTAATAAAACAGTTGTGCCAATGAAGCCGAATTCTTCTCCGGCGACGGAAAATATTGAATCACCGATTGGTTCAGGCAAGTACTTGAACTTCTGAATGCTCTGACCGAAACCGCGACCAGTGAGACCGCCAGAGCCAATGGCAATGAGCGACTGATTCACTTGATAAGAACTACTCAATACCGCCTGGTCGGGGTTAAGGAAAGTCTTGATTCGCGCTTGAGTATAAGGCTTGAAATAAATGACCACGCTAATCGCCACCAAGCCGATTAGGGCGAGGAGGATCAACTGGCGCCAGCGCACGCCCGCCACGAAGAGCATGCCCACACCACCAGCGAGCATGATTCCCAGCGTGCTGATATCTGGCTGGGCCACCATCACTCCGCCCACAACGGCAGTGATTAAGAGAAATGGTAAAAGTCCGGAACGGAAAGTTTGAATTTTATCTTTCGTCCTAGCGAGCCAGCTAGCTAAGTAGACAATATAGCCAAGCTTGAGGAACTCAGAAGTCTGGATCGACATCCCGGCGAAGACCACCCAGCGTCGCGCTCCCCCAGCGGTGAAGCCAAGTCCGGGGACGAAAACTAGTGCTGTCACCACTAAGCCAAAGAGGAAAATAATCCAACTGAACTTCTGCCAATAGCGATAATGAATCTTCGAGCAGAGCAGACAGACCATGAAGCCAACTAGCATGATGATTAGTTGCTTCACGGAAACGCTATCGAATCTCGCGCCAGTCCGGTTTAGTAAACCAAGCGAAGCGGAAAAGAAAATAAAATAACCAGCAACCGTGAGCAGTCCGGTTAAGAAGAGGAAAGAACGATAAGAGCGCCGGACAGTGGTGGCCATCAGCGTCCGATTAGAGTAATAATCACGCCCAAGATGGCCGAGATGACGCTAATAATCCAGTAACGCATCACCACCTTCTCCGCTGGCCAACCAAGCGCTTCGAAATGGTGATGAAGTGGTGCGACCCGGAAAACTTTCTTACCGCCTCTTAATTTTTTCGAAGAAAGTTGGATGACATCAGATAGACTGGTAAGCACTAGTGGTAGAGCAATGAGTGGCAGAACAACTACAGAATGAGTAAGGAAAGCGACTACTGCTAGCGTGGTCGTTAAGCCTAAGATTCCGGTTTCTGACATGTAGAAACGCGCTGGCGGCACATTGAACCAGAGGAAAGCCAGCGTCCCGCCGGCCACCGCCGCGCAGAAGGCGGCGAGATTGATCTGGTTCTCGAAGAAAGCGATGACCGCGTAACTGGCGAAGATGGTCGCCATCACGCCACCAGCTAGGCCATCCAGACCGTCAATCACGCCACTGGAGAAGAGCGCGGTGATGACGAGTAAGAAAAGTGGAATAATCCACCAGCCGATTACCAAGTCGCCGAAGAAGGGAATGAAAATCGTGTTCATGTCCAGCTTGGCGAAGAGCCACCAAGCGATAACCAAACCCAAGGCCAGCACTATGACTAATCTTTTCTTGAACGACATCCCACCAGCAATGTGCCCGCCCGTGCCGCCAATCTCGAGCCAGTCATCGAGCAAGCCGACGAGTGAGGCGAAGAGGAGGGTCGCGAAAGGGACCCAAGTTTGGTTCCGGCTTAAGAAATTCAATTTCTCAGCGAGATCTGATGGAAAGAAGATGGTGAGTAAATAAAGCACGACGACCGTGAGCAAGACACTGCCCCAGATTACGATTCCGCCGAGCCGAGGCGTGCCCACTTCCTTGTGCGCATGGAGTTGGTTGAAGATTGGCGTATCGTGACCACTTGGATCAACTTTCCCGGCCTTCTTCTTCCACATCTTGTGCTTGTAGAGATAATGCGTGAGCAGTGGCGTGATCGAGATGCCGATGAAGAAAGACAGAGCGACAGGAATGAGAACTTTCAGCACATTGAGTGTTACAAGGGTCATGATTGATTATTTATTTCTACTTGCTTAATTTGCTCAGCGAGCGTGCCGTATTCTGGTAAATCTTCTACTTTTCTCACCCCCAAATTCTGTAATAATTCAAAAGTTGGCTGATAAAGAAAGCTTCGCGCGTCGGCTGGATTAGCAATTCTCTCCACCAAACCGCGAACCATGAGATGTCGCAAGATGAAGCTAGAATTCACACCCCTGATGTAATCTATCTCGGCTCTGGAGATTGGATTCTTGTATAAAATAGTGGTGAGTGTTTCCAAACTCGCCCGGCCGAGATCGCGTGATAATTCTTCTTTTGTCAGTTTTTCTATCAGGCTACTAATTTCCGGATTAGTGCCGAGCATTACTTCATCATTTTTTCTAATTAAACTCACTCCCCTATTTTCTAGATTCTGCTCTAAAATTTCTAAACTCGCACTAATTTCAGTTTCATTCTTGCCTAGCGCTTGCGCGAGCTTGGTGAGACTAATTGGTTCTGATTTCCAGAATAAGACCGCCTCGATTTGGGCTTCTAGAGTCATAAAAAAGTAGCCAGATTATAGCCTGTTTAGAGCAATTTAACCATACTTTGGCACACTCGCCTCGCTTGGTTCGATAGAAATGTCCGAAAAGTGCTCGCCTTGCTCTACCTGCACGATCCCCCGCTTCACTAGCTCGAGCATGCCCAAGAAGCTCACGATTATATTTACTTTCTCTTTCTTGTCTTTCACGAAATCTCTGAAGCTAGTCTTAATCGCACTCTGCACGCGCTGAGCGAGATTCTCAATCACTTCTTCTAGACTAATCACTTTCTGCACTATTGCCTGTGGCAGTTTCTCCACCAATTTCGGCAGATTATTAATTACACGCAATAAAGCTTCGCGCAAATTATTTAAAGTTAAGTCATTGCTAGGCGAGAAAACTGGGACTAATTCTCTGTTACCTTCTCGCGAGAAAATAATCTTTTTACCATAATTTTTCTTGACTATCTCACTTAGCTCTTTCATTCTGGCGTAAATCTTTAGCCGCCGTTCTAAGTCCTCAATACTCCCCTTCTCCTCCTCCGTAATCTTCAATTCCGGCAGAAGCGAAATAGATTTTATCAGCATCAGCGTCGAAGCGATGAAAATAAAGTTCGCCATCTGTGTTTTATTTTTACTTTCTAACTTTTCTAAGTGCGCGATGAAATCATCCGCCACACTAGCCAGCGCCACTTGCGAGATGTGCAGTTTTTTCTCTTCAATTAATCTCAAGAGCACTTCGATTGGCCCCTCAAAATCAGCGTGAGAAAGTTTGATGTGGAAATTATCTGACATGGCTTGTGTGTTCTAATTTTACTACATATTGACTTATTAACCAAGATGTGCTAGCTTGGCGCTAGTCGTACCTTCCCAAAAACAAACTTTTCCGCCCTCAGGGCAAAGGGAAACTCACGTGTTTAAGCGTCAAGATGTTCCGGCGTATTTAACAGAGCGAGCTAAATGTAAACTGGAAGCTGATCCGTTCCGGATTGATTCCCGTGATCGACTAGCGAGAGTCTTGCGCCGATTCTCCTGGCTTAGTCTGGGGGCTTGCTTTGTCACTCAGATTTATCTCTCGGTGAGCATAAGCCCCATGGCAGTTTTCTCTTTCACGCTTGCTCACGTAATCGTCGCGCTTCTCTTGATGGGCGTTCTGGGAATCTCACCGACTCATCAGGAATTGGTGCACCGCGATGAATTCTTCAGGCATTTGGGTCAGCTCGAGAGATTACTGAAGGAAGATCTTCGGAGTTTTAGCGAAGAGGGAATGAACCGTTGTGCGAGGAAGAAACTTACTCATTGGGCTACCCTGGTCAAGAAGAGTGAGTCCGCCACAGATTGGGACTGCGGTCCAAGATTTGTTTTTACGGACGGCCATGAAGCTCTTACCTGGTTCATGCTGGTGCCAGCGGATCCTAGAGAATTCTTCTATCCCGACCCGCCGCCGGCCAAGAGCGAGCAGTGAGAGAAGCAAGAGCCATTCACCCCAGCGTGGATGGCTCTTTTTATTTTTCTAAACTAACTTTTTATAACTAAATTTTAGTATGACTTTACTTACTTGACAGAATAGACACAATCTGCTAACATAGAAATAGCTTGTAGATTAGCCTTAAATCGCAAGTGAGAATGTAAAAATCGCTCCAGCCTGAAGTTGGAGACCGATGCGGCCTGAAACCGCCATTCTGAAAAAATAAGGCAAAATGAGGAGTGTTCGATGTTAGATCTTTCACAATTGGATCGGAACTGCGGAATCAATCAAATTCTGTGTTGGAACTGGCAAGATCGGACCGAGATTAATCCAATCAATGTATTTCGAGAACAGTATACACTTGGTCGGATTATCGCCGCCTTCGCCACCTGCCTGTCCGCGAATCTGCTGGCCTTGGTCGTTTGGCCCATAGAAGCCAGGACGTTAGCGCCCGCAGTGTTCACCGCCTTACTTTTTATCTTGGCAATAGCTGTGAGAAAGTTCGTCGGTAAGAAGGTCGTGGCGGCTGAGTCGTTCGCTGAAGCTTTGGAAAAACTGCGCAAGATATTCAGTGTGGACTATGTTACTCTCGCAAGACTTGGTGAGAAAGAACTCAAGGCCAAAGCAGATGAGCATTTGTTCACCTTGGCGGGAGTGATTAAGGTGGACGAAAAAGAATCAGCCAGTTTGGCCGAGCTTACGAGAAGCAAATTCCGCGACGCTCACCAGCTATTCCGTGATTTTCTCTTGGTTGAGAAGCAGTGGGACAGGTTCTTCAAGCAGGAATCCAAGGATGAACAAGCAGAAACGACAGGAAGCCTCGACATTATTCGTGGCGATGAGGGCAACCCTGTTATGGATTTCGTCCAGAGCTAGACCTTTTTGGTTCTAGACACACCCGAGGCGCTTCACCATTGCGGTGGGGCGCCTCTTTTTATTCTGGTTATTTTATATTATCTAGACTTGACAAAATAGTCACAATCTGCTAAGCTAAGTCTAGGTCGCGAATTAAGGTCTTAGAGTAGCGATTGTGAGTTGCAGAGTCCGGGTACGGCCCCAAACCGTTGCTCGGATGTGGTCCCAAACCACCAGCTCAAGAATAATTAGGCCAAGAGGAGCCAGCAATGGCCGAAGTAGTAGATCTTTCACAATTGGATGACATGGGTCTGATCCCGCAGAGTTTGCGGCTGATCTGGAAGGAGAAGTTCACTGATCCGCTTATTGCGGTTCACAAGAGTAGATTCGCAGACGCTAGACGGGTACAGATGTATGTGGGCGTGTTTTGCTTCCTTGCCCTTGTCGGTTTGTTTTTCCTTGTGTGTAATTTTCCTTGGAAAAGCACGACATCTGTGACGCTGATGGTCACGCCAATAATTGTGGGGGCACTGATGTTCTTGGGCGTAGTACTTTCGGCCATTTCTGCCTCATTGCTTGAGCCTTCGGAAGGTGAAAAGCAAGTGGCCAAGGACTTCGCAGTCATGCTCGGTTGTCTCTACGAGACGCTGGAGATCACCCCGGAGCGTCTAGCTAATCTGACTGGGGAAGATATCAAGGATCTGGTGATTTGGACGCTCCTGCGGTACGCCAAGCATATCAAGGCCGCCGAAGAAATTAGCGCACGAGATACGGCAAAGATAGTGGAGAAGGACTTCTTTGCTCCCCTGCATCAGATTGCTTTCGATCTCGGATTCTGGAAAGAAGAAAAATGGAACAATATCTTCCAGATCGCTCAAGAGGAATCAGAAGTGTTCAAGGATTGTCAGTGGGCGGTCCAAACGCGGATGCTGGATCTCTATCCAGAGCCACGCATCTGTGCACCTGAGCACGAGGACAAGTAGCTCGTCTGTCTATCCAAACACCAGAGGCATTCACCAAACGTGGATGCCTCTTTTTTTTTTATTCTAAATTATTAATTTACGGGTTCAACCTCTTCACATCGCGTGGCAGATAAGTCGCCTCGCGGACATTTGGTAAATCTAGCAACTTCATGATGAAACGCCCGGGACCGATGCCCGCGCCACCGTGTGGCGGACAGCCGTAACGGAAAAAGTTGAGATAATCAGCCAGTGGTTCTAAGTTCATCCCCTTCTCCAGCGCTTGCTTCTCGAGAATTGGTAAACGATGTTCGCGCTGGGCGAGAGTCGTCACTTCAATACCGCGGAAGAGCAGGTCAGCGCGCTTGCTTCGGTCAGGATCATCATCATGACGCATGTGGTAGAAGGCGCTTTTTGACTTGTGGTAATCAGTGACGAAGACAAACTCGTGATTCAGTTCGGTTTTCACATATTCTGATAGAGCGCGTTCTTCTTCTGGTGATAAATCGTGTTCTTCTGAACTAGTTACATTAAGTTTGGCGAGAATTTCTTTCACTTTCGTCATTGGAATGCGCGGAAATGGTTGCGTGGGAATCGTGATATTTAATTCCGGAAATTTTGCCGATACAGATTTGAAGCCAGAAATAATCAAGCCTTCTTCCAGATCCATGATGTCGTGATGCGAATCTATATATGACATCTCGAAGTCCCAGCCGGTAAATTCCGTGAGGTGACGCGTGGTGAAGGATAATTCGGCGCGGAAAACTGGCCCAACCATGAAGGCGCGCTCGAAGCCGGCCGCCATCGCCATTTGTTTGTAGAATTGCGGTGATTGCGCTAGATAAGCTTTGCGCTCGAAATATTTCACTTCGAAAACGTCAGCGCCACTCTCGCTCGGCGTACTCATGAATGACGGCGAATAAATCTGGATGAAATTGTTTGCTAACCAAAAATCTCGAAAGCCTTTCTCTAATTCCGTCCAAACTTTAAAAATTCTAGTTTTACTGGCCTGACGCAAATCGAGCCAACGATAATCGAAGCGCAGTGGTGCCTCGGCCTCATCTTCATGCTCAGTCTGGACGATGGGAATTGGTGGTGTTTCGGCTTCGCTCAAGACCTCAATTTTCGTGACTTGGAGCTCAATATCGCCATTCGGTTCAGACGCGTTTATGAGCTTAGGAGGCCTCTCGGAAACTGTACCAGTCATTGTGACTACCCACTCTGGACGAACCACGCCTAGGCCCTCCAGGGCGCTCTGGGCCACGGTCTGGAGCCGGCCCGTGGCATCCCGGAGGTCGAGAAAGACGATTTTCCCATGGTCGCGCCGGGTATCAATCCAGCCGGCGATTTTGACCTCTTTCCCAATCTGCTCGTGTAAATCTTTCAGATAAATTCGATTTTTCATTGCTTCATTTATAACACAAAACTAAATCAGTTTACAGTTTATAAGCGTCAAATAGATTAAGAAAAAGTGCGGCTACGGTCAGTGGTCCCACGCCGCCCGGCACGGGCGAGATTGCCTTCACTCTTCCAGCCACATTATTATAATCCACATCGCCAACTAATTTCCCCTTTTTATCGAGTGTAATGCCCACATCGATTACAATTTGTTTTGCCTGCACATGTTTTTTCTTGATCAAGCGCGGCTGACCAGTGGCCACCACCAGAATATCAGCTAATTTAGTTTCCTGAGCTAGATCCTTGGTTTGCCGATGGCAGATAGTGACCGTCGCGCCACGAGCAAGTAGCGCCAGAGCAATCGGTTTTCCAACTAGAGCCGAACGACCAACCACCACAGCTTTCTGCCCAGCAATTTTCACTTTATAATAATCCAGTAAGGCCAACACGCCCCGCGCCGTGGCCGGCCTGAAGTGACTACTAGATTTCAGACCATCCACATCCTTTTTTAGATCAATTTCGGCAACAACTTCTTCGCGACTTATTTTCTCTGGCAGTGGTAATTGCACGATGATGCCATGAATATTTTTAGTTCTATTTAACTTTTTAATTTTTGTGAGCAATTTATTTTGGGATATTTGCGCTGGAAATAAATAATGTTTTACTTCGGCGCCAATATCTTCGGCGAATTTAATTTTCCGTTTGATATAGAGATTAGAGGCGGCGAGATTCCCTACTTGGATAATTGCCAGGCGTGGCGGCTGGTTCAACTTTTTTATTTTTGTCCGCAATTGCTTGGCGATCTGATCGCGGACCTTACGCCCATATAGAATTAGAGTCATTTTGCTGTCTACTTTAGCATATGTTATAAATGGCGTCAGAAAGGAGGTCTTTATGATCCTAACAGCACGTCTGGCCGAAGCGGTGGTTACCACTTCAAAAAGACATCTTGGTCGTGAATTCGTTTACGAAAAATTCAATTGCGTCCACTTCATTCGGAGTGTTTACGAAGAAGTCGGGATTGCCTTACCTCTGCTCGATCGATTTGGTTATCCGCCGTCAAGTTTTCATCTCTCTGATACAGAACTAGTGACAATGCCCTTGGGACACAGCCTGTTTCTTAAGAGAAGATTAAGCCAAGTCAGACGGTTCTGGACCCATGTGGCGCTGATTGTTTCCGCCGGAGAAGTGATCCACTGTTCTCGTCACTTTGGGAAAATGGTAACCATTACTCCGATCGATAAGTTGTGGGAAATCTACGCCCTCGCCCCCAAGCCGCCCCCCTGAGGCGGCTTTATTACTGATGCAGACCAATCTGCAGTTCATACAAGTGTCGATAGACACCGTTCTCGATTTTCAAGAGCTCATCATGCTGGCCAGTTTCTACAATTTCACCGTCTTTAAAAACGAGAATCTTGTCAGCGCGTCTCACCGTGCTCAAGCGATGCGCGATGATGAAAGTGGTACGATTTTTCATCAGTTCTTCCAGCGACTCCTGAATAATCTTTTCGGATTTAGCGTCTAGCGCAGAAGTCGGCTCGTCGAGAATTAGAATTTTGGGATCGCGCAAGATCGCTCTGGCGATGGCCACGCGTTGCTTCTCCCCCACGGATAATTTATAACCGCGCTCGCCCACAATCTGCTTCCATTTCTTCGGCATTCGGTTGATAAAATCTAAAGCGTGAGCCAGCTTGGCCGCTTCTTCAACTTCTTTCCGGCTCGCGTCGAAATTACCATATTTGATATTAGTCTCAATCGTGTCAGAAAATAAAACAACTTCCTGTGGTACCACCGCAATCTGTCCGCGCAGTTTTTTCAAATCTAAGCGCTTGATATTCACGCTATCAATTAAAACTTGTCCGGTTCTGGCGAAGTTATAGCCAGACAGTAAATCTATTAAAGTGCTTTTACCAACTCCAGATTCGCCGACTAAAGCGATGACTTCCCCGGGATTAACTTGAAAATTAATATTCTTCAGCACCGATTTCTGTTTCTCGTAATAAAAACTAACATTTTTAAACTCAATTTTGCCACTAAATTTATCTAGTTTAACTAAATTTTCTGGAACGTAGTTTTCTGGAGCGGTTTTGAGTACTTTCTCGGATTCTTCTAACATAATCCATCCCGTTTTCGATACTACGCCAGTGATTGCCGAGAATAATAAATGGCCCAAAGAGCATGCCACTGTAAGCGTTGAGCGTGATTAGCTCACCAATGCTCATTCCACCACGTTGAATGAAGATAATCGCAAGGAAAAACACAACGGCCTGAGTAGAAATTACGATCACTTTCTGTTTCATTCTTAATCCGTTCATCAGTCTATAGATTTTTAACTGACTTCCTAAAGCTCGATCTAACAGTTTCGTCTTGTTTCTCTGCTGTTCATAATTTTCGGCCGCCATTTGTTTAACAGCGTAGACGTTATCGATGCTATCGTGCGCAGTGCGCCAAGCGCTTTGCCAAGCCTTGCGGCTTTTTCTCTGGAACATTGCACTGGGTCCAAGAGTTTGAACTAAAACTACGCAATAGGCCGCCACACCAGAAAGCATTACTAAACCAAGCCAATAACTAATGAAAAAAGTGACGATTGTAGAGATGATGATGCTCAGGAATTGCGGTACGAGATTAGAAATAGTATTACTGGAGATGTCCTCCAGAGCGGCCGCGCTACCCTGAGCAGTGTTAATTACGGCACCAATTTTCTTTTTCTTATGCCAAGCCAAGGGCAACTCTAGTAAATAGTTATAAGCTTTTAGTATGTATTCTGTATATAATTGTCGTCCCAAGAGATCGCTCCGGAAAGCTTTAATTTGCTCGAAAATATTCGAAATCATGAGCAAGACAAACCAGCCGAGCAGAAACAACCAGACTTTGTTAATACTTAAACCTGAAACGACCAAGATATCTGGCTTGATAATGCTGTCAAAAAGTCGGCCAGTGAGAAATGGCGCAAGACTATTTGCCAGAGATAGCAAGACTGCCATCACGGATAGCTGAATAATCTTCTGCCGATGCTGGCCAAGATAAGAAAAAATGGTCTTAAGACCATTGATATAGTCTTTTTTGCCTAAAGCTTTCGCCATTATTTATTTTTTTAAAAACTCACACCCACTTTTCTCCTGATTTCTTGCATTTTACTGCTCGCAATTTCTCGTGCTTTCTTAGCGCCATCTTCCAGAATTTGCACTAATTTGCCGGAATCTTGGATCAAACTTTCATATTTTGCGCGCATCGGCGATAAATAAGTATTCATATTTTGCGCGAGAATTTCTTTCGATTCTTTATAACCAATCTGACCTTCCACATAACGCTTCTTCAGCTCAGCTAAATTATTCTCGCTAAAAAGTTTGTGTAAAGCAAACACATTACATTCTTCCGGATTTTTCGGCTCAGTTTCTGTCTTAGAATCAGTTTTGATACTCATCACTAATTGTCGCAACTCTTTTTCGCTAGAGAATAGCGGAATCGTATTGCGATAACTCTTGCTCATCTTCTGACCGTCTAGGCCGATCACGGTTTTTACGGTTTCTAAAATAACTGGCTCAGGCAGTTTAAAAGTCTCGCCATAAACTCGGTTAAACTTTTCTGCCGTGTCGCGGGCTATTTCTAAGTGTTGCTTCTGATCAAGACCAACTGGAACGACATCCGGCGAATAGAGCAAAATATCCGCCGACATCAGGATTGGATAATCGAAAAGGCCCACGCTCACCTCTTTATTCTTCGCCTCGGCGTCTTTGAAGGCATGCGCTCTCATCAAGTAAGGCATCGTGGTTAAGCAATTAAAGATCCAAGCCAGTTCTGTGTGCTCTGAAATGTCAGACTGCTTAAAAAGCACTACTTTCTCTGGATCCAGACCAATTGCCAGATAACTAGCCGTGAGGTGCATGATGTCAGCGCGGAGTTGCGCCGGATCTTGGTTGGTGGTGAGGGCGTGATAATCCGCCAACATCACGAAAGCTTGATATTCGTTCTGGAGATCAGCGAACTGACGCATCGCGCCGAAATAATTACCGATATGCACTTGCCCCGTTGGCTTGACGCCGGACAGTAAGATTTTCTTATCCCCAGACATTGGTCTACATTCTAGCAAACTTCTGCCATAATTTAAACAGTTTAGTTCGTCGTCAACTTATTTCTTCCCACACAACCCTTTTACCCAAGGAGAACGAGAATGTTGCGCAAAATGTGTTTCGCTTTGTTCGGTCTGATCTTCCTGTCTGGTCAAGAGTGTCCGTCTGATCCAATCACTCCAACCGTCACAGATGTTCCGGTCGTTAATCCGGTTCTGCCGGCACCATTGCCATTGGAAAATGTACCCACTTGGCACTTTTACAGCCTGACGCCAGATGAAACCGCCGACATCAGTGTCTACTCTCAAGCCAACGCTCTACCGTATCAGGTAGTCAATGGCCAGTTTCTAGAAGTCGGCATCGACCACGCGCGTGGTAAAGCTTCTTTTGCTTGGTTGAAGTTCGCCACCTACAGTTTACCAGCCGATCTAGAAGGGGCAGTACTCGCCCTCTATGCGACCGGTGACAGCCTCACTCGTCCTGTGTCGATCTTTGTCGATGCGCCAGTTGGTCAGTGGAGCGAGAGCTCAACGGTCCAAAGTCTACCAAGCGTACTTACAGGTACCGGTGCAGCCGAGGCGCCAGTTCCGGGCGGATGGTTCATCTTGAACGCCGACCTGGGTCCACTAATCCGCGGTTGGATTAAAGGTGATTTCCCCAACAACGGCATCCAGTTGCGTCCGGACGTGAGTGCCGGTGCCGGCTTGATGTGGAACACTTTCTACAGTACTGACTATTACGATCCGAAGTATCGACCCGTTCTCTGCGTCAAGTTCATCGATTCCGGTCCACCCCGCTTCAAGTTCCCACTTGATGGGAAGTATGGACCAGAAAGAATTGGTAGTTACTATCGATTCGGTAGCCATCCTTGGTTAGATCAGCATTGCCTGAATAATCCAGAGGTTGACCTTGTCCACAATGGGATTGATTGCAAGGCCACTCTTTATGATCCCGTTTACGCTGTTGAGCGTGGCCAGGTGGTGTACGCCGGTACCTTTGGTGTTGGTTTTGCCGATGCTGTCGTCATCCAACACGAGGACTTAGATCGAAGTAAGACCTTCTGCACAATCTACGGCCATATCACTCGCGACACTTCGATCACTGATGGTAAGGTTGTGGAAAAAGGCGAATTGATTGGGGAAATAGCGAAGATTGATGGAGATTTACACCTCCACTTCGGTGTTCGCCACGGGGCATTTATACCGACGTGGACGATTATCGGTCGTTTACCTCAGGTTTCTTGTGCCACCGCTAAGCACCCCGAAGGAGAGCCTGGTTTTCCTGAACAATTTTCCGATCCGCAACAAATGTTGTGGGAAGAGTGACAATCAAACAGCCAACGAGTTATTTGCTCGTTGGCTGTTTTTTTATGGACGTGATTTAACAGAATTGACCACAGTCTCAAACAGGTTCTCTAGTTGATGTTTTTGGTCAGACATATCGGACGGCTTAATTGTTTTCACCGGTGAAGTGTCGGTGAACATTTTTAACTGCACTATTCCAGTCTGGCGTTCGACGGAGCTAGTCAACTGAATCGAATAAATTTTCAGAAGACCACCAGCGTCGCCATAAGTAAGTAAGTGAATGGGTGCACCAGCGGTTGTCTGGCCGTAATAATGATACCTGGACAGATCGAGATTAAGATTTTTGTAAACCCGAAGCTCACCACTGAATGCAACTAGGTTTTTGATTTGAGGATTAAGCGTGATATCAATACGGTCATCGTTTTTCGGTCTAAAGATAAACTCCTTTGGTCGATCAAAGTTTAATTTACTTGCATCAAGGTAACCATGGACGCCCTGTTTTTCGGGGTAAACCAAAAACACCGCAATCGCGACAAGAATAATTGAAAAGATCAATTTTATCTTAGAGTTCCACATAGAATGTGCTTCCCTGTCCCGGTCCAGCTGACTCAGCCCAA
>ERZ1292623.2490-Hain-H51-01um-R1-2490-length-16426-cov-5_pt2 | contig 15559 bp, 27 predicted proteins | sample MGYA00564398_ERZ1292623 | MGnify/ENA primary metagenome ERZ1292623 (study PRJEB36523, sample SAMEA6512633) | groundwater metagenome | collected 2019-01-07 | study: AquaDiva: Metagenomics assemblies of 32 groundwater samples | reverse complement strand
TAGTTGCTAATCAATGGTATAGTTTTGATGGCCGGTTTTATAAAAATTATTAGTAAACCAAAATAAAAATAAAAACATGAAAGGTTTGCACACAATCTCATTCATTCTCCTCATCATCGGTGGCTTGAATTGGCTCATCATGGGCATCTGGGAAACGGATCTTGGTGCTTGGCTCGGCGGCGGCGGGATCGCTACCACGATCTATGTCCTCGTTGGTCTCGCGGCGATCTACGAACTCCTGACGCACAAGAGCCGCTGTAAGGCTTGCGACAAGGGTGGCCAGATGGGTGCCTAATTCCCTCGACTAGTCTACCGATTAAACCGCTCGAACCTTCGGGCGGTTTAATTTGTTATATCTAAAACAAGAAACCAAATGATCGTTGATTAATCCCGTGGCTTGGAGATGAGCGTAACAAACGGTCGGACCGAAGAATTGGAAGCCGCGTCGCTTCATGTCGACGGCGATTGATTCGGCGAGTGGCGTCTTGGCCGGCAACTGCTTAAGCGTGCGCCAACGATTAACGATCGGCTTACCAGCGACGAACGACCAGAGGTATTTGGAGAAACTGCCAAACTCCTTCTTCACTTCAAGAAAACGTTTAGCGTTGTTAATGGCGGCGCGGATCTTCTGTTTATTTCGGATAATCCCGGGGTTTCCGAGCAGTCGAGCCACATCACGCTCCGTCATTTTCGCCACCTTTTCGGGATTAAATTGATGGAAAGCCAAGCGGTAATTCTCCCGCTTACGAAGAACGGTAAGCCAGCTCAAGCCGGCCTGCGCGCTCTCGAGCACCAAAAATTCAAACATCTTCCGATCGTCGGTGACGGGCACACCCCACTCTTCATCATGGTAGCGGGCGTAGAGTTCGTTACCCTCTGGCACCCAAGCGCAACGGTTAATCTTAGGAACGTTTGGCACTTTTTACCAAAGCGATGAGGGCAAGGACCAAAGCGATGAGGGCAAGGATTGAAGCTGTCTTGGGACTCTTTAGATCAAAGGCAGTACCACCCAAGTCGTCGACAATCTTCGTTTCCGAATAGGGTCCAAATTTCGAGAAGTCGGGTTGCCCCTCCTCATCTAGGGTTTGCTCACCCTTTGGGTCATTAGCCCAAGCGACTTCAGATCCATTGGAGTAGGATTGATAGGCTTTCCAAATTAAAGCAGTCGCTTCGGCTGGCACCTTAGCACTAAAACTGAAGTCATCGCGCTGGTGGGCGGGGATCCGACCACCGCGCCAAATGATCTCGGTGGGGGAGACCTCAATCTGCCAACCCGATTTAACGGTTGGGGTAACGTGTTCTAGTCCGGCCGGTAATTCCAATCTTAGGCCAATGGTAGAAAATTCTTTCTCCGAGGGGACGCCAATGTTGAAAGTTTGGAAGGAACCGACGCCAACTTGATTTGGCCGCACGACCACGTGAGCGGAACTTGATTTCGGATTAATTAAGATCGTGCCCCCGACTACGAGTAATAGTAACAAAAGTTTTTTCGACATAATTTTTCTTAAAACTATTAAAACGACTAGGGTAATAATACCAATCGCCAAGCGACTCGTCCAAGTCGGGGTCTGATTAAGATAGGAAGTTAGGGGTGAGGGTGGATCATCCGACTCTCTCGACACTCGGAAGTTGTAAGTTAATTTGAAGGGTTGAAAGGCGAGGGCGGTTTTCGGTTGACCTGTTAGTACTACTTCATAGATGCCTGCTCGGGGAAAGGTGAAGGTGGTTTGGAGCACTCTCGAATTAGGAATTTTATTCGCTCCAATTTCGCCTTCATAGATGGAGCGTTTTTTTAGGCTAATACTTAGGCGGCAATCGCAGTCAGTCGAATTAAATTGCTTGTTTTTATCGGTGACACTGAAGTAGAGAGTAGCCGGCTCGCCAATGATTGGGTCGTCACCAGGCTCAGCATGGAGCAGGACGAAGATCGACTGATCTTGGAGCATGATGTGGGCCGAGGCCGGCTGACCGACAAGGAGGGCCAGCGTGAGGAGAGAGAAGTAAATGAATTTCTTAATCATCTCCAAAGCTAAAATCTAACCAAAATTGTGACCGAATCATCATGTTCCGGCAGACCGGAGGGGTTGTCTTTCCTTAAGATAAGTTTGCCCACTGTGCCGCTTATCTGGGAGGGGAAAGTGAGATTCGCAATGAAGGGCACAAAGTCAGTCGTCATCCACTCGGCTTGGGCGGTTCCAAGTCCTCGACTAATCACCGCCCCGCCGCCGTCGAGAAGCTCGATCGGGAAACTGGCTTCGAAGAACCAAGGGCCGCGCGCCGCGCCCGTAACGCTAAGCGGGGAATCAATCTTTTGCCCCATCACCGGCGCGGTCACGATGATGTTGTCGTTACGAAACGGGTCGGTTGATTGAAATTTGATCACTAAGACCGCGGCGATGACAGCTAGGAGGATAAAGATTACTTTCTTCACAGGAACTATTTTAGCAAAATTAAGTAGATTTGGAAAAAGAAAAGAGGTGATTCGCTACAGCGAACCACCTCTGTCGTAGTTGGTTATCACCCTTTGACTCAGCCAATCGCCCAATGATCGCAAGGCCACAGTACGAGGGGCGACGGTGGGATAAGTCTCGGCAGGGTGCCTATTTTAAATGATGGTTTATGGTTACCCGATAAACCCAGGACTGACACTACGACTTGCCTTTCCCCGGAGCTCCCACCTGAAAAGTCCTAATAAATACCAATCCGCAGTCTACTACAGTCTTAGATTTTAATCAAGCGGGGTCGAAGATGTTGATCAGATATTGGTCAATCGTTCGTTGGTCGAAATCGTAGAAGAATTTACCCTCAGTCTTTAGTCGAGTGGCGAGCTTAATGCCGACGAAGCGCCAATGCCACGGCTCATACTTGTAGTACTTGTTGTTTGGCGGATAAGAAAGGGTGAAGCCGTATTCGTGCGCGTGATCAATGAGCCACTTATAACCCTCCGTCTTCTCGAAATTAAGGAAAGTGTCGCCAACGGTCGGATTGGTGAGATCAACCGTCGTGCCGAGTTGATGCTCGGAGTAACCTTGGTCGGCGGAGAATTGATTGGCGCCGGAGCCGTAGACTACGGTGTAGGCCGACTTAAGTTTGGCTTGCGTGCCGAAGGAGCGATAGCCTGAAATAACCTGAATCTTGATACCGGTGCTCGAAGCGGCCTTGAGCATATTGCCGAGGAAGGGGAGGACCTTAGTGTGGATCTCGTCATTTTGCGCCGTGGAGTAGAGGTAAGTTTCGTCGATCTTGATCGTGCTGTCGGGGATGTAATGTTCGTTTAGAAAGTAAACTTTAGAATACTTCTGCAACAATTCCTCATCGGTCTTACTCAACTTCTCTAGAACGCTGATTGTCTGGTTGATCTGATTAACTTGCCGCGCGATATTGTCGTTCCGATCCTGCTCTTGAGCCAAACTCTGATTGAGGGAGAAGTTCTGCTTGCGAGATAATCCCAACTCCTCCGTGAGTTGGACAATTTGAGCCTCAAACGCGGCCGTAGTAGTGGCAAAGTCAACCTTGGCCTGGGTGAATTCTTGAACCAGAGAATAGTGGCGATAGCCCAAAAAGCCGAGGCTGGCCAAAAGAATTAACCCAACGATAAGGTTAGCGGTTTGGCCGAATAAGATCGATTTGGTCGGCATAGAGGTGATGATAATACAAATTTTGCTAATTGACCACCGAGGCAAATAAAAAGATCCCACCATAGCGGGATCTCAAGTGACGGACAGATAAAGAACGGATTACCCAATCCGCGGACTGCCACCACACTGGAAGCAGGTGTCACCGGAAAAACTGTTTGAGCCACAGTTGGTGCAGTGTCGGGCCGCCGAAGGGGGTGCGGAGGAGGTGACTCCACCATGAGCGTCAACGTGAGCTTTGAAGCAAACGGAGCAGAGATTAGGACACTTTTTCGCCACCTCTCGGGTCATGATCTTCATCATATCCGGGTCACAGATGGAGCAGTTCTGGGCTCCCTCCACACTAATGTCTTTACCACAGCCCTGACATTTCATTTTTCCACCAGCCATACCGCGCCTCCATTTCTCAGCTCAAAGAAGATTGAGCCTCATCGCCACTTCGTCTTCTTTGAAGCCGAATCGTTCATACCACGAACGATTCTTCCTACTACATTTTAGGGTGACTTTATAACACCCCTTCTCCCGTGCGATTCGGATGAGATCTTTCACGATCACTGAACCAATACCCCTTCCCTCATAATCAGGGTGGGTAGCCACGTCAGAAATACGTCCCGCTCTTACTCCGCCGCGCAAGTATTTCCAAGTGACGATGAGGATTCCCGTGCCGATGACCTTACCGTCCGTTCCTATGGCCACAAGCATGGCGTTCTCGCCATTAGAAAGATTGTTCCAGATCTTTGCTTTGCTCTCGGGCGGTATCGGCTCCGTCTGGCTTAGGTGACTCAGGACTTCGAGCAGACCATTATCGATGTCGTCCCACTGCATTTCTCGAATCAACACAGCTAACCATCCTTTCTTCCCAATATGTCCAAGGTTCCAAGTCCGAGCTTATCTTACTTGAGAAGGACAAAAATGCAACAAAAAATAAACCCGTCGCGTTTAGCACGACGGGTGACTGGTTTGATGAACGAAGGAAGGGGTCACTACAGGTAGTGGACATCGTCCATATCGAATCTCGGGTGGCACATACAGAGAGCGACGAGATGCTGATCATGGTGGTTGCGTAGTGAGTGGGGAGTACCAGGATCAATTCTCACCCAATCGCCCGAAGACAGAGTCCGCCCCCCTGAACTTCCAGAGTAGATATACCCACCACCCTCAATCACATAAATCCACTCAGTTGTCTTCTTGTGATAGTGCGGTCGTTTCTTTCGTTCCGGATCATTAATGACCCAGCCGAAAGCAAAACTTAGATCCAGTAGAGGAAACTGGTAGGACACAATCTTGGCTCCGTCGAAGCATTCTTCCATCGGGGGCAGATCGACTTCCTCCAGGGATAGTTCTCGCCCCTCTTCTTGGAGTAAGATGATGTCTTTGGGATCGAAGGGTGGGGACGCGATCACTAAATGTTCAAGACTGGTGACCCCGGTGTTGACCAACCGGTGGGGAGCTTTGGGCGGGATCAACACGACATTGCCAGCACGAACACGGAGTAGCTTGTCGTCAACTGCCAATTCACCATTGCCGCGAGTGATCACATAGACCTCGGTCATGTGGACATGGGCGTGGAGTAAGGAAGCGGCGCCCGGATTCATGAGGACATGAGCGACACTGAATTCTTTGGTCCGCTCCACCTCGCGCAACATCTGATCGCAGATGTTGCTTGCTAATGGTAGGTTTGGAATATTTTTCCAACTTGGGACACGGGTGCAACCAAGCAGCATGTCGTTCTCCTTTCTTTAAAGAACAGGGTTTATCAAACCTAATAACTAGCACGGAATCAGATTCTTAACAAATAAATAAAGCGCCAGATCCACGATGGAATCTGGCGCGAGGGGTAACTTTCAGTTTCTGTTAATTACCCAATTTTCGGACTGCCACCACATTGGAAGCAGGTGTCACCAGAGAAACTAGTTGAGCCACAGTTGGAGCAGCGTTTCACTGGTTCAGATTGAGGAACAGGAGATTTTTCTCCCTGATGAACCTCTGTGTGCTTCTTAAAGCAAACATCACAGAGGGGAGGGGTCTTCTGTTCCACCGTTCCGTCGATGATCGCCATCATATCAGGATCACAGACAGGGCATATTTGAGCTCCCGCCATGCTGATATCTTTACCACAGCCCTGACAATTCATTTTTCCACCAGCCATACCACACCTCACTTTCTTTTTTGAAATTTTCCGATGTCCAATCCACTCTAATAACTAGCACAGAAATATGATTGTGTTAAGATGGAGACATTATGGAAAATCAAAATAATAATAAGTTGATGGCGATCTTGGCCTACATTGGGCCGTTGGTGATTGTGTCTTATTTAGTCGCGAAGGATGATCCGTTTGTAAAATTTCATATCAAACAAGGTCTAGTGCTCTTGGTGATCGAGGTCATTGTGTGGATGCTCGGGATGGGGATGTATGGCCTCTGGCCCATTCTCCGACTCGTTAACCTCGCCACCCTTGTCTTGGCGATCGTCGGCATTATTAATGTGACCAAGAATCAGGAGAAAGAGTTGCCGCTCGTTGGCCAATTCGCCAAGCACTTCCCGATATAAATATTAAATAAAAAAACCGCCAGCTCGAGGCTAGCGGTCGGGGATTGGATTGAAGAAGCAAGTCGCCCGATCAATCCATCGGGTCTGGGTCTACCTTGCCACCAGTGATTTTCCACCACGATCGCCATTCTGGCACGCGGCTTCCATGGATCACTAGCAGTTCGGAAGTTCTCTTTGTCACTCGGCTAATCGGTTTGGGGACAAAGGTCTCAAGCGGCTTCGCCAGTTCGATAAAGACAAAACCCAGTTTTTCCGAGATGCCCCAAATTGGGCAAGCGTCCCAAGGGGTCTCGGAGGTGGGACCGAGGACGACACCCCCAACCTCACCCTTCCACATTCGAGCGAAGGAGATCCCAATGCTCCCACCGCTAACCTCAACATCTTTGAAGAGGCCATTGGATCGTAGGTTCCGTGACTGCTTGCACATATCCTGTACAATTGGCCCACACCGATCAGGGAGATCACGCAAGAGGAGGTATTGCTCGGCGAGGAGTAATTCCTCATCGATCACCAGTTGCTCTGCTTCGTTGAAGCCGAAGAGCCGGTGCACCTTGTCTGAATCGGGGCGGTAATAGTAGATCTCGCCCGTCATCACATCACCGACAAAGGCGGCAACGATCTCATCATCTACCACGAGTGAGAGCATCGTGCCGATGCCGTGCGATTGCCTCCGGATGAAGGCCTTAGTGCCATCAAGCGGATCGACGGTGAAATAGGCATTGACTCCACCAATGGTGCAGGGGATAGACAGCTCATCTTCTTCGGCAATGATACCGAAATGCGGGAAACACTCCTTAATCAACTTAACGTAGATGGTTTGAGCCTCGCGATCGGCCGAGGTGAGGAAGTCGGGCTTGTCACCCTTGTCTGCCTTACGAGTTGTCTCGAAGGTTCGCCTCTCTCGCCGGATGGCCTCAATGGCTCGACGAACGATCTCCTTACCACCCAAGCCAATCAGCTGGGGAGTGAGTCCGGCGCAGTACCTACTTAACAATACATGCATCCTCGTTCCTTTCCGTAAAACGGTTTTTCAATGTTCCTTTTTAACTCCTTTTTCAAACTAGCACACTAGGGGCTAGTTTGTCAATTCTAGATTACTTGCCTTCGTAAGCGTGCTCGAGAGTGGCAATATCAAACTTCTTCATCTTGAGGAAGGCTTGAGTAACGCGGGCGATCTGCTCTTTACTCCCATGCTCCATCATTTGGGCCATAGCCGTCGGCACAATCTGCCACGAGATGCCGTACTTATCCTTCAGCCAGCCACATTGCTCAGCGGCCGGCACGGCCGAGAGCTTACTCCAGTAATGATCAATCTCTTCTTGGGTGTCGCAGTTAACGATGAGGGAGAGGGCTTCGTTGAAATTAAATTCATGGGGCCCGGAACTATCCATCGCCATGAAGTGGCAGCCGCTTAGGGCGAAGCGAGCATGCTTGAGGAAGCCAACCTGATCACCCTCGCCGGACTCGTAAGGCACGACCATCTCCGTCTCCGAATTGGGGAAGAGGCTAGTGTAGTCATCAATTGCCTCCTTCGCCTTGCCCGCCACCCCGCGAGTGAACATGAGCAGGGGAGTGATCTTCTGTTTACCCCGAGTTCGCCGCGGCGAATCGAGGGGTGCGTACGAGAGTTGCCACGAGAGGCCATACTTGTCTTGCAGCCAGCCATACTTCTCCGCCCAAGGGTAAGTGGCGTAAGGCATGAGGGCTTTGCCACCATCGATCAACTTATTCCACACCGCCTCAATCTCCGCCTCGTTATCAAAGACGACAAAGAAGGAAATGGAAGGATTTAATTTGAAATAAGGTCCGGCGCTAATGGCCATGAAGTCGAGCCCCGCGAGTTGGAAGGTAACGATGTCGCAATCGCCCGAGGGTGTGTCGGTAATCGTGCTTACATTCTTAACCTTCGAATCAGCAAACAGGGTGGTATAAAAGGTGGCCGCTTCTTTAGCCTCTTTATCAAACCACAAATGGGGGACAATTTTTTGCTTTGCCATAATTTTTTTGCGCCAATTACTTCTTAACCGGTTGCCAGAGGCCGAGGGTGTTGCCCTCCGGATCCTCCACGTAAGCATAAGTCCCCATGTCGGGGATAGTCTGCGGGGCGCCAATCAGCTTGCCGCCGGCCGCCTTCACCTTCTCAATCGTGGCTAAGACGTCTTCCACAATCGGCGTGATCACAATACTCCGCGCGGCGAAGCCCTCGCCGCGCTTAAACATCCCGCCGTTGATGAAGTTGGACTCCTTAGTCATATTCTTCTCATCCGTTGGGCCGGTGTGGAGACCGATATAGACGCCACCATTCGGCATCGGCCACTCCATTGTCTGCCAGCCGAAGCAAGCCTCATAGAACTTCCTCGCGCGCGCCACGTCATCGGCCGGAATCTCAAAATGTTGCACCTTGTCCATAATATTTTTAGCTTAATTAATATTAATAATTACTTGTATGGATTTGATTGTAGCAAGATCTGAAAAAATAAAAAACCGCCTAGCGAAGCTAGACGGTCTGCTTGGTCTTGGTCGAGTCTTTTCCTCCGTTTTAGACCACCGCGCCAGTCCAGATACTTAGGATGGCTTGGCGCACTTGCTCTCGATCGCTCGTGTAAACGAAGAGCTCTTGTCGACTGTTGGCCCCGCGGACGAGCACGCGCCAGCCAGCGGAGACAGAGACGAACTTGATTCTGGGCGGGCCATTCTTGATGTGCCGAATCTCACCGAAGAGCACCTTCGACACGCAGGCCAAGGCTTTGGCCGCCTTTATTACCTCTACCGCCATAGGGATCGCCGTGTGATGCTTACCCACCTTCGAACCGCCAGCTAAACCTCTTAAGGTTCTTCCCATGATCGTTTTCCTTTTAATTAACCACTCACCTGTCGAGGTGATAATTTCCACTATTTAAACTAACATATCTTTAGTAATCTTGTCAACACATAAGTTGTAGCATAAAAAATCCCGCTCAATGAACGGGACCCGGAATGATTCCCTCAAGTATTAATTAGCTTCGCCTTCGAAGTTCTGCGCCACCTCGGCGAATTGCATGGTGGTCGGATCAAGTTTGAGCCAGACACTCTTGCCGACCGAGGGCGGAGTGGTGAAGGGTTCGCCCGGCGCGCGGTCGGCGTAATTGACGACGATCACGTTGCGCCGATTGCTCCCGAGCGCCGTCTGCCCTTGATCGAGCTCGGTCGTCTGCGGGGCAATGCGGTCGCCGAGGAAGAAGGCTTCCGAACCGACGTAGCCGGTAGGCATGTTTAAAGCAGCGACGAGATAGAAGAAGGTGCCACTGCCGCCCGTTTCTTGGGTGAGGATGAAGGCCACATCCTCTCGACCGTCGTCGTTAAGATCATGCCTAAGCTCATTGCCGAAGTATTGAGTATCGGAGAGAGTGATGGGTCGACCCTCAATCTTGTAAGTGATGTCCTTGTATCCAAGAGGGGTTGGCTTCGAGATCGCAAAGGTGGCGATCAAGATCAGAATAAGAATTGCTAAAATAAAATAAATTTTCTTCATTTTATATTGTTTTGTAAATTATCTCACCGATGAGGGCAACCGGCCCAACAGCACGGCCGGCGCATTCCACCGCCGAGCTTCGAAAGGGCTTTCTCAATCCGGATGATTCTTGTCTCAGCCTTCTTGCCGGAGGTAACCCAGCAAACCCACTCATTGCGGGCGAGGGGTGTAATGTCTTCCCACACCGCGAAAGCCGCCCGATTAGAGGTAAGGGCCTTCCGTAAATCTGGAGGGACTTGATGCATCAAAAGTGGCTTTAATTACGAACTCACTACGACCTCGAAGCCGCCGTACGCCATTCGCTTCAGGTCGAAGGGCATGGTCATATCTTTATACTTCTCCGCCTCTTTATCCATCTCGGCCATCACCTTCTTATTCACCGCGTCTCGATGCGCCCGTGACTTGTAAGTGATGTAGGAGAACCAAACCGTCTCATCCTTCTTAGCCCCCGCCAACTTGGTGAAGGTGAGGGGAGCCGGCATCTCGCCCATTGCCGGTTTAAGATCATTGCCCATACATTCTTTATAATCCAACGCTCCGAACTTGATCCACATCTTGCTTGCCCCTTCGGCCATCTTGCGATACTCGGCCACCTTCTTCTTCGGTACCACGAGCACGAAGCCATCGACATAGTTTGTTTTATTTTTCTTCATCCCATTAATATAGCAGGTTTAAGGGGAGAATAAAAAAACCGCCGAGCTGGGCTAGGCGGTCTGCTGGCTGTCATTTGCGAAGACAACCTTGAGGGCGGCTACTTTGCTCTCATTGACTACGCTCATGGTTCCATTAGAGAAGGTGAGTTTGATCAGCGGTCGAGCTAGCTCGAGATGCCAACCCGGTTTGAAGGAGAGAGCGTTCTCCCTCTCGTCGTACTTCTGAACGAAGCGAGAGTGGAAGATCGCGCCACCGGGGGAGAAGCCGGTTACTCTCACTAGGCCGTCGTCTCGCCGCCGGTCGATTATCTTCTCGGCCACTTCACCCGTGATTCGATCGAAGTAGAATAGGTGAGTGGGGTCATCGGTGGTGATCTGATGCAACCTGTCGGTAAAGTGGATTACCAAAAGTGGTCCCATTACCTTCCTCCTTGGTTATTGCCTAGAAAAAACTGGGGACGAATGGAAGTTCTGCCGCTTGCATCCCCGTGACCATGCTGGCGGTATAAGCTTTGCCGCCACCGAGAGCTTTAAGAGTCTGCTCTTTGGTGTAGTGCCCCCAAAGGAGCAGATGCTCTGGGTGCTCTGGGTGGTGAGTCGCCACCGTACCGAGCTTGCTCACCAGCCAACCAACTTCTGCCTCGGGCCAAGTTCCATTCGGGCGGTGGAGTAGGGTCATCTTAAAATTTTTACGATTTTCTGCCACACCCATTGCCACAAGATCCATCACGCACCTCCTTTTCAAGGTCCTCGTTATCCTTCAAATAGCCGGATACTCCAGCCATGAAGCAACTCCTGTTTTTCAAACTAGCACAGCAATAATTGTTTGTCAAACTCTTGCCTCAAGCATTAGGAAGAGGGGGATTTCTTTCCGCGCATAATCTTCCGCCTTCTGGCGCGGACCGCGAGCGCTTTGCCGATGCGAGATCCATTCTTCGAGTCGCGTCACCGCGAAGCCCGCCTTAGTGAGCGGTTTGAAGAAGTCTTGAAGCGAGCGGTGGTAGGAGATCGTCTTCTCGGCCACCGCCCGCCCCGGGTGCATCTCGATCTCCCACTTCCCACCCGAGAGGTAGCTATCGATCCGCCGATATTGCGCTTGCTTCTCCTCGTCGTAACCCCAGCTCGAGTTCTTGAGCACGCGGAAGCAGGGGTGATTGAGCACCATAATGAAGCGCCCTTCGGGCGCGATGATGCGGCGCACCTCGGCGAAAGTTTTGGCAATGTCTTCAATGTTCTGGAGCGACAAGACGCAATAGACCGCCGCAAACTCTCCATCCTTGGCGAAAGTGAGCGCCGTCGCCGGTGCGATGTGGAAGGTGGCGTCGGGCACCGCCGCTTTGGCCGCCGCAATCAACTCCGGCGAGAGGTCGGCGCCCACCACTTGGGCGCCGGCTTTGGCCACCTCGCGGGCGAAGAAGCCTTGCCCGCAAGCGAGGTCGAGCACGCGATCACCCTTCTTGATATCGAGCACCCGGAGCAAGTTGGGTAGAATCACCTTGCTCTGGTAAGTGTCGGCTCCGGCTAAGTATTCGCCATACCACTCCGCCACCCCTCCCCATGATGTATCCTTCTTCATCTTTGCTTAATGCCGCTTACTTCTCACCAGACCGATGATGCCGATAATCGCGGCCACGAGCCCGAGCAATTGCCCGCCAGGGCTGTCATCAATTCCCCCATATACCACCATAAACGCGCCAAACAATATCGCGAGAATGAAGTAGATTAACCTGCGCTTGTTCATGTCACTAATATAGCAGATTTCGAGACAGCATGAAAAAAGACGCCGTACCCGAGGGTCGTGCGTCTTATATGTCTCATTGCTCATGACGCCGGTGGTTTTTTCGCTTTTTCAAATTTAGCCTCATAGTATGTAGCGAACCAGTCCCTATCCTTCTGTCGAACAACCGCTGATACAAACTGATCAAAACTGCCGACTTCCTTTGATTCGGACAATTGAGTCCCAGATGGCATATATTCCAAACCCAACTCGCAGAGGGCAACCTCTCTAGATGCTGCTTCTACGTGCCCCATGGGGAACATGCTCCCACCCACGTCTACCCGAATGATAAAAATCATTACATCTCCTTTTGTCGAAGGGCCAATTTTTGTCCAATTCATCCGCCGAAGAGGCGAAAAACTCCAACTCCATTACTACCATTTTCTGTAAGGAAAGTAAAGAAAAAGCCCCGTTGATTTCGCCGGTTGGCGAATCGCGGGGGCACAGAGTGTTCTCATGATACGACGCGTGGTTTATCTTATTGGAGGGTAGTTGCTACACAGGATCGCGATACTTAGACTGGGACACGAGTTTTCCGTGTACAGGTGACAGAAGCCACATTTTTCTTTTTCTCTGTGTGCCACACTCGGAGCTCGACGTCCAAGTTCTTCCTCCACCAACTTGATCGCCTCATCATAACTGTGACTGTACATGAGATCGGGGCCATCTTCGTGGTCGGTGAGGAATTGACCCCTCGTCAATAGTTGCAAATCTTGTACCAGTCTCGGGCTGGGCACCGTGGTCAGATCTTCATTCTTGAGACGTTCTTCAACCGCTTGTGCTTGGTCATGAGTACGATGGAAGTCGCCCAAACTGATGTGAAGGTCCATATCTGGCGTCATTGCCGTAATGTCCATATCCTCCCCCTTTTAGAAGACCAAATTTCATTCAAAAACTCCAACCCTATTACTACTATTTTTTGTGGAGAAAGTAAAGAAAATTTCTAATCAATCAACCCCTTTTCTTTTAGCCAATGGATTACTAACGTGCCTGTTGGGGAGGTCTTCTCAACCCTTCGGCTATCGAGCCAAGCTAATTCTTCTATCTCCGATGCCGGCGCGATGGCGCCAGTGAAGTCGGCCGCGTAGCAGGTGAGTTTGACCAATATTTCACCCTCTTTACCATGAGCCTTGTCTGTGAAAGTATTCAAATATTTAATCGTTTGGGGGAGCACCGCCACCCCCACTTCCTCCCGCACCTCTCTGATTAAGGCTTGCTCATCACTCTCTCCCGCCTCACGCTTGCCACCGACGGTATAGAAAATATCTTTGCCCCGAGAACGGACGAAAAGGACTTTCCGATCCTTCACATACAACCACGCTAGCTTGTCGATTATTTGCATTGTTTTGGATTATAACACAAAAGAAAACCGCCGCACTGAAGAGACGCGACGGTCTCCTTAGTGGGCGGTAGGTGTATCGGATGGGGGAGGAGTTTGTCGTTACGCCATGACGTGACTCAAGATCGCCTCGACGATCAGGGCGAGATTCTGGCGACCACCGTCGCAACCACAGATGGGGTCGTTTGGCATGATTCCCTCCATACGATCGTGGAATTCAACAAATTCGAATTGGTCATCGTCACAACCGCAGGCGAGGAGGAACACTATTTTTCCTCGATTCGCCAGTTTGCGCCCCAGCCTCTCGACTTCCGCAAAACGCGATTTGCCAGCGTACAGGACGACCACCTCGAAGGCCTTTTCATCGAGTCGGTCGAGCGCTGATGAGACTACCATGAGGCCATCCGTCGTCTTGCTCTCTGAATATCCAGGATTTGGCGTCATGGCATCCATGCGGCGGTAAGGAGCGCCCCCACTCACGATGGTAAGGCTCTTCCCCTCATTAATCTGAATTTTGCCCCTCTGCTCGTGGCCGTTGACGGTGTTGTAGGTGGCAACGACGAAACTGGCCGTTCCACTCAACCAGTTAGGCAGAGTCACGGCCAAGAAGCTATCCAGAGTCATTTTATACATAACTCCTCCGTTGTAAAAGATCGGTCCGAAACGTGCCCTAAACCCGATGTTTTAAGCACCCCTAGATGGTAGCATATTATGCTATATTTGTCAATACGAGATCAGCCTTCTGCTCGGGATGATATGTTTCGCGATAACTCTTGAGGGCGGTGGTGATTTGGCGGAAGTGGGAGTCGGGATGCGTTTCGGGGAAGTATTTGTCGCCCCAGCGCTTCTGCTCTCGCTCCACTCGCCGGCGATCTATCTCGTCCACATCGCCATCGAGGTAGATCCGCTTGTCCCACAAATGGTCTAGCAATTTGGGGTGGAACAGGAAGACGCCATCGATCACGAGAATCTTTTTCGAGAAGTCATATTCTATCGGCGCGTCTACTTGGCCCGTCTGGGGGTTGAAAATTTTGGTTTGATAATTCTCACTAGAACCCCTAAAAGTCGTAACCAACTTCTCAATCGCGGCGTGATCCGTCTGGTGCAACTCGAAAGCGGTCGACTTATCTTCCGTCTGCTTTAGAACCTGCTCAAAGTCATCGACGGAAATAATGAAGTCGTCCCAATGGACGGGGAGAATGCCGGGGTTTAATTTAACCAGATTCTCTAGGAGAGTCGTCTTACCCACGCCGGTATAGCCATCAATCGCCACTACCAACTTATCTCTCCCCACCAACCACTCCCTAATTTTCCGATCAGCTTCTTGGGCTAGTTGTTCCGGGGTCATTTTGGCTAGTATACCAAAGACTCACCTCTAAGTCAGTTCTAACACTTACATTCTCAAGTATGTAAGGATGTTGTTATTGGATGTGGCGAAATGATTTAAGGAAGCTGGCGAATGTCTTGCCGTATGGCGAGAGTGTGTGTTCGACGAATTTGCCACGATATTTTTTGTTGACCAAGCCGGCTATTGTGAGTCTTCGTGTGTGCTCACCAAGCGTTTTATCGTTCGCGCCAATCGCGGTAACAATATCATCCAACGTCGCTCCGTTGCTGTCTGCGATATATAACAAAATCTCAATCCGGTGATGATTAGCCATCCCCTTCAGATGCCGTTCCATTTGTTTTGCCGTTTTCGGTTTTGCCATAATTACATTATATATAACATCCTTACATACTCAAGTTTGTAAGGATTATTCTCACTAGGGGGGTCGGGTCATATTTTACGGCTATCGTAGGCCCAGTGCAAAACAGCCTGTCTTTGAGCGGGACGACAGGTCAGATCTTTCGACCGGCAATTCTTTATAATCTGTGCTACATGGCGGCTGATCGCTTTCCAGCGTTTGATCTGCCTCTCGTCTTCACCCGGTAGCCTCCTGCCCATGTAGTAGCGGCAATACCACTGGAACCAGCCACGAGGGTCGTGTTCTTCATTGATCCATCCTTTTTCCTGCCAAACTTTGAGCGACGAGCTCGCATGCTTATGGAAAAAGTTGAGCGTGTCATCGTGATGTTCGGGCGAAAGTTTGGCAC
>ERZ1292623.241-Hain-H51-01um-R1-241-length-61522-cov-8_pt2 | contig 15559 bp, 15 predicted proteins | sample MGYA00564398_ERZ1292623 | MGnify/ENA primary metagenome ERZ1292623 (study PRJEB36523, sample SAMEA6512633) | groundwater metagenome | collected 2019-01-07 | study: AquaDiva: Metagenomics assemblies of 32 groundwater samples | reverse complement strand
ACTTTAAAAACAACCTATATACTCCAAAAGTGAGAACTAATTTCGGACTTATTCAGTCTCCAACCAGTCTAAAACCGGCTTCGTCTTGGTATTGTCCTCCAAGTACAATACTTTTGGATGACCCTGCAACGGCTTGTAAGCATTACACGCCGCTTGGGCATATGCCTTGTCTTCTTCCCGCCATTTTTTTTCCTCAGATTGCCAACGATTTTGCAAACGATCCCAAACCACCTCAAACGGAGGATTCAACACAATGGCGTAGGGTTCTCGTATCTCTTCTGGAAAAGCAAATCTTGAAAAACCCACTAATTGCTGGTGCTCGTTTTCATTTACCCAACCCAAGTCTCTAAACGCCGAACTATACGCATATCCGTCATAAATACAACGATTCCCGAGGATTAATTTATCAGGCTCTGCCTTTGCCATCTGCAAGACCTCATAATTTTCGATGGCCTTCTGGCACAACTTCAATGCCTGTCGCTCTTGCACCCCTGTGTGAAACTTGGGCGTGGAGGTCTTTAACTCGGGCAGAATAATAAAAGGATATGCTTCCTGTATCTTTCTTGCTAATGTGGTCTTACCCCCACCATGAGGGCCGGAGAGAAAAACAAGATTACTTGCCATTCGACACCTTTCCTCTAAATTCTTTAGGAGCAAAAGGAACCAGGGCTTGCCCTGGTTTTACTTCTCTAGGTTTTCCCTTATTCTTCACGAAATCATACTTTCGCTCATTTGTTAAGGAAAGCTCCATACGCCAACCTCTTGCAACCGGAGCATTGTTACTCAAGAACGCCACGTGCTTTGCTAGGTCCACCATGCCTGAGACAATTTGGACCTCACTATCTTTCTCAAAACCAGCAAACCCAGGAACATAACCTGCGTATTCCAACTCCAATTGTCTCTGAACCGCTCCATCTCCATCCAGATGAGCCCTTGTTAGGGACATCGAATAAATACGGCCATCATTGGTATCTAAGGTGAAGGCATCGCCTTTTTCTTTTCGCACATAACCCTGATAGACGCTTCCTCTCTCGTGCGAACCTGCTACTTTTCGCAAGATATCCTCTATGGAAGCCGCGTAGCGCTTCTCGGTTCGCTTCATCACAATGCTTTCATACGGTACGCCGGTCTTCAACGGCAAGGGCTGGCTTTTTTCTTTCAAGTAGGTTTTGCCACCCTTCTCGATGATGACTAATCGTTCGTTTCCCTCCTGACCTAGGAAATGATTGTTGCCTTCTGCAATGGCATCTACAGGATCCTTAAGGAAACGCGCCGATTGCACTGCTGGGAATTCCAACGCTGCTAAGTACTCGGCAACAGAAGGCTCTTTGCTTTCTTTCCCTTGCGGGGGAACAGGCAAAATGCTAAATTTTACTTCATACTCTAAATCAGAGAATTCCTTCGGAGCTTCTGCGCATTTTCTATAGTCCAATAAAACCTTGATAAACCCTCCTTTACTGTTTCTCCCACTTTGAGACGAATTATCAAAAAATGACTTATATGCTGTCACTAGGTCTGGCACTTGATGCGCCTCGAAAAAACGCAACAAACTCGAATTCATATCTAACTGGTATTGTGGCGTTGAACACGCCGAATATCTCCTGCTGTCATAACATCCACCCATTTTGTTCACCTCGCATGTTGTTTACAATCCATTTTGCCCGTTCGGGGGCTTCTAGAAGAGGAACTTGAATGACTGGATAACCACGCTCTTGATACACTGACTCAATCAAGCCATGCATGACGTCGGCTTCTGATTCTGATTCAGTGCGGATGTCCGTCTGAACATAAACTTGCAAACGGGACAATGAGAATATTCCATGGTAAGTGCCTTCATCGACTGCTTTTTGCATATCATACGGGACCTCGACTCCTTTCATGCGGCAATACGCCAAGTTATCTGGCCGACCCCTGTCGGTGAACGTTATTTTTCCATTTATCCTGGATTCCAAGTCCACTTGCCGTGTGATCACCAAGCGTTGAAACCCAAGAAAGTTGGTCTCAGGAAGAATCGGGTTCGGCAAGGCAAGCTGCTCCTTTTTGATCTGCTCCGCTGCCTCTTCTACGATGTCAAAGCCGAGCTTTCCAAGCTCTTTTAAGGTCGTGGACTTCCCACGACCTGGGCCTCCAATGATTGCGTAGATGTTCGATTCCATCAAAAGGTATATATACATGTACAAAATAAGCTTATTACTGTATAAAATATAGACACGGTGTTGTACCATGCTCGATCAAGCCACTTCCAAGCAAATTCTTGAATTTGTACGGCAAAAGCCTCGAACGATCCAAGAGATTGCCCATCTTCTGGATAAGAACTGGCGAACGGCCAACCGCTATGTGGAACAAATTGCCCTGGAAGGCGGGCAAATTGCAGTGCGAACTTTTCGCGAAGGCAGCCCTGGAGCCTTGAAACTTGCCTACTGGAATGCCTTGGAAATTGGCAAAGGAAGTGCCTACCAAGAACGGCTGCTGCAAAAAATTGTGCATGGAACAAAAAAAGAAGACTTCTCACCCTTTGAAATCTACCAATTTGTACCTGAAAGCCACCGCGAAGCCTACCTCTCTGAAACCGAATACATCACGCACCCTAAGATTAGGTACGATGATCTTCTGCTTAAAGCCCAACACCAACTGCTCTTTTTTTCCGGCAACCTCTCCTGGATGGAACTGGGACAGGGCATGAAAAAAACCATTGAACAGCTTGCCGAGCGAAAAGTGAGCATCAAGGTTTTGACACGGGTTGACATCACCAGTCAAAAAAACACTTCTGAAATGCTTGCCCTCAACCAACGCGCCGGATGGGACGCTATCGAAGTAAGACATTGCGAACAACCCCTACGCGCAGTGATTATCGACGACTATTACGCCAATATCAAAGAAGTTTTGAATCCCCAACACATCCGCGAATTAAAAAAGAAGACCTATATTTTCTACAAGGTTCAAGACCCTGAATGGGTAAACTGGTTGCAGAAGGTGTTTTGGCATCTATGGAACCAGAGTATTGACGCCCAGAAGAGATTGGAAGCACTAAAGACACTGCAAAGTGCGGAGAAATAAATTCCGGAAATCTTCCGGAAAACCCAAGCGAAGATTTATTAAGATGCGGTGCTTTACCTGAGTATGCCTAAACTCAAAGAACTTATTAAGCAAGAAGAAGAACTGGATCGATCATTTCTTGAGTCACAAGAATATGCTAAACTATCTCAGGAAGCCTTTAAGAAGACTTATGGTATGCTTAAAGGATGGAAGAGAACGGGTCAAGAAGTGAAGGATCGTGCTCGACGAACACTCTACGACTGATGCCTGCTTTTTTGACACGTATGCCCTTGTCGAATTACTTAAAAGAAACCCTATCTACCAGACATACGCTGGAGCCACTATTGTAACTACAAAACTCAACCTATTTGAAGTTTATGAAATCCTACTGAGCGACTATAGCTGTGAAATTGCAGATCGATTCCTAGAAACTTACTATCCCTTAGCTCGAAAATACAACCTTAATAACATACGACAAGCCGTCCTTCTCAAGCAAAGCCACCGAAAACTCTCTATGACTGACTGCGTGGGTTATGCCCTTGCAAGGCAATTAAGCATACCCTTTCTAACAGGAGACTCTGTCTTCCAAGGCATGGAAGGCGTCGAATACGTAAAATAGACCTCATCTTAGAATAAGATTTAAGAACTAGCACTCATCGCTCCTTCTCATGAAAGACTGCCCTAACTGGAAAAAAAGCCCTTACATGCAAGGCCGCAAGATCGAACCTGTACATTGGAAAAAAGGCGCTTCTGTAAAAGACATCCTAGAAAACTTAGGAGCTACGTGCTTTGAAGCCCGCAATGTATTTGCGGCGGCGAAACTCTTCCAACACATGATTGAAGGTGGTGATACCATCTGGCTCGGCGTAGCTGGTGCGGGTCCTGTAGGAGGCATGGGGGGCTACATCATTGACTTAATTGAAGCCGGATTTATTGATGTGATCTGTTCTACTGGGGCGCAAGTGTACCACGATGCTCACTTTGCCTATGACTTACCTGTTGTGCAAGGCAAGGCTAAAGTGGATGATAACGCTATGGATGCCGATGGAACGACTCGAATTTATGACATCAACATCCGCATGGAAGAAACCCTGATCAGGCAAGACGAACTCTTCCAACAGTTTGCCAAAACCCTTAAACCGGCCCAACGAAGCACAGCCGACTACAACCATGAATGGGGAAACTATATTCTTAAAAATGCTCCTCATCCTGAGAAAAGTTGGGTTGCTGCGGCTGCTAAATGTGGCGTTCCAATTTTCCTTGACAGCGAAAGCAACCATAGCATTGGCATGAACAATGCCGATCTCTATGCAGATGACATCAACGTAGACCCCAGCCCCTCTCTTAGTTTACTTGAAGGCAGCTCCATTGTCTATGGAAATCCTCAACTCGGATTTTTTGAATGGGGTGGCGGAGGACCCAAAAACTGGATCCAGACCCTTGCTCCTATGATCAATCAGATCGGGGGCGTCGAATTCGAAGGCGCTGACCGCGGCATTCAAATTACGACCGCAAATGAACGCGATGGCGGATTATCTGGGTGTACATTCAGTGAAGCCGTCACTTGGGGCAAATACAAAGATGCCACACAAGGATTGATTCAGGTATGGGGAGAATACAGCATCATTGCACCTCTTTTGGTAGGGTATGTCCTTGAAAATTGCAAAGAAAGAAAACATAAACGCATTATAGATCATAAAGCCGATTTCCTAAAAAAATTCTTAGATGCGCGAAAGAAAGCAAAATACGGAGATAAGAAATGAAACTCACTTATTTGTTTAGCATCTTCAGGAACTCCAAGTTCACAGAAATGCAAAAGCATTTCTGGAACCAGAAATCCGAGATTTCTGTGTTCCTGAGGTGCCAGGAATCTTCGATTCCTGTGCACTTCAAAACTCTCATTAAGTGCCTTGCAAGTTCTGGCTTCCCGAAGGGTGCGACCCCTGCCAACGAACTTAACCTTCAATTGGGGGAGTTTTGATTTTAGGATGCTAAACAAATACAAACCCACCGGAAAACTGGTTTCTCCTAAATGGACTTTTCTAGACAACACGGAGAACCACCCATTTGACAAAGCGGATGTCTGCTGCTTGGGTGTAGCCATGGACTTAACGGCCAGCTATACAAAAGGAACATGGTACGGACCTGAAGCTGCAATAGATGCCTCACATCAGATTGAATACGAAGTACCACTCTTTCACAAACCCATGACGGAGCATATGCAGATTCATAACTTAGGCATCCTCGAATACCCCAAACCTACACCTTCCCTTACTGGGAAGAAACTATCTAAGATCATGGAAGGCATGGTAGCTGATGTGAAAGGATTTAGCAAAAAAGCATTTGATAAAGGTAAGTTGCTTATGACTTTTGGCGGCGACCATTCTATTCCTAACGGGATCTTTCAAGCAATAGCTGAACAACATGGAGCTGGAAATGTTACTGTGTTTCATGTGGATGCTCACCTAGATTTAAGACTGGCTTATGAAGATCAAAAATACAGTCATGCATCGATCTTACGCAATTGCCGTGAATTGGGTTTTCCGACCATTCAAGTCGGCATCCGAGATCACATCAGCGAAGAAGAAGCAAACTATTTGGAGCGAAAGAAGTTAGGCGAATGGATCTACTGGTGTCCTACGATGCCCAGCCAATTCTATAAAGACCACGCTTCTACCCTGCAACAACACCCTATCTTGAAAAACCTGATTCCTCATGGCCATTTGACTTCTGAACAGATCCAAAAAATTTGTGGACAGATCAAGACCAAATATGCCTACATTACCATTGACTGTGATGGAATTGACGCCACAGAAATGCCCGGAACGGGAACGCCCCTACCTCACGGCCTTACCTTACGCACAGTAGAAGAAAGCATCTATGCGATTATCCAACACTGCAAGAAAAACGGCGTTCAACTACTTGGATTTGACATCAATGAAATCAGCCCCTTAATGCGAAAAGAAAGCAGGCACTACAAAAGCCAAGATACTGTAACGGCCATGACGGAGATGAAAGTTGCTCTGCTTGCTTATAAGATCTTATTCTGGCAGTTTGTAGAACGATTCAAGAACTAAGCCTTTTTCTGCTGATCATAGAAATCTTGAATCATGCCTAGGTCTGAAACCTCATCTGCTGCGCGGTCCGTGCGCAAGCGAATGAACCTTGGAAACCTTAAGGCGTAACTAGATGAGTAGGTGGGGCTTTTCTGGATTTCCTCAAACTTTACCTCGATCACTACTTCGGGTTTTACTACGACTTCCTTGCCCTTTTCTGAAATAACAAGCGGCTGCAAGAGATCAGTTAACTCCTTGAAACTAACCCCTTCTTCCTCTTTTTCCTTGAGACCTGTTGCTACTTTTCCCACTTCCAAAAAAATACCATCTTCGTTGATGCAGGCAAGCGTGAAACTGGTGAGCCAACCGCTGCGTTTTCCTTCTCCCCACTCGGCTTTTACGATGACTAGATCCAGGCTTTCCATGATGCTCTTCCATTTTACCATGCAACCGACACGGGAACCGGGCTTGTAAAAGCCTTGAAGGTTCTTCATCATCACCCCCTCATTCCCTTTGGATATGGACTCTTGGAAAAAGGCCTTGGCCTCCTTTGCATCTGGAGTTATGAGCTGCCTTGCCCAGACAATCTCTTTATCCTTAGGCTTTACTGTTTTTTCAATGCACTTCCTACGATCAGCAAAGGACTGACTTAACAACGATTCTCCATTAAGAACAAGAATATCAAACACATTCAACTCCACTGGCATCTTTTTTGAGAGATCCTCAATGTCATACTTACGCTTGATGCGCTGACTGATGTTTTGGAATGAAAGATATTTTCCCGTCTTGCTATCAAAAGAGACTGCTTCGCAATCGAGCAAAAACTCATCTCCTCCTACATGATTTTTTACGGCTTTTACCACTTCTGGAAATTGCTTGGTGATGTTTTCCAATCTACGGGTGAAGAGGAATATTTTTCCTTTGGATTTATGGACCTGCATGCGAATCCCGTCGTACTTATATTCTAGGGCAGCTGGCTTTCCTACGACTTCAAATCCTTCTTCTGGGCTGGATACTTTTTGTGCGAGCATCACCTTAATGGGTTGCGCGAGAATGATTCCAATTTCTTCCAATTCTTTTATTCCTCTTACAGCCACCTCAGCAACCATAGCGAAATCATTTAGTTTATCATAAGCTGCCTGAGTGAGCTCTACTAAATTGTTGTACGCTTCCCGATCTTCTACTTCAATCGACTGCAATTCTGGAATGTACCTTATCTTTGGAGCAAGGTATGCCCATACAATGGCATCTCGCAAAACCCCTGGTCCGAGTCCCACCCTTAGATCTTCGAGCACCGTGCGGATGATGTATCTTGCTTCCAAGGAAGAAGCGTTTGACAAGAGTTCGGCGATGAGCTTTAGCTTTTGATCCACACTGCCTGCTCCTTCTACTTTAGATATTTTCTGAATGTTTGCAAATACCTTATCCATCGACAAGCTTTGGGAGGCTAGGGTTGATTGAGATTTATTCTTTAACAACTCAGAAGCGACTTTACCCAGATCACCTAGTTCAGCCCATTTTTTTTCTACCTTTTCTGGCGTGGTTCCAGAAGCGATTGCAATGGATTTCATTACGAGCTTACTTGCAACGCCGAGTTTGGTCTCATCCCATGCCGGAAACACACGGCCTTGTAAGAGCAGAATAATCTGATCTACCTTGTCCTTGGGGATGGACTTTAGAAACTCAGAAACGATGAAGGTCTTTTCCAGACGCTTACTTGTTTTTTCTAATTGTTCATAGACTTTTGCTAATTCTATGTAATCCATCTCGAGACTTAGGAAGAAGGGATGTATTTAAAGATGATGGGCTCAATTGTACTAATGCGCGCCGAACAAACTCTGAGCGACTGCAATCAACAAAATGCCCACAACCAAGAAAACAAACTGGATGGCCGAGCGCTTCAAGTCCTGCTCCTTGTTGAGTTCTGGAATCAAGTCTGTTGCGGCAATATACAAAAAGTTACCTGCTGCAAAAGGGATGAGGAATGTGGTGAAGCCTTCTATTGTACTGGATAGGTAATAAGCCGCCAAGGCCCCTACTATACAGGTTAACTGGGCTAGGAAATTATAGAATAGCGCTTTCTTGGGCTTAAACCCACCATACACTAAGATGGCGAAATCTCCCAACTCCTGCGGAATCTCGTGCAAGAGAATCGCTAAGGTTGCCACAACACCTAAAGGAATACTTACCAAGAAACTTGTTGCAATGATTGCACCATCTAATATATTATGTACTGCATCTCCAAACAAAATCAGATACGAGAAGGCATGCGTGTGTTTCTCCTTCTTACCCCCATGACAATGATGCCAATTCAAAAACCGCTCCAAGACAAAGAAAGCCATGAATCCTATTAAGGCATAGGTCAAGAATGGTCCTCCATGCGCTGCGGCTTCCGGAAGCAGGTCTAAAAATGCTGCACCGAGCAAAGCGCCTGTTGCAAAGCCTACCATCCCATACATGACCTTATCAAGCCATTTGCGCTTAAACACCAAGGTAAAAGCGCCCACTAATGAGATCAAACTATCTAAAATCACGGCCCCTAGAATCCAACCTAAAACCATGATTCCTTAGGAAAAAGAATGGTATAAAAAGGTTTCTACCCTAACCCCCCTAACTTAATAAACTATATAAACTCGTCGGGATTGAAGGAAGAAGGTATTTAGCATCTTCAAAACTCGCGATGCGTTCATTGCAAGTTCTGCTTCCCCGAGGGGCCATCCCCCGCGACGAACAGAAACTCTTATTGCGAGAGTTTTGACCTTAGGATGCTAAACAACCACACGAAGAGGACTTATGGTGGCTTTTAACCCAACGGATTACTTCTTGAACCCAAGCGGCCTCTATGCACTCTTTAGCCTCATTCCCCTTCTTCTCCTCTATTTAGTTAAACCCAAACCCCAAGAAAAAAAGATCCCCAGCCTCATGTTCTTCTTAAAAGACATTGGCAGTGAGAATAGCTTAGCCTTTTTTCGAAGACTATACCAAGACTGGCTCTTTGTCCTCCAACTGCTTACGCTTATCCTCATCGCTGCTGCCATTGCAAAACCTTACCTTGAAATCTCTGAAAAACTCCTCTCCGACAACAGCATCATTGTTCTGGATGCAAGCGCCAGCATGCAAACCAAGTATGAAGGCGGGACCCGGTTTGATGAAGCCGTTAAACAAGCCAAGAAAAATCTTGGCAGCAAAAACACCCTCATTCTCGTCAAAAGCATCCCTGAAGTGGTCTATCAAGATGAAGACGCGAGCACCGTACGTACCTATCTTAATGGTTTAAAGCCCAGCGAAAGCACCACCAGCCTTTATACTGCCTTACTTACTGCGGCCGATTATGTGAAAGGGGATAATACTCAAGCAGTTATATTAAGTGACTTCATCGACACGGATACTGAAGCTGACCTCAACACGGCCAAACGCGCCCTTCAAAGCAAAGGGGCTGCCGTTGAATTTATTCCCATTGCAAGCCCTGTTCGCAATATCGGCATCATTGACGCCGATGTGGGCGAACAAAAAACAGCGATTCGCATCAAGAACTACAATGACGAAGCCCAAACGGTAATGGTCAACATCAATGATCTGCATGAAAGCATTACAATTCCTGCCAGCAGCATTGAAATCTTCACCTTCACCACCCCTAGCAGCATCAGCAAACTCACCCTGGACGTAGAGGATGATTTTAACATCGACAATAACCTTTACCTCTCAGCACCGAGCAACCGAACCTTACGCGTACTCTTTATTACGAACCAAGAAGATAAACTTGTGCAGCAAAACATCTACATTGCATTTGATGTCATTGGCAAAACCACCAGCTACAAGATGAAAACAGAGGTCCTGATCCCCCCTAAAGCTCATAGCATCGACCAAGACATCATCCTGATTGACCGAGTGGACAAGAGCCTCTTGCTACCTGGAACGATCAAAAGTATCAAGGAACGTGTTCAAAACGGTGGCACCTTAATCATTCTACCTCAAGAAGACTTAGGTGCTATTGACTTCCAAGGCTTACTGCCTGTTATCATCAAAAACAAAGATACTGTCGGTAGCGACATTGAAAATGTCCTCTGCCCCACCACTCAAAAAAGCAGCAACCAAGGAGAAAAATGCCTCACCAAAGACATCCAATTTGGCCATGCAAACGAATACCTAGCAGCCGATCCTGTTGAAAGCTCTACTGTCATTGCCAAGAGCAAAAAAGATGGGGGGCCTCTGATCGTCTACAAAAAGCAAGGCGCTGGCGGCGTTATTTACTACGGATTATACGATGAAAAGAGCAGCTTTCGCACCAACATCTACTATCCCATCTTCTGGAAGCGCATCTTTGATTTGATCACGGCCACGCAAGATGTTCATGACCTCAACAAAAAAGCAGGCAGCAGTATCTCTCTTGGAAAGAACGAAGCAGTGAAAACGCCCGATGGACGCATTATTCGTGATTTACTGCGATTTGAGAATACTGGCACGTACACCCTTAAAGACAAAGTCATTGCCGTAAACCTTCTCTCTGAACAAGAATCTGATGTATCTGGCAAATTCACCCAACATGATGACGATGCTAAACAAGCTGAAAACATCGATCGAAAGGTCAATAAGGAAGTTACTGAATATGTTGTTTATGGCCTTCTAGCCTTGTTGTTTATCGAACTCTTCCTCATCAAGTTCAGAGGTGACCTCTAAATGGTTCAATTCCTACACCCCAACCTTCTTCTTTTAATCCTGCCTCTACTTGCCTTACTTGCACTACTCATCCGAACGGACTTTGTCAAAAACGAAGATGAATTCCGCGACGCATTTAGAAGGCGACGCTACCGACTAGGTATCTTTGTTACACGCGCCCTCATCCTTACTTGCCTCGTCATTGTCCTTGCAACCCCCTATGAAGAAACCCTTAAAGACACTCCAGGAGACCCTAAGATTACGATTCTCATTGACAATAGCAGCAGCATGGAACTCTTTGATACAGGGTTTACTGACAAACTCATCTCTGAACTTAAAAGCAAAATTCCCCTCACCGTACGGTACATCACTAGCAAAGAACGCTCGGACATCGGAGAAGGCATCCTCGCCAACTTAGAAAAAAACAAGAACCTGCTTTTGATTAGCGATGGAAACAACAACTACGGCAGCACCTTAGGAACGGTTTCTCTTTTTGCAAGCAACCTGAACAGCACAATCAGCATGATCACAATGGACCCTAAAAAAAGCGACGCATCTGTCTATATCACAGGTCCCAGCAAAATTACTGCAGACATCAACAATACGTATGTTGTCCATATCAGCAAAGTCAACATCGACTCGTATCACATCACCGTCAAAATTGATGACCAAGTTGTCCTAGACACCACGAGCAACCAAGACACCCTCAACCTGGATGAAACCTTTCCCCAAGGATACCATAAAATTGAAGCTACCATCACTGCGCCGGATGACTACTTTAGCCAAAATAACATCTACTACAAAGTTGTCCACGCCGTTGAAAAACCAAAAATCCTCTATTTGACCCAGAAAGACGACCCCATCAAGGTCATCCTCAACAAGTTATATGATGTTACTCAAGCAACAAGCCCTCCCAATGACCTTAGTGCGTATTATGCAGTCCTCATTGATGATATGCCTGCTGCCCCTTTCCAAAACTATAACTCATTCAATGACTACCTCGTCAATGGCAATGGCCTTCTTGTCATTGGAGGATTCAACAGCTACGACAAAGGCAACTACAAAGACAGTCAACTTGAAACGTACCTGCCTGTGCGCGTCGGCGCTGCGGAAAAGAAAAAAGGAGAAGACGTCGTCATCATCACTATTGACATCAGCGCTGGCGGAGGGTTGTGCCGACAGGTTATCGACCGAAAAACAAAAACAAAAACACAAGTTTGTGATAGTGTCTCTCCCATTGATGTCATTAAAGCCGAAGCCATTGAAGTACTCAACCAACTCGAAGACACCAACAAAGTCGGCGTGGTTGCGTTCGATGTGAATGCTTATGACGTAGGTAATGGTGTCGATCATCTGTATAATACCCGTAATATGCTTGTTGACAAGATTCGGCACATCAAAGCCGGCGGGAACACCCTGGTCAGCGTAGGCCTACGCGGCTCTAGCAAAATGCTCCAAAATGCAGCTGGTACCAAAAACGTGGTTATCATCACCGATGGAAATACCTACCCAGGCGATCAACAAAGCTCTGTTGATATTGCTGGCGAACTCAACCGCAAAGGCATAAAAGTCATTACTATCGGCATTGGCCGAGATGTACGCGACGACTTCCTCAAAGATCTAGCTAGCGCCGGCGGCGGATTCTACATCCCTATTGCTAACAAACAACGCCTCAAAATCCTCTTTGGAGAACCCAAGAAGAAAAGCGACGGCGAGAGCTTTGGCCTCTTTGTCATCGACTCCAGCCACTTCATCACCAAAGACCTAGACTTAGACGCAGCGCTTACTGGATTCAACCAAGTCATTCCTAAAACCAGCGCGAACATGTTCATCACAACCGACAGTGGAGAACCTGCCCTGATTGAATGGCACTATGGCCTAGGCAAAGTCATTACACTCCCAGTCTTTGCAGGAGATAACCTGGGTGAACTATTGAATGAACACAACAGCAAATTGATTTCAAGAACAATTAATTACCTAATTGGAGACCCTGAACGAAAGAAACCCTACTTTGTCACCATTGACGATACCCGAATTAATATGCCCTCAGACATCTATGTCAAAAGCGACAAAATCCCTGTCGTAAAAACCCTTGAATTCCTAAAAACCGATCAAAATACCTACAATGCCAAGTTTACTCCGGCCGCCACGGGTTTTCAAAACATGCTTGAAACCACCTTTGCCGTGAATGCCCCTAGAGAATACCAAGACATCGGCATGAACAAAGACCTCCCCTTAATTGTACAAAGCACCAACGGCAAAGAGTTCAAACCCACCGACACCGAAGCGATTGCCGACTTTGTCAAAAGCGTTTCCAAGAAAACCGTGTTGGAAAAAGAGACTTTTATTGTGCCCTTCCTCTTCATTGCCTTGATCATCTTCCTCATTGAAGTGAGCCTACGAAGGCTGCTTGAGAGTAAGTTGACTTAGAATACATAATCGGCCAAAATAGAACTCTTTTTATAATCGACTCATTTTTTCAATGCGTCATGAAAAAGAACCTCAAACTATTGTCTTCTTTCCTCTTTTTCTGGGCATTTTTAGTCCTCTTCAAATTTGGCGCCGGACTCCACTACACACTCTTATCGCCCTTAGGGAACCGACTAATGCCCTTATGGATTGTAGGCATACTCATCAGCCTATGCTCAGTTATACAACTTATCCTTGACATCCCTGCTGGAATGGCACTGGACAAATGGGGCTACAAAAAGATCCTCCTCATCGGAACGTTTATCTTTGTCCTTGCCGGAATTGTGCTTTTCCTTCAATTTAATTCACTCTATTACATCCTCAGCATCTCCCTGGCTACCATCGGATGGCTTTTCTTTGGACCTGGCAGAAACGCCTATGCTCTCTCCCATGCCACAAAAAAAAATTCAGGCACCTTCATGGCCTACCGCGACGTTTTTTCTTCCATCGGAATCGTCCTTGCTTGCCTCTTACTACCCTTTGTTGTGAACACATCCCATAAAACCATAGGACTGATTATAGCCGCCCTCATGATACTTGCTAGTATTTCAATTCTCCTTAGCCCAAAAGACCATAAAAAAATAACATTACTCCATAATCCTCATGAAAGAACTCACAAACAAAGAGCCCATGTTCTTAGAAACATGACTTTAGCACTCAAAAAACTAAACCCAGCTAGCACACTCCTCATCCTTCTGGACTTTACTGGTGCCATCTTTTACGGAATCGTCTGGTTTGTTGTGCCTCTTATCATTGCAAATGCCCCATCAACTACCCAACTTCTCGGACTTGGCCTTAGCATGTTTGATTTTGCCGTTGTCATTATCGGCTCTGTCTTATGCACATTTGTTGACCGATTCGATAAAAAATTTATGGTGTTCCTCGGACTGCTCTTGTTCTCTGTTGCCGGCTTGTTTTTAGGATTTAGTTTCGGACTTCCCTTTCTAATCTTTGCCTTCATCGCAACAACAGGAGACGAAATCGCTAGCCTACCCCTCTGGGCATGGCTCCACCGCCTTGACAAAAACCACAATAAAGACGGACTCATCTCTAGCGTAATCAACCTCTTTGAAGACTTAGGATGGGCTTTAGGACCCCTATTCGCTAGCATTTTCTACATTTTTATAGGACCAAAATTAACCATTGTGATCGGTGCTATTCCCATTTTTATATTACTTCTTGTTTACCAATTTACCATACGAAAACACCTGATGCACATCTCTCTCTTAGAAGCTCCTAAAAAACCCCATAAACACAGACATAAAAGCTAAAACAAACGGCTGATGTTAACTTCTTTTGCTCCTCCTAATTTAGAGAAAACATTTAAAAGCACCCTTACTTATTACCCTCTATGTTCGAAAGCTTTATGTACAAAAAGTTGAATGTTTTCCTACTCTTACTTATGTGCATCGTTGTCATTGCCCTTGCCGGGACAAGCATCTTCTTCCAAGACAGCTTTCGAGCGCTGAATGGCCAATACCAAGATACCAGCAAAAATTATACGACTGCTTATCAAAGCCTGCAACGCTGCCAAAACACCCTCAACGAAAAAGCTGAGAAATTGAATAGCACCTCTTTGGACATTCGCAAATACGACGAATTGTACACCCAAAAAACAGGCGAACTTGACCAAACCAAAAATAACCTACTCCAAAAAGATGCGGATTTGAAAGAAACCCAAGCTCAAAAAGCCAAAGTCGAACAAGCCTACCAACAAGCCTTGATTGACCAACAATCCCTTAAACAACTACTGATCAGCGCTCAAAGTGATGTTAACGCCTACAAACAACAAGCCGATACCCTCAAACTTCAACTCAGTGCTTGTCAAGCTGCTGGAAACTAACTCTTGATTATAGACTACAAATCCGGTACCTATAAATACTCTATCTCCTTAATGGATCCTAGCCTTAAACCCCCATGAAGACCATCCGAAATCTCTTTCGAGAAGTCAAAGTTGAGATCTATAAGGTTGCCTTCCTTTACAGCTTTCTGAATGCGGCTACAGCCTTCTTAATTGTCCGATTATTAATCACCCGTGTTGATATTAATTCATTATTATTCCCTTGTATCGTGGGTATCTTAACTCTTGTTGCCAGTATGATCCACTATACAGACAAATATGGTTTTAAACAGCTTGAAGAAGGCAACCCTCAAATTAAGGAGATGCTGCGAACTGCGAGCGACAATGTCGACCAAAGTAGCAACATCCTTGTGCAAGCCTTATTCCTGGATCTGGCGCGGAATATGAGAACGGTATCTACTGGCGCTTTATTAGCAGGTAATTTATTCGGAAAAATCCTTATTATAGCCGGCGTAGCCGCTGCCCCTGGCGTTTTGGACAG